>Ga0136846_1213859_pt1 | contig 14597 bp, 16 predicted proteins | sample HopSoiMetagenom2_FD_96841 | JGI IMG/M metagenome (GOLD analysis project Ga0136846, IMG submission 96841) | Grasslands soil microbial communities from Hopland, California, USA - 2 Assembly 2016 (version 4) | ecosystem: Environmental > Terrestrial > Soil > Grasslands | place: USA: Hopland...
GGAGCTGGCAGCGGTACCCCGCTGGCTGAGGGCCAACCCGAAAGCACGCGGCCGCCGCGCTCGGCCGCTCCGGAGCCAGGCCGCGCGCTCCCTCGGGGAGCCGGCAGCGGTACTCCGCTGGCTGAGGGCCGACATTTCCGGGCGGCGGTCTTCGACATGGACGGCCTGCTGATCGACTCCGAGCGCGCCATTTCCGAAGCTTGGATCGCAGGCGCGAAGGCGCTCGGGTTCAAGCTGGAGATGAGCGATTTCCTCGGCGTCGTCGGCCGCGCCGCGCAGCAGTCGGTGCCCATGCTGATCGAGATGCTGGGCAGCGAGGAAGCGATGCGCGCCACCGCCGCGAAGGCGCGCGAGCTGCTGCCGCGGTCCGCCGGCGGGCCGGTCTTCCCGCTCAAGCCGGGCGCGCTGATGCTGCTGGAGGCGCTGCGCCATGCGGGTATTCCATGCGCGGTGGCGTCCTCGTCGGATGTCGACGAGATACGGCACCGGCTCGGCCATGTCGACGTGCTCAAGTACTTCCGCTGCATCACCGGCGGCAACGAGGTGGCGCACGGCAAGCCCGATCCGGCGATCTACCTGCTCGCCGCCAGCCGCCTGGGCGTCGCGCCCGCCGAGTGCATCGCGTTCGAGGACAGCGAGAACGGCGCCCGCGCCGCACAGGCCGCGGGCATCCGCGTCGTCATCGTGCCCGACCTGAAGCACCCGCCGGAGGACGTCGCGGCCCGCGCGCACGGCGTCATGGGCTCGCTGGCGGAGGCGATCGCGCACGTGCCGCACTGGTTCCCGACGCTGTGACGGCGCGGCGGACGGCGACAATCCGCGCGTGATGCCACACCGCGACCTGCCCTTCCTCGGCGGCTACCCCGCCTCGACGCTCGATCAGGTGCGCGCGCTGATCGCGCGCGGCGAGCTCGGCGCGTATCTCGCGCGGCGCTATCCCGGGCGCCACGCGGTGCGCAACGACGGCGCGCTGTACGAGCACGCGATGGCGCTGAAGCAGCGCTACCTGCGCAACGCCCCGCTGCTGTCCAAGGTGCACTACGACAACCGGCTCCAGATCGACCAGCGCGCGCTCGGCACGCTGACGGCGGTGTCGCGCGTGCAGGGCGGGCAGCTGAAGGCGAAGAAGGAGATCCGCGTGGCCGCGGTCTTCAAGGACGCGCCGGCCGACATGCTGCAGATGATCGTCGTGCACGAGCTCGCGCACCTCAAGGAACGCGAGCACGACAAGGCGTTCTACGCGCTGTGCGAGCACATGCTGCCGGACTACCACCAGGTCGAGTTCGACACCCGCCTCTACCTGACGTGGCGGGCGCTGGAGAGCGTGCCGACCGTGACGCAAGTCACGCCGCCGAACGAGTGACTGCAGCCGCTTCGCCGGCCCCTCCCGCTCGCCGGACCGCTTCGCGTGGCCGACTTCACGAAGTGGGTCGGATTGCCTCGGTGTTTCCACGGATCAGCAGGGCCGCTTGCCCCTATCCTGTCGAACATCGCTCAGCACCATCGGCGTAGCCCCATGACCACCCTCCTCATCGCGCTCTTCGTTGCCTTGGCCGTCGGTTTTTCGGCCTGGCGCGTCGTGGTCGCACGCCGCACGCCCAGGCCGGCCGACACCGAGATCGCGCCGCCCGCCGTGGCCGACGCCGCCGATCCCGCATCCAGGCAGCGCACGCCCGAGGAAGAGGCCGCCCGCGCCACCGCGCGCGCCAAGGCCGAGCGCGTGATCGCCGCCGAGACCGCGCGCCGCAAGGCCGCCATCCAGAAGGCGCAGAACCTCGCCCGCGCCGAAGCGGAGCGCCGCGCCGCGGAAGCGGCCAAGGCCGCCGCGTCGCTCGTGTCGACGCTGCCGGCCGGCCAGCTGCCCACGCCCGATCGACCCGCCCCGGCGGTCGCCCAGGCCGAGACGAAGCCCGCCATCGTCGAACGCACCGTGCCGTTCCTGCGACCCGCGCCGGCCGTCCCGGCCGCGCCCACCGCCGCGACCGTGCTCAAGACCCCCGAACGGACGCTGATCATGCTGGTCGACGATTCGAAGATGGTGCGCGTGAAGTCCAGCCGCCTGCTGGCCTCGCACGGCTTCCAGGTCGTCACCGCCAACGACGGCATCGACGCGCTCAAGCAGCTCGAGAACTGCTGTCCCGACCTGCTCATCACCGACGTCGACATGCCCGGGATGGACGGCTTTGCCCTCGTCGCCGCGCTCAAGGGCGATGCGCGCACGCGCCAGATGCCGCTGGTGATGATCACCTCCGCGGAAGATCGCCACCGCGAGGAGGCGCTGCGCGTGGGCGTCGGCCTGGTCATGGGCAAGCCCTACGACGAGGCCGCGCTGATCGCCCACATCCGCAGCTTCCGGTTCTTCGCCCGCGCCGACGAAGCCGAGGCGCTGGCCTGCGCCTGAGCGCGCGCTGGAAGCGGAGCCGCGACCGGCGGCCGCCGGCGGGGCGAGGATGTCCCTGCCGCCCTTGGCACGACGAAGTCGACACCGGATACGGCAGGACGTATCCGAAGGCCTCCGGGACGCGAGCCGCCGGCCTCAGCTCTCCAGGCGATGGCGCCGGTGCCATTCGGACAGCGTCTCCTTCGGGTAGTCGTCGAAGGTGTCGTCGGCCGGACGGACATGGGCGTCGACCCAGTCGGGCTTGAACTCCAGCATCATGTGCGTGACGTCGGGCGGCCTGCTCAGCGGCGTGTCCACGGCGCCCGCGTGCGGGTGCACGAGATCGGGCCATGTCGGGTCGTACATCCACAGCGCCGTGCCGCAGTGCCTGCAGAAGTGGCGTTGGCCGGTGCTGGTCTCGCCGTTGTCGAGCCGGGCGCGGTACACGGCCAGGTGCTCCGAGCCCTCGACCTTCAGCGTGCGCTTGTCCGCGCCGAGGTTGATCGCGTAGCCGCCCGTGCCGGCGGTCTTGCGGCAGATCGAGCAGTAGCAGCGCATGTAAGGCACGGGCTCGTGCGCCGTCACCGTGTACGACACCGCGCCGCAGTGACAGGATCCTTCCAACAGCATCGTCGCTCTCCGCGTCAGGGGCACGCGCACGCTCGCGCGCGCCACGGGCGTGGCGTGGGCAAGGCGCGTACCGAGCGCCGTTGCGCGTTCGCGGGATGGATGGCGCCGCGCGAGTCGTGGCAGCGGCCGCGGGCCGCGTGGCCGGCCTCAGCGTGGCGCGTCGGGCGCGAGGCGGGCCGACAGATAGCCCGCCAGCATCGTCTCGAGCTCGCGCGCCGCCGCCTTGAGGTCGGCGCCCTCGAGGTCGCCGCGCAGCTGCACGGCCGACTTCATCACGTGCTGGACGACCGGCGCCATCGCGCGCAGAGCCTTGCGATCGGCGTGGGGCGCGTGGCGCACGAGGATCGCCTCGACGCGCTCGCGCACCTTGCGCCGTACCCCGGCCACCAGCGGCGACGGCGGCCCCGGGCGCTCGACGAGCGTCGCGAACGACGGATGGTCGACGCGGAAGTCGACGAGGCAGGTGGCCAGGGCCCGGCCGAGCTCGCGCGTGGCCAGCGCCGGCGCACGCTCGGCCATGCCGTCCAGCCGCAGCCACAGCGCGTCGACCTGCGTGCCCAGCAAGGCCTCGGCCACGGCCTCCTTGGTGCGGAAGAACTGGTACAGCGAACCGATGGACGAGCCGGATTGCGCCGCGATCTCCGTCATGGTCGCCGCGTCGAAGCCCTTGTCGGCGAATACCTCGGCCGCCGCGGCGAGCAAGGCGTCGACACGCAGGTGGCCGCGGGCGCGGCGCGGCGCGCGCGCGGCGGCCGGCAGGTCGGCGGCCCCGGCCGATTCCCCTGCCCCGGGCGGGGTGACGGACATTTGTGAGTCTTTCCTCATAAACTTGAATGCGAGGACATCCTCATGTTAATACCGGATACGCCATGACCACTGCCGCTCCCCTCGAACTCGACCCCGCCACCACCGCGCTGGTGCTCGTCGACTTGCAACAAGGCATTCTTCCCTATGCGAAGGCGCCCTACGACGGCGCGGCCGTGATGGCCCGCGCGCTGCCGCTGGCGGCCGCCTTCCGCGCGCGCAAGGCGCTGGTGGTGCGCGTGAAGGTGGGATTCTCGGCCGACGGCGGCGACATGCTGAAGTCCACGGTCGACGCCCCCAATCCGCCCGGCCCGCCGCCGTCGAACTGGCTGGACGACCCGGTCGACCTGCCCACGCGCCCGGGCGACATCGCCATCGTCAAGCGCCATTGGGGCGCCTTCCACGGCACCGAGCTGGACCTGCAGCTGCGCCGGCGCGGCGTCCGCGCCCTCGTGCTGGCGGGCATCGCCACCGCGGTCGGCGTGGAGTCGACCGCGCGCGTCGCCTGGGAGCTGGGCTACGAGCTCGTCTTCGCCGAGGACGCCACCAGCGGCCCCGACGCCGCCATGCATGCCAACTCGTTCGGGAAGGTCTTCCCGCGCTTGGGCCGCGTGCGCACGACGGCCGACGTGCTCGCCGCGCTGGCCTGACGCAAGCTTGGCGACGGATACGGCACGAAGTATTGAACCGCCGCTGTCAACCGGCCGCGCGGGCGTCCCGTTGTGGTGACAAGCCTGGCCGATGCCGGGCCTGCTCGAGAGAGTCGGAGCCCAAGCGAATCTCGTCTGAAACGGAAATCCTCAAATGACCAAGACCCTCATCGTTGCCGCCCTGCTCTCCTCGTTCGCGGCGGTCTCGTTCGCCCAGGGCGCGTCCGCCCCGGCCGACGGCGCCTCGGCTCCGGCCAAGCACGCCAGGCACCACAAGGCGCACAAGGCCCACAAGGCGGCCTCCGCCGCGACCAACCCGGAAGCCTCGGTCGACAAGAAGGGTGGCCAGTAAGCCGTCCGCCGGCCCGCGGGCCGGATGACGCTGCTGCACGCCGGGGCGCGCTCCCGGCGGCCAACGCGAAAAGGGTCGACGCAAGTCGGCCCTTTTGCGTTGCTCGCGCGACGCCGGCCAGGCCGACAATCGACGCCTGACGATGCCCGCCGGCCGCCCGCCCCGCCAATCGCACCATGTCTACGTGGTGCTGCTGGACGACCGCGTCTGGAACGAGCCCGCGTTCCGCAAGGCCAACCCCGACCACGCGCTGACGCGCCCCTGCGTCTATGTCGGCATGACCGGCCTCGACCCCGACCTGCGCTTCGACAAGCACAAGGCCGGCATCCAGTCGAACCGCTTCGTCTTCAAGTACGGCCTGCGCCTGCTGCCCGAGCTCTACGCCGTCTACAACCCGATGCCCTACGACGCGGCGCGCGAGATGGAGGTGGAGCTCGCGATCGGCCTGCGCGAGGCGGGCTACGGCGTCTGGCAAGCCTAGGCCTCGCGCGGCCCGCTATGCTGGCGGCCTCTCCACTGCCGGGCAGATCGACATGACGATGACCAAGACGCTGATGATCGTGGCCGAACTCGCCGTGATCAACTGGGTGCTGATCGTGGCCGCCAGCCTCATCAAGGCCAGGGCCTGGACACCGTCCGGCATGAAGGACGCCCTGGGCAACCGCGAGCAGGGCGTCGACTGCCACGGCTTTCCGGCGCGCACCGAGCGCGCGGCGAAGAACATGCTGGAGAACATGGTGCTGTTCACGGCGCTCGCGCTGGCAGCCACCGTCGGCGGCGTCACCGACCCGCACGTGGAACTCGGCGCGCGCATCTTCTTCTGGGCGCGCCTGGCCTACATCCCGATCTACATGGTGGGCATCCCGGTCGCGCGCACCGCCGTGTGGACGATCAGCATCATCGGGATGGGCATGATCTTCGCGAGCATCGTGCAGGCGCTGCCCTGACGCTGCGCCCGGTCAGCGGCGGTTCATCCTCCAGATCGCCGTGCTCAGCACGGTGGCGAAGCCGACCCAGGCCACCAGCGGCAGGCCGGTGGCCGCCGCAGGCTTGTCCACGGGCCTGGCGGCGGCGACGTAGGCCGAGGCGGTCGCGGCGATGGCCGCCGAACCGACGGCGGCCGCACCGAGGTTGTGGCGGCCGAAGAACAGCTTGGACCAGCCCGTGATCATCGCCACGTTGGCCGCGAACAGGCCCAGCGCGCGATTGCGCTCGGGCGTGGACGGCCGGCGCGCGAGCCGGTAGGCGCCGATGGCCAGTGCGCTGTCGAGCGCCGTCCACACGAGCGGGAACACCGCCTTGGGCGGGTTGAAGCGCGGCTTGCGCAGCAGCGCATACCAGACCTTGGTGGAGAGCGAGTTCGACGGACGCTTGCCGAGCGTGGCCAGCGCCGGCGCCACCAGCGCGGTGGCCGCCAGCGCGGCCGCGGCAGGCCGGGACAGGCTGCCGTCTTCGAACAGGTTCTTTTGCTGCATTCGGGCACTCCGCAAGACGATGCGCCGAGGCGGGCAAGACGCGCGCCTGCCGGGCAGCAGGCGCTGTCGCGCACGCGGCTTGCCGCGTCCGCGGCATGCTGGAGAACCTGCCCGACTTCGTCGGCCACGCATTGCGCGAGCAGCGCGCGGGCCTGGACCAGATCGCCTTCAACCAGCTGCCGCTGCGCGCCGGCCAGGGCGCGATCACGGTCGCGAGTCTGGCGTTCGCCGACCACGCGCCGCTGCCCGCGCTCTACACCGCCGACGGCGAGGGCCGCTCACCGCCGCTGCAGTGGACCGGCGTGCCGGCGGCGGCGACGTCGCTCGTGCTCGTCGTGGAGGATGCCGACTCGCCGACGCCTCGCCCGCTGGTGCACGCGATCGCCGTCGGCCTCGCGCCCGGGGACGGCTCGCTGGCCACGGGCGCGCTGGATGGTGGCGAGGACACCCCCGACGACGCGCAGCTGGGCCGCAACTCCTACCTGCGCCACGGCTGGCTGCCGCCCGATCCGCCGCCGGGCCACGGCCCGCATCGCTATGCCTTCCAGGTGTTCGCCCTCGGCGGCGACGAGCCCCTGCCCGACTCCCCGGGCCGCGATGCCGTGCTCGGCCTGCTCGAATCCCGCGCGATCGCCAGCGGCCTGCTGATCGGCACCTATGAGCGGCATGACACGACGGTGCGCGCGGGCGAGGCGGCGGCCGATGCGATGCCGCCGGGCGCCGGCCCCGCGTAGGCATGCGGGGGGTGCGCACGCGACGGCTCGAAACAGTCCGAGACAGCCCGCGCCCGAGGGGCCGGGGCGCGATGGCAAGCCCCTGCAAAGCCATCACTGCCTGTAGAGCTATCGTCGTGGCCGGATAATGACGACCATCATGAAAATCACTCGCCACTTCCTCCCCCGCGTGGGCCAGGTGAACCAGGCCACGCTCGCCACCTGAGTGCTCTTCGACTTCCGTCGGAGGGCCGCCGCGCCCTGCCGACCGACACGCAAACCCCGGCCAGGCGCAAGTCTTCCGGGGTTTCGTCTTTTCCATCCTTCACTGCCAGGCTCGCCATGCGCACGTACGACAAGCTGATCGCCACGATTCCCGATCGCCGGGACATCGCTCGCGCACGCCCGTGCCCCGGCCACGGGCCTCACCAACACCGCTGACCGCCTGGTGGATCCCACCGGGTGGCGGCCGGAACGGCACACACCCGGCGACGCGGCAAGAGGCCGCGTCCCTCGAAGGATTCATCATGACAAGGATCGACACGCCCCTCAGCAAACCGCGCGACCTGCGCAACATCGGCGTCATCGCGCACGTCGACGCGGGCAAGACCACGACCACCGAACGCATCCTGTTCTACACGGGCGAGAACCATCGCATCGGCGAGGTGCATGACGGCAACACGCGCATGGACTTCGACCCGCAGGAGCGCCAGCGCGGCATCACGATCAACAGCGCCGCGATCACGGTGCACTGGCACGGCACGCAGATCAACCTGATCGACACGCCGGGGCACATCGACTTCAACATCGAGGTCAACCGCTCCCTGCGCGTGCTGGACGGCGCCGTCGTCGTGTTCGACGGCGTGGCCGGCGTCGAGCCGCAGACGGAGACGAACTGGCGCCTCGCGGACAAGTACCGCGTGCCGCGCATCGCCTTCGTCAACAAGCTCGACCGCACCGGCGCGGACTTCGCGCGCGTCGTCGCGATGATGCAGGAGCGCCTGGGTGTCGTGGCGTTGCCGCTGCAGCTGCCGATCGGCGCGGAGGGCGACTTCCGCGGCGTCGTCGACCTGCTGGGCATGCGCGCGCTCGTCTGGGACAAGGACGACGCGAGCGCACCCGTGCGCATGGCCGACGTGCCCGCGGAGCTTCAGGACGAAGCGCTGCGTGCGCGGGCGCGCCTGGTCGAGGCCGTCGTCGAACACGACGACGCGCTGCTGGACGCCTGGCTGCGCGGCGACGAGATCCCGGTCGAGTCGCTGCAGGCCGGCCTGCGCGCGGGCACGCTCGCCTCGGCCTTCGTGCCGGTGCTGGCGGGCTCCGCCTTCAAGAACCGCGGCGTCGAGCCGCTGCTGGACGCCGTGGTGAATTACCTGCCGCGCCCCGGGGAGACGAATCATGAAGACGAGACTCTGGACGCCGATCCCGATGCGCCGTTCGCGGCCCTCGCGTTCAAGGTCGTCGCCGACGACCATGGCGCGATGACCTTCGTGCGCGTGTACCGCGGCCGCCTTGCGCGCGGCGCGAGCGTGTTCAACGCGTCCACCGGGCGCAACGAGCGCGTCTCGCGCATCTACGAGGTGCACGCGGACAAGCACATCGACAAGGACGAGCTCGTGGCGGGCGACATCGCCGCCGTCGTCGGGTTGAAGGACACGCTGACCGGCCACACGCTGGCCGACCGCGATCATCCGGTGCACCTGGAGGAGATCGCCGTGCCCGAACCCGTCATCGACATCGCGATCGAGCCGAAGTCGCAGGCCGACCAGCAGAACCTGTCCAAGGCGCTGCAGGCCATGCTGCGCGAGGATCCGAGCCTGCGGCTGCGGCACGACGCCGACTCCGGGCAGACGATCCTCTCGGGCATGGGCGAGCTGCAACTCGAGGTCTCGATCGAGAAGCTGCGCGCGCGCCACGGCGTGGACGTGTCGGTGGGCCGGCCGCAGGTGGCCTATCGCGAGACGCTGTCGATCGAGAGCGAGGTGACGCATGTGCACAAGAAGCAGAGCGGCGGCCCCGGCCAGTTCGCCGTGGTGGCGTTGCGCCTGAAGCCGCTGCCGCGCGGCGACGGCTTGCGCTTCGTCAACGAGAGCGTCGGCGGCGCGATCCCGCGCGAGTTCGTCCCCGCCATCGAGGCCGGCATCCGCCGCGCCGCGCAGGTGGGCGTCGTCGCCGGTTTCCCGACCGTCGACTTCGAGGCGACCGTGCTGGACGGCGCCGCGCACGAGCGCGACTCGTCGTCGCTGGCCTTCGAGCTGGCGGCGGCGGCGGCCTTCCGCGAGGCGGCCGGCAAGGCGAGGCCCCTGCTGCTCGAACCGGTGATGGCCGTCGAGGTCATCACGCCGGTCGAGCACCTGGGCGACGTCATCGGCGACCTGCATCGCCGGCGCGGCGACGTGCTGGGCCAGAACCAGCGCGGCGCGGCGGCCGTCGTCGACGCGACCGTGCCGCTGAAGGAGATGTTCGGCTACATCGGCCACCTGCGCGCCATGACCTCGGGCCGCGCGCAGTACTCGATGCAGACGAGCCACTACGCCGCGGCACCTGCACGCGAGCTGGCGGCGCTGGCGGCGGCCTGAGCGGCCATCGGGGGCGCGCATCCGCGGATGGGTGCGCGCTCCTTCTTTCCGGCTCGTCGCGAACGGGATCGCCGGTCGCCGTCGCAGTGCATTCCGAACGGCGCCCTCCCGGACGCGCAGCCGGCGCGAATTTGCGCACGCTAGTTGCGCGCATTACTATCTCGAAATGAACAATCGAGGACGCAATCGTTCGATCCAGACCATGGAAGCCGCGGAACGGGCGCACAAGCGCGCAACGGACGGTGCGAGCGGGCTGGGCCACGTCGCGCTGTTTGTCCTCTTGCGCAGCTGCAACATCATGATGACCGAACGCGCCAACCGCCTGCTCGAGCCGCACGGGCTGAGCGCGGTGAGCTTCATCACGATGATGTCGCTCTATGGCCGCCCGGAGAACCTGGCCAACCCGTCCGAGCTGAGCGACGCCACCGGCGAGACGCGCGGCAACATGACGCGCATCTGCGACGACCTCGTCGACAAGGGCTGGATGCGCCGCGTACCCAACGCCGAGGATCGCCGCCGCGTCGACCTGTCGCTGACCGAGCCCGGCATGGCGCTGCTCAAGTCGGTGGCGCCCCAGATGCGCAGGAACGCCGACGATTTCTACGACCGCAGTTTCGACAAGAACGAGAAGGCGGCGCTGCAGGGTTTGCTGACCAGGTTCGCCGCCGCACTGGCCGAGGAACTCTGACGCGGGCGGTGGGAGGTTGCGTGCCGGCTTGGTCTGAGCAGGGGACGGCGGGGGACTCTTGTGGGAGGTTGCGTGCCGGCTTGGTCTGAGCCGACGACGGTGGGAGGTTTCTCGCCGGCTTGGTCTGAGCAGGGGACGGCGGGGGACTCTTTCTGGCTCGTGTCCCCCCTTTGGCCTTCGGCCAAATTCCTTCCTTAACCTCGCCAGAAAGAGTCCCCCACCGCCCTTCGCTGGTGACGCCTTGGCGGGGAGCCGAAATACGAGGCATCCGTTTTTGTGAGGGGCCTTGGCATCGGCGGGCCATCGAGGCCGCGCCGATGCCCGCGGCCGGCCAGCTCGCTGGGCACAGGGCTTGACGCGAACCATTTGGCCGGCACGCCGGCGCTCCTTCTCGTGATGGACGACGGGCGGCATCATCGCGCTCCGCAGATCACCGCAACCACAGGCACTCGCCCGTTTGCACGCGGCGCGCCAATCTTCAGATCGCGTTGGCGGTGACGTTGCCGCGCGGCGCGTTCCAGCTCCGCGGCGCGAAGCGGCGCGGATCGTCAGTCACGAGAAGGAGCGTCGGCGCGCTCGCCCGCGGTTCGCGTCAAGCCGGTCGGCGTATGTCGGTGCCGGCCGCGGGCATCGGCGCGGCCTCGATGGCCCGCCGATGCCAAGGCCCCTCACAAAAACGCATGCCTCGTATTTCGGTTCCCGGCCAAGGCGCCACCAGCGAAGGACGGTGGGGGACTCTTTCTGGCGAGGTTAAGGAAGGAATTTGGCCGAAGGCCAAAGGGGGGACACGAGCCAGAAAGAGTCCCCCACCGTCCCCCGCTCAGACCAAGCCGGCACGGAATCTCACCTCGCTCCAGAGCAAGCCGGCAGCCAACCTCCGACCGTCCCCCGCTCAGACCATTGCCAACAGGCGGTGGCGGCTGAGGGTCAGCTCGCGGCCCCTTCGACGGCGGGCGACGGCTCGTCGCCGCCCTGCGCAATCTCCGCCTGGCGCTTCTGGTGCACGTGGCGGATGCCCAGCGTGATGAGGATGCGCGTCGTCACGGACAGCGCCGCGATGAACAGGCCCACCAGCACGGCGTCGCGCTCGTGCTCGCGCGTGTCGGCCTGGCGGCGCAGCAGGAAGCGGCGCTCGTTCTCGGCCAGCACCATCACCTGCTGGCGGATCGCCGTCATCGCGTGGCCGTCGTCGCCGTTGCGCAGCGCCAGCCGCGCCGCGTCGAACCCCTCGCGCTGGCGCAGCGCCATCGTCCTGCCCAGCTCCGACAGCTTGGCAGCGACCGCCTCGTCGAGCCGGGCCAGGTTGGCCTCCTGCTTCGCGCTGGCCGCCAGCAGGACGCGCAGGCGGTCGGAATCGGCCTGCTGCTCGCGCAGCGCGGCCTGGAAGACCGACAGGTGCGATTCGTCGCCGGTGATGATGAAGTCGCGTTGCGCGACGTCGGCGTTCTGCACCGAGATGTAGAGGCCGTCGACCACGTCCAGCACCGCGTAGGCGCGTTCGACGCGGTCGCGGTTGTCGAGCGCCAGGTGGTGGTAGTGGTAAGAGAGCCAGGCGCCCAGCACCACGACCGTCGCCATCGGGATGGCGGCGATCGAGTGCCACAGCACCAGGCGGCGCGGGGGCCAACGCAGCGTCTTGACGAATTTCCACATGGACGAAGCTCGGTTCGCGGCTGGGCTCGGCCCTCGCCGGGCAAGCGCCGGGCCTGTCGGGTTCGGCCCGGGCGAGCGCGTGCCGCGGCAGCCCGTTACCATCGGTGGCGCCGCTCCGCGTCCCCCTCCGAAAGCCCGCCATGCAAGTGATCACGCCCCGCCCGTCCGATCTCGGCGACGGCTTCCTCGTCCACCGCGCCCTGCCGAGCGCCGCGCGACGCGCCGTCGGACCCTTCGTGTTCCTCGACCAGTTCGGCCCCGTGCAGCTCGCGCCGGGCAAGGGGCTGGACGTGCGGCCGCATCCGCACATCGGCCTGGCCACCGTGAGCTACCTGTTCGAGGGCAGCATCCTGCACCGCGACAGTCTCGGCAGCGTCGTGCCGATCCAGCCCGGCGAGGTGAACTGGATGACGGCCGGCCGCGGCATCGTGCACTCGGAGCGCTCGCCGCAGGACGCGCGCGCCGCCGGGGCGCGCCTGTGGGGCCTGCAGTTCTGGGTCGCGCTGCCGCTCGAGAAGGAGCAGTGCCCGCCGGCGTTCGCGCACCATGGCGCCGACGCGATCCCGCGCGTGAGCCGCCCCGGCGCGCGCCTGAGCGTCGTGCTGGGCGAGGCCTTCGGCGCGACGTCGCCGGTGGCGGTGACGTCGCCGATGTTCCTGGTCGACGTGCGGCTGGACGCCGGCGCGGCGATCGATCTCGAGGTCGACCACGCCGAGCGCGCGGCCTATGTGCTCGAAGGCGAAGTGCGCGGCAACGACGCCGGCAGCCCCACCGCGAAGGAGCACCTGATCGTGTTCGATGCCGGCGAGCCCGCGCGCCTGACGGCCGGCGACGCGCCGGCGCACGTCGTGCTGCTGGGCGGCGCGCCACTCGACGCGCCTCGCTTCCTGTGGTGGAACTTCGTGTCCAGCCAGCGCGACCTCATCCTGGAGGCGCAGGCCGCCTGGTCGGAGCAGCGCTTCCCGCCGGTGCCCGGGGAGTCCGAGTTCATCCCGCTGCCGGCACGTCCGATGCCCCCCGGCTCGGCCCTGTGACCTGTTTTCGCGAGGACCGCCATGCCCGACCCGGAGAAGACGCCGCCACCGCCCGCGCCGTCCGACGACGACCTGCTCGACGAGGCGCTGGACGAGACCTTCCCCGCCAGCGACCCGATCGCGCCGGCGCGGCGCGAGAAGCTGCCGCCCGCCGACGCGCCCGGCAGCGACGTCCGCGACGAGTGACCCGGGCCCGCGCGTGAACGCCCACGCATTGACGCTGGTCCTGAACGGCCACGCGCTGTTCACGTTCCTCGACCTCGCGGGCACCTTCGCGTTCGCGCTCAGCGGCGCGGTGGCGGCGCGCGAGCGCGGCCTCGACTGGTTCGGCGTGCTGGTGCTCGCGTTCACGGTGGCCTGCGGCGGCGGGGTGCTGCGCGACCTGTGCATCGGCGCGATCCCGCCCGCCGGCCTGGGCGACTGGCGCTACCTGGCCACCGCCATGGCCGCCGGCGTGATCACGCTGGGCTCGCGCGCGCTCGTCGACCGGCTCGCGCACCCGGTGGTGCTGTTCGACACGCTGGGCCTGGGCCTGTTCGCCGTCACCGGTGCGCAGAAGGCGCTGCTGGCCGGCTCGAACGCCGAGGTCGCGGTGCTGCTGGGCATGGTCACCGCGGTGGGCGGCGGCGTCGCACGTGACGTGCTGCTCAATCGGGTGCCGGTGATCCTGCAGCGCGAGATCTACGCGTCCGCGGCCCTGGTCGGCTCGGCCGTCGCCACCTTCGGCGAGGAACTGGGGTTGGGCTCGCCGGCGCTGACATGGTGCGCGGTGGCCGCGTGCTTCGCACTGCGCGCGCTGTCGCTGCGCTACCGCTGGCATCTGCCGCGCTTCGAGCGCAAGCCGCGGCCGGACGCCGCCGACTCGATGAACTCGCTGGGCGAGTAGTCCCGCGGCGGCAAGGGCATCGCCAGCGGGACAGAATCGCGCCTCCACCCGAGCTGGAAGCCCCCGTCATGACGACCCTCGCCGATTTTCCGATCACGAAGAAGTGGCCCGCGAGCCACCCCGACCGCCTGCAGCTGTACTCGCTGCCGACGCCCAACGGCGTCAAGGTGGCGATCGCGCTGGAGGAGACGGGGCTGCCGTACGAACCGCACCTGGTGCGCTTCGACACCAACGACCAGCTGTCGCCCGAGTTCCTGTCGCTGAACCCGAACAACAAGATCCCGGCCATCATCGATCCGGACGGCCCGGGCGGGCGGCCGCTGCCGCTGTTCGAGTCGGGCGCGATCCTGGTCTACATCGCCGGCAAGACGGGCCGGCTGATGCCCAGGGACGACGCCGGCCGCTACGAGACGCTGCAGTGGCTGATGTTCCAGATGGGCGGCATCGGCCCGATGTTCGGCCAGGTCGGCTTCTTCAACAAGTTCGCCGGCAAGGACTACGAGGACAAGCGCCCGCGCGACCGCTACGTCGCCGAGTCGCGCCGCCTGCTGGCCGTGCTGGACAAGCACCTGGCGGGCCGCGAATGGATCGTGGGCGACGAGTACACCATCGCCGACATCGCCAGTTTCCCGTGGATCAACAACCTGGTGACGTTCTACGGCGCCGCCGACCTGGTGGGCTTCGACGATTTCGCCGAGGTCAAGCGCGTGCTGGCGAAGTTCCTCGAGCGGCCGGCGGTGCAGCGCGGGCTCA
>Ga0136846_1215181_pt1 | contig 14596 bp, 15 predicted proteins | sample HopSoiMetagenom2_FD_96841 | JGI IMG/M metagenome (GOLD analysis project Ga0136846, IMG submission 96841) | Grasslands soil microbial communities from Hopland, California, USA - 2 Assembly 2016 (version 4) | ecosystem: Environmental > Terrestrial > Soil > Grasslands | place: USA: Hopland...
CGCTCGTGTCCATCCGTCGGGCCGGCCGGATTCGAACCGGCGACCTTCTGACCCCCAGTCAGACGCGCTAACCAAGCTGCGCCACGGCCCGTCGCGGCCCCGGAACGAAGGGCCGACGTCGACAGGATAGCCAACGGGTCTCGCCGCTAACGGCGCTCACGCGTGCGCGGCCTGAACCGCAGCCTGATCGGCACACCCTCAAGCCGGAGATCACGGCGAAGTCGGTTCTCGATGTATCGCTGATACGTCGGGGCGGGCGGCCGCGCGCCGCCGAAGACGACGAACGTCGGTGGCGCCGTCGAGACCTGCGTCGCGTAGTGAAGGGTGCCGATGCCTTTGGGTGTTGGGCGCTCGCGCTGCGCGGTCTGGACGATGTCGTTCACCGTCGACGTCGACGCGCGCGAGCTCCACCTCGCATGGAGGTCGAGCAGCAGCGGACCAAGACGATGGACCCCCTGTCCGCGCGTCCCCGACGTCCGCAGAACCGTCGCCCTCGCGTACAGCTGAACCTCGTCCTCGAGGCGCTTGAACCACCGGTCCTTGTCCTCGACGAGATCCCACTTGTTCGCCGCGATCAGCAACGCGCGGCCGCTGTCGGTCACGAGGTTCGCGATCTTCTTGTCCTCCGTCGGGAACCCGTCGGGCGCGTCCAGGACGAGGATCGCGACGTGCGCCGCTTCGATCGCGTGACGAGCGCGCAGCACGCTGTAGTACTCGACACCGCGCACCTTCGTGCCCTTGCGCATGCCCGCCGTATCGATGAACCGAACCGTGCCCAGGTCCGGCCACGTCACGAGCGAGTCGACGCTGTCTCGCGTCGTGCCCGATACCTCCGAGACCACGCTGCGATGTTCGCCGACGAGCCGGTTGAACAGCGTGGACTTGCCGACGTTCGGACGCCCCACGATGGCGAACCGTGGCTCCTGCGGTGACTCGGCCGCCTCGGGTGCGTCAGGGAGCAGGTCGAGCAGGCGATCCATCAGGTCGCCGATCCCTTGGCCGTGCAGGGCCGAGACGGGGAACGGCTCCCCCAACCCGAGGCGGTACAGGTCGGCGACGTCGGCCTCGTCCCCGGACGCATCAGCTTTGTTCGCGACCAACAGCACCGGGGTTGGGCTCGTGCGGAGCCGCCGTGCGAGCGCACCGTCCTCCTCGGTGATCCCGGCGCGCACGTCGACGACGAGTACGACGAGATCGGCGGCGGCGATCGAGCGATCGGCCTGCTCCGCGGCGAGCGCCTCGAGCCCGGTGGCGTGGTGCAGGTACCCGGCGGTGTCCACGAGTCCGAACCGCCGGCCGCGCCAGGTCGCTTCGAGCTCGATCCGGTCGCGCGTCACTCCGGGCGCGTCGTGCGCGATCGCCGCGCGCTTGCCGAAGAGCCGGTTCACCAACGTCGACTTGCCGACGTTCTGCCGGCCGACGATCGCGATCTGCGGGACGCGGCTCATGGTGTCGCCGCCGGCCAGATGCGGCGGGCCTCCTCGAGCGCCGTGGTGAGGCTTTCCTCGATCGAACGGTGCGAAGTGTCGATCACGACGGCGCCGCGTGCCGGCGCGAGCGGGTTGGTGCGCGCGTCCCGCGCGTCGCGCGTCTGCAACGCCCGGCCGATCGCATCGCGGTCGTCGGCGCCGCGTTCGTCGGCGCGCCGGCCGACGCGGCGATCGGGGTCGGCCCGCAGGAAGAGCTTCAGCGGCGCCTCAGGAAAGACGACCGTCGCGATGTCGCGACCCTCCATCACGGCGCCGATCGAACCGAGCGCGCGCTGGGCGTCACGCATCAGCGACCGCACCGCCGGGTGTCGCGCAACGAGCGACACCGTCGACTCGACCTCCGGGGTGGTGAGGTCTTCGGGACCGTAACCCTCGACCTCGAGCGCCGGCGGATCGTCGCCGCGAACCGTGAAGCGCAAGGCTTCGGCGAGGTCGACCAGGCGTTCGGCGTCATCCGGATCGACCCCCGAGCGGATGGCCGCCGCCGCCAGCGCCCGGTACATCAACCCGGTGTTGACGTATGCGACGCCAAGCGCTCGGGCGAGGCCCCGAGCGAGCGTCGATTTGCCGCTGCCGGCCGCGCCGTCGACAGCGACGATGATCGGCGAGGTCACGGCGCCTCGATCCGTGCGCCGAGTCGCCCGAGTGTCGCCACGAACCCCGGGAAGCTCACGTCGGCGGCATCGATCCCGTCGATCCTCGAGGGCCCCCGTGCGCCGAGCGCGGCGACCGCCATCGCCATCGCGATCCTGTGGTCGCCGCCCGACGACGTGCGGCCGCCCTCAAGCCCGCCGCCGGCGATGACGAGGTCACTGCCTTCATCGGCCGCGGCGCCGCCGAGATCGCGGACGCTCCGCGTGATCGCCCCGAGCCGGTCGCTCTCCTTCACTCGGAGCTCCGCGGCGTTCAAGAACCACGAGTCCGCGGCGGCGTGGATCGCGAGCGCAGCCAGCACCGGCACCTCGTCGATCACCAACGGCACCTCGTCGGCGCCGACCCGAACCGCACGCAGGCCGTCGCAGGGCTCGACCTCGATCGAACCCATCGGCTCTCCGAGCTCCTGACCCTCGACCTCCCATTGGGTGACGATCCCCATCCGCTCCATCACGTCCAAGAAGTGGAGCCGGCTCGGGTTGAGGCCGACGCCGGTGATGGTGATCGCCGAGCCCGTCAGCGCGGCCGCCGCGATCAAGAAGGCGGCAGAGGACGGATCGCCCGGCACGCGCCCCTCGAACCCGCCATGCTGGAAGCGGCGGATCCGAAGCTCCTCGCCGTCGCGCTCGACCGGTGCGCCGAGCGCCTCGAGCGCCCGCTCGGTGTGGTCGCGCGTGGGCGCCGGCTCGCGCACGGTCGTGATCCCGTCGGCTGCGACTCCCGCGAACAGGATCGCGCTCTTGACTTGGGCGCTCGGGACCTCGGGGGCGAACCGCGCGCCTTGGAGCGCCTTCGTTCCCCGTATCAGGAGCGGCGCGTGTCCCTCTGTGGTCTCGACCTCCGCGCCCATCGCGCGCAGCGGTGCCGCCACCCGCTCCATCGGCCGCACGGACAGGCTCGGGTCGCCGGTCAACACGGACGTCAGTGGCGCCGCCGCCAGGACGCCGGCGAGCAGCCTCATGGAAGTTCCGGAGTTGCCGCAGTCGAGGTCGCTGGCTGCCTGGACGAGCGCGTCCCGACCGTCACCCTCAACTTCAAGCGGGCCCGCAGCAGGAACCTCAACCCCTGCGTTCCACGTGGAACCGCGACCCTCCACAGGGGCACGAGCGTCCCGAGCGAAGACGTCGAGCGAACGTCGAGACTTGCCGGCAACCTTCGAGAGGCACTCCGCCGTCGAGCGAACATCGAGGGACGGGGGAAGGCCCACCAGACGGCTCATACCCTTCGCGGTCACGGACAGGATGAGCCATCGGTGGGCGATCGACTTGTCTCCCGGGATCGCCGCATGGCCCTCGAGTCGAGCGCCGGGGCGGATGACGACGTCCATCACGGCGCTCACGCCAGCCGGATCGGGTCGTACCCGGCCGAAGACAGCACGTTCGCGGCCGAGCCGGCCGTGTCGGCCGCAACCGTCAGGTGCACCGTGCCTCGGCCGCCCTCGGGCGAATGCACGATCTGGAGGTCCTCGATGTTGACGCCCCCGGTCCCGAGCACCGCGGTGATCCGGGCAAGCGCGCCGGGTTGGTCGGGGATCTCCACCTGCCACACCGCCACACCCGCTCGGACGGTCGGTTTCGCCGCGAGCCCGAGACGGGCCTGCTTCGCCGCGTCGAAGGTGGACTCCACGGCCGCGGCGTCGGCCCGCGCGATGCGATCGCGCAGGGCCTCGAGGTTCCGTACGAACAGGTCGATCGCGGTCGCCACCTCCTCCCGGTTGGCGACCAGGATCTCGCTCCAGAGCGCGGGCTGTGAGGCGGCGAGCCGCGTGAGGTCGCGGAAGCCACCGGCGGCGAGCAAGAGGGCGTCTTGCTCCCCCGCCTCGCGGTCCGCGGCCGTTCCCATGAGTGTCGTCGAGGCGACCTGCGGGAGGTGACTCACCACCGCGACGAGCCGGTCGTGACGCGCGGGATCCATCACGACCGGACGTGCCCCCACGCCCTCGACCCACGCCTGCAGCGCTCGGGTGGCGCCGGGATCGGTCTCAGCGGCCGGTGCGAGCACCCAGACGATCCCGTCGAGGACCGATGCCGACGCGTGCTCGGGCCCGGACCGCTCGGTGCCGCCCATCGGGTGGCCGGGCACGAAGCGTGCGAGCGTCCCAGCGGGCGCCTGGGCCCGCACCTCCTCGATCACACGGGTCTTCACGCTCGCGGCGTCCGTCACGATCGCATCCGGGGCGGCCTCCAGTGCGGCCACCACCGCTGCCGCAACGACGCCGATGGGGGTCGCAACCACGACGAGGTCGGCGTCGCCGGCCGCCGCCTCCAGCGACGGCGCCGCGGTCAGCCCGCCGCCGCGCGCCGCCGCCTCGAGCACACCGCCGTCGAGGTCCCACCCGAGGACGTCTGCGCCGGCACGGCGCGCCGCCAGCGCGACCGACGTGCCGATCAGGCCGGTTCCGATGACCGTGACCCGGTGCAGGGGCGACGGCGTCGCGTCAGGGGGTGGCATCGAGGTCGTCGCGCAGGCGCTCCGCGCCGTCGAGGTAGACATGGGTGACGTCGCGAAGGCCGAGGTCGGTGTGGAAGTGGAGCAAGATCCGGACGACGGAGGGCATGGACCCCACGACGGGGATCTCGCGTGCGCACAGCAGCGGGATGTCGCCGAGACCCATCCGGCGCGCCGCCTCGGCGGGGAACGCGCTCGACAGATCCTCGGTCGCCGTGAACAGGATGCTGATGAGGTCGTCGTGCGCGATCGCGTTCCGCTGCAGGATCGCTACGAGGAGTGTGGCCGTCGCCGCGTGCATGCTTGCCGCGTCGTCGCGGGGCACGACGATCGCCCCTCGGGCAGCGCGCACGTTCACCGGTGCCTCCTGATCGCGTCGACGGTGCACCCCGCGGGTGGGCGCGACGCAAGGCTACAGGGCGTCGGTTGCCTGGCGCCGCAGGCGACGTTCGGCCCGGGCGACGACCGTGCCGAGGTCCAGGAGCTCCTCGGGCGTGAGTTCACGGTGGGCGCCCGGCGGCAGGCCACCGAGTCGGATCGGCCCGATCCGGATCCGAAGGAGCCGGGTCACCGGGAGGTCGAGGGTCTGGAGCATCCGGCGAACCTCGCGCTTGCGCCCCTCGGTCATCACCACGGCGAGCTGCGCGCGGCCGGGGCGCGTGTCGACCACCCGGACCGACCGCGCACGCGCAAGGCCGTCGTCGAGGGTTACCCCCGCTCGGATCGCCCCAAGGTGCCGCCCCGCGGGCGCGCCCGCGACCTCCACGAGGTACTCCTTCTCGATCTCGTAGCGCGGATGGGACAAGGCGTTTGCCAGGTCACCGTCGTTCATCGCCAGAAGGAGTCCCTCGCTGTCGAGGTCGAGGCGGCCGACCGGGAACACGCGGGGGCCCTCCGGCGGTAGCAGCGAGCGGATATCCGGCCGGCCGTGCGGGTCGTGCATCGTGGTCACGACGCCGGCGGGCTTGTGCAGCGCGAGGTACCGGACCGTCGGGTCGAGGTTGACGGTTGAGCCGCGAACGGCGACCACGTCGGCGGTGACATCGACCTTGTCACCGATCGTCGCGACCTTCCCGTTGACGGTCACGTGCCCCGCCTCGATCAGTTGCTCGGCCGAACGACGGGAGCCGAACCCGGCGCGCGCAAGCGCGCGCTGCAGGCGCTCGGCGGGCACCTGGTCAGACCTCCGGCGCGTCCGGCTCGCTCTCGTCGGTCTCCGCCGGCTCGTCGGCCTCCGGAGCATCGTCGGCCGCGTCCTGCGGATCGGCCGCGCGGTCGGCCGCATCGGCGCGCTCGGCGGATGCGTCCAGCAAGGGGGCGAGCGAGGGCAGCGTGGCGAGCGACGCGAGCCCCAACCGCTCCAGGAACATCGGCGTGGTCGCGTACAGCAGCGGCCGCCCCGGCCCCTCGTCGCGCCCCGCCTCCTCGATCAGCCCGCGGTCGACGAGTGCACGGAGCACGCCGTCGGCGTTCACCCCTCTGATCGCGCTCACCTGGTGCCGGGTCACCGGCTGCTTGTACGCGACGATCGCGAGGGTTTCGAGCGCCGCCTTCGTCATGCGGGCCTGGCGAGACGACAGCACGAACCGCTCGACGACGGGCTGCGTCTCGGGGTCGGTGAACAGCCGCCACCCCCCCGCCACGTTGCGAAGGACGAGACCGGAGCTCCGCGCTTCGAGCTCGGCCTGCAACTGCGCGCACAGGTCCTCAACCCTCCGGCGGTCGACCTCGAGCGCCTGGGAGAGCACGGCGGGGGTCAACGGCTCGTCCGAGACGAACAGCACCGCTTCGAGCGCCCGCGTGTCGACCGCCGCCCCGGTCCCGCTCATCGTCTCCATGCCACCTCGATCTCCCCGAAGGTCGCCGCCTGCTGAAGCTCAACCTTCCCGTCACGGTACAGCTCGAGCAACGCCAGGAAGCGGACCACGACGTGCATCCGGTCCTCGCAGTCGGCCGTCAGCTCGCGGAACGTCGCCTGCCCCTCCTCGATCCGAGCGAGGTGCTCCTCCACCGCCTGGATCGCGTCGTTCACGGTGAATCGGATCGGCGTCACATGCGACAGATCGACGGTCGGAGGCGGCCGCAGCAGCTGGGCGGCCAACGCCGACAGCTGCTCGGCGGTGACCGAGATCATCGGGTCGGGGTACAGATGGGCGAACTCGGGTCCGGGGCCGATATCGCGCGCGAAGTAGCCGGCCTCGTCCTCGAGCCGTCGGGCCAGTTCGGTCGCCACCTTGCGGAAGGCCCGCAGCTCGATCGACCGGGCATACGCAAGATCGGGCGACCCGCCCAGCAGATCCTCCTCGTCGAGCTCGGTCGTCTTGGGCGTGAGACGCGAGACCTTGAGCTCGAGCAGCACCGCACAGATCGCGAGGAACCAGGTCGCCTCCTCGAGGTTCCACGTAGCGTTCTCCTTGGCGTAGCGCAGGAACCCCTCGGTGACCGTCGCGATCGGCACGTCGCAGACGTCGATCTTCTGGTCCAAGATCAGATCCGCGAGCAGGCGGAACGGCCCGTCGAACCCCGGAACCTCCACCGCGAACCCCGACGGTGCCATCCCTTCCGCCGCCGTGTCCATGCTCATCCCAGATGCATCGCGTCGCGCACGGCGGCGATCGTCTCGCGGGCGATCGGTCGCACGCGCTCGGCGCCCGCGTGCAGGACGTCGCGCGCCAGCCCCGGCGTCGCAGCGAGCTCGGCACGGCGCGCGCGGAACGGGGCGAAGGTCGTGACGAGGTGATCGGCGAGGATCGTCTTGCAATCGACGCAGCCGAGCTCGCCGGAGCGACACCCCGCATCGATCCGGTCGACGTCATCGACCGAGAATTTCCGGTGCAGCGCGAAGATCGGACAGATCTCCGGCCTGCCGGGGTCGCCCAGCCGAAGCTTCTGCGGATCGGTGATGAACGAGCGCACCGTCGCGCGGATGGTGTCCTCGTCGTCACGGACGCCGATCGTGTTGTCCAGCGACTTCGACATCTTCCGCCCGTCCGAGCCCGGGATGAGCGGGGTCTCGGACAACAGCGGCTGGGGCTCGACGAGGACGTCGCCGTAGAGTCGGTTGAACCGGCGGACGATCTCGCGCGACAGCTCGAGATGCGCGACCTGGTCCTCCCCGACCGGAACGAGCTCGCCGCGGACGATCGCGATGTCGACCACCTGGAGCACCGGGTACCCGAGTAGCCCGAAGTTCGCCACGTCGCGCTCGCTCATGTCGCGAAGGCGATCCTTGTAGGACGGCACGCGCTCGAGCCACCCGAGGGGCGTGATCATCCCGAGGAGCAACGCCATCTCGGCGACCTCGGGGATGTCCGACTGCCGGTAGATCACGGCGTGCTCGGGGTCGAGCCCGGCGGCGAGCCAGTCGAGCACCAACCCTTCGACGAACGCGGGCAGCTCGTCGGTCCGGTCGTAATGCGTCGTCAGCATGTGCCAGTCGGCGACGAAGAAGAAGCAGTCATAGCCCGCATCGCCTTGCAGCGCAAGCATGTTCTCGACGTTGCCCGCCCAGTGGCCGACGTGGAGCGCGCCCGTGGGCCGATAACCGGTCAGCACGCGCTTCGTGCGCGTCGCGAGGGCGGGTTCGGTCACGATGGCCGCGATGATAACGCGGGGCTCCGGGGCACCCCGGGATGCGCGCGCGTCACCGAGGGGAGCAGCGAACGCCCGAGGCGACCTGGCACAACGCGTCGACGAGGCCGTAGACGATGCCGCTGATCACCCCTGCGAGCACGAACATCGCGAGCAAGACGAACAGCGGCAGATACCGGTCCGCATCGCGATAGACGCGTGCCGCGTCGGGCGGCAGCGCGAGCCCGACGAGCCGCGCGCCGTCGAGTCCGGGGATCGGCAACAGATGGAAGATCGCGAGGCAGAACTGCGTGAACTCGAAAACTACGAGGACAGAGATCACCGTGAACGCAGCGGGGTTGGTGATCGCGCGCAACGCGAGCCCCGCGACGACCCCGAGCGCGATGTTCGTGCAGGGTCCAGCGAGGCCGATCAATACCTGGTCGCGGGTCGGGCGTCGCAGGTACGACGGGTCCACCGGCGCCGGCTTCCCGTAGGCGGCGGGCGGCGGATACAGCCCGGTCGCCGCGGCCCACAGGACCAGGATCAGCCCCGGCACGAGCGCCGACCCGAACGGATCGAACCACGACCGCGGGTTCCAGGTCAGCCGGCCCCACAACCGCGGCGTCGGATCGCCGAGGCGCGTGGCCACGAACGCGCGGGCGTACTCGCGCGCCATCATCCCGAGCAACAGCGACCCGGCGATGTACAGCGCGGTACGGATCGAGAGCCACCCGATATCGACCACCTCCTCTCTGCGCGGCTCCGGACGCGGTCTCGGTCCGGGCTGGGGGCACGATACCGGCCGACACGCTCCGCCGCTCGCCGGGCGGCCCGTCAGGCGAGCCCGATGGCGCCGGCGAAGCCGGCGCCGACGGCGAGCGGTGCCGACACGCCGAGCGCGTCGAGCACCGTCGCGCCGAGGTCCGCGAACGTCGATCGCGTGCCGACGTCGTACGGGCCTCCCGGGCATCCGGCGAGCAGCAGCGGCGTGCGCTCGCGCGAGTGATCGGTCGGCGGGGTGGTCGGATCGCAGCCGTGGTCGCCCGAGAGCACGAGGAGTCCGTCCCCGAGCGCATCGCGCAGCTCGGGCACGCGCCGGTCGAGCGCCTCGATCGCCTCGGCATAGCCGGTCGGATCGTTGCGATGTCCGTACTTCGAGTCGAAATCGACCAGGTTGGTGAAGACCAGGTCGTGTTCGGCATCGCGCAACGCGGCGACCGTCCGGTCGATGCCGTCGTCGTTCGACGAGGAGTATTGCGCGTCGGTGAGGCCGCGATGGTCGAAGATGTCCTGGATCTTGCCGATGCCAAGGACCGAGCGTCCCGCGGCGACGAGGTGATCGAGCACCGTCGGGCCGGGCGGGGCGACGCTGTAGTCACGTCGCTCCGGGCGCCGGACGAACGAACCCGGCTTCCCGTCGAACGGGCGCGCGATGACCCTTCCGACGCGGTGCGGGCCGACGAGGAGACCCCGTGCGATCTCGCACCACGCGTACAGCTGCTCGAGCGGCACGACGTCGACGTGGGTCGCCACCTGGAACACGGAGTCGCCGCTGGTGTAGACGATGGGGTCCCCGCTCGCGAGATGCGCCCGGCCGAGCTCGGCGATGATCTCCGTCCCCGAGGCCGCCACGTTGCCGAGCGCCCCGTGCCCGATCGCGGCGGTGAAGGGATCGATGATCTCCCGCGGGAAGCCGTCGGGGTACAGCGGGAACGGCGTGTCGAGCACGATGCCCATCATCTCCCAGTGCCCCGTGATGGTGTCCTTACCGACTGAGACCTCCGTGGCGCGGCCGTGTGCGGTCCCGGGATCGGCGCGGGGGATGATCCCGTCGATCGCACTCAACAGGCCAAGGCCGAGACCCTCGAGCGCCGGCGCGTCCAGGCCGCCCACCGCACGGGCGACGTGCGCGAGGGTGTTGGCTCCGGCATCCCCGTACCCATCGGCGTCGGGCGCGTCCCCGACCCCCCACGAGTCGCAGACGAGGACGCACACCCGCGACACGAGACCCGACGGCATGTCAGCCGACCAGTTTCTTGCAGTCGATGCACAACGGCGTCCACGGGATCGCGTCGAGCCGCTCGTCGCCGATCGGGTTCCCGCATCGCTCGCATAGACCGTAGGACCCGTTGTCGAGCTTTCGGATCGCGCGTTCGACCTCGCGCAGGTTGGCGCGGAGGGATCGCGCCATCGTCATGACCCGTTCGCGCTCCTCGGTGCTGTGCGACCGGTCGGCGAAGCCGGCGTCGGCATCGAACGCCACCTCGTCGGCGTCGCGATCGGCGCCCAGATCGTCGATCTCCCGGCGGAGCGATCGCTGTTGGTCGAGCAGCGCCGTGCGACGTTGCTCGCTCGCGGCGGTGCTCACGACGCGCCTGTTCCGCCGGCGTTCGAGCGCCGCGCACGTGGATGCGCGGTGTAGTACGTGGCGCGCAGGTGCTCGTTCGTGACCAACGTGTACACCTGGGTCGTCGCGACGCTCGCGTGTCCGAGCAGCTCCTGCACGACCCGCACGTCGGCGCCGCCCTCCAACAGGTGCGTGGCGAAGGAGTGCCGAAGGTCGTGCGGCGTGACGACCCGCGTCAGGCCCGCCCGCGCGCGATGCCCGTCCAGCAATCGCGAGCACGACTGGCGCGTGAGCCGGCCGCCACGCGTATTGAGGAATAACGCCGCGCGCGACCGGCCGGTGGCGAGCGCCGGCCGGCCTCGTGTCAGGTATGCGGCGATCGCGTCGCGCGCCATCCGCCCGATGGGCACGAGCCGCTCCTTGCTCCCTTTGCCGAGCACGCGCACCGCGGCATCCTCGAGGTCGAGATCATCGACGTCGAGGCCGACGAGCTCCGAGATCCGCAGCCCCGCCCCGTACAGGAGTTCCAAGATCGCCCGGTCGCGGAGCGCCACCGGCGTCGCGTCGCCGGGCGCCTCGACGATCGCGGCGACCTCGTCGACCGTCAGCGGGTGCGGCAGCGCCCGCGGCAACCGAGGCCGCACCACGCCTGCCGTAGGGTCATCGGTCACGAGGCCCTCGCGCAAAGCGAACCGATGGAACGTGCGAACGGTGGAGAGCATCCGCGACACGGTCGTCGCGCGGTACGGCTCGTCGTCCGGACCGTGCGTCGACGCCGACACCGATGCGATGAACGCGCGGACCGTCTTCGGATCGACGTCGTCGAGGGTGCGAACGCCGCGCGCATCGAGGAACGAGACGTACCGCTCGAGGTCACGCCGGTAGGCGGCGAGCGTGTTGTCGGCGAGCCCGCGCTCGACGGTGAGGTGCTCGAGGTAGCGGCGCGCCACCGCCTCCGGGTCGGCCATAGCGCCAGCCTACGGCGGGGATGCGGCCACGTCCCGCAACGCGGGAACGCCCGCGGCGAGCAACAGCGCGAGCGCCGTGGTGGCGTTGCGGACCTTGCCCTCCCGCGCCGACGCGACCGCCCGGTGCAGGGGCAGCCGCACCACGTCGATCCCCTCCTCGGGCTCACCCTCGGGTCCGGCGTCGGTCCGTGTCCAGAACAGATGCATGTACTCATCGGTGAAGCCCGGCGACACGTAGACCCCACCGAGGAACGCGGCGCCGCGGCTCCGGAAGCCGGTTTCCTCGAACAGCTCGCGCTCGGCACACGTCAGCGCGTCCTCACCCTCGATGTCGAGCAGGCCGGCCGGCACCTCCACGAGCGCATCACGGACCGGAGGGCGGAACTGTCGGACGAGCACGACGTCGCCGTCGGGCGTGACGGGAACGATCCCGACCGCGTGGTGCTTATGGATCACTTCGTACTCCCCGACGCCGGGCCAGGTCTCGACCTCGACGCGGAGGTAGGCACCCGCCCAGGCGACGCGTGAGGCCGCGGGCTCGGCCACGGGGTCAGCTCGGAACGGCGGCGGTTCGTTCGGCGGTGCGCCGCGCGCGCTGGTCGGCCGACGCGCCGACGAACGCGCGGAACAACGGATGCGGGCGCGTCGGCCGCGACCGCAGCTCCGGGTGGAACTGCCCGGCGACGAAGAACGGGTGGTCGGGCAGCTCGATGATCTCGGCCAGCCGACCCTTCTGCGACGTGCCGCTGATCACCATCCCGCCGGCCTGCAAGGCCTCGTGGTAGCTCGGATTGACCTCCCAGCGGTGGCGGTGGCGCTCCTCGACCACGTCGGCGCCGTAGGCCGCGGCCGCGCGGGTGCCGGGCTCGAGGTAACAGGGCTGCGCGCCGAGGCGCATGCTCGCGCCGAGGTCGGTCACGTCCTTCTGTTCGGGTAGGAGATCGATCACGGGGTGCACCGTCGCGGGATCGAACTCCGAGGAGTTGGCGCCGTGCAGTCCGCAGACGTTGCGTGCGAACTCGACGACCGCGCACTGCAGCCCGAGACAGATGCCGAGGAACGGCACGCCGCGTTCGCGCGCGTAGCGCACCGCGTCGATCTTGCCCTCGACGCCGCGAACGCCGAACCCCCCGGGGATCAGGATGCCGTCGACCTCATCGAGAACCGCGGCGGTCGCCTCGCCGCCGAGGTCGTCGGAGGCGACCCACCGGATCCGCACGTCGACCCCGTGGTGGAACCCGCCGTGGTACAGCGCTTCCATCACCGACAGGTATGCGTCGCGGAGGTAGACGTACTTGCCGACGACGGCGATGTCGACGGGCTCGACGGCGGCGTGCACGCGCTCGACGAGGTCGTTCCATTCGCTGAGATCCGGCTCGGCGTCGATCCGCAGGTGCTCGCACAACAGGTTGTCGAGCCCCTCACGGTGCAACACGAGCGGCACCTCGTAGATCGACGGCGCGTCGGGCGCGCTGACGACGCCCCCGATCGGAACGTCGCACAGCAGGGAGATCTTCTCCTTGAGGTTGCGGCCGATCGGACGGTCCGAACGGCACACGATGGCGTCGGGCTGTAGACCGAGCGACCGCAGCTCCTTCACGGAGTGCTGCGTCGGCTTGGTCTTGAGCTCGCCCGACGGACCGATGAACGGCATCAGCGACACGTGCACGAACGCGCACCGGTCGCGGCCGACCTCGTTGCGGAGCTGCCGGATGGCCTCGAGGAACGGGAGCGACTCGATGTCACCAACGGTGCCGCCGATCTCGACGATCTGCACGTCGGCCTGATCCGTTTCGGCCAGGGCCAGCACCCGCGCCTTGATCTCGTCGGTGATGTGCGGGATGACCTGGACGGTCTTGCCCAGATAGTCACCACGACGCTCCTTCGCCAAGACGGCGGAGTAGACGGCGCCGGTCGTGAAGTTGGACCCGCGATGCAGGTCGGCGTCGAGGAACCGCTCGTAATGGCCGAGGTCGAGGTCGGTCTCGGCGCCGTCGTCGAGCACGAATACCTCACCGTGCTCGAACGGGTTCATCGTGCCGGGGTCGACGTTGACGTAGGGGTCGAGCTTCTGCAGGACGACCTTCAGTCCGCGCGAAGCGAAGAGGCGTCCGAGGGAGGCTGTGGTGATGCCTTTGCCGAGGCCGGAGGCGACACCACCCGTGACGAACACGTACCTGGTGTGCTCCTTCACCACGGGAGCCGACTGTAGCAGACGTCGTGCGGAGCGCTGCGATCATCGACGGGCGATCGGAGCATCCGGGTCACCGCGCCTCCGCCCGAACGCGGTCGGCCTCGTCGAGCAGCTCCTCCGCGTGGGACAGGGCGTGCTCCGACGCCTCCATCCCGGCGAGCATCCGCGACAGCTCCGCGACCCGTTCGGGGCCTTCGAGAGCGCGGGCCGTGGCGGCGCCATCGCGCTTGCGCACACCGACGTGGAGATCGGCGAAGCACGCGATCTGCGGCAGATGCGTCACGACCAGGACCTGGTGCGTGGTCGCCAGCCGCGCCAGCCGCCGGCCGACGGCGAGCCCCGCCTCGCCCCCGATCCCGGCGTCGATCTCATCGAAGACGAGCGTCGGCACGTCGTCGAGGGCGGCCAGGACGCTTCGGCACGCGAGCATCACGCGAGAGAGCTCCCCGCCGCTGGCGACCTTGCCCAACGGTGCGAGGGGCTGTCCGGGGCCGCCCCGGAAGCGCATCTCGACGCGGTCCCGGCCCGCGGGACCCGGCTCGGCGATCTCGTCGACGACGATCTCGATGGATGCCGCCGGCATGCCCAGATCGGCGAGGTGGCCGGACAGCGCGGCCGCCACGGAGGGCGCCGTGGCGACGCGCACGCGGTGGAGCTCGTCGGCGAGCGTGGAGGCGAGCTCAGCCGCCTCCGTGACCTCGGCCCCGATGGAGGCGAGCCGTTCGTCTGCCGTCTGCAGCGACGCGAGCTCCGCCCGGGCCTCGTCCAGGAAGCGCACGACATCGGCGTCGGTGGCGCCATATTTGCGGTGCAATCCTTTGAGGGCCGCCATGCGGTCTCGTACCTCGGAGAGCCGCTCGGGATCGAGCGCGACCCGCTCGCGGTAGTCCCGCAGCTCGCTCGCGAGGTCGGCGATCTCGGC
>Ga0136846_1237846_pt1 | contig 14595 bp, 13 predicted proteins | sample HopSoiMetagenom2_FD_96841 | JGI IMG/M metagenome (GOLD analysis project Ga0136846, IMG submission 96841) | Grasslands soil microbial communities from Hopland, California, USA - 2 Assembly 2016 (version 4) | ecosystem: Environmental > Terrestrial > Soil > Grasslands | place: USA: Hopland...
AAGTCATGCTCGTGCCGCAGTGCGAACGCGGGCACGAGCAGGCCGGCGTATTTTCGCCCGGGCCGGAAAGAGGGAAAGAGGACGGGTGGAGGCATGGCGGGATCAGGGCGAGGGTGCGGCCTTGGCCGGCTCGTCGTCGCGTTTTTCAGACAAGGGGCGGACGAAGCCGTGGCGCACCAGATTGACGAGAGTGGCCCACAGGCCCACCTCGGGCCGGCCGAATTCGCCGGAGAAGGGGACGCGCGTGCCAACCTGGTCGCGCTCTTTGTTCTTCACGACGGCGGTCAAGCCGCTGACAAACGACTCCCATAGCCGGCGGAGAGGGCCCTTGGTGCGATCTTCGAGATTCTTGAATTCGATGTGTTCGGCGAACGGTTTCACGTAACCCTCGAAGCGGCCGCCCTCGGCGGCCATTTCGGCATAGGCCTGGAAAGTTCCGGATGAGACGTCGACGCTGGCGTAGGCTTCGAGAAAATCATTCAACGCGCGCAGATCGACTCCGCGCAGGTCGAACTTGAGCTGAAAGTGGGGTTGGGCGGCCAGCGGCTCGGCGTTGATCCACAGGTTGAGCTGGCCGTTACCCAGCGTGGTGCCCTCGATGCTGAGGCGGGCGGGATAGGGGCCGCTTTTCGGCGTCGGCCGGTTACGCAGGCCGGTGGCGACGGCGTGAAGATCGCGGATGGCCAGGTCCACCCGCGGCCGGCTCGTTTCATCGATGAAGTGAACTTCACTCTGGGAGAGTTCGAGATGGGTGATGTCGATGGGAAAAAGATCCCTCACCACTTCCTGCCAGCGCCGGCCCTCCTCCTTTGCGGTGGCGGGCGGCGTGGTCGCCTTCGTCAACTGAAGCCGGGCCTTGTCCAAATAAATTTCGCTGACGAACCGTCCGTGAAAGAGTTCCCCCCAGGCGAGGGAGAAATCGATGTCCTCGGCCGAAAAAAAAGGCACGGTGGTCGCGCCCTCCCGTTTGAAAATTGAAATCTGGCGCAGCCGGTAGGCACCTCGAAAAATCCCGAGATCGATATCCTCGACATGGCCCGTATAGCCCTCCACCCGGGCCAGCCGCCGGTTGACGGCGTTCTTCAGGACCACGGGGGCGGCGACGCGCAACGCCAGGATCACCAGCAGCGCGCCGCCGATCCACCAAGCCAGCCGTTTTCGCCGGGATAGGCCCGGAGGGCGGCGCGGATTGTCGTCCCGGCTCATGACGTGCGGGCGCCGCGGGGACGCGTTGAAAAAGAAAAGCCCCGCAGGAATCTCTGCGGGGCAGGATGGAGATCAGAAGTTGACACCGATGCCGACGGTCCACTGGAACGCGCCGTTGTCGAAGTTCTCCGAAGCCTGATGCGAATTGTGGAAGACCCACGCGTAATCCACCAAGGCGAAGAGGAACGTCTTCGGCTGAACGTAGAATTTCGCGCCGGCTTCCAGCCCGGCGGCCAAGGTATCGCTCACATTGTCGCCGTAGAAGCCGCCGAAGTTGATTCCCAGAAACGGCCGCAGGGCGCCACGTGCGAAGAGATGCTGGTCGAGCGCCACGAAAGTCGAGCCGGACCAGTCCGCGCCGCCGCTGCCTTCCGGATTGGCGTAGCTGACCGATTGACGAATCGTGCCTTCAAGCGTGTCGGTGAAATAATAACCGAGGGAGGCGTTTACTCCGCCGGACGAGTTGTTGAAATCCTTGTTGCTGATGCCGCTGCCACCAAGGGTCAGCTCCTTGTCGCCGGCGACTGCGCCGTAGGTGCTGCGGGTGTAGCTCGTGGTGTAGTCGCTCCGGGTTTGTGCGCTGACGGAAAGGACCGCCGCCAAAAACAGCAGTCCGCCTTTGAGGATGAGGTTTTGTGTATTCATTTTTGTTGGTTTGGTGCGAGTGCCGCTGGAGGAGCGACCCCATTTTCCCGAGCGGCTGCCGCACGACAATAGTCCAGGCTTTGCGAGGCTCCCCAAATTATCATCGGTAGGAAATCCGGGATACACCACAGGGTGGCGGTCGGGTCGCCGTCAAAAACCATGGAGTACCTTTGTCCGGAGGAGCGCGGGAAAGGAGAGCGGGAACATGAGGGAGGCGGTTGGAGTCTCTGGGCTTATGCCTGCCGCTTCCTCAGGTCGTGTGGCGGCGATCAAGCCGACGGGCCGGCGGCGTCCGCCCCCGGCAATCCGTACGGACGTGGTGCAAGCGGTCCGTTCGGCCAAGTTACGCTACGTCACGGACGAGGCGCCAGGCATCGCCCGGCGGCGCCGGGGCGAAGGATGGCTGTATTTGGATCCGGCCGGCCGCGTGCTCCGAAACCGTGCGACGCAGGAACGCATCCGGCATCTCGCGATCCCGCCCGCCTGGACGGACGTGTGGATATGCCCGCTCGTCAACGGACACATCCAGGCGACCGGTCGCGATGCGCGGGGGCGCAAACAATACCTTTATCATGCCGACTGGCGGGAAACCCGGGATGAGGAAAAATTCACGCGCATGCTTGCCTTTGCCCGGGCTTTGCCGCGCATCCGCCGTCGCGTGGCGCGCGATCTGGCTCGTCCGGATCTCGATCGCCGACGGGTGCTGGCCGCGGTCGTGCGGTTGCTCGAGACCACGTTCATCCGGATTGGCAACGAGGAGTACGCGCGGGAAAACGGATCCTTCGGTCTCACCACGCTGCGCAGCCGGCACGTGGCCGTCGGCCGCGGCATGATCCATTTCGAGTTTCGCGGAAAAAGCGGCAAGCGGCACGCGATCGACTTGGGCGATCCGCAACTGGCCCGCGTTGTCCGGCGCATCCAAGAACTGCCCGGCCAGGATCTTTTTCAATATGTGGACGACAAGGGCGCTCCCCAGAAAATCGAATCGGCCGATGTGAACGCGTATCTGAGAGAGATCGCCGGGGAGGAATTTTCGGCCAAGGATTTTCGCACGTGGGCCGGCACGGTGCTGGCCGCGATGGCGTTGCGGGAGGCCGGGCCTTTTTCCAGCGCGACGGACGCGCGGAGGCGCGTTTCCCAGGCGATCGCGTGGGTGGCGGATCGCTTGGGGAACACGCCGGCGATCTGTCGAAAAGCCTACATTCATCCCGGCGTGTTGGAGAGTTATCTGAAGGGCGTGACGATCGGGCCGCCGCCGCGCGGAGACTTGGTGACCGGGCGCGCCGGCCTGCCGGAGTTGCGCTCCGCCGAAGCGGGCGTGCTGGCGTTGTTGCGTCGGCGTTCGGCGGCCGCGCGGCGCGGACGGGTACGCAGGCAGATTGCCGGAACCGGACAAAAGAAACCGGCCCGATGACAGGCGGGCGCGGGTTGGTGTACACTGGCTCCATGGCCGTGCATGACATGGAAGCGACCGCCCGGGCTTTGGTCGGACCGGGCAAGGGGATTCTCGCGGCGGATGAAAGCCTCCCGACGATCCAAAAACGTTTGAATGCGGTCGAGGTGGCCGCGACCGAGGAGAATCGCCGGGCGTACCGGCAGTTGTTATTTCTGACGCCCGAACTGGCCGAGTTTATCAGCGGCATTATTCTCTTCGACGAAACGCTCAGCCAGAAAACCGATCACGGCGTGCCTTTCCCCGAGGCGATCACGCGGGCCGGCATGATACCGGGCATCAAGGTGGATTTGGGAGCCAAGCCGTTGGCGGGTTTTCCCGGCGAAAAAATCACGGAAGGTCTGGATGGCTTGCGCGAGCGGCTGGCCGAGTACTCCCGGCTGGGGGCGCGGTTTGCCAAGTGGCGCGCGGTCATCGCGATCACGGATGGCGCGCCCACGCGTTTCTGCCTGGAGGCGAACGCCCACGCGCTGGCGCGTTACGCGGCGCTTTGCCAGGAGGCCGGCCTCGTGCCGATCGTCGAGCCCGAGGTGCTCATGGATGGCGCGCATCCGATCGAGCGGCACCAAGAGGTGACCGAGCAGGCGCAACAGTGCGTTTTCGAGGCGCTGTTCGCGCAGCGGGTGAATCTGCGCGCGATGCTGCTCAAGCCGAACATGGTGCTGTCGGGAAAGGATTGTCCGCGGCAGGCCGGGGTGGCGGAAGTGGCGATCGCGACCTTTCGCTGCCTGCAAACGACCGTGCCGGCGGCCGTGCCGGGAGTGGTGTTTCTTTCCGGAGGCCAGGACGACATTCGTGCGACGGAGCACCTGCAGGCGTTGAGCCGTTTTGTGCCCGCGCCCTGGGAGCTGAGTTTTTCCTTCGGACGGGCGCTGCAAGATCGGGCGCTCCGGATCTGGCGGGGAAAAGCGGCCAACGTCGCGGCGGCCCGCCAGGCCTTGTATCATCGCGCGAGCTGCAACGCCGCCGCCCGGAACGGCATCTATTCCGACTCCATGGATTCTTCGGGGAAAACATTCTGAGCACGAGTGGTGAATTTCCCCACGATTGCGCTGCGGGAAAAAAGGCCGGATTGCCGGTGGCTCGGCCTGATGGTGAGAAGCCCATGCCCGCTGCTATGATGAGGTTATTGTGAATTCGCCTCTCGCGCCGACAGCACCTGGAACCATCGAGTCTTTCTTCTGCCGGGAACGGGCCATGACGGCCATCGCGACGTCTTCACTCCATCCCGGCTTGGCGTGCGCGCCGGCCAACTTGTTTTCGTGTCCGTCTGAAGCCCCCCGGCGCCACGTGTAAACCGATTTTCCCTATGACTAAAATATGCTGTATCGGAGCCGGCTATGTGGGCGGGCCCACGATGGCCATGATCGCCTTGAAAGCACCTGACATCACGGTCTCCGTGGTGGACGTTAACGCGGCCCGCATCGCCGCTTGGAATTCGGATGACCTGCCTATTTACGAGCCCGGCTTGGCGGAGATCGTCAAGGAGTGCCGCGGCCGGAACCTGCTCTTCACGACCGAAGTGAAAGATGCGATCCGCGAGGCGGATTTCATTTTCGTCTCCGTGAACACCCCGACCAAGACCTACGGCATCGGCGCTGGCCGGGCGGCGGATCTCCGGTTCGTGGAATCCGTGGCCCGCAGCATCGCGGAGGTGGCGGAGAGTCCGAAGATCATCATTGAGAAATCGACCATGCCGGTGAAAACGGCCGAGACGATCAAGGACATCCTCGCCGCGAGCGGACGCCGGCTGGCGCACCAGGTTCTTTCCAATCCCGAATTTCTCGCCGAGGGCACGGCGATCGCGGACCTGCTCGAGCCGGACCGCGTGCTCATCGGCGGCGAGCACACGCCTGGCGGCGACCAGGCAGTGGCGGCGCTGGTGGATATCTACGCCCGCTGGGTGCCGCGCGAGCGGATCATCACGACCAGCCTCTGGTCGGCGGAGCTCTCGAAGCTCGTGGCCAACGCCTTTCTCGCGCAGCGAATTTCATCGATCAACACGATCTCGGCTTTGTGCGAGGCGACGGGGGCGGACGTGGACGAGGTGGCAAACGCCATCGGCAAGGATTCGCGCATCGGCCCGAAATTCCTGAAATCCTCCGTGGGCTTCGGCGGCTCCTGTTTTCAAAAGGACATCCTGAACCTGGTCTATCTGTGCGAGTACTACGGTCTGAGCGAGGTGGCCGCCTACTGGAACGGGGTCGTGCACATGAACAACTGGCAGAAGCAGCGTTTTGCCGCCAGGATCGTGCGGACGCTCTTCAACACCGTGGCGGGCAAAAAAATCGCGGTGCTTGGCTTCGCTTTCAAAAAGGACACGAACGATACGCGCGAGTCGCCGGCGATCTGCGTGGTGCGCGATCTGCTCGCGGAGCGTGCGCGTGTGTCGGTTTACGATCCGCAGGTGCCGGAATCCCAAATCCGGAGCGAGGTGCGCGGTCCGGACGGCGAAAACGAGCTGCTGACGGTGGTATCCAACGCCTACGAGGCCGCCGACGGCGCGCACGCCTTGGTGCTGGTGACGGAGTGGGACGCGTTCAAGCACCTGGATTTCGAGCGGATCTACGCGACCATGCCGAAACCGGCGTTCATCTTCGACGGGCGCAACATCCTGCCGTTGGATGAACTGCGGCAGATCGGCTTCCGTGCCGAGGGCATCGGCAAGCCGGCGTACAGCGCGCCGTTGCTGCCGCATCCGTCGCTCAAAACTGTATACTCACCGGCAGCGCTGACTGTTTGATAAAGCTGGCCGGACTGGCCGGATCTCCCGCCGGAACGGGCGGGAACGGCCAGGGCGTGCCATAATGATCGTCGAAGGCGATCTGATCGGTGGACAGGCGTCCGGGGTGTTCCCGCTGCTCGCGGTCGGCGGCACGGCCGATGGCGAGCAGCGCGATCACTTCAGTGGTCGCGGGAAGCTTGAGGATGTCGCGGACGGCGACGGGATCGAAACCTTCCATCGGGGCGGTGTCCCAGCCCAGGAACTCCGCCGTCAGCATCAGGTAGGTGAACGCGATCATCACCTGGCGGGTGAGCCACACAGCGGGCGAGCTTTGGTCAATAAAGGCCAGCGCGTCGCGCTTTTGTTGTTCGACCCCTTTTTCCGGGCGGCCCTTACGCCGAGCTTTCGTTTTGAGGATTTCATCGACTTTCCCCTTCCAGCCGACGCGATCGGCGAGGGCGACGATCACCGCGGGGGCTTCGGTGATCTTGGCTTGATCGAAGGCGGCCGCGCGCAGGCGTGCGCGTTGTTCCGGGCTGCGCAGGACCAGAAAGCGCCAAGGTTGAAAGTTGAAACCCGAGGGGGCTTCCGCGCCCAAGCTGAGGACGGCGTTCAAGACGTCCTCCGGCACCGGGTCGGGGAGAAAATGCGGCGTGGCCCTGCGTTGCCTCACGACTTGGGCGAGCTCATGGACGGCCGGTTGGGAAAGCAGGTCCAGAGGAGAGGGGGCGTCTTTCATCGCCCTTTCACCATAGGCGAGGCCCGCCTTTTTGCCTATCAAGGCCATGCACGGCGCGGGCCTGAGTGTTTTCCCCATGCGTCACCCGGAAGTGCCTACGGTCTCCGGTCACTTGGCCGGTCGTGCACGTCGGCCCGGCCCGATGTCGGCAGCGGGAGGGTCCCTGATATTTTCTCCGTCAGCGCAGGTATAGGATGGCGCCAACGGGAATTCGCGGGCCGGCGCTGGCCGGTTCGCCTCCAAATTGCCCGAACGATTAATGAGTGCTCAACCGGTCAGCTCAGCCAATGCTCTCTCGCGCGTTTCCGCCGGGGGCCGCCGGCCGCCGGCGGGCCGCATTTTGGTCGTGGAGGACAACCCGGAACTGCGCCAGCTCAGCTCGCTGGTCTTGCGGCGGCTGGGATTTCACGTGGATTGCGCCGCCGATGGCGAGGCGGGCTGGGAGGCGCTCGGCATCATGTCCTACGACGTGCTGATCACGGATCATGAGATGCCGCGGTTGACGGGACTGGGCCTGATCAAGCGCATGCGGGCGGCTTCGGTGAATACGCCCGCCATTCTGGTTTCCGGACGGCTGCCGTTTGCGGAGCCGGTGCTGCGGGAGATAATCGGGCCGGGCGCGGCCCTATCCAAGCCGTTCTCTTTTGGCGAAGTGGTTTCAGAGATAAACCGGCTGCTGCCGAAGTCGCGGCGAATCGAGACGGGTGAGGACGCGCCGCCAAAGCGGGCGACCCTTTCTTCCGCCTGACGTCGCGCCCGGCCGTCGTTTGTACGGCCATGGCCGCCGGCTTTCTTTAGCATGTCCCTGATTGCGTCACACGCCCCGGTGTCGCCTCGGTCGCTCGCCTGGCGTACCGGCCGCATCCTGCTGGCTTCCGTCCGCGCTTTTTCCACGGACAACGTCGGCCGGCTCGGTGCCGCGCTGGCCTTCTACACGACGGTGGCGGTTGCGCCGCTCCTCGTGCTCGCGATCGCGGTCGCCGGCGCGGTGTTCAAGGAGGGCGCGGCCCGGGCGCGGGTCTTGGGCGAGATTGAGCACCTGGCGGGCCCGCAGGCGAGCAAGGCGCTCGGGACCATCCATGCTCCCGTGGAAATATCCGGCGGGGTCGTCGCGACGCTCATCGGGGTCGGCACCTTGGTGATCGGCGCGTTCGGCGTTTTTTCGCATCTGCAGGACGCGCTCAACGCCATCTGGCACGTTCCTCCTTATCGCGGCCGCGGGTGGTGGCGCCGCCGGCTTTTTTCCATGGCGACAGTGATGGCGACGGGATTCCTCCTGCTGGTTTCGCTCATCGTGAGCGCGGCCCTGAGCTGGCTAGAGACGAATGCCATGGAGCGGTTCAGCCTGCCGCCGTTCGTGCTGCAAACGGTCAACCTGTTGGTTTCCCTCGTCGTCATCACGTTTCTCTTCGCCATGATTTTCAAACTGCTGCCGGACCTGCGGGTGGAGTGGCGGCACGTGTGGGTGGGGGCGGGCGTGACCGCGCTGCTTTTTACGGCCGGGAAAGTGCTTTTGGGAATTTATTTCAGCCATGCCCATGTGACGTCGGCCTATGGCGCGGCCGGCTCTTTGGTGGTGCTGCTGCTCTGGTGTTATTATGCCGCGCAGATCGTGTTTCTCGGGGCGGAATTCACGCGCATCACCGCGCTTACCGGCGGCGGACGCGATTTCCGTCCGCTGGAGGAGGCGTCCGCTGCGAACGGAAAAAAATAAGGCCCGCCAAGGAAAGGCGGGCCTGGTCGAAGCGGGGAAGCGAGTTGATTTCAGTAACGGGACGGAGTCCCGGTGTCCTCGGTTTTCGAGGTCTTGGGCGGGGCGGCTTCGCTCGCGCTGGAAATATCTTCCGCGCCGGCATCCTTGAAGATGCGCTTGGCGTGGTCGATGTCCTCGAATTTTTCGGTGTGCACGGAGATGAGGATGTTTCCCTGTTTGACCTTGCCCTCGTAGCGCCGGGCTTCGAGTTCAGGAATACCCATGCCGATGAGAGCGCCGGCGATGCCGCCGACGGCGGCTCCCACCGCGACGCCGCTCAGCGCGGCCACGAGCGGACCGGCGGCGACGAACAGGCCGAGACCGGGGATGGCGAGGGCGCCCACGCCGGTGAGCCAGCCGAACGCGCCTCCGAGCACGCCTCCGGTGGCCGCGCCGGTGACGGCGCCTTCCGGCGCCTTGGTGTTCTTTTCGTGGGCAAAGTCACGGGTGGTGCTGCTGTCGGGGAAGAGGACGGAGATGTCGTCGCTGGAAAAATGGGCGGCCTGCAGGTCGTTCACGATGCGCTCGGCCTGACTGTGACTGGTCGCGATGGCGAAAACGGATTTCTTGGACATGGGATTTGACGGGGTTTGGGTGGACAGGACACCGCAACGCAGCCTGCGCCGACAGAGGCGCGGCGCAGGCGATGGTCGGTGGTGGAGGTTTTTTTCTGACGGTTACTTAACGGTGATGTTATTCTTCACCTTGCGGACACCGGGGATGCCTTGGGCAATGTCTTCGGCCCGGGATTTTTGTTCGGGAGTGTCGACGAAACCGCTGAGTTGCACGGTGCCGCGGAAAGTTTCGACGCGGACGTCCCGGGCGCGCACGACTTCATCGGAGACCAAGGCGGATTTCACCTTGGTGGTGATTGTGGAGTCATCGACGTATTCGCCGGTGCTTTCCCGGGTGGCGGTACCAGCGCAGCCGCTGATCACTGCCGTGCTCGCGGTGGCGCCGAGAAGGAGGGCGAAGTAACAGGGGTTTATTTTCATGATTTTTAGTGGGTTGCGGGTTTTTGTTTCAAGGGGGTAAACGCCGCACCGTAGCACACGACTTTCAGACCGGCCACCGAGCGGGTTCAGGCAGGGGCAATGGGGTGTTTCCCCATGTCTCGGTATTCATAAATTTTTCCCCTCAATAAGCTTTTCGTCCGTATGAAAATTAAGCCTTGGCGAAGGCCATTGGTTGGCGCACCGAGTGCTTGAGAAAAAGTGCCTGCGCGATTCGCAACACCAGCCAAAGAGCCAATCATTCCGTAATCAGAAAGGGTCGGAGCGGCCATCGGGTTATTTCCGGTGGTCTGTTGGGGGCGGGCACGGATTACCCCCCAATTAGGATTCACCTATAGTGCAGATTACCTTCATTTAATCCCCGAAGAACGCCCTTATTTCGAATGGCCGAGCACACACCCAAACCTGTCAAAGTTCTTGTCGTGGAAGATAGTGAGGATGACTACCACTATCTCGCGATGTTGCTTCTGCGGGCGACGGTGCCGGGGTCTTATGAAGTCGGCTGGGCCTCCAGTTATGATCAGGGCAAGGAGGCGGTGCGGAGCGGCCGGTATGACGTGGGGCTTTTCGATTATCGCCTGGGCGGCGGGACGGGGCTGGATTTGCTGCGCGAGGTGCATGAGCACGACTGCGAGATGCCCATTATTTTGCTGACAGGTTATGACAGCACCGAGGTGGACCATGAGGCATCGCGGACGGGGGCGGCGGATTATCTGTGCAAGGTCGGGCTGACCACCACCGAGCTTGAACGTGCGATCCGTTATGCGGTCCGGCAGGCGTCCATGTTGTCGGAACTCCGCCGGACCACGCGGCTGTTAAACGGAGTTCTTTCGAGTCTCCCGGTCATGGCGGCGCGGGTGGATCGGGATGGCAAGGTCTTGGAGTCCCGCGGCCACGGGCTGGAGATCATCGGCCTGCGCGAGGGGGAATTGGTGGGGACCAACATTTTTGAGGCATACCCTGCGGTGGCGGCGGACATCCGGCGGGCCACCGAGGGCGGCGAGGCCAACTTTACCTGGACGATTTCACACGGCGGCAAAGCGCACTATTTCGACAACTATTTCCGCTTTGACGAGGAGAGCGGCCGGGAGGCCATTGGGTTTTCCGTCAACGTCACGGCGCGGGTGGAGGCCGAGGAGGAGCGCAACCGCCAGGCGCGTCTGCTGCAAAGCGTCCTGAACAATCTCCCGGTGATCGCCGGCCGGCTGGATGCTTCCGGACGGGTGGTCGAGGTGCAGGGCTCGGGGCTGGCGAACCACGAGATCGGTCCAAAAATTCTGCCGGGCCACGTGTTCACGGAGCTTTATCCGCATTGCCGGGAATCCATCGCGGCGGCTCTGCGCGGCGAGGCGGTCAACTTCACCTTGAACGGGCACGAGGGCGGGGAGGAATGGCACATGGATTTTTTTGTGTCGTATGCCGCTGAGCAGGGCGGCGGCGCCACTTTTTTCGGTCGCGACGTCACGGAGCGCCGTTGTCTCGAGCAACAACTGCTCACGGTGAGCGACGCCGAGCAGCGACGGATCGGCGCGGATTTGCACGACGGGCTGGGCCAGCACCTCACCGGGCTTGCCTGTCTTTCCGCGGCGCTGCGGGATCGTCTGAAGGCGGGCAATCCCGCCGAGGCCGAGCAGGCGGGTCTCATCGCCCGGTTGGCCAATGAAGCCACCGAGCAATCACGGGCTCTGGCCCGGGGCCTCAGCCCGGTGCAACTGGAGGAGCACGGCCTCAGCTCCGCGTTGGAGGACCTTACCTTCCAGTCCCAGCGGCTGCATCGCGTGGAGTGCACCTTTTCCTTGGAGGGAAAGGCGCCCGAGTGCGATCACATGACCTCCATCCATCTTTACCGCATTACCCAGGAGGCGATCCACAACGCCGTCCGCCACGGTGAAGCCACGCGCATCCAGGTCACCATGGTGTCGACGCCGGCCGCCTGCCGCCTGCAGGTGATCGACAACGGCAAGGGCTTCGATCCCCGCCGGACAAATGGCTTCGGCAGCCGCGGGCTGAAACTGATGGCCTACCGGGCGGCCATGATCGGCGCCGTCCTGACGGTGCATTCCGCGCCGGGCGAGGGTGCGCGCATCGAATGTCTTTTGGAGCAATCAGCATCTATTCCTTATGAAAACCAGTTCTGCTTTAGCTAGTCCTTCCGCCCCTTCCATTCCTGCTCCGGTCAAGCGCCGGATCTTTCTCGTCGATGATCATCCGATCACCCGCCAAGGCGTGGCGGTTTTGATCAATCAGGAGCCCGACCTGATCGTATCCGGCGAGGCGGACAGCGCGCCGCTGGCGACGCAGCTCATCGTGCAGGACGCGCCGGACCTGGCGATTTTCGACATCACCTTGAAAACGACGAGCGGCATCGAGCTGATGAAAAACATCAAGGCCCTGCTGCCCGACATGCCGGTGCTGATGATTTCCATGCAGGATGAAAGTCTCTATGCGGAGCGGGCTTTGCGCGCCGGCGCGAAGGGCTACATCATGAAGCATGAGGCGAGTGACAAAATTCTCACGGCCATCCGTCAGGTGCTTTCCGGAGATCTTTATCTGAGCGAGAAGATGAAGGAGAAAATGCTGCACCGTCTGGTCAAAAGCCGGAAGGAGAAGGTGGTGTTTTCCATCGACACGCTCAGCGATCGCGAGATGGAGGTTTTCCAACTTATCGGAAACGGCTTCAGCACGCGCCAGATCGCCGAGAAGCTCACGCTCAGCGTCAAAACCATCGATTCCTACCGCGAGCACCTGAAGCTGAAGCTGCGTTTGGAAAAGGGCTCCGATTTGGTGCGGCACGCCATCCAGTGGGTGCGCAGCGAGAGCCTGACCTGAGGAGCAAAAAGGACGGCGGCGGGCGGGAGAATCCCGGCCCGCCACGCGATGCACGACGGGGTCGGGAAGAGATTGGCCTCAGGCAGGCTGGGGCACTGGGAAATCGATCCAGAAGCGGCTGCCTTGGCCGGGTGCGGATTCCACGCCACAGGCGCCGCCCATTCGGGTGACCGCCTTGCGCACCAGCGAGAGGCCGACGCCGCTGCCGGAGTAGCTCGCGTTGCCGTGCAGCCGTTCGAAAAGCTTGAAGATGCGCTCGTGATTATTGGCCTCGATGCCGATTCCGTTGTCTTCGACCCAGAGGCGCACCTTGGGTCCCCGGGATTAGGCGCGAATGCGGATGACGGCCGGCTGGCCGGGCTTGGTGAACTTGAGGGCGTTGGACAGCAGGTTGGAGAGGGCTTGAAAGAGTCCGGTTTTGTCCGCCCGCACGCTGGGCAGCGGTGACGCGACGCTGACCTGGGCACCGACGCTGGCCTGAATGGGCAGGTGATGCGTGGCGATGACATCGGCCACGATGCTCTCCAGCGACTGATCGCCGATATGCATTTCGGCCCGCGACAGGCGGCTGTAGGCGAGCAGGTCATTGATGATCGTGTCCATGCGCCCGGCCGAGCGCAGGATGCGGCGGAGGTGGTCCTTGCTATCGAACGTAAGGTGGTTTCCGGCATCCATCAGGATGCTTTCCGCAAAGCCGCTTACGAATTGAAGCGGAGCCCGCAGATCGTGTGAAACGGAGTAGGAAAAGGCCTCGAGCTCGGCGTTGATTTCCTGAAGGCCGGCGGTGCGGACGCGCACTTGGTGCTCCAATTGATCGGCATGGTGGCGGAGTTGTTCACGGGCGTCGGCGAGTTCCGCATAGGCCCGGCGTTGGGTGTCGATGTCGGTGGCGGTGCCGACCCATTGTTCCACCTGGCCGCTGCCATTGCGCCGGGGAATGGCGCGCACGAGCTGCCAGCGATAGGAGCCGTTGGCGGAGATTCGCAGCCGGAAGCTGTGCTCCCAGGGCTGGCAGGTGGCGACCGCCGCCTCCCAACGTTTTTGCGTCGGCAGGCGATCATCGGGGTGAAGGGTCTCCAGCCAGCCGCCTGGCTGGAGCAGTTGGGCTTCATCCAGACCGGTGATGTCCCAGCGGCTGTTGACATAATCCATACTTCCGTCCGGACGCGCGGTCCAGACAAGTTCGGGCATGGCGTCGGCGAGAAAACGGTAGCGGGTCAGGGCGTCGGCCAAGGCCTGTTCGGTCTGCTTGCGCTCGGTGATGTCGATCAGCAGGGCGATGCAGCCGACCACGGTGGAGGTTTCGTCCACATGCGGGATGTAGGCGCCGCTGATCCAGCGCGGCGGACCGTGCAGATAATCCATGCGACTTTCGAAGTGGACCTCCCGGCCGGCCATGACGGCGTGGAGGCGGGGCGCGTCCATGGTGTAGGCGGCCTCACCGATGACCTCGCGCACCGGCTGGCCGCGCAGTGATGCGGGATCGAGGTCGAACCATTTTTCATAGGCCTGATTGGCGAGGCCGTAGCGATGGTCGCGATCCACGTAGGCCACCAGCGCGGGCATGGCGTTGACGATGAGTTTGAACTCGGATTCCTTGGCGCGCAAAGCGTTCTCGGCCTCCACCCGGTCATGAATGTCGGTGATGGTGCCGATCCACTCTTGGATGATCCCGTCCGGGCCGGTCACCGGTGCGCCGCGGGAATGGATGTGGCGATACGTGCCGTCGTGGCAGCGCAGCCGATAGGTGCAGTCCCAGGTGCCGCCGGTTTCCCAGGTGCGTTGCCAGCGCGCGGCCACCGCGGCCCGATCCTCCGGGTGGAGAACCTCCAGCCAGCCGTTATCCTGGGATTGGGCCTCGGTCTGGCCGGTGAAGCGTTCCCAGCCGGTGGTCTCGACCACCCGTCCGCACGAATCCGCCACCCACACGATTGCGGCGGTGGTGGTGACGAGCGTGTGATAGCGTTTTTCGCTGCGGGCGACGGCGTTCGCCATCTGGCGGCTTTCGGTGATGTCGTAGGCATGGATAACGACACCGACAACCCGGCCGGTCGCGTCGAAATCGGGCTGATAAGTGATCATCGCATGCCGGGAGCGGCGGGGCGAATGGATGATTTTTTCGCAGCGTACATGCTGCCCGTCGAGGGCGGCCCGAAGGTAGGGCTGCATTTCGACATAGGCTTCCTGACCGAACACTTCACGGACGGTTTTGTCCTGAATCTCGTCGTGGGT
>Ga0136846_1235994_pt1 | contig 14590 bp, 11 predicted proteins | sample HopSoiMetagenom2_FD_96841 | JGI IMG/M metagenome (GOLD analysis project Ga0136846, IMG submission 96841) | Grasslands soil microbial communities from Hopland, California, USA - 2 Assembly 2016 (version 4) | ecosystem: Environmental > Terrestrial > Soil > Grasslands | place: USA: Hopland...
ATGAGTTGCACTCCAGCCTCCTCCATCGCGCTGAACGCTTGCGCAACGTCGTTGGGCTGCAGATGGACGCCGCGGCAGGCATCTTCGATAACGTATGTTTTATATTTCAGAGGCAGCGCATCGAGCGCGGTGAACTTCACACAATAATCGGTGGCCAAACCCGCAATATAAAGCTCTGCTACCGTTTTCGAGGTGAGATAGCGCCCGAGCCCGGTCGATCTCCGGTGAGCGTTGTCATAAAATCCGCTGTAACTATCGATTTGAGGGTCGGTCCCTTTCTGGATCACTTTGTTGATGCGCGTGCGGGCGAGCGCCGGAACAAAATCCGCGCCGGGAGTGTTCTGAACGCAGTGAACCGGCCAGAGAATCTGGGTCAGTCCGTTCAATTCGATGATATCTCCCGGCTTCTTGCCTGGATGATTGGCCGCAAAGCTCGCGTGGTCCGGCGGATGCCAGTCCTGCGTCGCGATCACGAGTTCAAAACGCTTCTGCAATTCATTCACAATGGGAACAATCTCGTCCCCATCAGGAACGGCCAGCGCTCCGCCGGGCACAAAATCATTCTGAATGTCGATTAATAAAAGCGCTTTCATCAGGCGTTTGCTTCCCGTTCGGCTCCGGTTTTCATTTCTCGCGCTTCCAAAATAAGTTTTGTCTTCAGTTCGTGCAACGAGGGTTCGAGGCCGACGGGATATTGATGCGGGTTGATGAATCGTTTGATTCCAGGATGAAATTTTGCGAGTTGTTCGTTAGTCCGCTTCTGGATCGCCTCGATAGGTGGCAAATCATAAACTCGCTTCCCTTTGCGAAAAGCCGGGACGAGCAGGTCTTCGCCGCGGGCGTCGGCTGGCATGGCTTTGCGGCGTGTGAAATCCAATGGGTCTACGGCCATAAATTCTTTCGGTCGCGGAAGGGAAACGTCATAGATTACGTCACCGATGAATTCGCCATTTTTCTCGAAGCGGCGTACTTGATGAATCCCCGGCGTTGAAATCTTGACGGTCTGTTCTGAGAGCTTGAGCTTGTATTCCCAATGCGCGGCGGGATCGCGAATGGCGCTCAGTTTGTAAACGCCTCCGAGGGCGGGCTGATCGTAGGCGGTGACGAGCCGAGTGCCCACGCCCCAGATGTTAATCTTCGCTCCCTGGTTTTTGAGGCTCGTAATGATGTTCTCATCGAGATCATTGCTCGCGAGAATGGAAGCATCGTGAAATCCCGCAGCATCGAGCAACTTGCGGGCTTCTATGCTGAAATAAGCGAGATCTCCCGAATCGAGGCGGATCCCGAGCAGTTTTTGTCCTCGCGCGCGCAAAGATTTTCCGATCTCAATCGCGTGCTGGACTCCATTTAAGGTGTTGTAAGTATCGACGAGAAAGACGCAGTTGTTCGGCAACGCTTCGGCGTATGCGGAAAAAGCCTGCAATTCGGAATCGAACGCCATCACCCAGCTATGCGCGTGCGTGCCTTTGACGGGAATGCCGTAGATTTTTCCGGCGAGCACATTGGAGGTTCCCGCACATCCGCCAACGAACGCGGCGCGACTCGCGGTCACCCCACCATCCATCCCCTGTGCCCGGCGCAGGCCGAATTCAATTACCGGATCAGCGCCTGCAGCCAGGCAGAGGCGCGCTGCTTTCGTGGCAATGAGCGTCTCGAAATTCATGAAATTCAGCAGCGCAGTTTCCAGCAACTGGCATTCGATAATAGGTCCTGTCATTCGGAGCAGCGGCTCATTCGGGAAAACGACCGTCCCTTCGGGAATCGCTTCCAGGTCACAGGTGAATTTCAGATTCTTTAAGTATGTTAAAAACTCGGAAGGGAAAATCGCCTTGCTATCCGATCCTGTAAGCCTGCTCAGATATTCGATATCGCTCTCGCTAAAGGCAAATGTTTCAATCAGGTGAACCAGATTTTCGAGACCGCACGCGATGCTGAACCCGCCACCAAATGGATTTTTGCGGAAGATCATCTGGAACACGGCCTCTTTGCTGAACATGCCGGATTTCCAATAGGCGCAAGCCATCGTTAATTGGTACAAATCGGTGAGCAGCGCGGTTGAAAAATGCTCCTGTTTCCAGAACGGCATGCACAGGTTCTATACAGGGAGATGCTAATTGCAAGGTCCGCTGTCTCTGGAAAAGCCGCGAAAGTCTCGGTTTGGGACAGTGTCTCGCGTTAGCAAGGGAGGAGATTTCGCAATTGTGGGAGCAGCACCCCACCCTAACCGGTAAATAGGGGAAAATCCTATTGGCACTCACTTTTATTTCGGCACACTCCAGCGCTTTGGCATAGCCGTTGCTAGGCTATGCCGCACACGTCCTCCGCTGCTCAGCGGTGACTGGACGGCGACCAAGCCCCGCCGCCACGGACCTGTCAGTTCAAGCCAGCCTTGTTGGGCCGATGGTTTGCAAAACCAGAAACAGGTGAGTTTCGAAACTCGCCCGGAAATAATAGTGATGCTGAAAAAAACAAACACAAACGGGTTTTGTACTAAACGCGCGCTGGTCGCAGCGGGGTTGATTTGCCTGGGATTTGCTTCCGCCGTTCGCGCGGGAGAGCCCAAAGATTATGCCGTGATGGCAACTGCGCAGGTGCAGAGTTCTCCAGCGCAAATAACTTTGCAGTGGAGCGGCGATAGCGACGCCACGGGTTATGAAATTTCCCGCAATAATGGCGGAGGATGGAGCACTGTTGGAAACGTGGGCGGCGGCTCCACATCCTGGACCGATTCCAATGTGAGCAATGGCGGCGCCTACGAGTACCGCATCGTGAAAAGCACCTCGGCAGGATATAGAGGCACAGGGTACCTATATGCAGGTATTAATGCCCCGCTTAAAGATTCTCATGGCAAGGTGATTTTCCTCGTGGACAATTCGTTGTCCGACGCTCTCGCTACTGAACTGAAGCGGATGGAATGGGACCTCGCCGGCGACGGCTGGATCGTGCTGCGCCACGATGTATCTCGCAACGACACTCCTCCAAACATCAAAAGCATCATTCGGAACGATTATTACTCCGATCCCTCCAACGTGAAGGCCGTTTATATTTTCGGCCATGTTCCTGTTCCTTACAGTGGTGATTTTCATCCGGATGGTCACGACGATCATGTCGGTGCATGGGTCGCCGATACTTACTATGGTGATATCGATGGCAATTGGACTGATTCCAGCGTTTACGATACGAGCGCAGGAAGGCCCTACAACCAAAACGTTCCGGGCGACGGCAAGTTCGATCAAAGCGACATCCCAGGCAATATCGAAGTCCCGGTCGGCCGCGTCGATTTCAGCAACCTGACCTGCTACGCAAATAAGAGCAACTCTCGCAGCGAATTGGACTTGTCGCGCGCTTATCTGAACAAGGACCACAACTTTCGGCATCGCGTGTTCACCGTCGCTCGTCGCGGATTGATTTGTGACAATTGGGGCGAACGCGGCGGCGAAGCTTTCGCCGCGAGCGGTTGGCGAAATTTCGGAAGTTTCTTTGGGGCGGATAACGTCACTGCTGTCGGTGGGTGGCAATATTTTCCGGCGGTCACTTCACAGGATTATCTTTGGTCCTGGGGTGGTGGTGGCGGCGGGTGGTACACCTGCGATGGCGTGGGAAGCTCAGACGATTTTGCAACTCAGGACATCAAGAGCGTGTTCACGATGTTTCTTGGCAGCTATTTCGGCGATTGGGACAACGAAAGCGGTTTCCTCCGCGCGGCGCTGGGCTCTGGTTATTGCCTCACGACTTCGTGGGCCGGACGTCCGCACTGGTTTTATCATCATATGGGGCTTGGCGAACCGATCGGCGTGAGCGCGCTCCTGACGCAGAACAACACTGGAATGTATGAGAATCAGGTAAACTACGCCGCGCACCAGGTGCACGTCACGCTGCTTGGCGATCCCACATTGCGCATGCATCCAGTAATTCCTCCGGGCAATTTCAGCGGCAGCGCGAACGGCAATTCCATGAATCTCACCTGGAGTCCATCCAACGATTCCGATATTCAGGGTTATCACGTTTATCGGGGCGGAGGACCGAACGGCACGTTCACACGCTTGACCGGTTCTCCCATCAACTCCACTAGCTTCACTGACTCAAGCTATCCTGGCAACGGCACCTACATGGTTCGCGCCGTGAAACTGGAACGCTCCGGCAGCGGCACTTACTTCAATGCCAGCCAGGGTGTCTTTTATCCGGAAAACGGCAGCGGCGGCGGCTCCACGGGTGGCGGCGGGTCGACTGACGGCGGTGGCGGACCGACTGCTCCGGCAGCGCCTGGTGGACTCAACGCCAGCAGCGCCTCCGCGTCGCAAATCAATTTAACGTGGCAGGACAATGCCGGTAACGAAAACGGCTTCCGCGTCGAACGCAACAATGGCGGAAGCTGGACTCAGGTCACGACGCTCAGCGCCAACGTGACGAGCTTCAACGACTCCGGACTGAGCGCTGGCGCCAGTTATTCCTACCGCGTTTTCGCTTACAACGATGCCGGCACTTCGGCCCCCTCCAATGAATCGAGTGCGACCACCAGTTCCGGCGGCGGTGGCGGCAACACATCGGCAGCGGTTGTGTTTGCAGGTTCTGACACCAATACGAAGGGGAGCTGGAGGGGCGCTTATGGAAGTGATGGTTACAACATCATTGCAAACGGGACTTCATATCCCGGCTACGTTACAGTCAGCCCTTCAGGCAAGGACGACTATCAGTGGGACGATTCCAGCAGCGATGTCCGCGCCCTTCAGAAAACCACCGACGGAAATCGCATCGCCGCGTGCTGGTATTCAACCTCCTCCTTCACAGTTGATTTTAACGTCGTGGACGGGAACTCCCACAAGTTGTCCCTCTACTTCCTGGATTGGGACCGCTCCGGCCGCAGCCAGACGGTCGAACTGCTGGACGCCTCGAGCGGCGCAGTCCTGGATTCGCAGTCCGTTAGCAATTTCGGCGAAGGAACTTACCTGAGCTGGAATGTAAAAGGCGCTGTTCGCGCGCGGATCACCAAACAATCGGGAAGTAATGCCGTGTTGATGGGTGCTTTCTTTGATCCAGCCGGTTCATCGAACAGCGGCGGCTCTGGATCTACAACAAAGATCGTTTACAGCGGCGGGCAAATGCACGTCCAGATCAGCGGCGAGGCCGGACAAAAGTTCGATATCTACGCTTCGGACAATCTCACGAGCTGGATTAACATTGCGACCGTGACCCTGACGGGCAGCACCTACGATTTCGTTGACAGCTCCTCCTCCACAGGAAAGACGCTGCGCTTTTATCGCGCATCGGTCGCTCCTTAATTGTCGGGTAACACAGGCCAAAGGCTCGCTGTCCCCACAGCGAGCCTTTTTCATTTTCGCATAAAAAAACGATGGCAGGAAACTCAGCATTCCTGCCATCGTGGCGTTCTTCGCTATCCTCTAATGAACGAAGTTATTCGAGAACCAGATTATTTCGTAGTTTTGGAATCGCCTGATTTAGTGTCTGACGAGCCAGTTTTCGCATCTGAAGAATGATCCGAACCAGTTTTTGAAGCTGGCTTCTCGCCGGTGGCGGCTTTACGAGGCCCGCCGCCAGCTAAACCGGCCTTTTTCAATTTGTCCTTGTCGTCATCACTGATTTTCGCGCGTTCATCGCGGTCAAGTTTTCCATCCTTGTTGCTGTCGTACTTCGCCAGAAGGTCTTTCCGAAGTTGCTTCTGCTCTTCCGTCAGCTTCGGACGTTGGCGGCGTTCGGGCTTTTTCGCCGCGTCGTCAGAACTGGTTGCGCTCGAATCAGCAGCCTGGGAAAAGGTTAATGTTGCTGCCAGGCATGCTCCGTATAGAATCGTTAGTACTGTCTTCATATTTTTGAACTGTACCCATATCAGACGTTGCAAGTGGTCCCAAAGTTACGGGTCCAATAGCCCCCGCCACGAACCGGTATGGGTGTAACCGATTGAGCGGGAAGGGTTGAATTGCTGTTTCCTGTGGTTTCCGTTCCTACGGAAAGGGGTTTAACCTGCGGACTTTTTGGAGCGACACCAAAGCTCATTTTTTGGGGTACATCGTGTCCGCGGAGATTTCGAGAGCGCCCGTTGGGTTCAAGCCGTCCAACGCTCATTTAATAGGCGCTACGTGGCCGTCGCCATAAAGGACGTTTTTGGTTCCATTGGTGCCGCCCGGGTGAAAATTCTGGTAATCGTACATGAGCCGGGCGAGTTCCGAGGTCCGTGGGATGCCGTTGATCGTACCCGGAAGTTCGATGGGCCTCCCGTTAGCGGCGTAGTTCCATTCGTAGCTTGAGCCTTCTCTTTTATACCACCATTCGTCGCGATCTTTCGGGCATTTGAAAATAACGACGACTCCGCCGACATAGCTCGACAGGACATCGACAATTCGGGGCAAAACATTTGTCGAAACAACGGGTGTGGTGGGGCGGCGTTCAGCGAAAGGAAGTTTGCTGTCGTGATCACCCGCATACATCGTAATCGCGATCCCGAGTTGTTTAAGATTGTTAAGGCATTTCGCGTCATAGGCTTTCCCTTTCGCCTTGCTGATCGCAGGCATCAAAAGGCTCGCCAGAATGGCTATGATCGCGATGACAACGAGCAATTCGATTAAGGTGAAACCCGTTTCCAATTTGTGCCGCCGAACAATCATTGTTTTTGGGTCCGTTGCTGCCGTTTTTGGACTTGCTGGCGATCGTGTTCGACGCGTTGCTCGACCGTTCCATTTCGCAGCCGCTCCTGAATGCGTCGTTCCGTGTCTGCCTGGCTCGCTTGAGCAGTTTGAGCGGCCATCTCTTGCATCTTTTGCTGCCGTTCAGCAGGAGGCAGAGATTGCAGTTGCTGGGCAGCCGCGATCTGTTCCTCCGCTTTCTGGCGTTCCTCGGGTGTCATGGTGGCAAAGAACGCCTCCATCTGCTGTTCAGGTGGCCGCTGCGGCGGTGGTGGTGTGGCGGCCAGCTTAACCATGACGGGAGGCGGCGGGTTTGTGTCTCCGGCAATAGTATTGGTATGAGCAATCACGGTATTGGGAGCTTTCGCGATTGTAGTCGGGGCGCGAACTGATTGCAGCGCATAAATCTCATCCCAGTTCCGATGCACCTGTTTGGCGACCTGGGCGACGGCTTTTTCGAACGGCACCTGGGCCAGCTTTAAAGTAATATTTCCGTGGGCCGTGTCTTCGGGAACAATCTGTGCTTGCGAAAATCGAGACAGGGCAAGGGCGGTGAAGTCGAGATCCTTGTTCAGAATTTGAGCGGAAACGAGATTATTTGCCGCGCGGGCGGTATTGCCGAATCCACCGATCGTGTTGCGAAGCCAGAAAGGGTTCTTCTGCAAATTGGTCCAACCGCTTCCCTCGATGGCGGTATCGCCCCGAACGACTTTCTTGAAATCAACCGCCGCTTTGCCCGTCCGGAAAATAGGATATAGCCGTGTCCAGCGGGCGCTGCTCTGCAACGCGATGATGTTAAGCACCTCGTCCAGGGGAACATTGCTGACATCGAGGGTAACCGTCCCGGCAACATCCTTGTGGACCAAGATCCGTTCCCATGTTTGCCATTCGATCCTGGAAATCGCCTGACGAACGTCCATCGCGCGGACGTGAAGAGTGACAAGGTTCGCATGGGCGCGATAAATTCGATAGCCGCCCCAGACGAGAGCCGCTGTTCCCAGCGCGAGCAATAGGATATGCAGGCGTTTCACAGTCGAAAAAGTATTCTGCTGCACAACTCGCGAATTGGTCGCGAATTCGGCTGCACCCATGCAGCCTGTTTGATGTTATACGAATAAAACCGGAGAAAAGTCGAATTTGTTTCAAAAAAATGCTGGCCCAAGGAAAGCATCTCCTGGGCGTCGGAAGTCCGATTTCTTCAGAATGTGGAGCAGAGGAGTGTTTAACTCCTCCGCTCTCGCCCCTCTTATTGCCGTAATCTCTATTCTCAATTTCGCTTATCATCAGAATTAGTGAAAGCGGAGGAATCCCCAGATGTCGGTCGGGGCAACCGTGAAAAATCGATGGGCCAACTTCGCCGCAAAAGGAACGCCGTTTTACCTTTGTCATTTTGAGGGGTTCGTTTTTAATCACCCGGAATGCCGTGGCGCAAAGTATCCCTGGTTGGAGTAGGTCTCCTTGGCGGGTCCCTTGGACTCGCTCTAAGAAGGGCTGGTCTCGCGCAGGAGGTCGTTGGATATGTACGCCGGCAGGAGAGTGTGGATGAGTGTCTGCAGAAAGGTGCGGTGGATTCGGCGACCGTGGATGCTGGCGACGCGGTCGGCGGGGCCGATCTGGTTGTGTTTTGCACGCCGCTTGCCCAGATGCCGGAGCTAGCCACGAAGATTGCGCCACTCCTGGAGAAGAATGCAATTGTCACTGATGTGGGTAGTGTAAAGGGTGTGTTGGTGCAGGAAGTTGAGCCGATTTTTCGCGAGCGAGGCATTCTGTTTGTGGGAAGCCATCCAATGGCCGGTTCAGAAAAAATGGGGGTGAGCGCAGCGCGCGCCGATTTGTTTCAGGATGCGGCTTGCGTGGTCACGCCGACGTCGGAGGTGCCCGAAAACGTGATTCAGAAAGTGGAGGAACTTTGGCGCTCCGTTGGCGCGCGAGTGATGCGGCTCTCGCCAGAGCTCCACGATCAGTTGGTAAGCCGTTCAAGCCATCTCCCTCATGTGCTGGCCGCCTTGCTGGCCCGGTACGTTTTGGATCCAAAATACCCGGCCGAACAAAGCCGCCTCTGCGCTAATGGATTTAGGGATAGCACCCGGATTGCGGGCTCCTCTCCGGAGATGTGGCGCGATGTCATCATGACCAACCGCGAGGAGATTGTGAACGCGCTGGGTGATTACGTTGCGGAAATGAAAGAATTCGCGGCCATGATGGAGCGGAATGACCCGGGAGAAATTGAGCAGTTCTTTCGCATGGCCAAAATGCGGCGGGACGGCTGGGCGGGACAATGCTCGTCCTCCTCATTTGAATAGGACTCATGCCGTTTCCCGGTTTCATTGAGATCGTTCCGCTGACCGCGTCGGTGCAGGCCGAAGTAAGCGTCCCCGGTTCGAAGAGTATTACCAATCGTGCCTTAATTCTGGCGGCGCTCGCGACCGGCAAAACGGAACTGCGCGGCGCGTTGTGGAGCGAAGACACCCAAATGATGGTCAATTGCCTGCGGAATCTCGGCTTCGATATCGAGGTGCAGCCGGACCCCGGCGAAAATAGCAACCGGACTCTGCTTGTGACCGGCCTCGGCGGAGAGATTCCAAAATCCGGGAGCGCGGCGGAGCCACTGGAGTTGTTTGTTGGAAACGCGGGAACGGCCGCGCGTTTTTTAGCGGCTCTGGTTTGCCTGGGTGAGGGAGCTTACCGTTTGAGCGGAGTTCCTCGCATGCATGAGCGGCCGCAAGCCGCCCTGTTTGAGGCGCTGCGACAGCTCGGTTATCGCGTCGAATCGGCGAACGACAAATTACCCGCTACCATTTTTGCGACGGGCCCGAGATCGGCGGAGTGCGTTGTTTCGATCGAGGAGAGCTCGCAATTCGCTTCGGCGCTGCTTCTCTGCGCGCGAGTTTCGAAGTGGGTTGTGAATGTCATAGACCAAAACGCGGATGAATCGCCTTACGTGAGCATGACCACGGACCTGATTGCTGAATTCCCTCGCGAGGGCGGAACTTTCCAGATCGAGCCAGATGCTTCCAGCGCGAGTTACTTCCGGGGCGCAAACTGGCTGCTCCAGAGATTTGCAGACACGCGCGATTCCGAGATTTTGGTTGCGTCGTGGATGGAGCATTCCTTGCAGATCGATGCCCGCTTTCCGGCGGTCCTGGAAAAGTTTCCGAGCCGAATCTCACGCCGGGATCAGTTGGGCGACAGTATCATGACTGCGATCGTGCTCGCCCCATTTGCGGAAGAGCCGAAGCTTTTCACCGAGCTTGGCCGGCTGCGGTTGCAGGAGTGCGAGCGAGTGAAGGCCTTAAAAACGGAATTGACGAAGTGCGGCGCGAAAGTGGTCGAGCAGGGAGATACTTTAACGGTTTATCCCGGCCCGCTACATGGAGCCGGTATCGAAACGTATAACGATCATCGGATGGCGATGTGTTTCGGAACTCTGGCGTTGAAAGTTCCGGAAATTAAAATAAAAAATCCTGCCTGCGTCCGGAAAACATTCCCGAACTTTTTCGAAAAAATCGCTTTGCCGCCGCCTCATGGTCTAGGAGCCCGAATTCTGGATGCCGGCGAAGCGCGCGTGCTGGTCACGGCTGAACTCCATGCGGAATAGATGAGCAAACCGATAGTCATTGCGATCGATGGCACGAGCGCCAGCGGCAAGAGCACCAATTCAAAAATGGTGGCGAAGGCACTGGGCTATGTCTATGTCGATACGGGCGCCATGTATCGCACCCTGGCGTGGTATTGTCTGAAAAACGGCATTGATGTGCACGATGCGAAAGCTGTCGCCGCCACCTGCCGGAAATGGCATGTGAAACTGGATTGCGTCGAGCAGAAGGTACGGCTGCTCGTGGATGATTACTATCCGGAGAAAGAGATTCGCACCGCGGAGACAAGCGCCGCGGTGCCGCACGTGGCGGCGGTACCCAAAGTCCGTGAATGGATGAAAAAGGAGCAGCGCGAGTGCGTCCAATTCGGGAATCTGGTTATGGAAGGCCGCGATATCGGATCCCATATTTTTCCGGAAACGGAGTTCAAATTTTATCTCGACGCTTCGCTGGACGAACGCTCGCGTCGGCGGGCGTCAGAGGGCGTGCAGGAGAACCTCGCAGCGCGGGATCAACGCGACAGCCAGCGGGCGGCAGCGCCTTTGATGATTCCGCTCGGGGCGAAGGTCATTAATAATTCGGGATTGAGCGCGGAGGAAACATCGGCTCTGATTTTAGCGGAGATTCGAAAACGACTGCCTGAGGCGGAAAACAAAGTGTGAAGTTCCTTTATTTGATCGGATGGTCCTCTTTTCGGGTGCTGTTCCGGCTTTACTTTCGGCGGCGGGCTTTCGGAGTCGAGAATGTCCCGAAAACGGGCCCGGTCATTCTGGCGTCCAATCATGCCAGTTTTCTCGACCCGCCGCTCGTCGGGAGCGCCCTGCCGCGGGAGATCAATTATCTCGCCCGTGACACCCTGTTTAGATTTCCAATCGTGGGGTGGATTTTGCGCGACGTGAATGCGGTGCCGGTCGATCGGGAAGGCGGCGGCGCAGCGGGATTGAAAACGATTCTGGACCGGTTGCTGGCCGGAAACGGAATTATTCTTTTTCCGGAAGGAACGAGGACGCAAGATGGAAATCTGCAAAAACCGCGCGCGGGAATTGGCCTCACGGTCATCAAATCGGAGGCGCCGGTCGTGCCTGTCCGAATCTTTGGGACCTATGACGCCTTCGGAAAGCGCCATAAAGTACCACGCCCTCATAAAGTCGTCGTCGTTTTCGGCAAGCCGCTCGATTTTTCCGCGCTCCGCGCCGAAGCAAAAGTTTGCAGCAAGCCACGGCTCAAAGAAATTTATGTGCAGGTGGCGGATAAAATCATGAACGCAATTGCAGTTTTGCAGAACCCGCAAACCGCCGGATCACGGAAATAAGCAAATTGCTTTTGACCGATGTCCCTGCATCTATTTCTTGCTCCAAAAAAGGCTTTATCCTAAAGAACTGCGCCATGAATGCTCCCCGGATTGCGATCGCGGCTGTTTTTGCGGCTTTGCCTTTTAAAGGATTTGCACTTGGAATTCGAGCAACCGACCAGGATCCCGAAGCAATTGCGCGCGGTCGGGCGTTCGTGGCGACGGCAGATAATCCTTCGGCCATCTATTACAATCCCGCCGGAATTACTCAGCTACCCGGCACGCAACTTCGGGTGGGAACATACGCCATCTCGCTCAAATCGCACTATAAAGATCCTAGTGGAAATGAATCGGAGACGAAGGACATGGTTGCGCCGCTCCCGGAGGTTTTTGTTACCCACACCATGAAGGACATGCCCTTTTCATACGGGCTCGGAATCTACACTCCGTATGGCCTTGTGAATGAATGGCCCGAGAATGCGACCTTTCGATCGATGCGCGGACGCATCACGTATCTGTCCGTAAACCCGGTAGCAGCATGGAAGTTGGATGAAGGATTATCATTCTCTGCCGGCGCAACTTTAAATTATGCCGATACTTTTCTGAGACAAACCATTCTGGCAAAGGCGCTCTTTCCGCCAGGCGTGGAACTTCGATTTAAAGGGGATGATATCGATTTTGGCTTCAATCTCGGGATCTTGTGGCAGCCCCATAAGCAACATTCGTTCGGGATCAGTTATCACAGCGGAACGACGATGAACTTCGACGGTGAAGTTCGGACCAGCGGAGCGGACCTGGCCGGCGTTCCCTCCAGTTCACGGCCGGGCAGAGCGGAAGTTAATTTTCCTCAATTTGTCATCGCTGGTTATTCCTTTCGCCCAACGCCGGAATGGAACATCGAAGTCAACGTTGATTGGACTGACTGGGACTCAGTGAATTCTTTCACGATCAAGGATTCATCCGGAACAACCGCCCTGCCACTGAATTGGAAATCCAGTTTCATTTATGAGGTTGGTGTCACTCGATATGTGGGAGAGCACTGGCGTCTCAGCGCCGGTTATTCATACACAGAGAACTCAGTTCCATCAGCTAATTTCATGCCGTTAGTTCCTGATGAAGATTTTCATTTCTTTGGCATCGGCGCGGGCTGGAAGAATACGAAATGGAACTGGGATCTCGCCTACCAGTTTGGCTATGCCGGCAAACGGACGATCACCGGGAATACGCTGGCTTTTCCGGTAGGCGCATCTGCAAACGGCACCTATGATTTCATCAGCCATGCCGTAAGTTTCTCGGTCGGCTATAAAATTTGATTTCCGGGCCGTGAGTTGCGGCCGGTCGGTTTTCAACTTCCCAGAAGAGGACTCCGTGTTACATTCCCCGCTCAATTTATGCTCTGGTCACAATTATTGATTCCGACACTGAAGGAAGTGCCTTCAGATGCGGAGATACTTTCGCATCAACTCCTGGTGCGAGCGGGCTTGGTCCGGAAGCTCACCGGCGGGTTATACACATTTCTTCCGCTCGGCCTGCGTGTCCTTCGGAAAGTGGAGAATATCGTCCGCGAGGAGATGAACCGGGCAGGGGCGCAGGAGGTGCTGATGCCCGCCTTGCAACCGCCGGAAATCTGGCAGAAAAGCGGCCGTTACGAAACCGCGAGCGACGTTTTCTTTCGTGCCCGCGACCGCGCAAAGAAAGAATGGATTTTGGGGCCCACCCATGAAGAAGTGATCACGACGCTGGTCGCCGCGGAAGTCAGTTCCTACCGCCAGTTGCCAAAGAATTTTTACCAGATCCAGACCAAATTCCGCGACGAGATTCGTCCCCGCTTTGGCTTGATGCGCGCCAAAGAGTTTCTCATGAAAGACGCCTACAGTTTCGATGTTTCGGACGAAGCGGCGCAGGTGAGTTATCAAAAAATGTATGACGCTTACGTTCGCATTTTTCGCCGTTGCGGGCTGAAGGCTATTCCCGTGGAGGCTGATACGGGAGTTATGGGCGGCAAGTTCTCGCACGAATTCATGGTTCCGGCGGAAACGGGTGAAAGCGACGTGGCGTACTGCGAGAGTGGCGATTACGCCGCAAACGTGGAGAAGGCCACGAGCCAATTGACGGTGAAGACGCCGACTGAAGCGAGCGGCGCGATTGAAAAGTTTCCGACCCCCGGCGTGGTGACAATCGAGGCGCTCTCCAAGGCCCCCTACAATGTCGCGGCGCACCAGCAGATCAAAACGCTTGTTTATCTTGCCGAGAGCAAAATCGTTTTGGTGCTGATGCGGGGAGATCATCAGTTGAATGAAACCAAGCTCGCGCCCCATATCGGGACACAGAACTTCCGCCCGGCGACCGAAGAGGAAATCGTGGCGGCGCTTGGAGCGAAGCCGGGCAGCCTCGGCGCGGTGAATGTTTCTAAATTCACGGTCATAGCGGACGAGACGCTGCAGAGTGCCGGCAATATGACGACGGGAGCCAATGAAGATGGATTCCATCTCCGTCATGTTTGCATTGGCCGGGACGTTCATCCCAACAAATGGGCGGATCTGCGAACGGTGACAGCCGGCGAGCCTTGCCCGGTCTGCGGCAAACCTCTGAAAATTCAGCGCGCGATCGAAGTCGGGCACGTCTTTAAGCTCGGGACCAAATATAGCAAAGCGCTTGAAGCGAATTTTCTCGGCGAGGACGGAAAACAAGCGCCAATCGTCATGGGATCTTATGGAATCGGCATTGGCCGCACGATGCAGGCTGTCATTGAGCAAAGCTTCGATAAGGACGGCATTATCTGGCCGCTTTCCATTGCGCCTTATGCGATTTGTATTACTCCGCTCTCCGTTCTTCCGGATTCCGAAGGGATGAAGCTGGCGAAGCGGTTTTATAATGAACTGATCGAGCGCGGGATTGAAGTGATCCTGGACGATCGCGACGAACGCCCCGGCGTAAAATTCAAAGACGCTGACCTGATTGGCTTTCCTGTCCGGGTGGCGATAGGCGAGAAATCATTGGCGAAAGGTGAAGTCGAAATTAAACCGCGCGCGGGAAAAGTGGAGCCGGCCAAAATCGACCAGGCA
>Ga0136846_1207830_pt1 | contig 14589 bp, 19 predicted proteins | sample HopSoiMetagenom2_FD_96841 | JGI IMG/M metagenome (GOLD analysis project Ga0136846, IMG submission 96841) | Grasslands soil microbial communities from Hopland, California, USA - 2 Assembly 2016 (version 4) | ecosystem: Environmental > Terrestrial > Soil > Grasslands | place: USA: Hopland...
ATGCCGTCGCACCGACCTGCTTGCCGTTCTGATCGAGCTGGATCGAGCCGAGCTGGGTCGGCGGTTTGCCGGAGCCACCGCCCTGTTGAGCCGTGGCCGGCGCGTCACTGCCTGAATCACCGATGACGCCGGCAATATCATCCTGCTGATCGCCGTCCGCGCCCCGGGCCGGAACGTCGGCTTCGCTTTTCTTCATCGAGCCGCCGCCGATGGTGGTCGTGCCACTACCGGAGGGAGGACTGGCCGAACCGCCGCCGCGCTTTTCGAGCTGCTGGAAGCGGAATTCATTGTCTTCCTGCGTCTTGCGCATCTGCTCCTGCATCTGCAACAACTGAAAGCTCATCTCCTCGACGCGGCCGTTCAACTGGCGCATCTGGTCCTCCAGTTGCTGCAAGCGGACTTCCGCATTGCTGCTCTGGACGTTGACGACAGGCGCTTGTCCGACCTGGCCCTGACGAGCAGCATTGCCCGGAGCAGCCTGTTCCGAGGCGCCGCGATCGCCCAGGTGCAGTCCGAAAAGCGAAAGGGCAGAGGCGTCACGTTCACTGCCAACGACGGCGGCGAGGCAAAGCAAGCTCGCCACGACAAGTTTTCTCATATGGATCTATCCTGTTCCATTGATTCTTCGCGCCTTGGGCACAACACAGGAGATTTTTACAATTACTCTCAAAAAGCAACGGAGTTCGGCCAAAGTGTGGTCAAAAAAACAAAGGCGACCACGGGGGCCGCCTTTGCGCGATCTGAGCGGAATTCCAGCTATCAGGAGCCGGCGCCGTTAAGCACGGTGACGGCGCGACGGTTCTGCGACCAGCAGGAAATGTCGTCGCAGGTCGCGACCGGGCGTTCCTTGCCGTAGGAGATCGTCTTCATGCGCTGAGCCGGAACGCCGCGCGAAGCGAGATAGTCCTTGGTGGCGGCAGCACGACGGGCGCCGAGAGCCAGGTTATATTCGCGCGTGCCGCGTTCGTCGGCATGGCCTTCGACGGTGATTGCGTAGTTCGGATAGCGGGCGAGCCACTGAGCCTGACGGTCGAGCGTCTGGGAGGCGTCGGAACGGATAGACGTGCTATCGGTGTCGAAGAAGATGCGATCGCCGACATTGACCGTGAAATCCTGCGGCGAGCCCGGAGTAGCACTGCCGGCGCCATTGAGGCCAAGGCCGTTGGCATCGTTCGGCAGGCCCTTCTTGGAGGCGCAGCCAGCCAGCGAAAGGCCGACGAAAAGCGCGATCATGATCGGGTTGCGTGCGAGGGTCTGCATGTGGCCAAGGGCCGGGGTTGCGATGCGGCTCATGGCCGGTCTCTCCTTAAACATCTCTATCAGGGTTGCCAGACTGTAACCGGATGCGGTTAATCCGATTTCAACAAGTATGGTTAATGCTGTCTTAAAATTGTCCCGAACCGGTCAAGTCACAGGACTTTGCGGCGATAACGTGGCGCGCGCCTTCCCTATTCGAGGAGCGGCGACCAGGCCGGGTCGGAAGCAAAGCCCGGGGTCGGGATCTTCTGCTCGTTGTAGCCCGTCAGATCGATCGAGTAGAGCTGCGGGCCGCTGGAGCCAGCCGGCTCGCGGAAGAACATGATGACACGGCCGTTCGGCGCCCAGGTCGGGCCTTCATTGTGGAAGCCGGTGGTCAACAGCCGTTCGCTTGAGCCATCCGTCTTCATCACGCCGATCGAGAACGACCCGCCCGACTGCTTGGTGAAGGCGATGAGATCGCCGCGAGGCGACCAGACCGGCGTCGAGTAGGAACCGTCACCGAACGAGATGCGATGCTGGTTCGAGCCGTCGGCATTCATCACATAGATCTGCTGCTTGCCGCCGCGGTCGCTTTCGAAGGCGATCTGGGTCCCGTCGGGCGAATAGGATGGCGAAGTGTCGATGGCCGTGGTCGACGTCAGGCGCGTCGTGGTGCGCGAGCGCAGGTCCATCGTATAGATATTGGCGTTGCCTTCCTGCTGCAGGCTCATGATCACCCGCTGGCCGTCCGGCGAGAAGCGCGGCGAGAAAGTCATGCCGGGGAAGTTGCCGACGATTTCGCGCTGGCCCGTCTGGAGTTGCAGCAGATAGACGCGCGGCTGCTGGTTGGCGAAGGACATATAGGTCACTTCCTGCCGGCTCGGCGAGAAGCGCGGCGTCAGCACGAGGTCGCTGCCGTCGGTCAGCATGCGGACATTGGCGCCGTCCTGGTCCATGATGCCGAGCTGCGTCTTGCGGGCGGTCTTCGGGCCGCTTTCGGCGACAAAGACGACGCGGGTGTCGAAATAGCCCTTTTCACCGGTAATTTTCTCATAGATCGCGTCGGCGATGATATGGGCGACGCGGCGCCAGTTGTCCGGCTGGGCATAGAATTGCTGGCCGATCAGCTGGCTGTTGCCAAAGGTATCCCACAGGCGGAACTCGGCGCGAAGGCGACCCCCGTCCTGCGTCACGCGGCCGGTCACCAATGCCTGGGCGTTGATCGCCGTCCAGTCCGGAAAGCGCGGGGTCGAGTCGGGATTGCTGATCTTCTCGATAAAGGCCTGCTTGTTGATCGGCGCGAACAGACCGGACCGCTGCAGGTCGGCGGCAATCACACCTGAAATCTGTGCCCCGACACCATCATTCGACAGCAGATCGGTAATGGCGATCGGCATGGGCGCAACATTGCCCTTGTTGATGTTAATCTCGACCACGGCGTAGGCCGGGGTGGCGAGCGCAGCCATCAGGCCTGCCAGCACCAGCAGAAGACGGAAAAAGGAATTTTTGAACATGTGTGCCAAGCCTTTCAGCATTAATGCGCCAGGTTGCTGGTATCGAAGTTGATGATGACTTCTTTCCAGGCATCGTATTTATCGAGTGGCAAGTTCTTGAAGGGAGAGGATCGGAGAACAGCACGAGAAGCGCTCTTCGCGATCGCGCTACGCGTCTGTTCGGGACCACCAGTTACCATCACGTCTGGGTCGCCAATAATTTGGCCGGATCGATCGAGCTTCACGTGCACTGCGACGCGCACCTTGTCAGCACCCGGCAAATTAGGTGCGACATTCCAATTCCTCGTGATCTGCTCATGGAACGCGAGCATTTCAGCTTGACTGAAACTCGTCTTGTCAGCGCCATCGACCGTTTGGCTTCCGGCGACGGCCGGAGCGGCCATGGCGACGGCCACAGCTAGCGTCGGCAGAGACGGACAGTTGAAGTGATGCCAGATCTTGTTCATCAAGCTCTCCCGCATCACATTCCCAGATCCGCTGCGCTGAAATTGACGACGACTTCCTGCCAGTCGTCATATTTGTCCACCGGCAGAACCTTCAGATAATCCGACTGCGCCCGCATCACGGCGCGCACGGCAGCGCTCTGCATTGCCGACTGGGTCGAAGCCGGCCCGCCGCTCGTCGTCGCCTCCGGTTCGCCGACGATCTGTCCGGACTTGTCGAGCTTGAAGTGCACCTTGATCCGCACATCGCCCGCGCCTTCTAGTCCCGGCATCAGGTTCCAGTACTTGGCGATCAGGTCGCGCAAGCCGTCCTGCTGGCTCTGGCTCAGTTTGCCGCCGCCGAGCGATTTCATGCCGCCGCGCGAGGCGACCTGGGTATCGGCGCCGGCGGAAGCCTGTTGAGACGAACGCTTCGCGCCGCCTTTCGACGAGGTATTGTTCAGCATCGCCGAGATATCATCGGCGTTGAAATCACTGGCGCCCGACTTGGCGCTCTTGGCTGTTTCGCTCTTCTTGTCAGCGTCCTTCTTGCCGTCATCGGCCGACGTGGTCTTGCTGGTGCTTTGCGTCGTCGTCTTGTCCGTCGGCTTGGCGTCGGCCACCTTCACATCCGGCTTCGGCACCGGCTTGACTTCAGGCTTCTGCTCGGCGGTCTTCGGTGGTGTCGGCTGCGGCTTTATATCCGGTACGGGAACATTGTTCGGTAACTGGATTTCAGCCTGCTGCGTCGGCTGCTCGGCCGGCGGCGGTGTCGGCGTTGCATCGGCCTTCGGGGTCGGAGGCGTCGGGTCGGTCTTCGGCGTCGGAGTGGGCGTCACCTCCGGCTTCTGCTGTGGAACGGCAGCCACATCCTTCGGCGCGGCTTCAGTGTCCTTCTGCTCGATCGTCTTGGCATCATTCGGACGCGGATCGTCCTGCGGAGCGGGCGTATCCACCTTCTTCGGCGCCAATGCCGCCGTGTCGCTCTCCGGCCGCTGGGTCGGCACGACCGGGTTTTTGATATCGACGTTGTTCTCGCCAACGTTCTGAGCGTTGGCGACCTGGTCCTGCTTCGTGGTCTGCTTGCGGGAGACGTGATCCGTCACCGGCGCCTTCTTCTCACCCTGCTGGAGTTGGTCTGCCGTCACGATGTCGACATCCATCGCCGTGCTTTCCGGCGTCTCCAGCGGTGCTGGCGCGGTCAGCGTCAGCATGGCGCCGACCAGCACCAGGATATGAAAAACCGCCGATGTGACGAGACTGCGCTTCATGTCGATCCGTCAGTGGTCCGTTGTCTGCTGCGTGACCAGGCCGATGTTCTTGTAGCCGGCCTCCTGAATGCGCGACATCACGTCGGCGATCACGCCATAAGGCGCTTTTCCGTCGCCGCGCACGAAGATGCGCTCATTGTAGCCGGTCGTGGCGATCGCCTGCAGCTTGGCGGCGATATCAGCCGCGTCGATCTGCGTTTCCTGCAAAAACACCTGGCCGTCGGCCTTGATCGAGAGAGTGATCGGCTGGGTCTGGGCGTTCAATGCGCCGGCCTGCGTTTGCGGCAGGTCGATCGGCACGCCCGACGTCATCATCGGCGCGGCCACCATGAAGATGATCAAAAGCACAAGCATGACGTCGACCAGCGGCGTCACGTTGATTTCGGAGATCGGACCGCCCCGGCTTCCGCCGCGACGACCGCCCCGGCGACCACCGCCGCCATTGCCTCCAACAGACATTCCCATATGAATTACTCCGGTTCCGTCCGTGCTTTACTGGGCAGCCTGGCGCGGCTGCAACTTCTCGTCGATCTGGCGCGACAGGATGGCGGAGAATTCATCCGCGAATCCTTCCATGCGCGCCGACAGCTTGCCGGCATCGGCCGAGAACTTGTTGTAGGCGATAACCGCCGGAATAGCGGCGACGAGGCCGATGGCCGTTGCGAGCAGAGCCTCGGCGATACCCGGAGCAACGACCGCGAGATTGGTCGACTTCGAACCGGCGATGGCCTGGAACGAGGTCATGATACCGACGACCGTGCCGAACAGACCGATGAACGGGCCGGCCGAGCCGATGGTCGCGAGTGATCCGAGGCGGGCGCCCAGATGTTCCGATTCACGCGCCAGCGTCACGTCCATGGCGCGGTCGATACGCATTTGCAGACCGATCGGTGACCGTGCGCCGCGCTCGAACGACTTCTTCCATTCGCGCATGGCGGCGACGAAGATGGCGCTGAGGCCGGTATTGGTGCGCTCCGAAAGCGTGCGGTAGAGTTCTTCGAGCGACTGGCCGGACCAGAAGACCTGTTCGAAATGATCGAACTGCCGGCGTGCCCGGGCAAAGCTCAGATATTTGTCGATGACGATCGCCCAGGTCCATACGGACGCCGCGAGCAGACCGAGCATGACGAGCTTGACCACCAAGCCCGCCTGCATGAAGAGTGACCAGAGTGTGATGTCCGGTGTGGTGGCCGCGGCCAATGCTACTTGTTCCATTGATCCAAAATCCCCGAATCCAAACGCCCGGTGCTAGACCGGGCGGCTAAAAGTGATCTCACAAGAATTGTTTGGCAGCCGCCGCTGAACGCCCTGGTCAAGCCTTCCAAGCTATACTGCCTTCTTGCCGTCAAATTTGGTCAAAGGAAGGCGTGCACCGCACAAACTCCGACGCGATCAGTAAGACACTATTATGGTTAAAAGAATGTTAGCGTCGAAACATGAAAGATTTAACGGTGGCGAAGGCTATTCTAGCTCCTGGAAAGAACTGACCGGGCTGCGCCGGCGGCGAACGCAAACAGATCTTGCGCGCGGCAATTCCTTCACACAAAACTCATGTTTAAGCAAGAAGGCTTTCGGGCGCCGCAACATTGGCCGGCATAATGCCTCCCAAATCCACGAGCAGCAGCTAATGCGACACTAAAGCACAGTCTCCGATGCCGCCAGCATCTGCGCCGCCAGTTTCTCCGGCAGCCGCCGCGGCCGTCCCTTGGCGTTGATCACCGCGATAATGACCTTGGCGGCGATCAGCAGCGTGTCATCCCGCCGGATTTCCTGGGAAAGCACCATCTTGGCGCCGCCAGCCTTCTCGGTGGTGGTGCGGATCGTCAGAATATCGTCCATCCGCGCCGGTCCCTTGAAGTCGATCTCCATGCGGTGGACGACGAAAACCAGCCCCTCTTCATCGGCATTCAGAAGCTCGCGCTGCTCCACGCCGAGGCAGCGCAGATAGTCCGTACGCCCCCTTTCGAGAAAATGCAGATAGCGCGCGTGATAGACGAGGCCGGAAAAATCCGTATCCTCATAATAGACTCGCTGCACCAGCCGGTGGCTACCGGCTTCCAGTTCCCCGGCAATCAGAAAGGGTCTGTTCATCGTTGCCGCTTCTCCAAAAAATATCGGGCTCTCTTTGGCCGAAGTTCTGCCATCAAGCAAGCTTTGAACAATTGTCACAGATTCTGACTATCCGGAATGGTGCCGGATAGCGAACGATGCGGAAGGAACGATCTCATGAAAATAGCGGTAATGGGCGGCGATGGTTTCATTGGTTGGCCAACCTCGCTGCATCTCTCCGATGCCGGTCATGAGGTCCATATTCTCGACAATCTCTCCCGCCGCTGGATCGATACCGAACTCGGCGTGCAATCGCTGACCCCGATGGATTCGATCCAGGAGCGCACCCGCATCTGGCACGCCGAGACCGGCCGCCGCATCCACTTCAACCTCATCGATCTTGCCAAGGATTATGAGCTTTTGAAGAAGTGGCTCGCCGAGCACCGTCCCGACGCGATCGTTCATTTTGCCGAGCAGCGCGCCGCCCCCTATTCGATGAAGAGCGACCGGCACAAGAACTACACAGTCAACAACAATGTCAGCGCTACGCATAACCTCCTGAACGCGCTGGTCGAGCTCAACCTCGACGCCCATCTCGTCCATCTCGGCACCATGGGCGTCTATGGCTATTCGACCGTCGGCGCCGCCATTCCGGAAGGCTATCTGCCGGTCGGCATCGAGACCGCCGACGGACGCAGCGTCAGCCAGGAAATCCTCTATCCGGCCAATCCGGGTTCGATCTACCATATGACCAAGTGCCTGGATCAGCTTCTCTTCCAGTTCTATGCCAAGAATGACGGCCTTAGAATCACCGACCTGCACCAAGGCATCGTCTGGGGCACGCATACGGAACAGACCCGCAGACACGAACAATTGATCAACCGTTTCGACTATGACGGCGACTACGGTACCGTGCTCAATCGCTTCCTCATCCAGGCGGCGATCGGCTATCCGCTGACGATACACGGCACCGGCGGCCAGACCCGCGCCTTCATCCATATTCAGGATTCGGTGCGCTGCATCGAGCTGGCGCTGAAGAACCCGCCGCAGCGCAATGCGCGGGTGGAAATCTTCAACCAGATGACGGAGACGCATCGTATTCGCGATCTCGCCGAGATGATCGCCAAGACGAGCGGCGCGGAGATCGTCCGCCTGCCCAATCCGCGCAAGGAAGCTCCGGAAAACGACCTCATCGTCAGAAACGACAAGTTCCTCGGTCTCGGCCTGGCGCCGATCACCCTGCAGGCGGGTCTCCTCAGCGAAATCGTCGATGTCGCGAAAAAATATGCCTACCGCGTCGACCGCTCGCGCGTTCCGGCCGTGTCCGCCTGGACCAAGGATCTGGCGACGACGGTCAATCACGATCCCGAGGGCAAGCGATTGAAGTCCGTCTCATGATGTTCGGGAGCGAACAGCTGCAGGGGATACGCCCGCGCACCAGACCAAGGGCGCGACAGGCCTTCGTCACGCTCGTCACCAACGCCGACTACGCAATGGGCGCACTGGCGCTGGCGCGCTCGATTGCGCGCACGGGCACCAGGGCGGATACCGTCGTGCTGCATACCGCCGGTGTCGAGGACAACAATCTGGCACCGTTGGAGGCGCTCGGCTGCCGGCTGGTGGATGTCGACCATCTGCCGCTTTCCGACGAATTCAACGAGCGCCACGCGCGCGGCAATCTCCACGCCAACGCACCTTTCACCAAGGGCCGCAAGCCGTCTTTCCACTCGCCGCTCGATAATTTCTGCAAGCTCCGGCTTTGGCAGCTCATCGACTACGACACCTGCATCTTCATCGATGCGGATGCGCTGGTGCTGAAGAATGTCGACAAGCTCTTTGATTATCCGGAATTCTCCGCGGCGCCCAATGTCTACGAAAGTCTGGCCGATTTTCACCGGATGAATTCCGGCGTCTTCGTTGCCAAGCCTTCGCTCGCAACCTTCAAGGACATGCTGACGCTGCTCGACAGCCCCGGTGTTTTCTGGCGGCGCACCGACCAGACCTTTCTCGAGACGTTCTTTCCGGATTGGCACGGCCTGCCGGTCTTCATGAACATGTTGCAATATGTGTGGTTCACCATGCCCGCGCTTTGGGACTGGAACAGCATTTCGATCCTGCATTATCAATATGAGAAGCCTTGGGAGGCGAACCATCCGAAGGCTGACAAACTGAAACCGCTAATCGATCTCTGGCACGATTTCCATGCCGGACGCGACGTGCCCGACATCGCCGCCTTCGCCAATCCGGAAGCGGCCGCATGAAAGTCCTGGTGTCGGGCGGAACAGGCCTCGTCGGCCGCTACATCGTCGAGGAACTGCTCTCCGCCGGATACCAAGTCGCCGTCGGCGGCCGCGACCCGCCGCAACCCGGCCTCTTTGCGCAGCCCGTCGCCTTCGTGCCGCTGAGCCTCGATCCTTCCGAAAATCAAAGCGAAGCCTTCGACGACGCCTATTTCCTCGTCCATGCGGCTTTCAGCCATATCCCAGGCAAATATCGCGGCGGCGAGGGTGAGGACACAGAAGGCTTTCGCCGGTTCAATCTGGACGGCACCGTCAAGCTGTTCGAAACGGCGAAACAGGCCGGCATCCGCCGCTGCATCTTTCTGTCATCGCGCGCTGTCTATGGCGACCGGCCACCCGGTGAGGTGCTGACGGAGGCGAGCGAATTGGCACCAAACACGCTTTACGGCGAAGTCAAACGCGATGCAGAGCATGCGCTCTTCTCTCTCTCCAGTCCCGGTTTCGTGACGGCAAGCCTCCGGGCCACCGGCGTCTACGGCGACCTTCGCCCGAACAAATGGGACGACATTTTCGCCGATTATCTTGCCGGAAAGCCCGTTGCCTCCCGCGCCGGCACCGAAGTCCACGGCCGCGACCTTGCCCATGCCGTTCGCCTGCTGCTGGAAACCGAGACGAGCCGCGTCGACGGCAAGGCGTTCAATCTCTCCGACGTTCTGACTGACACGCACGAGATCCTTGGGTATCTGCAAGGGGCGACCGGCTGTCCGCATGTCCTGCCCGCACCGAGCCCACGGAGCGTGGTCAGTGAGATGGACACCTCGAAAATCCGCGCACTCGGCTGGCGCGGCGGTGGGGCGGCGGCACTGAAGGAAACCATCGAAAGCCTGGCGAAAACCACGCCACAACACCATGCGTCTTTCAACGCATCAGCATCGTCTCGTCCCAGCCAAGTTCCATCAATTCGTCGCCGCGAAACCGGGCGTCGTCGGCAACGATGAACTCGTCCAGTTGCGGCGGGGCGCTGCTGCTGCCGGCAAGCATGGCATGCACCTGGCCGCGATGATGGGTCTGGTGTTGGAAAAGATGGCTGAGCACGTCCTCGGCCCGCTCCCGCTGGATACGATTGCCACGATGAAGGTCGATCACCCTTGCAAGCGCGTCGGGATCGAGTGTTTCGCAAAAAGTGACGAGCCGATGGTCGACCCTGCCCTGCTCGACCGACAGGGCTTCGAGCGCGTCGAATGGCTCGTCAACATCAAAAGCCTTCATGCCGAGCGTGCCGCCTTCCAGCGCGTCGACGTAAAACCAGTCGACGATCAGGATATGATTGAGCGTCGCCTTGATCGATGGAAAGAAGCTGACACGTTTTGCTTCAAACTCGCCGGGCTGAAGCGCCGCGCAGACTCGATATAGCCGGGCGTTCGCCAAGGCATTGTTGTAGGCCAGCTTGCGGAAGACGCGGGTCGGATCAAAAGCGGACATGCGGCACTCCTGCTCTAGGCTTTGTCGAGATCACCATCCCGCCAGACCAGATGACGCGGCGTTGGCGGCAGGCTCTCGATCTCGTCCGCGATGAAATATGGAGGGATATCGAGCGCGACCAGTGCCGCTCGCGTTGCCCGCACCCATTTGAATTCGAGATGGTTGCCGCCATCCTCGATGCGGTGGACGATCTCCTCCGGGTGGAACGGAAAACCCTGCGGGATATCCATCAGATAATAGAGCCCCAGCTCGTGCCAATCGCGTTGCTCGTAGTGAAAGAAATTCTCCACCATCCACAGCAGCCGCCCGACCGTCACCTCTACGCCCAGCTCCTCGACCATCTCCCGCTGCAACGTCTCCTCCGACGTCTCGCCGATCTCGGCCCGGCCGCCCGGAAAGGTCCAGAACGGCTCATGCTCGTCGCGATGGACGAGCACATGCCCATCGCGAAAGCCGAGACCCGCCACACGCATCTGAAACCGGGATTGACCGGCATTCAGCTTGATGAGCCTACGTTTCGGCATTGTCTTCATCCCGGACCGATCACTCAGCCTCTCCCTGGAACAGCCCGAATTGCGCCGCCTCCAGCTCCTTCGGCGGCTGCAAGCCAAGATGTTTCCAGGCAATCGCTGTCAACACGCGGCCGCGCGGCGTGCGCTGGATGAAACCCTGCTGGATCATATAGGGCTCGATAATATCCTCGATGGCGTCGCGCGGTTCGGAAAGGCCGGCGGCGATGGTTTCGATGCCGACCGGACCGCCGCCGAAATTGACGGCGATCATGTTGAGATAGCGCTTGTCGAGCTGATCGAAACCGACATTGTCGACCAGCAACCGCGTCAGGGCCTCGTCGGCAATCTCGCGGGTTACCGCTTCGGCTTTCGCGACCTCGGCAAAATCGCGCACGCGACGCAGCAGACGGCCGGCGATGCGTGGCGTGCCGCGCGCGCGCCTGGCAATCTCCCGCGCACCCTCTTCGGTTATCCCGAGCCCCATCAGCCGCGCGCCGCGCCTGACGATCAGCTCCAGCTCCTCGACCGTGTAGAAACTCAAACGGACCGGAATGCCGAAACGATCGCGCAGCGGCGTCGTCAGCAAGCCGAGACGGGTGGTGGCGGCGACCAGCGTGAATTTGGCAAGATCGATCTTCACCGAGCGGGCGGCCGGGCCTTCGCCGATGATCAGATCGAGCTGGAAATCCTCCATGGCCGGATAGAGGATTTCCTCGACGGCCGGATTGAGACGATGGATTTCGTCGATGAAGAGCACATCGCGCTCTTCGAGATTGGTGAGGAGTGCGGCAAGATCGCCGGCCTTGGCGATGACAGGGCCGGAGGTGGAGCGGAAATTGACGCCGAGTTCCTTCGCCATGATCTGCGCCAGCGTCGTCTTGCCGAGACCGGGCGGGCCGACGAACAGCACATGATCCAGAGCCTCGCCACGCCCCTTGGCGGCCTTGATAAAGACCTTCAAATTGGCGCGCGCTTCAGCCTGGCCGGTGAATTCGTCCAGCGACTGCGGTCTAAGCGTCACATCCAGGTCTTCGCCCCGCTTTTCCGGCGATATCAGGCGCGCGGCTTCACTCATGTCAGAAGTTCCATTCCCGGTATGCGTTTCGCGGCTTTGGCATCGAAGGTAAACGTAACGTTGCAACCTCGAAGCTTATTTAATTCGCCAATTAACGCGTCGGATATATCGACATCCGGCGTTCTCGAAAGACGGACCGCATTACCAACAGCTTCGTATTCATCGATGTCCAGATCGCTGCGCTCCATGAGAGCTTGAACAAGACTGAGTAGCTGTGCCGGACGATACCCGTATTGTCTCCGCAAGGTCCACAAGGTTTCGATCAAGACGAGGACATTAATAAAAAGAACCTCATCGACATCCAACTGACGGATCAGCTTTTCAGCTAGGGCCATCTGATTTTCATCATCCTTGACCAGAAGGCGCACCAGTACGTTGGTGTCGATTCCAATTCTCGCCATTACTCAACATTGCTCTTAGATTTAGGCGAAACCACATGGTCTGTCGCCGCCTCGATTGCGGCTGCGCTCAGATCCTCGATGGTGGCACCCTTGCCGCGAGATGGCTCTCCTAGAATCCCGACAAGATCAACCAGACTTTTGTTTCGCGGAACAACGATCATCTGACCATCACTAACCCACACATAACATTTATCGCCGGGCTGGATATTAAGCGCGTCGCGAACGGATTTAGGGACCGTCATCTGGCCTTTCGACGTTATGGTCGCTTGACTACCCATTTCCAGCTCCAATGAAATTCCTTACTTATAGAATATAGTAAGGAAATGCTCCTCTGACAATGTTTTACCGCGCCAATTCCTTCAAACCCAGCCGTATCAGCTTGGCACTATCTGCCTCGTCTCCGGCCACCTTCATCGCGGCCGCGATGGCATTCGCGGCCTGATCGCGGGAATAGCCGAGATTGGTGAGTGCCGAGACGGCATCGGATACCGGCGCCGAGGCGACACCCTCGCCCAGGTCCTGTTTGAGGCCGATATTCGTCGCATCGCCGGCAAAGGCCGGTACCTTGTTCTTCAATTCGGTGACAATCCGCATCGCGACCTTCGGCCCGACACCCGGCGCCCGCGACACGGCGGTGCGATCCTGGAGCGCGATGGCATTGGCAAGCTCCGACGGCGTCAAGGTCGACAGCAGCGCCAGGGCCACCTTGGCGCCGACACCCTGCACGGTCTGTAGAAGATTGAACCATTCCCGCTCCAGCACCGCCATGAAGCCGAAAAGCCGGATCTGGTCCTCGCGAACGTAGGTCTCGATGAAGAGAATGCAGGCCTCTCCGACGGAGCCGAGCTTCGACAGGGTCCGCGCCGAACAATAGGCGACATAGCAGACGCCATGTACATCCACGAGCGCGTAGTCCTCGCCGATCTCTTCGATAGTACCTTTCAGCTTGCCGATCATGAATGGTGTCCGTCAGGGATGGGTTTCGGGAGTGATGAGGTCAAGGGAAGGAAAGTATGAGCGATAGCGCGAGGCATCTCGCGTCAGCAACCTGTGCCGTCGCCACTCGGCGTGGGCGCCGATAAGGAAATCGGGAAGCGTCCTCTCTCTTTGACCACCAACAAGCCGATAAAGACGATGGGCCTTACCGGCGCGAAAAGCCGCCTCAAAAGGTATGGCTTCGCGCTTCATGTCGAGCCAGGACAAAGCAACAGTCAAATCCTCCTCACTCAAAGGAGAAGCGGCGAGCTCCGACCAAACCACCGGACTTATAACGAGATCGCCTTCGCCAACACATCGCTTCAACGATTTTGCGGACCATTGCCGATGGCTCGACGCCGGGCCAAGGATATCGATGAAGATATTGGTATCAACGAGGGTCGACGTCGTCACGCGGACCTCTTAGAAATTCCATAAATTCATCCGTCGTCATGCCGTCGAGGTCCATCGTGCCTCTGACGCGCTCCAGCCAGTCTTCGAAATCGTGAATAGCCGGGTCCGCCGCCTCAGCGATCTTGACGAGCATCGCCCCACTGCCGGAGGCAATAAAATCAACCTCCGAGCCCGGACCAATGCCCAGCCTGTCTCGAATTTCTTTCGGGATGGTCACCTGACCTTTTTCCGTCACTCGCATGGTAATACCTCTTCAGTATTACTTAGCAGCCAAAACAGAACAAGTCAAGAACAAACTACCCAGCCAACGCCGCTTGCCGCAGCCGGTTGCCACCGCGATTGTGAGCGTGGCAGATGGCGATGGCGAGCGCGTCGGCGGCATCGTCGCCTTTGAACTCCGCTTTCGGCATCAGGATTTTCAGCATCATGTGGATCTGCCGCTTCTCGCCGTGGCCGACACCGATGACAGACTTCTTGACCGCATTCGGAGCATATTCGGCGACCGGCAAGCCGGCGCGCGCCGGCACCAGCATGGCAATGCCGCGCGCCTGGCCGAGCTTCAGCGTCGCCACCGCATCCTTGTTGACGAAGGTCTGTTCGACAGCGGCTTCATCCGGCGTGTAGCTATGGACGATCTCCGCCAATCCGTCGTGAAGCTGGCAGAGGCGCGAAGCGAGATCCATCTCGCCGTCCGAAGTCACTGTTCCCGAGGCAACGAAGCGCAGGGAATTACCCAGCGTATCGATAACGCCCCAGCCGGTGCGGCGCAGGCCCGGATCGATGCCGATGATTCGAATCATGTTTTGCATGGGTCAACCTATCTTTCAGGCCGAAGATGTGCCAGCAAAATGTGAACAAAACAAAAACAAGCCACGGTGACGGCCCCGATCCGCAGCCTTGAAGGCACCGGTAACGAAATTGCCGTGGTGGGGTTTGGAATGGCGTGTCCGCACTCCTACATGGGAAGGATCGATCCTCCCTTTTCACCACGCAGG
>Ga0136846_1240890_pt1 | contig 14588 bp, 10 predicted proteins | sample HopSoiMetagenom2_FD_96841 | JGI IMG/M metagenome (GOLD analysis project Ga0136846, IMG submission 96841) | Grasslands soil microbial communities from Hopland, California, USA - 2 Assembly 2016 (version 4) | ecosystem: Environmental > Terrestrial > Soil > Grasslands | place: USA: Hopland...
GAGAGGTGGATGTGGAAGCCCGACCCGCCCTGGTCGTTGAAGGGCTTGCCCATGAACGTCGCCAGCAGGCCGCGCTGCGCCGCCGCGTCCTTGACGGCGCACTTCAGACGGAACGCCCGGTCGGCCGCCGAGAGCGCCTCGGACTCGCGCAGGTTGATCTCGTACTGGCTGTTCATGAACTCGTGGTTCGCGGCGAAGGCGCCCAGGCCGAGCGCCGAGCACCCCTCCATAAGTGTCCGCACGACGCCGTCGGGGTCGGCCTGTGCACCGACCGTGTAGACCATCGAGAGGGTGTCGACGTTGCGCCGCGCGCCGCCGGGCGCGGCGGGGTCCACCTGCAGCAGGAAGAACTCCAGCTCCGGACCGACGACGGGGGCGTAGCCGAGCTCCGCGAAGGCCTGGGCCGCGCGGCGCACGGCTTGGCGCGGGTCCGTCGGCTCGGGATCGTGAGTCAGCGCGCGCTCGAGGTCCGCCAGGCACAAGGCCACCGTCGGCTCCCAGGGCACCTGGGCGACGGTGTCGGGATCGATGCGGGCGATCATGTCCGGGTATCCGGCCTCTCCCCCCACCACCGGTGTGTGGCGCAGGTCGGTCCCCATGACCGCCCAGCAGAAGGCCAGGCCCTTGTCGAGGACGTGGTGCAGCTCGGACACCGGCACGTCCTTGCCGCGCTGCACGCCGTGCAGGTCGGAGTAGGTGACGCGCACCGTCGTGATGGCGTCGGGCAGGCGTTCGCGGAAGGCGGCGAGCGCGACCTCGTCGCGTGGCTGGGTCGTCGACACCGACCTCACACCTCCTTCGGCCGCAGGAGCGTGTCCGACGGCGTCGGCTCGTACTGCAGGGTCTCGTCCAACGGCGGCACGCCGTGGTGCTCGACGGCGTGCTGGGCGGCGTCGCGGATGCGGTCCGGGTGGCGGATCTTCAGGAACGCGTACCAGACGGCGACGATGCCCACGCACACCAGGGCGAAGATGATGCCGCGGTTGTTGGGGTAGGCGGGCCACGGGTCGAGCGAGCCCCCGTAGGCCAGGATCGGCGTGGCGACGCCGCCCAGCACGACCGGCACCTTCCACCACAGGCCTCCCTCGCCGCGCGACCGCCAGACGAGTCGCAGCGCGAAGAGGGCGAGGATCACGTAGATGGCCTCGACCAGGTAGCTGCCCGCGGCCGCGCTGATCGAGAAGGCTTCGATCTCGTCGGGGAGCTGGACCGGGCGGCCGTAGTCGGTGCTCGCCCCGAAGATAAGCGCCGCGATGCCCGCGGCGACGACAACGAGGTTGCCGCCGAGCGGGGTGTCCAGGCGGCTGGTGGTGGCCAGCGCCCGGGGCAGCAGCCCGTCGCGCGCCAGCGCGAAGAAGATGCGCGACGCGCCGACCGTGAAGGCGATCGCGACCGAGATCGAGTCGAGGATGACGACGAGGTCGATGACCGTCGCCATGCCGCGGCCGACGTAGCGGCCGGCGAGTTCGCCGATCGGGCTCGGTGACGCCGCCCACGCCTGCGCCCGGAGCCCGGCGCCGTAGCCGATCGCGGCCGCGTAGGTGATGAGCAGGTAGAAGGCGGCCGACAGGGCGATCGTGCCGAGCACCGCGCGCGGGATCGAGCGCGCCGGGTCGTGGGTCTCCTCGCCGATCGATGCGGCGATCTCGAACCCGATGAAGAGCGTGACCGCGAACAGGATCCCGTGGAAGACGCTGTTCCAGGACGTCTCGCCGGGGTCGAAGACGCTCAGGGTGTTGACGTCGGCGCCGCCCTTGACGATCACGACGATCGCGGTGATCACGAAGGGAACGGCCGACAGCGCGGCCAGCGCCAGGACGCCCCGGATCGCCAGGCGCACGCCGAAGTGGTTGAAGCCCGTGGCCACCGCGAGCCCGATCGCGCCCCAGACCCACCACGGGATCCCGTCGAGCGCGCCGAGGTGGGCGGCCATGAAGCCCTGCGTGAGGAAGCCGATCGCGATGAACACGCCGCCGCCGCCCAAGAAGAGCAGCCCCAGCGCGTAGAGCCCGGCCGAGATCACGCCGACGTCCCGGTGCCCGCCGTGGACGACGTACTCGTAGATCGCGCCCGCGCCGTGGTAGCGCCGCGCATAGACCGAGATGACGTAGCCGAGGCACAGTGCGCCGATCGAGCCCAGGAGCACGGACGCCGGCGTGTTGAAGCCGGCGACGCTCGCCACGAGTCCGCTCAGCAGGCCGGCGGAGAAGATCGGTCCGATCGCCAGCGACTGGCCGATCGCGTGGATCGTGGACAGCCGCCGTTCGCCCAGCTGCCCGCCGCTCCCGCGGGCGGGCGCGGCCGTCTGCGGGACGTCGCTCATCTTCGGCCTCTCCCATCCCCGCTCGGCCTCTCCCATCCCCGCTCAGGTGACGCGCCGCGATGGATAATGTATCCAATCTGGTGCGAGGTCTACCTGGCGTGTCCCGCGGCGTCAAGCCCGCGTCTAGGCTGGAGACGACGTGAGCGCGAACGCTCCCCTCGAGCCGCGCGAGGATCGCCCGCGGCTGGCCGATCGGGAGGCGGTGCTGGCCCTGCTGTGCCGCTACATCGCCGAGGCGTGGCGTTCCTTCGACGAGCCGCGCCCCGAGGAGCCGCCGGTCGACGTCGCGCTGGCCGCGCGGCTGCGTGAGCCGTTGCCGGAGGAGGGCGTGACCCCCGAGGAGGCGCTGGACGACGCCGCGCGCGTCCTGGACGCGAGCGTGTCGCCATCGCGGCCCCTGTACCTCGGCTACATCGGCTCCACCGGGCTGGAGGTGGGCGTCCTGGGCGCCGCGCTGAGCGCCGCCTACGACGTCAACCTCGCGGTCACCGCCGGCGGCGCCGATCTGGTGGAACGCCAGGCACTTGAGTGGGTGGCCTCGTTCGTCGGCTTCCCGCACAGCTTCGGGGCGTTCACGAGCGGGGGGATGACCTCGAACCTGACCGCGCTGCTGGCCGCGCGCGAGCGGGCGCTGCCGGGGGCGCGCCTGCGCGGCCTGGACGGCCGCCGCGGCGCCGTGTACTGCAGCGACGAGGCGCACCACTCGATCATGCGCGCCGTCGAGGCCTGCGGGCTCGGCAGCGACCACCTGCGGCGCCTGCCCCTCGACGACCTGCGGCGCATGCGCCCGGGCGACCTCGACGCGGCGATCGCGGCCGACCGCCGCGCCGGCGTGACGCCCGTGGCCGTCGTCGCCAACGGCGGCACGACGCTGACCGGCGCGGTCGACCCGCTCGATCAGATCGCCGATGTCTGCGACCGCCGCGGGGTCTGGCTGCACGTCGACGGGGCCTACGGCCTGCCCGCCGCGGCGACGGCGTCGGCCGGTCCGCTGTTCGCCGGGCTCGAGCGCGCGGACTCGGCGACGCTGGATGCCCACAAGTGGCTGGGCGTGCAGAAGGCATGCTCCGTCGTCCTGCTCCGCGACGGCACGGCTCTGCAGGACGCCTTCGGGCACGAGGAGCGCTACCTGCTGCACCGCGAGGGCGAGCCCAACGCCGTCGACCGGACGCTCGAGTACTCGCGGCCGTTCCGCTCCGCCAGGCTGTGGCTCGCGTTCCGCGTGCACGGCGCGGCCGCCTTCCGCGGCTACCTCGACCACACGCTGGCGCTCGCGCGGCGCCTGGTGGCGCTGCTCCAGGACGACCCGGCCTTCGAGCTGCTGCACCGCCCGCAGCTGTCCACCGTCTGCTTCCGCCACGTGCCGCGCGCCGGGCTCGGCCTGCTCGACCTCAACGCCCACAACCGCGAGCTGGCGCTCGCCGTCCAGGCCGACGGGCGCGTCTACCTCGCCGCGGCCGTCGTCGACGAGCAGGTCTGCCTGCGCGTCTGCTTCGTCAACTTCCGCACGCGCGACGACGAGATCGAGCACGTCGTCGAGGTCGTCCGCGAGCTCGGGGCACGGCTCGCCGGAGCGTCCTACCACCCCGGGGAGCAGCAGCGGACGTGAGCACGCAGACGGCCGGCGGGGCGCGCGTGGATGTCGACGGCGTCCCCGTCGCCACCGAGCACTACATCGACGCCCACCGCGTCCCGTCCATCGACGGCGCGACCTTCGAGGTGCGCTCGCCGATCGACTGGGACGCCAAGCTCGCCGACGTCGCGGCCGGCGGCAAAGCGGACGTCGACGCCGCCGTCGCGGCCGCGCGGCGCGCCTTCCCGGCCTGGGCGGCGCTGGGACCGCGTGGACGCCAGGCGGTGCTGCGCCGGCTGGCCGACGCGATCGAGGCCGCCGTGGGAGACCTGGCCAAGGTCGAGACGCTCGACAACGGCTCGCTGTACGAGGCGATGCGGCTGCGCGTCCTGCCACGGGGGGCGGCCAACATCCGCTTCTTCGCGGACTTCGCCGTCGAGCGCCTGGACGAGCCGCACCGCACGCTCCCCAACGGCGAGCGCAACAGCGTCCGCCACGACCCCGCCGGGGTGGCCGCGGTCTCCACGCCCTGGAATGCGCCCTTCATGCTCGCCACGTGGCGCATCGGGCCTGCGCTCGCCGCCGGCGACACCGTCGTCTTCAAGCCGCCCGAATGGGCCCCGCTGACCGGCTCGATGCTCGCCGACCTGGCCGACGAGGCCGGCCTGCCGCCGGGCGTGCTCAACGTCGTGCAGGGCAGCGGCGCACAGGCGGGCGCGCCGCTCACCGGACACCCCGATGTCGACCGCGTGGCGTTCACGGGCTCGCCGGCCACGGCGCGCACGGTGGCGCGGGACGCGATGGCGCACCTTACCCCCGTCTCCTTCGAGCTGGGCGGTAAGTCGCCGTTCGTCGTCCTCGACGACGCCGACCTCGACGCCGCCGCCGCGACCGCCGCCTACCAATACGACAACTCGGGCCAGGTCTGCCTGGCCGGGACGCGCCTGCTCGTCCAGCGCTCGGTCCTCGAGCCGTTCCTGGATCGCTTTCGCGCGCGCGTGCGCGACATCGTCGTCGGCGACCCCCGCGAGACGCGGACGAGCTACGGCCCCCTGATCCATCCCGTCGCGCTGGAGCGCGTGCAGCGCCACGTGGCGCGCGCGCTGCAGCAGGGCGCGACGCTCGAGTTCGGCGGCGAGCCGCTGGGCGGGCTCTACTACCCGCCGACGCTCTTCACCGCCGTCCCCGACCACGCCGACCTGCTGCGCAACGAGGTCTTCGGCCCGGTCCTCGCCCTGCAGCCCTTCGCGGACGACGAGGAGGCGATCGCGATCGCCAACGCCACCGACTACGGCCTGGCCGCCACGATCTACTCCGGCTCGCCGCAGCGCGCCCGGCACCTGGCGGCGCGCATCAGCGCGGGCACCGTATGGGTCAACTGCTTCTACGTGCGAGACCTCGAGACGCCGTTCGGCGGAACGCGCGACTCGGGCATCGGCCGCGAGGGCGGCCGGCACTCGTTCGACTTCTACTGCGACGTCAAGACCCTCGTGGAGCGCACCGCGCTCTACGACGAGGACAGCCGATGATCGGCGCACTGCACCACGCGACCGTGCGCACCGCCGACGTCGGGGAGGCGATGGCGCGCTACGGGCGCCTGCTGGGCCTCGGCGGCGAGCGCGACGGTGAGCGGGCGCTGCTGCGCTGCGCCTACGAGGACTTCTGCCTGGAGCTCGTCCCGGCCGGGGATCGCCCGCCCGGCGTCGAGCACGTCGCCTACGAGCTGCGCGCGCAGGTCACGCTGGCCGAGGCCGCCGGCCGGCTGGCCGCGGAGGGCGTGGCCGCGCGCGAGGTGGCCGTCCCGCGGCGCGGCCCCGGGCTGCGCCTCGAGGACCCGGCCGGGCACGGCGTACTCGTCATCGAGCGCGCCGTGCCCGACGATCGCCGTCCGCCGGTGGCGCGCTACAGCGACACGCTGCCCGCTTTTCACCCGCGGCGCCTGCAACACGTCAACTACCTGTGCACGGACGTGCACGGCCTGGTCGACTTTTACACCGGCGCGCTGGGGTTTGCCGTCACCGACTGGATCGGCGAGGGCGCGGTGTGGCTGCACTGCAACCACGACCACCACACGTTGGCCTTCCTCGACAAGGGCTACGACCACATCCACCACCTGGCCTTCGAGCTCGTCGACTGGGGCGAGCTGCGCGTCGCCCTCGACCACCTCGCCCAGCACCGCCGCAACGTCGTGTGGGGCCCCGGCCGGCATTCGATGGCGCAGAACCTGTTCGCCTACTGGCGCATGCGCGAAGAGGAGCATTTCATCGAGCTCTTCGCCGATCTCGAGCAGCTCGAGCCCGACCACGAGCCACGCCACTTCCCCGACGACCCCCACGCCTCCAACGCCTGGGGCGTACTTCCCCCGCGGTCGTACTTCCGCTTCGACGAGGACGCGATCCGCAGCGAGCTCGAGCAGCGCGAGGCGTTGCGCGGGGGAGATGCGTTCGAACCGAGCGGGTGAGCGCGGTGCGCGCACGGGGTGAGCGGCGTGCCCGGTCGGGCAGGCGGTCGATATTGCCCGCCCAAGAGAATCCTGAGACTATCGCCGAACAGAACGCTGCGTCGAACAGGGAGCCAGGCGTAGTCGTCGCACGATAGGGCTTTGGGGGACATCAGCGGTACCGCGATGTGCGTCTGAACCGACGCGATCGTGTTACTGCGCCAAATTGGGGGAAGGGCGCGAATGGTGAACCGCACCGTCCATCGTTTCACCCTGGGGCGGTTGGGCGTCGCGGTATGGCTGGCGGGAGCCGCGCTCGCGGTCGGCGTGTCGTCGTGCGGCGACGGCGTCGCGGGCGGCGACAAGCGCGCGGCGCCGGACGTGCGCATCGCCCGGGTCGCGCCGGTGGCAGTCGGCAACCAGGTGACAGCCGCGGATTACGACCACTCGTTGTTCGACGCGACGTCGGCGACGATCACGAACCGGTGGCTGGGCTTCGCGGTGGGCAAGCGGTTCGTCTGGCGCGGCAGGAGCATCGAGGCCGACGAGCTGCGCAGTCATCGCGTCGTGTTCACCGTCACGGACATGACCAAGGTGATCGACGGCGTCCGGGCGCGCGTCGGGTGGGACCGTGACTACAGCGGGGGGGAGCTGGTCGAGTCCGAGCTCGTCTTCCTGGCCCAGGACAAGGCGGGCAATGTGTGGCACCTCGGCGAGTACACCGAGGCCTGGGCGGGCAAGGAGTTCGACGGCGCCAGCGCCTGGGTGGTCGGCAGCCCCAGGGGCGCGAGGGCCGGCCTGCAGATGCGGGCCGACGACGACCCGGGCAGCCGCCCCTACTCCCAGGGGTTCGCGCCCGCGCCCTACTACTGGAACGACTGGTCGCGTGTCGACAGGGCCGACGGGCGCACGTGCGTGCCCGCCGCCTGCTACCGCGACGTCCTCGTCGTCGCCGAGTACGACCCGCGCCAGCCCGGCCAGCAGCTGAAGTACTACGCGCCCGGGGTGGGCAACGTCCGCGTCGGCTGGCGGTGCAACGATCCCGACAAGGAGAGCCTGGTCCTGGACCGCATCGTCCACCTGGGCCCGCAGGGCATCGCGCGGGCGCGCCGGGCCGTTCGCGCCCACGAGGCGCGCGCCTACGCCTACGCCGCCACGGCGCCCGCGGAACGCCAGGTGCAGTGAGGGTTTGAAAGGAGTGCCCGTGTTGCGTCGACGGCGGCCGTTGTATCTCGTGTCGGCGGGGGCGGCGGCTCTGTGCTCGAGCCTGCTCCTCGCCGCGTGCGGCAGTGGCGAGGACAAGCCTGCTCCGCGGACGGGTGAAGTGATCAGGTTCGAACGGGCGAACTTCGGCGATCCGGCACGGGGCGCGAACCCGTATCTGCCGATCAAAGCCGGCACCCAGTGGGTCCGTGAGGGCTCCACGATCGAAGGCGACAGGAAGGTGCCCCACCAGGTCACGACGACCGTGACCGACGTCTATCGCAAGATCGATGGCGTCCGCACCGTGGCGGTCCTCGACTACGAGGTCGACGCCGGGCAGATCTCGCAGGAGTCGCTCGACTACATGGCGGAGGACAAGGACGCCAACCTCTGGTACCTCGGCGGCTACACCGAGGAGTACGAGGGCGGGCGCTTCATCGGGGCCGAGGACGCGTGGCTGAGCGGCGTGAGGGGCGCCAAGGGCGGGCTGCTCGTGCCCGCGCGGCCCACGACGCGGATGCCGCAGTACTCCGTCGCGCGGCCCGACGTGGGCGAGGGGGACGTCGCCCAGGTCGTCAAGCTCCGCGCGCATCGGTGCGTGCCGTTCAAGTGCTTCGACAACGTGCTGGTCGTGCGCGAGGGCAAGAAGTCGGCGCCCGACAACGAGTTCAAGTACTACGCGCGCGGCGTCGGCCAGATCGACAACGTGCCGCGCTCAGCCAGCCACCACAAGGACATCGAGCAGCTGGTGAACCTGACCGAGCTGAGCCCGAAGGCCCTGCGGGAGGCCGGCGCGGAGGCGTTGCGGCTCGACCATCACGCGGCCAAGCAGGCGCCGAAGACGTTCGGGAGATTTCCTCCCGCCACCCGTGGCTGATCCGTCCGGACCGCTGCTCCGCGTCGAGGGCCTCTCGAAGAGCTTCCACGAGCGGGGGGCCGAAACGCGCGTGTTGCGCGGGGCGAGCTTCGACGTGGCGGCGGGCGAGACGACGAGCCTCGTCGGCACCTCCGGGGCCGGGAAATCGACCCTGCTGGCCGTGCTCGCCGGGCTGATGCTGCCCGACGCAGGCGCGGTGCGATTCGAGGGCGCGGACCTCGTCGCGATCGACGAGGCCCGCCGGGCCAGGCTCCGGGCGAGCCGCATCGGCGTGGTGCTGCAGAGCGACAACCTCGTCCCGTTTTTGACGGCGACCGAGAACGTCGAGCTCGCGGTCGGGCTCGCCGGCGGCGACGACGCGCGTCCGCGAGCACGGAAGCTGCTCAGCGAGCTCGGCCTGCGCGACCGACTCGACGACCGGCCCACACGGCTCTCGGGCGGCGAGTCCCAGCGCGCCTCGCTCGCGGTGGCGCTCGTCAACGAGCCGGACCTCCTGCTGGCCGACGAGGTCACCGCGGAGCTGGACTCGGCCAATGCGGACCTCGTGATCGACATCATCCTGGACGCGGCGCGTACGCGCGGCCTCGCCGTGCTGCTGGTGACCCACGACCCGGAGCTGGCCCGGCGGACCGACCGGCGGTTGCGACTCGTGGATGGGGCGGTGGTCGAAGCATGAATGGCCCGGTCGGCGTCGAGCTCGCGTCGGTGATGAAGCACTTCACGACCGAGGCGGGCCTGGTGCGGGCCGTCAACGGCATCACCCTGACGGTCGAGCCGGGCCGCAGCCTCGCCATCACCGGCCCCAGCGGCTGCGGGAAGTCGACGCTCCTGTCGATGATCGGCGCGCTCGAGGCGCCCACCGCCGGAAGCGTGAAGATCGGCGATCGCGTCGTCTCGGAGCTCAAGGAGGAGCAGCGCGCGCGCCTGCGCCGGGAGCGGCTCGGGTTCGTCTTTCAGTCCGACAACCTCCAGCCCTTCCTGACCGCCGTCGAGAACGTCAGCGTGGCGCTGGCCCTCAACGGTCGGCGGGAGGGCTACGAGCGCTCGCTCGAGCTGCTCGGCGCGCTCGGGCTGGCCGCCGCCGTCGGCAAGTACCCCGACCAGCTCTCCGGCGGCGAGCGTCAGCGCGTCGCCGTCGCTCGCGCCCTCGTCCACCGGCCCGGACTGATCCTGGCCGACGAGCCGACGGGCTCGCTGGACACCGAGAACTCGACCGCCGTCATCGACCTGCTGGTGGCGGCGCAGTCGCAGGTGCGGGCGACGATGATCGTCATCACCCACGATCCGGCGATCGCGGCGCGCATGGACCGGCGGGTCGGCCTGCGCGACGGCAAGGTGATCGAGGACGAGGCCGGCGCGCCGGGGGCGGAGTACGCCGGTGCTCGCTAGCTACGCCTGGCGGGAGCTGACTCGCAATCCGCGGCGCACGCTCGCCTCGCTCGCCGGAGTCGTCCTCGGCGTCGGCCTGTTCTCCGGAGTGCTCTTCTTTATCGACGGCTCGGCCGCCTCGATGACCAGGCGCGCCGTCGCGCCGCTGGTGCTCGACATGCAGCGGGTCTCGACCAACCCGCTCGGCGAGGGCCTGCGCCTCGACCAGCGCCTCGTGCCCGCCGGACCGCTGCGGACCGGCGAGCGGGCGAAGATGACGCTGACCGTCCGGAACCTCGGCGCCGCGCCGGCCAACGAGGTCGTCGTCAACGACAAGCTCCCGCCGGCGCTCGAATACGTGCCCGGGACGGCGCGGCGGGCGAGCCGGCCGATGCGCGACGTCGCCGGCCAGAGCCCGTTCGCCTACGGCCTCGCCCAGATCGGTCACAACATCGGCACCGTGCCCGCCGGGGCCACGGTCAGGCTGAGCTACCTCGTGCGGGCGCGCCGGCGGGTGCCCGCCGCCGCCGGCCTGGCGCTGCGCGGCACGATCTCCACGCGCGAGGACCTGGTGCCCGATCCCGCCAACCGCCCGCCACTGATGGGCCTCGGCGAGCTGCGCGACCGGATGGCCGGGATCCCCGGAGTGCGGTCGGCCGACGAGCTGGCCTTCGCCGACCTCGCCCCGGGGTCGCTGCACGCGGATGGCGTCACCGTCGACAAGCCGATCCGCGTCTTCGGCTTCACGCGCGCCTACGCCGACCACTACCGGTCGATCCGCCTGGCCGAGGGCGGGTTCGAGCCCGGCACCGCGCTGCTCACGCCCGAGGCCGCGCGCGACCTCGGCGTCGGAGTAGGCGCGAGGGTGAAGCTCACGCTGCCCGGCGGCGCGCGGCCGCTCGAGCTGCCGGTCGGCGGCATCGCCGACCTCTCGCGAGCCCGACCGCTCTTCAACAGCCGCAAGGGCATCAAGTTCGAGGACTTCGTCTACGTCGCCGACTCGATCGTCATCAGCCCCGAGCTGTTCCGCAGGACGGTCGTCCCTGCCTTCCGGGCGGCGACCGCCGCGCGCGGCGGCAGCGCGCTGAAGGTCAAGACCGCGCCGATCCTCGAGGTCGACGCCCTCGTCGAGCGATCGCGGCTGGATGCCGACCCCGCGAGTGCTCTGCGTCAGACCGAGGCGATCGCGAAGGCGGTCAAGGACGTCGCGCCACAGCAGGACTTCCTGCTCGACAACATCTCGAACACGCTGCGCGTCGCTCGCGAGGACGCGGCGGTCGCGAAGCGGATGTTCCTCTTCCTGGGCCTACCGGGGCTCCTGCTGGCCGCCTTCCTCGCCGCGTACGCGGGCAGCGTCCTCGCGGCCGCGCAGCGGCGCGAGCAGGCGAAGCTGCGGCTACGGGGCGCCCATCGCGGCCATCTCGTGCGGATCCTGGCCTATCGCACGGCCGCGGTGGCCGGCGTCGGAGCAGTGCTCGGAACGCTTGGCGGCTTCGCCTCGGCGGCCGTGATCCTCGGTCCGTCCGCGCTGTCGGAGGCCGCGGGCGGGGAGCTCCTGGCGTCTGCGCTCGTCGCCGTCGGCGCCGGCGTCCTCGTCACCGGGCTCGCGCTCTACATCCCCGGGCATCGCGCGCTCGGGCGAGAGGTCAGCCGCGAGCGCCGCGAGATGGCGATGAGGCAGGTGTCGGCGTGGCGGCGACTGCATTTGGACTATGCGGCCGTCGCCGTCGCGGCGCTCGCCGTGGCGATCGCACTGCGCGCGGGCGCCTTCGACACGCCGCCCGGGTCGGTCTCCCAGGGCGTGGCCACCTCGCTGCGCTCGCATCTCCTGCTCCTCCCGGTGACCGCGTGGTTCGCCGGCACGCTCCTCTCCGTGCGCGCGGTCGAGGGCGTCGCCACGCGCCTCCCCGTGCCGGCCCCGCCGCGCTTCGGGCCGATCGTCGCCGGGGTCCTCGCGCGCAGCCTCAGCCGGCGCGGCGCGCTGCTTGCCGGGATCGTCGGCGTGGGGCTTGTCACGGCGTTCGGCATCGGCCTCGCCGTGTTCGCTGCGACCTATGACGCGGCAAAGGCGGCCGACGCACGGTTCACGGTCGGCTCGAACCTGCGCGTGACGCCCAGCCCGCTCAGCCGCCGCGCGCACCCGGTCGGCTATGGCTCGGACCTGCGGGTGCGCGGGATCGCCTCCACGACGCCCGTGGTCGCGGGGCTGGAGAACGCCTTCGTGCGCAGCGCCTTCAACAGCGACGCGAAGGACCTCGCGGCGATCGACCCGGTCAGCTTCAGCCGCACCGCCGCGCTCTCCGACGCGTTCTTCCCCGGCAGCACTGCGGCCGAGGCGATGGCCGCGCTCCGCCGCGATCCACGGGCCATCCTCGTCGACGCGGAGTCGGCCGGCGACCTCAAGCTCGAGGTGGGCGACACCGCGGAGGTGCTCCTGGCGCGCGGGACGAAGAACCAGCAGAACCGGGTGATGAGGGTCGCCGGCCTCTTCGATCGGTTCCCCGGCTTCCCGGAGCACCTCCACATCGTCGCGAACCTCGGCTACTACCAGGCGCAGACCGGCCTGCGCGACGTCGACTTCTTCCTGGCGCGCACGACCGACCAGAGCGATCGCGGCCTCGCCGACGCGGTGTCCGCGCTGCGGACGGGCCCGGCCGGCCGCGACCGGCTCAACATCGACTCGACGAAGACGACCTTCAACAAGGACCAGTCGAGCCTTGCGGCGCCCAACATCCACGGTCTCGTGGACCTCGACTCCTTTTACACGCTGGTCATGAGCGCGGCGGTGATCGCCATCTTCGTCTTCGGGCTCATGCTCCAGCGCCGGCGGGAGTACGTGATGTTACGCGCGCAGGGCCTCGCCTCCCGAAAGCTGCAGGCCCTGATCCTGGGCGAGGCGGGCTTCGTCGCGCTCGGCGGCCTGATCGCGGGCATCATCGTTGGGGGCATCATGGGGGTGCTGCTCGTGCACATCCTGAAGCCGCTCTTCATCCTGGAGCCCGTTCCGACGCTTCCGCTGCGCGATGCGGCCATCCTCGCCGGCCTGGTCGTCGCGGCAACGCTCGCTTCCACGCTCGCCGCGCTGGTCATCCTGGCCCGGCTGCGGCCCTCGGAGGTGTTGCGCGAGCAGTAGCGCCGGCGCGGCCGCACGCCTGATGCGGGGGCGACGACACGAAGGCGGTCGCTTCGGTCGACGGCGGCGCACACGGGTCGCCCGGTACCTATTGCGCGCTGAAGAGAATTCTGAGACGCTACTCAGGCTGCGCGGACGGGGAGCCTGGCGCGGTCACACGGAAGACCTTGGGGGAAATAAGCGGTAGGACGTCGGCGTCCGAAAACGACGCAACTCCGCCGTGCGAATAATTTGGGGGACCGACCGAAAATGGTGAACGGCGTTCATCGTTTTAAGTTCGGCATCGCCGCGTGCATGGCGGGTGCCGCACTCCTGATGGCGGTGTCGCCCCGCGGTGACGGCGCCGCAGGCGCCACCGCGGCCGCGGGCGCGGACACGGCAGCCGCAGATGCCGCACCGAAGGCGGCCGGTGGTGAGATCAGGTCGACGAGCTTCAGACCATCGCTGTTCGACGCCACGTCGGCGACGATCTCCAACCGCTGGCTGGGGTTCGAGGTGGGCAAACGCTTCATCTGGCGAGGGACCTCCCTGGAGGATGGTGAACGACTCCCCCACCGCATCGTCTTTACGGTGACGGACATGACCAAGGTGATCGACGGCGTGCGCGTCCTCGTCGGCTGGGACCGCGACTACAGCGAGGGCGATCTCGTCGAGTCCGAACTGGTCTTCCTGGCCCAGGACAAGGCGGGCAACGTCTGGCACCTGGGCGAGTACACCGAAAGCTGGGACGGCAAGGAGTTCGACGGAGGCACCGCCTGGGTGGTCGGCACCCCCAGGGGCGCGAAGGCCGGGCTGCAGATGCAGGCCGACGACCACCTGGGCAGCCGCCCCTACTCCCAGGGGTTCGCGCCTGCGCCGTACTACTGGAACGACTGGTCGCGGGTCCACCAGACCCACCGGCGCACCTGCGTCCCGGCCGGCTGCTATCGCGACGTCCTCGTGATCGACGAGTACGACCCGCACCAGCCGGGCCAGCAGCTCAAGTACTACGCACCCGGGGTGGGCAACGTGCGCGTCGGCTGGCGGGGCAACGACCCCGACAAGGAGAAGCTGGTCCTGCAGCGCGTCGTCCACCTCGGCCCCGCGGCGATGGCCGGCGCGCGGCGAGCGGTCCGCGCGCACGAGGCCCGCGCCTACGCCTACGCGGCGACGCCGCCCGCCGAACGCCGGGCGGGATGAGAGCGCGGCGCGCCACGCGGCGGGGCGCCGCGTGGCGCACGCGAACCCGTTCGAGGAACGGGTTCTACGACGGGACGCCCAGCTCCGACCGCTTGGCGGCGATGTCGATGCCGTGCAGCCGCGCGAGGTTCTCGCCGAGGATCTTGCGCTTGGCCTGCTCGGTCAGCGGCGGGTAGCCGCGCTCCTCGACGATGTCGCGCGGCAGCTCGAAGTTCCACAGCTCCTCGAGCGCCCACCGCGGGTGCCAGATCGGCGACTCGCCGCCGTAGATGATCTTGTCCTCGCCGCACCACCACAGCATCTTGCCGAGCATCTCGGCGAAGACCCGCGGCTGACGCGCGATGAAGTTCACGGTCGCCGCGATCGACGCGTAGAGGTTCGGGTAGCGCACGAGCTGCCAGAGCACCTCGTCGAGCCAGGGCAGGCCGACGTGGAAGATGACGAAGTTGATGTCGGGGAAGTTCGCCGCCGCCCCGTCCATGTCGAACGTGC
>Ga0136846_1231986_pt1 | contig 14587 bp, 10 predicted proteins | sample HopSoiMetagenom2_FD_96841 | JGI IMG/M metagenome (GOLD analysis project Ga0136846, IMG submission 96841) | Grasslands soil microbial communities from Hopland, California, USA - 2 Assembly 2016 (version 4) | ecosystem: Environmental > Terrestrial > Soil > Grasslands | place: USA: Hopland...
GTCAGGCGCACGAAGCCGCGGGCGGCCTGGTCGCAGAACTTGACCTCCGGGCTGGCTTTGACGAAGGCCGGGCCGCTGGGAAAGCCGAACGCCTCGTCGGCGCCGGGCGAGGTGATCGCCGTGCCGCCGAACTCGCAGGCCACCCGCTTGCCGCCCGCGTCGTGCAGTTCGTTGGCCCAGAAGGCGTGGCTGTCGCCGGAGATCACGATCGGCCGCGCCTGGGCCGCCTTCACCCGGTCGTAGACCCGCTCGCGGTCGGCCGGGTAGCCGTCCCACATGTCCAGGCCATAGGGCAGGCCGGCGTCCGCCACCGGCTGCATCCGCGCGATCCGCCGCTGGGTGGCCGGCGCCACCCCCGCCAGCTGCTCCGGCGTGAAGTCGCGCTTCGGGTTCGGGGGCTTCAGCCGGCCCATGACCACGCCCGAGGCGATCACCTGCCAGGCCTGGCCGCCCTTGACCGAGCTCTCAAGCTCACGGCCCAGCCAGGCCTCCTGCGCCGTGCTCATCATCCGGTGCGAGGGGTCGTTCCACTTCTTCAGGAACGGCTCGACCTGGGCCTTGCCGTCCACCACCGGCAGGTCGGCCTCGTAGGTGAGCTGCTTGGTGCGCGCGGTGAGCCGGGTTTCCAGCATCACCAGGGTGGCGAGGTCGCCGATGCGGAAGCTGCGCTCCCCGGCCTCGGCCAGGGACTGGCCGGGCTTCGGCTCGCGGATCGGCTGCCACTCGAAATAGGCCTTGAGCGCCGCGGCCTTGCGCGTCGCCCAGTCGCCCTCGGCCGCGGGCTGGTGGTTCTCGGCCCCGTCCTTGTAGCTGTCGTTGGCGGTCTCGTGGTCGTCCCAGGCGAGGATCCAGGGCGCCCGGGCGTGGGCCGCCTGCAGCGCCGGGTCGGTCTTGTACTGGGCATGGCGGCGCCGGTAGTCGTCCAGCGAGAGGCACTCGTGGGGCGGATCGTGCGGCCGTTCCGCCGCCACCGCCGAGTTCATGCCGTAGCTCTTCTCGCCGCCGTACTCGTAGATGTAGTCGCCCAGGTGCAGCATCAGGTCGACGCGCGGCAGGTCGGCCATCGCCTGGTAGGCGTTGAAGTAGCCGTTCGGATAGAGCGAGCACGAGGCGAAGGCGATCACGAAGTCCTGCACCGGCCCGGCCGGCAGGGTGCTGGTGCGGCCCATCGGCGAAGTAACGCCCGCGGCTTCGAATTCGTAGGTGTAGGCGCGGCCGGGTGAGAGCCCCGTGACGTCGACCTTGGCCGTGTAGTCGCGCTCTGGCCCGGTGACCCCCGTCCCGCTCTTGGCGCCGCCGGCGCGACGGTCAACGGGGTTCAGCCGCCAGCGATAGGCGATCTGGGCGCCTGGCTGCTCCGGCGTGATCCGGGTCCAGAGGATCACCCGGTCGGTCCGCGGATCGCCCGAGGCCACGCCGTGCAGGAATTTCACGGCGCCCGGCTTGCCACCCTTTGCCGCCGCGGGCGTTGCCGTCGCGAGGCCGAGCAACGCCAGGGCGTCCCGTCTGCGGATAGTCATGGCCGTTGTTCCCTCTCGCCTGCCCCATATGACTGAGCCATACGAAAGGACCATGACGGCCCATGTCCAGTGAAGTCCTGCACGTCGCCCGCGAGAAGCTCTCGCGCAAGACCCTCGAAATGCACTACGCCATCACCTCGCTGATGGAGGAACTCGAGGCCGTCGACTGGTATCGCCAGCGCGCCGACGACACGGTCGACGCGGAGCTGAAGGCCATCCTGCTGCACAACGCCCGCGAGGAGCTGGAGCACGCCGCCATGGTGCTGGAATGGATCCGCCGCAACGACGCCGAGGCGGGCGCGCAGATAAAGGAATATCTGTTCCGCGAGGGCTCGATCACCGGGCGCGAAGAAGACGCCGCGGAGGCCCATGGGCTCTGAGATCGCTGACATCGAGGATGACGACCTGGCCGGCGTCGACGAGGACGTCATCGCTGCGGAGGCCGACGCCGAGCCGTTCGGCCTGCGGGTGGTGGCGCTCGGCCCGGAGGACGCCGGCGGGCGCGTGGACAAGGTGCTGGCGGCCCGGCTGCCGGAGCTGTCGCGCGCGCGCCTGCAGGCCCTGATCGCCGAGGGCCGGGTCAGCTTCGCCGGAGCGGTCGTGACCAGCGGCTCGGCCCGCGCCGCCGCCGGCGACTGGCGCATCGAGATCCCAGCGCCCCGCCCGGCGGAGCCGCAGCCCGAGGCCATTCCCCTCAGCGTGCTGTACGAGGACGCCGACCTGATCGTCATCGACAAGCCCGCCGGCATGGCCATGCACCCCGCCCCCGGCAACGAGAGCGGCACCCTGGTCAACGCCCTGCTGCGCCACTGCGGCGCCAGCCTCTCCGGCATCGGCGGCGTCGCGCGGCCGGGCATCGTCCACCGCATCGACAAGGAGACCTCCGGCGTGGTGGTCGCCGCCAAGACCGACGCCGCGCACCAGGGGCTTTCGGCCCTCTTCGCGGCGCATGACATCGAGCGGCTGTATGTGGCGCTCACCCGCGGCGAGCTGCGGCCGGCGAAGGGGACCATCGAGGGCGCCATCGCCCGCTCCACCCATGACCGCAAGAAGATGGCGCTGGTGAAGTCGGGCGGCCGCCACGCGGTCACGCACTATGCGGTGCAGCGGGTGTTCGGCCCCCAGGAGAAGCCGCTGGCGGCGCGGGTGGCGTGCCAGCTGGAGACCGGACGCACCCACCAGATCCGCGTGCACCTGGCCAGCCGCGGCGCGCCGTGCCTGGGCGACCCGGTCTATGGCGCCGGTCAGCCGGCGGCGCCGGTTCGCGAAGCCATGGCGGCGGCCGGCCTGAAGCGCCAGGCGCTGCACGCCGCGGTGCTTGGTTTCCGCCACCCGGTGACCGGCGAGGCGCTGCGCTTCGAAAGCCCCCTGCCCGCCGACATGGCCGATCTGGAGCGGCGCCTGACGGATCTGTAGACCGCAACCCCTGGACGCGCAGCCTGCCCGCCCGGGTTGAGCTTGGCCGCGGCCACCCGCCACATGTTCGCGGGCCGCCCCTGAGGCCAACTTAAGCTTAGGGATTTTCGGAGAAAGTTCTCCGGCGGAGGGCGTACGGCTCCGCGCCCCATTGTCCCCGGGTTCGTCGGCATGAGCGCACGAAAGACCGCCGGGACCGGTGATGGTCCCTTCAGCATCGACGTGAACGTCGAGCTGGTGCTGGTCGGCACGCCCGGCCGACTGGTCTATGCCGGCTTCTTCGCGGCCCTGGCGCTGCTGATCGGCCCCTGGGGGTTTTGCGCGACCTGGCTTGGCCTGATCCTGGCCTGGGAGCTGGTGGTCCGCCCGCGTCTGGACGGTGTCGTACAGCAGCTGCCGGGCGAGCGCGCCATGCTCGCCTATGCGGGGGTGAACTTCGTCGGCTCGTGCCTGTTCGCGACCATGGGCCTGATGGGCCTCGCGGCGGGGACGCCGATCGGGCTCGCCCTCGGCGCGGTCTGGCTCTGCGGCTCGTTCGTGAACATCTTCGTCTACTTCGGCGGGGACCGCCGCGTCCTGACCGCCTGCCTGATCCCAGCTTGCAGCGCCACCATCGCGGGGCCGATCGTGGCCTATGGCCTGCAGCCGCAGGCAGGGGCGATCAGCGTGCTGATCTTCATGGGCCTGGCCTCGGCCCGGGGTTACGCACTGGACCGACGCGCGCTGTCGCAGAGCCTCGCCGACCGCCAGGTGGCGATCTCGGAGATCGAGCGGAAGCTGGAGGTCGCCATCGAAGCGTCCGGCGACGGCCTCTTCGAGCTGGACCTGGTGCGCAGCGACATTCGGGTCAGCGAGACCTGGGCCGCCATGCTGGGCTACGCCGCCGACGAGGTCTCCGGCCTGATCGGCGACTGGCGCGGCCTTGTCTACCCGGACGACCTGCCGCTGCTGGATGCCGCCTACGCTGACCATTTCGCCGGCAAGACACCGCACACCGCGGTCGAGCACCGCATGCTCTGCAAGGACGGCTCGACCAAATGGATCCTGGCGCGCGGCCGACTGGTGGAGCGCACCGCGAGCGGACGCCCCAAGCGGATCGTCGGCACCACCATGGATCTCACGCTGCGCAAGGCTCTGGAGCAGCAGCTGGAGGCCGCCCGCGACGCGGCCGAGGCCGCCAACCAGGCCAAGAGCGCGTTCCTGGCCAATATGAGCCACGAGATCCGCACGCCCCTGAACGGCGTCATCGGCACCGCCGGCGCCCTGGCGCGTCGCCCGCTGGCGACCGAGGAGCGGGAGATGGTCGGCCTCATCCAGTCCTCCGGCCAGATCCTCGACCGCCTGCTGTCCGACATCCTGGACCAGGCCAAGATCGAGGCCGGGCGTTTCGAACTGGCGACGGCGCCGTTCGACCTGCGCCACGAGATCGAGACCGCCGCCGAACTGATGCGCGCCCGCGCCGACGAGCGGGGCGTGGCCTTCCGGGTCAGCTACGGTGAGGCCGCGCGCGGGATGTTCGCGGGCGACGCCGTGCGGCTGCGCCAGATCGTCTCCAACCTGGCGTCCAACGCCATCAAGTTCACCTCCGCCGGCGAGGTCCGCATCGCGGTTGAAGTCGAGCCGTCCGCTGAGGCCGATGGCCTGCCAGTGCTGCGGATCGACGTCTCCGACACCGGCATCGGCATCGACGCCGAGGCCGCGCTGCGCCTCTTCGCGCGCTTCACCCAGGCCGACGGCTCGATCTCGCGGCAGTTCGGCGGCACGGGCCTGGGTCTGGCCATCTGCAAGGCGCTGGTCGAGCTGATGGACGGCGAGATCGCCGCCCGCTCCGAGCCGGGCGTCGGTTCGACCTTCACCGTGCGCCTGCCGCTGGCCCGGACCCTGCCGCTCGCCGACTACGACCGCCAGGCCGCAGGCGCCGTGGGCGAGGCCGCCGATACGGTCGCGGACGACGAGGCCATGGGCCCGCTGCGCGTCCTGCTGGCCGAGGACCATCCCACCAACCAGCGCGTGGTGCAGCTGATCCTGGAGCCGGCCGGCGTCGAGCTGACCATCGTCGGCAACGGGGCGGAGGCCGTCGAGGCGTTCCGGCCGGGGCTGTTCGACCTGATCCTCATGGACATGCAGATGCCGGTGATGGACGGCCTGGCCGCCACCGCCGAGATCCGCCGCCGCGAGCGCGAGCTTGGCGTCGCCGCGATGCCGATCGCCATGCTGACTGCCAACGCGATGCGCGAACACGCCGAGGCCGCCGCCGCCGCGGGCGCCGACCACCTGATCGCCAAGCCGGTGACGCCGGAAAGCCTGGTCGAGGGCATCCAGACGACCCTGGTCAAGGCCGCCGAGGCGGCCTCGGCCTATCCCCAGGCCGAGGCCGGCTGAACCGCGCTTACGCCGCCGCTTTTTCCAGGGCCGCGATGTCGAACTTGCCCATCTGCATGAAGGCCTGGGCGACCTCAGCGGCCTTGGCGCCGCTCATCAGCTTGGGGAGAATGGCCGGGATCACCTGCCAGGAGACGCCGAAGCGGTCCTTGCACCAGCCGCAGGGTCCGGGCTGGCCGCCGTCGGCGGTGAGCGCCTCCCAATAGCGGTCGATCTCGGCCTGGGTCTCGCACGGGATCTGGAACGAGATCGCCTCGTCTAACTTGAACTGCGGGCCGCCGTTGAGGCCGAGGAACGCCTGGCCCATCAGCTCGAACTCGACGGTCAGGACATCGCTGGGGCCCGGCACGCCGGGCAGCCGCGGGCTGATCCGGCCCAGCTTGGCGTCAGGGAACAGGGAGACGTAGAAGCGCGCGGCCGGCTCGGCCTGGCCGTCGAACCAGAGGCAGGTGGTGAGGTGGGTCATGGAAGGGCTCCTTCTCCAATGGGGTGGCCCCTAGGACGCGCGACGCCCGCCAGCCCCGACACCGGCCCCGCAAAAATGCGGTTCGGTCGCCCGCGCCCCACATGCAGATTCACTATCGAACACATGAGAAACGGCGCCTTGTTGCCGCCACCTCCGGCGGATAGAAATCCTGAGCACAGAAGTCGGACATTATTTCGGGTCGCCCCTCCCAGCGACCTACCGCCACCGCAACCTCGCACCTATCTGAGGGGTTGGAGGGGACGATACGTCGAAGCGCTTCAGAAGCGCGACGGCCCGAACGTCCAGAGATCGAGGGGATATACCATGGCCGCGAACGCGCTTGCCGTCATGTCGCCGGAAGGCGGGCTCAGTCGGTACCTGTCAGAAATCCGCAAGTTTCCGATGCTCCCGAAGGACGAGGAGTTCATGCTGGCCAAGCGCTGGCAGGAGCATCAGGACGCCGAAGCCGCCCACAAGATGGTGACGAGCCACCTTCGGCTCGTGGCCAAGATCGCCATGGGCTACCGCGGCTACGGCCTGCCGATCGGGGAGGTGATCTCCGAGGGCAACGTCGGCCTGATGCAGGCGGTGAAGAAGTTCGACCCGGACAAGGGCTTCCGGCTGGCCACCTACGCCATGTGGTGGATCCGGGCGTCCATCCAGGAATACATCCTGCGCAGCTGGTCGCTCGTGAAGATGGGCACCACCGCGGCGCAGAAGAAGCTGTTCTTCAACCTGCGCAAGGCCAAGTCCGAGATCGCCGCCCTGCAGGAGGGCGACCTGCGGCCCGACCAGGTCAGCCAGATCGCCACCAAGCTGGGCGTGCTGGACGAGGAGGTGGTCAGCATGAACCGCCGCCTGTCCGGCGGCGACGCCTCGCTGAACTCGCCGCTTCGCTCGGACAGCGAGAGCGAATGGCAGGACTGGCTGGTCGACGACCAGACGCCCAGCCAGGAAAGCGTCGTGGCCGACACCCAGGAGACCAACCTGCGGATGAGCCTGCTCGAGGCGGCCATGACCGAGCTTTCGGATCGTGAGCGCCACATCCTCACCGAGCGGCGCCTGAAGGACGAGCCGACCACGCTGGAGGAACTGGCCTCGGAATATGGCGTCAGCCGCGAGCGCGTGCGCCAGATCGAGGTGCGGGCCTTCGAGAAGCTGCAGAAGTCCATGCGCGCCGCCGCCACCGAGCGGAACCTGATCGACGCGTAGAAAGACTTCGCTTTCATGACACTGGGCGAGCGGCCGGAGAGATCCGGCCGCTTTTTCTTTTGAAATCGCGACAAATGGAAGCGGCGTACGCCTGAGTCACGCGACTCGCCTGAGTCGCCTCTCAGGGTGGCGCATTCACCTCTCAGAAGAATCCAATCCGAGTTTCGAATAGCCGTGCTACGAAATGAGCTTGAAGGAACTTGTTATCCGTCGAGCGGGGGCGGGGCGTTACAGGGGGAACACCATGGTTAAAGCCGGTTTGTTGGCGCTGTTGGGAGCGCTCACGATTGCAGGCGCGGCTCAGGCGCAGGTGACGAAAGTGACGGCCTCGGCGAACAGTTCGTCCAGCGTGCCGACCTCGTTCGGCCCCGGACAGGGCGAAACGTCGTACGGCGCGTACAATTCGTTCGTGACCGTCAAGAAGAGCGCGATCACGTTCGAGAGCGCCAACGCGGCGAAGGGTCCGCAAACTCTGACCTCCTCGTCCAACGTCAACCTCACGATCAAGAACACCAGCCCCGCCACCGTCACGCCGCAGGTGCATTCGCAGATCACTCCCGCGGGCCTCGGCTTCTACCTGGCCAACACCGCGACCTGCTCACCCGGATTCGGGACCTGCGCGCAGGCGACCGGCTCGGGCATCAACTTCGCCCACCTGAACATCGGCAATTCGAACGTCGTCACCCTCGCCAACTTCGATTTCTCCATCGCGACGGGCGACTCCATGGTCTACGAGGCCAAGGGCGCGGTGGGCCTCCAATCGGACGCCTTCGGCGCGGTCACCACCTGGCAGACCTTCAACAGCACCGCCTTCGACCTGATGGACTTCGGCGTCGAGGTCGGCACCGGCTCGGCCTTCGGCTACAACTGGGGCGCCACGGACGTGGACCTGAGCCTGCCGGTGGAGCTGGCGACCGGGCAGAGCGCCACGGTCAGCTACAACACGGTGGTCCAGAGCTACTCGCCGACCCTGTGCATCGGCTCCTCTTCGATCTGCCTGGTCTCCTACTCGGGCTTCGGCGACCCCATCGGGCGCGGGGGCGGCGTCGACTCGCTGGCGCTGATCAACACCTCGTCGATCCACAGCTTCAGCTCGCCGCTGATCGAGGGGCTGCAGTTCGACGACTTCACCATGTACGCCAACTATGCCAACGGCGTGCTGGACACGACCACACCGCCGGGCGGGGTGCCTGAGCCCGCGGTCTGGACCTCGATGCTGCTGGGCTTCGGCCTGCTGGGCGCGGCGCTTCGTCGGCGCAGGGGACTGGCCACCGCCTGACCCCATGCCGGACGAAGCCGCCCCACCGGACGGCTTGGGCGAAGGTCGCAGGTATCGCGCCTTCATCAGCTACAGCCACCGGGACAAATCGCACGTGCAAGGACTCCACCGACGGGTGGAGTCCTATCGCATTCCTGGCAAGCTCGTCGGGACCGTGACCCCCGTGGGCGTCGTGCCCAAGCGGCTGGCCCCGGTTTTCCGCGACCGCGACGAGCTGCCGGCCTCGTCCGACCTGGGCGCGGAGCTGACCGCGGCGCTGCGGCGCTCGATGTTCCTGATCGTGATCTGCTCGCCGTCGGCCGCCAAGTCGCACTGGGTCGAGCAGGAGATCCTGCAGTTCAAGCGGCTGCACGGCGGCGACGGCCGGGTCCTGGCCCTGATCGTCGACGGGCTGCCCTACGCCTCCGACATGCCCGGCCGCGAGGCGGAGGAATGCTTCCCCCGTTCGCTGCGCTTCAAGCTGGGGCCCGACGGGAAGCTGTCGGATGAGCCGGCCGAGCCGATCGCCGCCGACCTGCGGCCCGAGGCCGACGGCAAGCGCCTCGCCACGCTGAAGCTGATTGCGGGCCTGGCAGGCCTGCGGCTGGACGACCTGGTCCAGCGCGAGACCCAGCGGCGCATGCAGCGGCTGGCGGCGGTGACGGTCGGCGCCATGACCGGCATGGTGTTCACCGGCGGCCTGGCCTTCTACGCCAACGAGCGGCGGATCGAGGCCAACCAGCAGCGGATCATCGCCCAGCGCGAGGCCGCCGCGGCCAAGGCCGCCTCGGACTACCTGGTGGGCACCTTCGAGCTGTCGAACCCCGCGACCGAGAACCCGCGCACCATCACCGCCCTGACCATCCTGGGCCGAAGCGCGGACCGGGCGCGCAACGAGCTGCGCGACCAGCCGCAGATCCAGGTGCGCCTGCTGGCGACCCTGGGCCGGGCGTACAACAACCTCGGCCTGTTCAAGGAAGCCCAGACGGCGCTGGAAGGCTCGCTGCCGGCGGTGCGCACGGTCGGGGCCGACGGCGCCGAGGCGCTGCTGGCGCTGGCCAACACCTATAAGAAGCAGGGCGACCTCGACAAGGCGCTGGCCACCGTGCGCCAGGCCCAGGCGCAGCTCGGGCCCGACATCACCCAGCATCCGGGCACGCGCGGCTATGCGGCCCTGATCGAGGGCCAGATCCTCACCTCCAAGTCCGAGGTGCGCCAGGGCGTCGCCGCCTTCGACCGGGCGCTCGCCTTCTACCGCTCGGCGAAGGACACCTCGCCGGCTTCCCTGGCCATGGCCCTGAACAACCGCGGCCTCCTGCTGTCGGACGACGGCCAGTTCGACGCGGCGGACCGGTCCCTGACCGAAGCCCTGGCGATCTATCAGCAGGCTCTGGGCGATCGGCACGTCTCGACCGGCAAGACCTGGTTCGCCCTGGCCCAGAACGACTTCAACGCCGGCAAGCTGCCGCGGGCGGAAGAGCGGGTCGCCCAGGCGCTGCGTATCGAGCGAGGGGTTCTGGACGGCGACAACCCGACCCTGGCCGACACCCTCTCCATGCAGGGCCAGATCCTGCAGGGCGAAGGCAAGCTGGCCGACGCCGAGCGGTCGCTGCGCGAGGCCATCTCGATCTACCGCAAGGCGTTCAACAACCGCCCGCACTACCTGATCGGGATCGCGGACGTGTACCTCGGCCTTATCCAGTCCGACCGGGGCGACACCAACGGCGCGCTGGAGACGCTGGCCGACGCCAAGCGCAACTACGACGCCAGCTACGGCAAGCTGCACCCGAACCACGGCGACCTGCTGGTCAACCGCGCCCAGGTGCTGGCCAAGGCGGGCCGCATGGCCGAGGCCCAGGCCGACTGCGCGGCGGGGATCCAGATCCTGCGCCAGACGCTGGGCGCCGACGCCAGCTTCACCAAGTCGTCGGCCGCCACCTGCGAGGCCCTCTCCGCCAAGCCGCGGAAGGCGGGGTCCGCCGCGGCGCCGTAGTCGGCCTATTCGCCCGTAGCGCGCTTCAGGCGATAGAGCGGATAGACGCCGTATCCCTTGGCCAGGGCCGTCCGGCCCACATAGCTGCACAGGAAGCGCGGGCCGCCTTCCATCTCCAGCACCGCGGCGAACGGCTCCGTGACATAGACACTGCCGCCGGGGGTGACCGGCTCGATCCGCGCCGTCCGCGACACCTCGGTGCCGTAGTAGGTGGGGCGGCCGGTCAGGGGGTCGCGGGCCGAATAGGTCGCGCCATAGTGCAGGGCGATGCGCATGGCGGTGCCGTCCGGCACGCCCAGGGCCTGGCAATTGACCTTGCTGAACTGGTCGGAGAGATCCAGCGCCGCGGCGGCGGCGGCGGCGGCGCTGTCGAACACCACATAGAGCGCATCGCCCCAGGTGCTGCCGTGGCGGATGACGTCCGCGTAGCGCTCCAGCGTCACGGCGGCGCGGCCCATGACCTCTTCCCAGAAGATCGGCAGCACCCGCTCGTCCAGGGTGGTGAAGCCGGGGAAGTCGGTGAACATCAGGCCGTAGGTGCCGCGGGCCACGGTGGAGCTGGCGGGCGGCGGCGGCATCTTGGGCCGGGTGAACGGCGGGCCCTTCACCACCACCGAGCGCCCGCCCGTCGCGCCCCAGGCGACGATGTCCGTGCCGCTGAGCGTGCCCTGGCCCCTCTCCTCCACGATGGCCAGCTGGATGGCCTCGCCGTTGAGGTGCCGGGCCCGCAGCCGGGCCATGCCCATGGTGACCTTCGACCCGTAGGCGAACTGCCCCATCTCGCCCACGTAGCTCATGTTGCTGGCCACGGTGACCGAGGCGGCGTGGCTGCGGCAGAAGGCGTAGCGGCGGAGCCATTAGTCGCCGCCGGGCGCCACCGACTGCTCCAGGAAGTCGGCCTCGGCGAAGGGCAGCACCACGTGCACCTCCGCCCCGGCGGCGATCAGCTGCTCGGCGATGAGGATGTCACTGCCGGCCGCCAGCGCGCCGTAGGCGAAGCCGATCTGCTCGTCGGCGATCGCCGCGCGCACCGCCTCCGCCAGCGGCGCCTCCACCTGCGGGTCGGCCACGAAGATATTGCCGCAGAACATCGCCACGCGCGGCGGCCGGATGGGCTCCAGCAGCGCTTCGATCTCGGCGCTGGCGCCGATGGCCGATATCAGGCGCTGGAATTGCAGGTAGGTGGTCGAGCGCGCGCCCACGTCGGCGTCCGGGGCGCAGATGGCCTGGTCCAGCGCCGTCCTGGCCCCAGCCAGGTCGCCCAGGATCATCCGCCCCTCGGCCAGGGTGGCGTGGGAGAAGTAGTCCTCTCGCCCCTCCGCCGCGACGGCGTGGGTCGCGGCCCGGGCCAGGCGCGCGGCCAGCCGCGGCCGGGCGGCCATCTGCGCCAGGGCGGCGGCGTTGATCGCCGGATAGCTGGAGCGGGTGCGGCGGAACACCGAGGCGTAGAGGCGGCAGGCCTCGCTCAGCTTCCCCCGGTCGAGCGTCCCGGCGGAGAAGGCCTGGTCCTTCAGCAGGCGCGCCTTCAGCGACAGGGCGTCCACATCGCCAGTGGCCTCCAGCCCGTACTCGCCGTAGAGCCGCAGCGCCCGGGCGGTATCCCCCAGTCGCGCCAAGGTCAGCACCTCGAGATACTTCAGGTCGGGGGTTGGCGGCGTGTGCGCCCGGGCCCCGTCGTAAGCGGCCAGCAGGTCGCCCCGCGCAAGCGCGGCCCGTACGGAGTTGGCGCTGTCGTCCGGCATGAGCACGCCACCTTGCCGAGGCGCGCCAACGCAGCGCGTCCGGCCCCTCCGCCTACGGGGTAGCCGACCCGGCCGTCCGCGCGCAAGCATCCTGAGTGGGCGCGGGTGGACGGCGCAGGACCAGAGCCCAAAAAACAGCCCCCGATCTGGCCAAGATCGGGGGCTGAAAACAGCCTGCGGTCCTAGGGTCCCGCAGACCTCGCCGGGAAAAAGCAAGCGCGATGACAGCCCCCCCGGGCCGCCACCATCTTGCCCGCGCCGAACGAGCGGAGCCCGCACGAAGCAAGCCCGGGAGGAGTTCCAATCGCCGTTGCGGCGCTCGGCGGCCGTCGTTCCCGCCGCACACAGCTGCGGCGGAGGCGATGACCTCTGAGACGGGGACGTGGGCGGGGTGTCGGGTCTGCCCATGCCCCCGAAGCGAACGGAACCCGAGGGTGAGAAGACCAGCCGGGCCGGGGGAGCAACAGGGTGTCCACCCGATCTTTCCCCGAGCGGAAGCCGATCTTTCTGGCCGGTTCAGCGCTGGCGACCCCCGCCGGTTGTGCTAGAGGCTGACTCCTCCTTTTTGGAATCGTTGGCTTCTATGCAGCTGGCCCATCAGGCCGCCTTCTCGCTGGGAGCGCTCGAGGTCCGGCCGCCCACCCGCGAAGTGGTGACGCCGACCGGCCGCGAAGTGCTCCAGCCACGGGTCATGCAGGTGCTGGTCGCCCTGGCCAACGCCGGCGGCGCTGTGGTCAGTCGCGACGACCTGATCGCCTCCTGCTGGAACGGGCGCGTGGTGGGCGAGGACGCCATCACCCTGGTGATGATGAAGCTGCGCAAGCTGGCCACACGCAGTGGTGGCGCTTTCGCAGTAGAAACCATACCGCGAGTAGGCTACCGGCTAGCCATGCCCTCGGAAACGCGCGCGCCCGAGCCCAAGCCCGCCGCCAAGGCGCGACCGCGCATCGTCGTCCTGGAGTTCACCCATCCGCCGGGCGACGAGGACCAGGCCTGGTTCGCCGAGGCCCTGGCCGACGAGCTCACGGCGGGCCTGTCGAAGTCGCCGCTGCTGGCGGTGACGCCGCGCCAGGCCCTGCTCCACTCCGAAGTGGCCGGCCATCCCGCCGGCGCCATCTGCGCGCGCCTGGGCGTGGACTATGTGATCGACGGCAAGGTCCGCAGCCTGGGCGGGACCGTGCGGGTCTCGGTGGACCTGATCCAGGGTGTGGACGAGACCAGCGCCTGGTCGGCCCGCTACGACCGGCCGATGTCGGACCTGTTCTCGATGCTGGACGAGATCACCAGCTCGATTATCGGCGCCGTCGAGCCGGCCGTGCTCGAGCGCGAGGAGGTCCAGGCCCTGCGCATGCCGCAGGTGAGCCTGGAGTTCTGGCGGCTGTTCGTGCGCGGCCGCCGCCACTTCTGGCGCTCGACGTCCGAGGACGTCCGCCAGGCCGAGGCCCTGCTGGAACAGGCCCTGGCGCTGGAGCCCGACGACGTCTCGGCGCTGTCGATCCTGGCGCACTGCAAGCTGTTCGACGTCTGGGTGGGCGCCTCGGACGATCCGCGCTCGGCCATCGGCGAGGCCTACCGGATCGCCCTGCGCGCCGTGGCCGCCGGGGGCTCGGACGCCTTCGCCCACTACACCCTCGGCGTGGTGCTCTCGATGATGGGCCGCCTGGCCGAGGCCAAGGCCGAGCAGCGCCGCGCGCTGGAGCTCAACCCCTACCTGGCCGCCGCGTCCGGCGAGCTGGGCCGCCTGCTGGCCTTCGACGGCCAGCCGGACGAGGCCATCGCCCACTCCGAGCGCGCCATCGCCGCCAGCCCCAACGATCCGCACAGCTGGCTGTGGTTCCGCTCCAAGGCGGTCGCCCGGTTCGCCGCCGGCGACTACGAGCAGGCGGCGCGCGATGCGGCCGACGCCTGCGCCCGCGGGCCCGAGCGCTTCCCCCTGCAGTACCTGCTGGCCGCCTGCTATGCGGCGGCCGACCAGATGGACCTGGCGCGGCGGGCCCTGGAGGACGGCGAACGGCTCGCCCGCGCGCGCGCCGGCGCCAAGCCCCGGGGCGCCAACACCACCCCCTACTCCCTCGCGGCCCTGCGCACCGGTCACCCGTTCTCGAATTCGGAGAACCTCGATCGGCTCGTTAAGGCTCTGCAAAAGTCTGGCTGGCAAGGTGTCTAGGTAAAACCTTGGGTTGGGGCCGCGACGGATCGTCGCGGAATAGGGACAATGACCAGCACGACCGGGCCACAGAAGGTGGCCATCCTGGGCGGCGGCATGGGCGCGCTGACCACGGCCTTCTACCTGACCAGCCAGCCGGACTGGCGCGAGCGCTACCAGGTCACCGTCTACCAGCTGGGCTGGCGGCTCGGCGGCAAATGCGCCTCCTCCCGCGGTCCGAACGACCGGATCGAGGAACACGGCATCCACGGCTTCATGGGCAGCTATTTCAACGCCCTGCCGCTGATGTCCGACGTCTACGCCGAGCTCGGCCGCACGCCGGACCAGCCGCTAGCCACCTTCGAGGAGGCCTTCCTCGGCTCCGGCTTCACCATGCTGTGGGAGTGGCAGCACAACAAGCTGGCCCCCTGGCCCACGCGCGCGCCGGCCAA
>Ga0136846_1215291_pt1 | contig 14586 bp, 10 predicted proteins | sample HopSoiMetagenom2_FD_96841 | JGI IMG/M metagenome (GOLD analysis project Ga0136846, IMG submission 96841) | Grasslands soil microbial communities from Hopland, California, USA - 2 Assembly 2016 (version 4) | ecosystem: Environmental > Terrestrial > Soil > Grasslands | place: USA: Hopland...
CTGCCGGCCCTGTTCGTCGTCATCATCGGCCCTGGCGCGATCCAGATCTTCCAGAGCTTCACCAACCTCTAGCCACGGGCCTAGGTCCGAAGGCGCGCGGGTATTCTGCACCTGCGGTACCTCAGACGGATGACCCTACGCGCCGTTCGATGTAGCTTCGAGGTTCCTGGCGCCCCCTGACCCTGCGCCAGAAGGATGGAGAGGGATGGCGCAGCCTCGCAAGATGGACGCATCGGTCGCGATCAACGGCGCGGTGCCCTCGATCCGCTGGCCGTCCGCGCGGGCTGCCTACCGGCGCCTGTACCGCTGGATCGCGCTGACCGACGTCCTGTGCGTCGAGGCGGCGCTGGTCGCGGCCTACTGGATCCGCTTCGGGATCCGTGTTCCGACCGACGACTTCCTCTTGCTGCTGGCCGCCGCGCCCGTCTTCGTGCTCGCGATCTTCGCGGCCGCCAAGCTGTACCAGGGGTTCCGTCTGGCTCCCGCCGAGGAGTTCCGGCGCATCGTCTTCGCCGTGTCGGCGTCGCTCGGCGTGATCATGCTCGACTCCTTCTGGCTGCAGGCCAACCTATCCCGAGCGTGGGTCGCCACGTCGTGGGCGTTCGCTCTGCTGTTCACGCTGGTCGCCCGCCGGTTGTGGCACGCGCGCTTCGGCCGCCTGCGTGAACGGGGCGTCCTCACCTTCCCGACCTTGATCGTGGGGGAGAACGAAGAGGCGAGCCGGCTGCGCTCGATCATGGATCGGCCGTCGTTCGGCTTCCGGGCGATCGGGGTCGTCGCGACCACCGACGTCGGCGTCGATCTCGGCCTTCCCGTGCTCGGCTCGATCGACGACCTGTCCGAGATCCTGGCCTCGTCGGGAGCGGAATGCGTCTTCGTAGCCGCCTCCGCCGTCGAGATGGGCGACATGAAGGCCATCGCCAAAGCGGTTAGGCTCGCGGGCGCCGAGGTGCGGATCACGGCGACGCTGCCACAGGTCCTCGCCAGCAGGCTGACGGTCCAGCCGCTGGGGGGTCTCACCGCGCTGTCGCTCGAGCCCGTCCGTCTGTCCGGCGGACAGGTGGTCGCGAAGTTCACGTTCGACATCTTGCTCGCGAGCGCGCTGCTCGTGTTGCTGTCGCCCCTTCTGGCCGTCATCGCGCTGGCCGTGAAGGTTTCGTCTTCCGGGCCGATCCTGTACCGCCAGACGCGCGTGGGTCTGCGCGGCAGGCCGTTCACGATGTTGAAGTTCCGCACGATGCGCGCGGGATCCGACCTGGACGTCGCGCAGCTCCGCCAGCGCCACCAGCTCGACGACGTCATGTTCAAGCTCAAGGACGACCCAAGGGTGACACGCGTCGGCAAGGTGCTGCGTCGGTTCAGCCTCGACGAGCTCCCGCAGTTGTTCAACGTGGTCCGCGGCGACATGAGCCTGGTCGGTCCGCGCCCGGCGCTCCCGGAGGAGGTCGCCAAGTACGAGGACTGGCACCTCGACCGCCTCGAGGTCCCGCCGGGCATCACCGGGCTGTGGCAGATCAGCGGCCGCGCGGATCTGTCCTTCGACGAGTGCGTGCAGCTCGATCTGTTCTATATCGACAACTGGTCGCTGACATACGAGCTGTTCATCCTGGGCAAGACCATCCCCGTGTTGTTCTCGCGGCGCGGAGCGTACTGATGAAGGTCGCGTTCGTGTGCTCCTCCGGGGGCCATCTCGCGCAACTCCACCGCCTCGAGCCGTGGTGGCGCGACCATGACCGCCTGTGGGTCACGTTCGACACGCCGGAGGCCGTCGCCCTGCTCGCGGGCGAGCGCACCGTGTGGGCGCATCACCCGACGACGAGGAACGTGCGGAACGCGCTGCGGAACCTCGTCCTCGCGCGCCGCGTGCTGCTCGCTGAGCGACCCGACGTCGTCGTGTCCGACGGGGCCGGGGTCGCCGTTCCCTTCTTCGTGCTCGCGAAGATGATGCGGATCGCGACGGTCTACATCGAGGTCGTCGATCGGATCGAGACGCGGACCCTCACCGGCCGGCTCGTGTACCCGTTCGCCGACCGGTTCTGTGCGCAGTGGCCGGAACAGGTCTCGCTGTATCCGCGCGCCGACGACATCGGAGCCCTCCTCTAAAGGGGCGGCGATGGCGTCCCCGTTCCCCACGCCCCTGGTGCTGGCTCTCGTCGGCACCGACCACCATCCGTTCGAGCGGCTGGTCGGTTGGGCCGATGCCTGGGCCGGCGCTCGCGACGCCCGGGTGGTGGTGCAACACGGCAGCGCGCGCCCGCCCGCGCACGCCGAAGGCGTGCGCGTGCTTCCTCCGGCGGAGCTCGACGAACTTCTGGCGCAGGCCACCGTCGTCGTGTGTCATGGCGGACCGGGGACGATCGCGGCGGTGCGCGCCGCGGGCCTCGTTCCCATCGTGATCGCGCGCGACCCGGGTCGCGGCGAGCACGTCGACGATCACCAACAGCGGTTCGTCGCGGCGGCCGCGCGCGCGGGCGAGGTCCGTGCCGTGTCGTCCGAGGACGCGCTCGCCGCCGAGTTGGACCGCGCCGTCGCCGCGCCGGACTCGGTGCGGATCGAGCCGGGCGCCCGCGACGTCACCGCGACGGTCGAGCGGTTCGGCCGTCTCGTCGACGACGTGGTCGCGCCCCGCCCGGGGGTCCGCGTCTTGTTCGTGGCGGGGTGGGGGCGGAGCGGGAGCACTCTCCTCGACCGGATGCTCGGTCAGGTCCCGGGAGTGTTCTCCGCCGGCGAGCTGCGTGATATCTGGCAGCGCGGCGTCCTCGAGGATCGGTTGTGTGGCTGCGGCGAGCCGTTCCACAGCTGCCCGGTGTGGCGCAAGGTCGGCGAGGCGGCGTTCGGCGGCTGGGACGCAGTGGATCTGCCGGCGGTCCAGCGCCTGCGATGGCGACTCGACCGCCCGTGGTCGGTGCCGCAACTGCTCGCGTCGCGCCTGAGCCCGGCGTGGGACCGTGACGTCGCCGCGTACCGCGCGACGCTCGGGCCGCTGTACCGCGCGATCGCCGAGGTGACCGGCGCGCGGGTGATCGTCGATTCCTCGAAGATCGCGACGTTCGGGATGCTGCTCCGCGGGATCCCGGGCGTGGACGTGCGCACGGTGCACCTGGTGCGCGATCCGCGGGGGGTGGTCCATTCCTGGAGGAAATCCGTGCGCCGCGACGACGGTGGCGGCCGCGACGCGATGATCCGCTACGGCGTCCTCCCCGCCGCCGCGCGCTACGTCGCGTACAACGCGCTCGCGCACGGCATGCGCCCGCTCGGGCCGTACCGGTTCGTGCGGTACGAAGATCTCATCGCGGCGCCCCGCGACACCGTTGCACGCCTGCTCGCGTTCGCCGGCGTCCCGAGCCCCGGCGAGACGCTCGCCTACATCGACGGCGACGAGGTCGCCCTCGAGCCGAACCACACCGTCGACGGCAATCCGATGCGGATGTCCAACGGTCCGGTCGCGCTTCGACGCGATGACGCGTGGCGCACCGGTCTGTCGCGCACGGACCGACGACTCACGATGGCGCTCACCGCACCGCTCGCGCTCACGTACGGATACGGTCTGCGATGAGTGGCGACGTGCGTGTGCTGTTCATCGGCGGGCTCGGCCGAAGCGGGAGCACCTTGATCGATCGGGTGCTCGGCCAGACGCCCGGCGTGTGCTCGGTCGGCGAGCTGGTGTTCCTGTGGGATCGCGCCTTGTCGGCGAACGAGCTTTGCGGGTGTGGCGAGCCGTTCGGCGCCTGCCCGTTCTGGAAGGAGGTCGGCGACGCGGCGTTCGGTGGCTGGGACCGCATCGATCCCGTGTCGATCCGGGCGTGGCAGCAGCGCGTGGACCGCAATCGGTACGTGCCCTCGATGCTCGCGCCGTCGTTGGCGCCGAGGTTCCGCGCCCGCCTCGAGCCGTATGCGGAGGCGATGGGACGGGTCTACGGTGCGATCGCGTCCGTGACCGGCGCGAAGCTGATCGTGGACTCGTCGAAGCACGCCTCGACGGCGGCGTTCTTGCGGCATGTGCCCGGCGTCGATGCGCGTATCCTCCAGCTCCTCCGCGATCCGCACGGCGTCGCGTGGTCGTGGTCGAAGACGGTTGAGCGGCCCGAGGCGAGCGATGGGGTGTCGTTCATGGCCAGGGTCGGGCCTGCGCGGATCGCGGCCCGCTGGCAGGGCTACAACGCGTTGCTGGCGTTGGTCCGGTCGCCGGGCGGCGCCCTCCGCTACGAGGACTTCGTCGATCGGCCGCAGCACGCGACGCGACGTCTGCTCGCGATGGGCGGGCTTCGGCCCGAGTCGTTGCCGCAGTTCGTCGGGCCTCGCACCGTCCGCCTCGACGTCGATCACACGGTGGCGGGCAATCCGCTTCGGTTCCGGACCGGCGAGCTCGAGATCCGCGTGGACGAGGAGTGGCGAACCGCCATGCCGCGCGCTCGACGGGCGTTGGTCGGCACGTTGGCGTTCCCCTCGACGCTCCTGTATCGCTACGTTCCATGAGCGACGCCGCCGTCTCCGTCGTCATCGCGACCCGCGACCGCCCCGAGCTGCTGCGGCGAGCCGTCGACGCCGTGATGCGCCAGGACTATCCGGGGCCGGTCGCATGCCTCGTCGTCGTGGACGGCGGACCGTCCGTCGAACTGGACGAGCCGCCCGCCGACGCCGCCGGAGCTCGGACCCTCGAGACCATCCGCAACAGCCGAACGCCCGGGCTCGCGGGAGCGCGCAACTCCGGTGCGGCGGCCGCCTCGGGGACGTACCTCGCGTTCTGTGACGACGACGACGAATGGCTCCCCACGAAGCTTTCGGCGCAGGTGGCCGCGCTCGAGCGTGCCGGTGGCGACGTCGCCGTCACGGGCGTGCGGATCGCCTACGGCGACGCCGTGAACGACCGCCTGCCGCCCGCCCGCGTCACCCGCGGCGATCTGCTGCGCTCGCGCGCCGCCGCGGTGCACCCCTCGACGATCCTCGTCCGCCTCCAGGCGTTCTGGGACGTCATCGGGCCGATCGACGAGGCGATCCCCGGCAGCTACGGCGAGGACTACGAGTGGCTGCTGCGCGCGGCCGAGGCCGGCCCCATCGTCGGCGTCCGGGAGCCGTTGGTGACGGTTCGCTGGGGCGGCTCGCTCTTCGCCGATCGGTGGGAAACGATGATCGATGCGATCGGGTATCTGATCGACAAGCATCCTGAGCTCCTCGCGGACGACGCGAACGCCGCTCGCTTGTTCGGCAGGATCGCGTTCGCGAACGCGGCGCTGCACCGCAGGGGCGACGCCGCCCGGTGGGCATGGCGGAGCGTTCGCCGCCGGCCGTTGGAGCGGCGACCGTACCTCGCGCTCGCCGTGGCGGCCGGACTCGTGCGCGCGTCGACGATCCAGCAGCGCGCGAACGCGGCGGGCCGCGGTGTCTAGGGTCGACACCGTCGCCGCGCCGGCCGCGACCGAGCCGGCACCTGAGCTCCGGCGACTCGCGCGCGGCGGCACGCTCAATCTCGTCGGGTTCATCGCATCGGGCGTGTTCGCGTTCGGACTGGCCGTCGTCGTCACCCGGTTGGTCGGCGCGCGCGGGGCGGGGATCTTCTTCGCCGCGGTGGCGGTGTTCACGATCTTGTCCAACGTCACGGAGCTCGGCGCGGACACCGGGATCGTCCGGTACATCGCGCGGTTGCGGGAGCAGGGACGGCAGCGCGAGTTGCCCTCGCTCGTGCGGATCGCCCTGGTGCCGGCCGCCGTGCTCGCGACGATCGCCGGCATCGCGACGGTCGTGTGGGCGGTTCCGTTGGCCGATCTGTTCTCGCGATCAGATCCCGCGGCCGTCGCCTCCTACCTGCGGATCTTCGGGTGGGTGATCCCGCTCACGACGATCTCCACCGTCGCGCTCGCCGGGACGCGCGGGTTCGGGTCGATGCGCGCCTTCGTCGGGATCGACTCGATCGCGGTGCCCGTCCTCAAGCCGGCGTTGATCCTCATCGCCGCCGCGGGCGGTCTGACCGCGACGGGGCTCGCGCTCGGATGGGCGATCCCGGAGGCGCTCGCGTGCGTCGTGTCGCTGATCGTGCTGTGGCGGATGGTCCGCCGCGCGAAGCCGGGGGAGGGCTCGGCGCCCGCGGACGAAGGGTCGCTCGCCACGGCGTTCTGGCGATTCTCGGCGCCGCGCGGCGTGGCGGCCGCGTTCCAGATCACGATCATCTGGTTCGACCTGCTCTTGCTGTCGCACTTCCGGGCGGCCGCAGAGGTCGGCGTGTACGGCGCGGCGTCGCGCGCCGTGACGTTCGGCACGTTCGCGCTGCAAGCGATCCGTCTCGCGATCGCGCCGCAGATCTCACGGCTGCTCGCACGCGGCGACCGAGCGGGCGCTCAGACGGTGTATCAGACCGCGACCTGGTGGCTCGTGGTCGTCTCGTGGCCGGTGTTCCTGATCTTCGCGATCTTCGGCCCGCTGCTGCTCGGCGTGTTCGGCCGCGGCTTCGGGCAAGGCGCCACGGCGCTCGCGATCCTGTCGATCGCGATGCTGGTCAACCTCGGGACGGGCAACGTGACGGTCGTACTGCTCATGGGGGGCAAGAGCTCCTGGAACCTCGTGAACACCGCGATCGCCCTGGCGCTGAACATCGGGCTCAACCTCGTGCTGATCCCGCGGTTCGGGATCGCCGGCGCGGCGTTCGCGTGGGCCGTGTCGATCATCGTCGACAACGTCTTGGCGCTGATCGAGGTGTGGTGGTTCCTCGGGATGCGGCCGTTCGGGAGCGGGTATCTGCCCGCCGCCGGAACGTCGATCGTGTGCATCGGTGGCGTCGGGCTCGCGACCCGGGCGATGTTCGGTCCGAGCGCCGCCGCGTTGGTGGTCTTCTTGCTCGTGGCGCTGCCGCTGTACGCGTGGGCCATCTGGCGCCAGCGCGACGTGCTCCGGCTGGAGGCGCTGTTCGGCGCGTTCGGGCGCGATCGGTCGCGCCCCGGCCGCGGCACCGGATGGTCGGGCGGCACCGGCGATGGTGGCGGTCGGGACGGCGGCGGTGGCGCCGGGCGGCTCGTTCGAAGCGCGGTCCGGCGCGTGATCCGCGCGTGGTGCATGCTGACCGCACCGCTTCGCCGTCCGCCGGATGTGCTGGTGATCGGGACGAAGCGCGGTGGGACCACCTCGCTCGCCGCGTATCTCTACGAACACCCGAAGGTGCTTCCGCCGGTGCCCGCTCGGCTCGCGCCCAAGGGTGTGCGCGCCTTCGACGAGCACCCCGATCGCGGATCGCTGTGGTACCGATCGCATTTCCCGACGTTCCTCGCGCGCGGATCGGCACGGCGTCCGCGCGCGTTCGCGGCCGAGTCGACCGCGAACTATTTCTTCCACGCGGAGCAGGCCGCGCGCGCGGCCAACCTCGCGCCGAACGCGCACGCGATCGTGTTGTTGCGTGATCCGGTGGAGCGTGCGTGGTCGCACTGGCGCGAGCGCACGCGGCGAGGATCGGAAACGTTGTCGTTCGAGGATGCGCTACACGCCGAAGATGAACGGCTCGCGCATCTGCCGGGGCGCGAACGCGCGAACATCGCGTATCGCGCGCAAGGTGTGTACGCAGATCTCCTGCCTGCGTGGCGCGCGGCGTTCGGCGATCGATTGCTCGTGCTGTTCGCCGAAGAGCTGTACGCGGATCCGCCGGCGACGTACGCGCGCGTGCTCGCGTTCGCGGGTCTTCCGCCGCACGAGCTTGCGCGATACGAGGCGTGGAATCATCAGCCGTCCACGCAGCGCATGAACGCGGATACGCACGCGTCGCTGCGAGCGTTCTACGCGGACAGCGACGATCGACTCGCGAAGTTGGTTGGGCGGCAACCGCCTTGGAGGGTTGCGCCCGAAAGTCTCGGCGAAACTCTTCCCACCGACGGTTTCATTCGCTAGGGTCGGGGCACCCCCCGATGCCGACCCCCCTTTCATTTCTTCGGCGTTTTTCGTACGCGTGCGCCCTGGCCCTCGCGGTGTTCGTGGCGACTCTCGCGACGCCCGCCTCGGCGGACTGGCAGCAGTTCCACGCCGGCCCTGCGCGGCTCGGCATCGCGTCGTCGAGCACGCTCTACGCGTCCAACATCGGCAAGCTCAAGGTGATGTGGAGTCGCGCCACGGGCAGCAGCGCCGAGGGGATCAACTCGTCGCCGGCCGTTGCGAACGGCCGTGTGTTCATCGGTTCGGACGACGGACGGCTCTACGCGTTCGGTACCGGTGGGAATCCGCTGTGGTCGGCGTCGCTCGGCGGCGCGGTGCGATCCTCGCCCGCGGTCGACGGCTCGACGGTCGTCGTCGGCTCCGATCACGGGACGATCCAGGCGCGCTCGGTGTCCAACGGTGCGCTCCGGTGGTCGCATACCGTTGCCGGCGCCGTCACGTCGTCGCCGTTGATCGCGAACGGCCGCGTGTACGTCGGCACGCGCGGCGGCGTGTTCTTCGCGTTCAACGAGACGAGCGGGAAGGTCATCTGGAAGCAGCAGACCTGGTCGGTGTGGGACGCGGCCGCGTATCGCAACGGCGTCGTGTACGTCGGGTCGGACGAGTCACGCGTGTGGGCGTTCGACGCCGACACCGGCAATCGGCGGTGGGTCACCACCGTGTTCGGACGTGTGCGCTCGACGCCGGCCGTGACCGATCATCGCGTCTACGTCGGGACCGACCAAGGTCGTTTGATCGCGCTCGATCGCGGCACCGGCCATCAGATCTGGTCCTCGGCCGTCGTGAGTCCGGGCAACGGCTATGTGCGATGCGCGCCGGCGGTCGCGAACGGGCTCGTCGTCGTGAGCGTCGGGATGACCACCACGCCGATGGACGGGAAGCTTCGCGCGTTCCACACGACGGGCGGTGGCCTCGCGTGGACGGGCGAGATGGCCGATTACTCGACGTCCTCGCCCGCCTACGTCCACGGCATGTTCATCGCGGGCTCGTTCGATCATCGGCTGTACGCCTTCGGGGCCGACCGGGGAACGGAGCTCTGGACGTCGGGATGGTCCTCGAAGGGCGGGTTCTTCGATCGCGGCATCTCCGGCTCGCCGGCCGTCACCGGCGACAAGATCTACATCGGCGTCCGCGACGGCAAGCTCTACGCCCTCGGGCTTCCGTAGCCCCTAGCTCGCCGGGAAGCGCATGAACCCGGCGCGGACCAACCCCGCCACCCGTGTGAACGAGCCGCCGACGACGACGCCGTTGGTGTCGGCGGCGAGTGACCAGATCGAGCCGTTCGTCGAGGGCCCCCAGCCATCGAGCGACCCGGTCGTTGCGTCGGCCGCGCCGATCTGACTGCGCTTGGCCCCGCCGAGCGAGGCGAAGTGCCCCCCGATGATCACGAGCCCGTTGAGGTACGTGCAGGCCTGGACGTCGCCGTCGGCCGTCATCTCCCACACGACGGAGCCGTTCGGCTGGTAGGCGCGAAGCCTGCCGCCGGGGCCGCCCATCGCAGCGAAGACGTTCGTCCCGTCCGTCGACAGCTCGAACGTTCGGTACTTCGGGCTCTGCGTGGCGAAGACGGCGATCGCCGCGCCCGAGGTGGGGTCGACGGCGGCGACGTGGTCCAGGGCGCTCCCGCCGACGTGGGTGAAGTCCCCGCCGACATAGATCCGGCCGCCGAGCGGCAGGATCGACCGCACCAGCCCGTCGGCTGCCGGCACCCAGGTTCCATCGACGCTATCCGTCGAGATGCGGACCGCGCCGAGGTAGGGACGCGGCTGGCCGCCGAGCTTCGTGAACTCGCCCCCGACGTACAGGAGGTCGCCGGCCGCCGCGAGCGAGCGCACGCGGTTGGACGCGCCGACGTGGAACGCCGTGACGACATCGCCGGTCGACGCGTCGATCGCCGCGAGCTTCTGCTCGCCGGCGCCGCCGACGTGCGTGAACGCGCCGCCCGCGTACACGACGGTGCCCGACGGGTCGACGGCGATCGCGTACACGGTGCCGTCTGCGCCGGGATCCCACGCCGTCGCCTGGCCCGTCGACACGTCGATCGCCCCTATGTGCGAGCGAAGGACCCCGCCGGCGCCGGTGAAGGCGCCGCCGATGAGCGCCTCCGCGTCGTCCGCGGAGCGGGCGATCGCGCGCGGAGCGTCGTTGGGGTCGGGCGTGAACGACGGGTCGACGGCCCCGGTCGACGTGTCGATCGATGCCAGCCGCCGCGCTCCCACGCCGCCGATCGACAGGAAGTTGCCGCCCGCCACGAGATGGGACCCGTCGGCCGACACGCTGAGAACCCCGACCGACCCGTCGGCGTCGGCGGCGAAGGCGGTCGCGTGGCCATCCGCGGTCGAGACGGCGCCCAGCCGAGCGCGTGCCTGCCCGTCGAGGGTGGCGAACGCGCCCCCGACGAACAGCGTCGAGCCGCTCAGCGCGAGCGCGTTGACCGGCGCGTCGGCGCCCGTGCCGGTCCACCCGGCGGCCGATCCGGTCGAGCCGTCGATCGCGCCGACGAAGTTCTGCCCGGTGTGTGCAAGGGTTGTGAAGTCGCCGCCCGCGTACACGTCGGTCGCATCGGCGGCGAGCGTCGCGACGGTGTCGCTGGCGCCCGGGTTCCACGACGTCAGCGAGCCGTCGGGAGCGACCGCTGCGATATGGCTCCGTCCGGCGCCGGCCACGCCGGTGAACGAGCCGCCGACGTAGACGGTCCCGTTCGGGCCGACGGCGAGCGCGGTGACGCTGCCACCGGTGACCGGCGTGGGCGCCCACGACGTGAGCTTCAGGTCGGCGGTCGTGAACGCGGCGAGGCCGTCTCGGGCGCTCGAGCCGATCGACGTGAACGTGCCGCCCACGTACAGGATCGATGCGTCGGGCGACAGCGCCATCGTCAAGACGGCGCCACCGACGGCCTTCGGGTTCCAGCCACTGACTGCGTCGGCGGCCGTCGTCGCGGCGAGACCGCCTCGTGCCTTCCCGCCGATGGCCGAGAACGAGCCGCCGAGGAACCAACCCCCGCCCGGGCGCGCGGCGACGGCGCGCACCAGTCCGGACACCGTCGGGAAGGAGGTGTCGCGCGTGCCGTCGGCCGTCGCGAGGGCGATCGCGTTGCCGGTTGCCGGTGAGAGCTCGGTGAAGTCACCGCCGAGATAGGTGACGGGTCCGGCCGGTACGGCGCTCCAGACCGTGCCGTTGGCGACCCACGTCTCGGCGGGGGTGGCTGCGGGCGCGGCGAGCGCAGGCGTGGCGGGAACCGCGACGAACACGGCGATCACGGCGAGGGCGAGGACGGTACGCATGAGTCGGAACTCCTTGGGCGTTGTCGGGGGACGCCGATATGGGGCAGCACGGTATCGCTCGGTTGCCGTCAAAGGCAAGGGTGCGTGCGGCATGCTCCCGACCGCGTTGGCGGTCGCGGCTACCCTGTCGCGGTGACCGACCGAGCCGGACCCCGCGAGCGACTCGGCCGCGCCGCGCCCCGGCCCGTGCGGGAGGCCGTGCGGAGCGCCGGCAGGGTCGTCGGGCGCGCCACGGCGGGCGCTCGGACGCTGCCGACGTTCCTCGTGATCGGGGCTCAGCGCGCGGGAACGACGACGCTCTACCACTATCTGACGCAGCATCCGCAGGTCCTCGGCGCGGTCGCGGACAAAGAGGTCCACTTCTTCGACCTGCGATACCCGAGCGGACTCGAGAGCTATCGCGGCGCCTTCCCGACGACGGCGTCGGCCAAGCGGGTGGCGCGGGCCCACGGCGCCGTGGCGATCGGCGAGGCGACGCCCTATTACCTGTTCCACCCGGCGGTGCCCGCGCGCGTCGCGGCCGACCTTCCGGACGTCCGGTTGATCGCGGTCCTGCGCGATCCGGTCTCACGGGCGTGGTCGCATCACCGCCACGAGGTCGAGCTCGGGTTCGAGGATCTGTCGTTCGAGGACGCCCTCGAGCACGAACCCGAGCGAACCGCGGGCGAGGCCGAGCGTCTGGCCGCCGATCCCCAGGCGACGTCGTTCGCCCATCAGCACTACACGTACGTCGCGCGCGGCCGATACGTCGAGCAGCTGCAGCGTTGGTGGGACGTCGTGCCGCGCGAACGGTTGTTGCTCGTGCGGGCCGAGGATCTGCATCGTGATCCCGGCCCGACGTTCGACGCGATCTGCGCTCACCTCGGGATCGACGCATGGCGGCCGGCCGGATGGGGCACCTACAACGCATCGAAACCAGGCGGTATGGCACCCGACACGAAGGCGTCGCTGCGTGAGGCGTTCGCGCCGTGGAACGCGCGGCTGGCCGAGGAGACGGGAAGGGACTGGGCGTGGGGCGGCGTGCGGGACTGATACGCGACCGGAGCGCCGATCCAGACCTGACCTGGTTGATCGACGTCCTGTGGGGAAGCGAGGACGGGTCGGTGGCCGACCGACCGATGCCTGGCGGCACCGCATACGTGGTGGTCCCAGGGCCGCATCGGCCGCGCGCCATCCTGCCGGCGCGCGCCGACGCCGCACGCGCGGCGCTGATCGCCGGCGCCGGAACCAGATCTCGCGCGGCGCAGCGGGGCCGTGCCCTGGCCGCCCAGGCGGCACGGTTCGGGCTCCTTCGCCCGAGCCTGTTCGTGCGCGGCGACGACCCATTGCGGGCGAGCATCCAGGAGGCGCTCGGCGCCGACGTCGACTTCGCGTGCGCCGTCCGTGCGCCGGGTCCGTTCCGCAAGCCGGTGCTCCAGGTCGTTGCCGACGGCGAGCTGGTGGCCTACGCGAAGGTCGCGTGGAACGCCGTCACGGCCGCCAACGTCGCGGCCGAACATCGCGCGCTCCTTGCGCTCGAAGCCAACGCCGCATCGTCGCTCGGCGCACCCGCACCGATCACGGTGGTGGAGCACCGTGGATTCCCGGTGTTGTTGACGCGTCCGATGCCACGCGAGCTGCGCCGCTTCGATGCGGGACGCGACGAGCTCGACCCCGCGATCACGCGGCTGATCGGTGAGCTCGGGGCGCCGTCGGCGGGCGGGGACCCGATCGCCGCGCGCCTGCGCTCTCGGTTGCGAGCGGCCTCCGGCGGATCCCTCGCCTCCGTTGCTTCGACGGTGGAACGGCTCCTGGACGCGATCGGCTCACGCGCGGCCGCGATCCCGGTGGGCGCCTGGCACGGGGACTGGTCGCCCTGGAACCTGGGGTGGGTCGGTTCCCGGCTGTGGGCATGGGATTGGGAATACTGCCGCACCGACGTTCCGATCGGGTTGGATCTGCCGCACTTCGCGTTCCAGCGATCGTTCATCGGCGAGCGCCAGCCGCTCGCGCGCTCGTTCTCGCAGGCGCGCGCCACGACCGCCGAGGCGCTGTCGCGCCTCGGCTACGCCCCGGCCGACCGAGCGACGATCCACGCGGTGCACGTCGCGGAGATCGCGATCCGCTACCTCGAGGCCGACGCGATCGGCGTCGCACCGAACCCGCGCTTCGTCGAGGGCGCCGACGAGGCGATCGCCGCAGCGTCCGTCGAGCTCTAGGCGGGGGCCAGCGCCCGCGATGCCGTCTCCGGCGCCGGGACGACCCTGACGAACCCGAGCTCTTCACGCCAGGCGAGGGCGGCCGCCACCATGGCGATCGCGAGCCCCCACGGCAGCAGGTCGTAGTACGGCATCTGGATGATCGCGATGAAGATCGTCACCTCGCACCAGAACCGCAGGACCCGATCCCCGGGATGGCCCGTCGGCAATCGGCGTTTCGCGCGCCACCACGCCCACGCGAGCCAGCAGGTGAAGAACAGCAGTCCCGGCACGCCCTGCGACACCACGATCGTCCACAATTGCCCGTGCGTGCCGGCCGACAGGTTCCCTTCGACGAGCACCGGCGCGCCGTACCCGAGCACGGGCGAGGCGCGCACCAGCGAGATCGACTCGGCGTACAGCTCCGCACGGTGGGAATCGCCGTAGCCGTTGGCCAACCGCGTCTGCACGATCTCGCCGAGCGGCGTGACGAAGGCGAGCGCGCCGACCACGAGCCCGGCGACCGCGGCGACGCGCAGCCACTGCCCGTTGCGTCCGCGCGCCAGCCGGAACGTCGCGTACAGCATGCCGGCGGTTGCAGAGAGCCACGCTCCCCGGTTGAGCGAGAACACCAGCGGGAAGACGGAGAGCAGCAAGATGAACAGCATCGTGTCGCGCGCGACCTTGGTGCGCGCCTTCGCGACGGCGCACAAGGCGAAGGGCAGCGTCATCGCGTACACGGCGCCCCATTCGTTGGCATAGATGAACGGCGCCTTGGGTCGGTAGATCGGATACGCGGCGAACGCACGACCGGACGACGTCGAGGCCGACACCAGGTCGGACACGAACGGATCGCCGAGCATCTGCGGCGGCACGAGCCCCTTGGCCACCGTCGTGAACGAGATGTTGGGGATCACCATCCCGATCAGGCCGCCGATCACGGTGATCACGAACAGCGCGGCCATGATCCGCACGGCGGTGTCGGGACGGAGCCGGTCGCGGGGCGTGTTCAAGACGTACAGGAACAGCAGGCCGGCCGCGATGTACATCGAGCCGCGATACCCCGCGGCGAATCCTTGGCGGCCGTTGGTGAGCTCCGCGGCGGAGAACGCGCACCACAACAGGAACAGCAGGTACAGCCCGAACCCCCGGGGCACCAGCAACCGTCTCCGCAGGATGATCGCGGCGGCGAGCGGCAGGAGGCAGAACGACAGCAC
>Ga0136846_1220111_pt1 | contig 14585 bp, 17 predicted proteins | sample HopSoiMetagenom2_FD_96841 | JGI IMG/M metagenome (GOLD analysis project Ga0136846, IMG submission 96841) | Grasslands soil microbial communities from Hopland, California, USA - 2 Assembly 2016 (version 4) | ecosystem: Environmental > Terrestrial > Soil > Grasslands | place: USA: Hopland...
AGGTTGCGGGCCGGGTTCTTCGGGATCACGAGCACGTGGCCGTCGGCGCGCGGCATCACGTCCATGAAGGCGAGCGTGTGCTCGTCCTCGTAGACGCGCTCACTCGGCAGCTCGCCGCGCAGGATCCGGGCGAAGACGTTCGCGGGGTCGTAGGGCATGAGCGCTCCGATATCTTGGCCGGGGCTCGCAGGCAAGAAATCCGGCCTATGGGCCGCGTCCGCGCGCCGGTCATGACGATGCCGCACGCCGCACTCTCATCATGATCGTCACGAAAATCCCGGCGGGCCTCATGAGCACCGGTGCCGGAAGGGCAGGGCCTCGGACAGCTCCGCCGCCGCCTCGGCAACGTAGGTTCGCTCCCGCGTCAGATACTCGGCGACGGCGCGCCGGAGCGCCGGGTCGGCGATGTCGTGGGCCGAGTAGGTCGCGACCGGACGGTAGCCGCGGGCGAGCTTGTGCTCGCCCTGCGCGCCGGCCTCGACCCGCGCAAGCCCATGCGCGATCGCATAGTCGATCGCTTGGTAAAAGCAGAGCTCGAAGTGCAGGAACGGGTGGTCCTCGATGCAGCCCCAGTTGCGCCCGTAGAGGGTGGTGTCGCCGACGAAGTTGATCGCCCCGGCGATGTAGCGCCCGGCGCGCTTGGCAAGGAACAGCACCAGCCGCTCGGGCATGCGCTCGCCGACAAGCGAGAAGAAGCGGCGGTTGAGGTACGGGCGGCCCCATTTGCGCGAGCCGGTGTCCATGTAGAAGGCGAAGAAGGCGTCCCAATGCGCTTCGGTGATCTCGCGCCCGGTCAGGATCTCGACGGTAATCCCGGCGCCGAGCGCGTCGCGCCGCTCGCGCCGGATCATCTTGCGCTTGCGCGACGACAGCGCCGCCAGGAAATCGTCGAAGCCGGCATAGCCCTCGTTCAGCCAATGGAACTGCTGGTCGATCCGCTGCAGCAGCCCGTCCTCGCCGAGCGCCTCCCAATCGGCCTTGGGCAGGAAGGTGAGATGGATCGACGAGGCGCCGATCTTCTCGCGCAGCGCCCGCAAGCCGGCGACGAGCGCCGCCCGTGCGGTGTCGCGGTCGGCCTGTGGCGAAACCAGGAGCCGCGGACCGGTGACGGGCGTGAACGGCACGGAGACCTGGAGCTTCGGATAGTAGCGCCCGCCGGCGCGCTCGTAGGCGTCGGCCCAGCCGTGGTCGAAGACGTACTCGCCCTGGCTATGGGACTTCGCGTAGCAGGGCGCAGCGGCGACGATCTCGCCCGCGCCGCCGACCTCGACCAGAATATGCACCGGCTGCCAGCCCGAGCGCCCGCCGACGCAGCCCGAATCCTCGAGCGCCGACAGGAAGGCGTGCGAGGCGAAGGGGTTGTTGGTCTCGGGCCGCTCCGCCCCATTGCCGGCCGTCGGGCCGGGCGCGCGCGCGCCGAGCGGGTTCGCCATGGCGTCCCACTGTGCGGCCGCGACGGCCTTGAGGCTCTCCGCGACGCGGACCTGGATTTCGAGGGGAGGGCGGCTCACGCGGCGATCGTGTCTTATCGTGCGGCTCGGATAGCCCACGCGTGAACGTTGTCCGCGCCCGAGGGCTGGGGCCAGGCTCCCAAGCCCCTCATCCTGAGGTGCGAGCGTAGCGAGCCTCGAAGGACGCACCCTGCCGATGCAGCGCCGGACCACCGGTGCGTGCTTCGAGGCTCCCCCGGGTCAAGCCCGGGGTCGCACCTCAGCATGAGGAAAGTTGGGGTGCCCGACATCTTAGTTGTCGACAGTTAGGCCGCGCCCGCGGCCCGAGCAAGATCGGGCCTGAACCCCTCGAACACCATCTGGTCGGCGTAGAGCGCCGCGCGGCGCCGGTCGGGTTCGGTGCGCACCGTCCAGGCCATCACCGGCATGCGCCTGAGGTGCCGGCACAGGAAGGGCGCGGCGCAGGGCAGGTCGTGGACCCCCCAGGACAGGAAATCGGGCTCGGTCGCGCCGAAATGCAGGAGGTTTGCCATGTCGTGGCGCTGATCGCGCGAAAGGTTCTCCCACTCGGCGCCTTCGTAGGCGGTTTGCGCCACGATGCCGCGCGGGATCCGCGGCGCCGTGGTGCGGATCGCCGCGACGACGAAGGGGTCGAAGGATTTCAGCGCCACCGGGCCCTTGTAGCCCGAAACGACGTCGAGCGTGCGGTGCGTGAGCCGTGGGTCGTTGTCAAACCGGCTCTTGATCTCGATGACGAGCGGCGTTCGCCCGGCGAGGCGGACGAGAAAAGCCGCAAGCGTCGGGATCCCCTGCGCGGCACCGCGGAGGGCGGTCCCGGCGAGGTCGGCGGCCTTGCGCTCGCGCACGAGCCCGGTCGCGGCGGTGAGCCGGTCGAGCGTGAAGTCGTGGAACACGACGGCCTCGCCGTCGGCCGTGTCCTGCACGTCGCATTCGATCGCGAATCCGGCCGCGATCGCGGCGTCGGCGGCGGCGAGCGTGTTCTCGATCAGGCCGGCCCCCGCGTCATGCAGCCCGCGATGGGCGATCGGGCGCGCGACGAGCCAGTCCGGCGCGCTCATCGGACCTCGAACATCGCCTCGACCTCGACCGCGGCATCGAGCGGCAGCTCGGCGACGCCGATCGTCGAGCGCGCGTGCCGGCCGCGGTCGCCGAGCACCGCGACCATCAGGTCGGAGGCGCCGTTCATCACCTGCGCCAAGCCTGCGAAGCTCGGCTCGGCGTTGATGAAGCCGCCGAGCCGCACGCAGCGGACGATGCCTTCGAGGTCGCCCATCGCGGCGCGCATCTGGGCCAGCACGTTGATGGCGCAGAGCCGCGCCGCCGCCTGGCCCGCCTCGAGCGCCACCTCGCGCCCGAGCTTGCCCTTATGGGCATCGGCGATCTTGCCGTCCGGGCCGAAGCAGATCTGGCCCGAGACGACGACGAGGTTTCCGGTGCGAACGAAAGGCAGGTAGTTCGCGACCGGGGCCGCCGCGGCCGGCAGCGTGATGCCGAGTTCCTGCAAACGTCGATCCGTCGCGCCCATCGCCTTCTCCGCGCCACCTTTGCCCCTTCTGGCCTATGCGGATAAGCGGAGCAAGGGCGCGCGGCGCCCAAGCGTTGCCGCGACTCGCGGCGCGGCTTATCGTCCGTAATCTCGAACGGAAGGAGACAGCATGCGGGTCCTGTGGACCGCCGTCCCGGCGCTCGCCGCCCTTGTTGCGACCGGCCTTGCCGCGACCGGCTTTGCCGCGAGCGCCGCGCCGATCTCGCTCGCGCCGCACCGGGTCGTCTACGACCTGTCGCTCGCCAAGGCGACCGGCACGCGCGGGGTCGAGAACGCCCGCGGCCGCATCGCCTTCGATTTCCTCGGCGACAACTGCGAAGGCTACGCGCTCACCTACCGCCAGGTGACGGTGCTCGAGAGCGGCGAGGTCGGGTCGAAGACCTCCGACATGCGCACCGCCACATTCGAGGCCGGCGACGGGCGGAGCTTCCGATTCCGGACCGATTCCGAGATGGAGGGCGCGGCGGGAAAGAAGCTCGACGGCGACGCCGAGCGCCGGGGCGACGGCCTCGCGGTCCGGCTGAAGCAGCCGAAGCCCGAGCGCTTCACCTTCGGCGACGACCCGCTGTTCCCCTCCGACCACATGAAGCGGCTGATCGCGGCGGCGCGGGCCGGCGAGACCACCTTCTCGATCAAGGTCTTCGACGGCTCCGACGACGGCCACAAGGTCTACGACACCCTCGCCGTGATCGGCCGCCGGCTCGAGCCGGGCGCCGAGGAGGCGATCGAGGCGCCGCTGCGGATCGCGGCGATGCAGAAGCTCGCGCGCTGGCCGGTGACGCTCAGCTATTTCACCCCCGGGCGCGGCGAGCAGACCCCGGTCTACACGATCACCTTCGAGCTCTACGAGAACGGCGTCAGCCGGGCCCTCAAGCTCGACTACGGCGAGTTCGCGCTGAAGGGCGACGTCGCCCAGTTCGAGCTGAAGGAATCTGCCGGCGCCTGTCAGCGCTGAGGCGGGATGACGGCTCGAAGAGACGTCATCGCGCTCTGAAGGCGAGGCCGCGCTGGACTGCGGCCTCTCCGAACTTCTCGCGCAGACGATCGACCGCCGCCTCGCGCTTTGCGTCGCGCACCACCTCGGGATCGGCGAGGTCGCCGCGATCGGCCTCGGCGGCGTCGCGCAGGTCGGCTGCGCCGACGCCGATGAGGCGGAAGGCGGTGCCGTCGCATTCGGCCTTAAGCAGCCGGAGCGACGCGTCGTAGAGCCGGCCGGCAAGCTGCGTCGGCGGCAGCCCCGAGGCGGTGCGCGTGCGCAGCCGGAATTGCGCGTCCTTGAGCTTGAGGACGACGCTGCCGCCGGCAAGGCCTGCCGCCTTCAGCCGCCGCGACACCCGCTCGCACAGGCGCCACAGGACCGCCTGCAGCTCCTCGAAGCCGCGGAGGTCAGCGTCGAAGGTGGTCTCGGCCGAAACGCTCTTCGTCGCCCGCTCCGGGCGCACCGGCCGCGCATCCTCGCCGTTCGAGAAGCGAATGAGCTCGGCGGCTTCGCGCCCGAGCAGCCGGGTGAGATCGGCGAGCGGCGTGCCGCGCACGTGGCGCAGATGGCTGATGCCGAGCTTCGACAGCCTCGCCTGCGCCGCAGCCCCGATGCCCGGCACGACGGCGACGGGCAGATCGGCCAGCCGCGCCGCGGTCTCGGCCCGGCCGATGATCGAGAAGCCGCGCGGCTTCTCGAGGTCCGAGGCGAGCTTCGCCAGGAACTTGTTGTGCGACAGCCCGACCGACACCGTGATGCCGATCTCGTCCTCGACGCGTCTCGCGAAGCGGACCAGCGTCATGGCCGGGCCTGCATGGTGCAGGCGCTCGGTGCCGGAGAGGTCGAGGAAGGCCTCGTCGATCGAGACCGGCTCGACGAGCGGGGTGAGCTCCAGCATCAGGGCGCGCACCTCGCGCCCGACGCGGCGGTACTTGTCGATGTTCAGGGAGACGACGACGGCGTCGGGACAGGCCTGCAGGGCCTTGAACATCGGCATCGCCGAGCGCACCCCGAACGTCCGCGCCACGTAGCAGGCCGCCGCGACGACGCCGCGCCTGCCGCCGCCGACGATCACCGGCCGGCTCGTCAGGCTCGGATCGTCGCGCTTCTCGACCGTGGCGAAGAACGCGTCGCAATCGACATGCGCGATCGACAGCGCATCACGCTCCGGATGGGCAAGCAGGCGCGGCGAGCCGCAGAACCGGCAGCGCCGGGCAGCGGGCTCCGCTTCGCGCAGGCAGTCGCGGCAGAGGGGGAGACTGTTCGTCAGAGCAACCCTCCCATGCCCCTCATCCTGAGGTGCGACCCCCGGGCTTGACCCGGGGGGGAGCCTCGAAGGACGCAACCCTGCCGGTGCAACGCCCCGCCGCCCGTGCGTGCTTCGAGGCTCAGGCTTCGCCTTCGCACCTCAGTATGAGGCGATCTGTGTGAGCCCACGGCCGCGCCTAATCCGGGAATTCGGTCGGCGACAGCAGGTGCCGCGCCGCCATGACGCTCTCCGGATCTGCCCCGATTTCGCCCGCGAAGGCGACGAGAAGCTCCTCGTCGGAGACGAGATAGTCCATGAGCCCGGCCAAGAACCCTGGCGACCGCGCCGCCGCCCGCAGGGTCTCGGGCGACAGCCCCGAGACCTCGAGGAAGCGCGTCAGCCGCTCCGGCGAACCGCCGAGGAAGGCGAGGGCCTCGATCGCCATCGCCTGCGCCCGCGCCTCGTCCATGGCGGCGGGGCGCCTGTCGGGTCGATAGCGGGGTTTGCCATTCATCAATGAGTCTCGGCTAAGACATCATCCGGCGAAATGGGGGCGGGGTGAAGGGCGGGCGCGGCTCGCCCTTGGCCCGGCGGGACAGCCATCATGAAGAAAACCGTTCTCATCGTCGAGGACAACGAGCTCAATATGAAGCTCTTCAACGACCTCCTCGAGGCGCATGGCTACGCCACCTTGAAGACCGGCAACGGCATCGAGGCGCTCGAGCTCGCCCGCGCCCACAGGCCCGACCTCATCTTGATGGACATCCAGCTTCCCGAGGTCTCCGGCCTCGAGGTCACGAAGTGGCTGAAGGAGGACGACGACCTCAAGGCCATCCCGGTCATCGCGGTCACCGCCTTCGCCATGAAGGGCGACGAGGAGCGCATCCGCGAGGGCGGCTGCGAGGCCTATCTGTCGAAGCCGATCTCGGTCGCGAAGTTCCTCGCGACCGTGCGCACCTATCTCGGCGAGTGAGGCCATCATGACCGCCCGCGTCCTCGTCGTCGACGACATCTTCCCGAACGTCAAGCTGCTCGAGACGAAGCTCAGCGCCGAGTATTTCGACGTCGTCACGGCGATGAACGGGCCCGACGCGCTGGCGCTCTGCGAGCAGGGCCTGTGCGACATCGTCCTCCTCGACGTCATGATGCCCGGCATGGACGGCTTCGAGGTCTGCCGGCGGCTCAAGAACGCGCCGCTGACCGCGCACCTTCCAGTCATCATGGTGACCGCTCTCGACCAGCCCGGCGACCGGCTCAAGGGCCTCGACGCCGGCGCCGACGATTTCCTGACGAAGCCGCTCGACGATACGGCGCTGATGGCGCGCGTCCGCAGCCTCGTGCGCCTGAAGGCGGTGACCGACGAGATGCGCACCCGGGCCATGGCCTCGCGCGATTTCGGCATCGGCGACCCGTTGGCGGCGGCGGTCGCGGAAACCGGCCTCAACGCCAAGCTGCTCCTCGTCGACGACCGGGCGAGCTCCCATGAGCGGCTCGCCGCCGCGCTCGGGCAATACCACCGCGTCGAGGTCGAGCGCGACCCGCACCAGGCCCTCATCAAGGCCGCCGAGGGCTCCTTCGAGCTCATCCTCGTGAGCCTCGACCTCGTCGGCTATGACGGCTTGCGGCTGTGCAGCCAGCTGCGCTCGCTCGACCGCACCCGCAACGCCGCCGTCGTCATGATCGCCGAGGCCGACGACAAGGCCCGCGTGCTGCGCGGCCTCGATATCGGCGTGCACGATTTCCTCGTCCGTCCGGTCGACCGCAACGAGCTCGTCGCCCGGGTCCGCACCCAGGTGCGCCGCAAGCGCTTCTCGGACTCGTTGCGCTCGACGGTGCAGACGTCGATGGAGCTCGCCATCACCGACCCGCTGACCGGGCTGCACAACCGGCGCTATCTCGACAGCCATCTCGGCGCGCTGTTCGACGAGGCGGCGTCGCGCGGCCGGCAGATCTCGGTGCTTCTCCTCGACATCGACCGCTTCAAGGCGATCAACGACTCCTACGGCCACGACGCCGGCGACGAGGTGCTGCGCGAGTTCGCGGTCCGGGTCCGGGCCCACACCCGCGGCATCGACCTCCTGGCCCGCTACGGCGGCGAGGAGATCGTCGTCGCGGTGCCGGACACGGCGGTCGACGGCGCCGAGGCCGTCGCCGAGCGCATCCGCGAGCGCATCGAGGCGACGCCGTTCCCGATCCACCGCGGCACGCGGGCGATCCCGGTGACGGTCTCGATCGGCGTCGCGGCCCGCGAGGCCGGCGACACCGCGGCCGGCGAGATGCTGAAGCGCGCCGATCTTGCCCTCTACCGGGCAAAGCAGCAGGGCCGGAACCGGGTGATCGCAGCCGCGGCGTGACCCCTCTCCCGCTCGCGGGACAGGCCGAGTCGCGAAGCGACCGGGTGAGGGCCGGACGGCTAAAGCTTAATATTAACAACCAATTAAGCCCGCCCGGAGGGCCTTGTCCCATTGTGCCGGACGGGCCCGGCTGTACCTTGCGCTCAACGGCCTCGGTGCGGCATCGCCCGAGGCCCACACCAGCCCTACGGGTGCTCAGGTCCGCCGCATCTCCTGGGTATTTCGTGGGCTAGGCCGGCTTGGGGGCGGTTCGTGCCTCCTCATCGCCGCTCCCAGCCGGCCACCAATTCAAAAGGGCGCCCGAGAGGGCGCCCTTTTCCGCGTCCGCCGGTCAGGCGCGCCGCCTACTTGATCTTGGCTTCCTTGAACTCGACGTGCTTGCGCGCGACGGGGTCGTACTTCTTCATCGCGAGCTTGTCGGTCATGGTGCGCGAGTTCTTCTTGGTGACGTAGTAGTAGCCGGTGTCGGCGGTCGAGAGCAGCTTCACCTTGATCGTGACAGCCTTGGCCATGGTCGGAACCTCTTGTCTGGCGCCCGCGCCCGGCCCGATAAGGCCAAGGTCGCCAAACGCAAAGGGCCGGGAAAATCCCGGCCAAACCTTGCGATCCAGATGAGCCATCGGGGCCGGTTCGTCAAGGTTTTCCCGACGAACCGGCGCGTCGCGAGGCGCTACATGCGCTGGCCGGGAGGGGTGTTGTAGCGGCCGGAGCTGTTCTGGCCCGGCGCGAACTTCTTAGCCGACTGCATGCCCTTCTTCTTCTTGACCTGGCCGGGCGCATAGGCCGAGGCGCCGGGCGAGGTCGAGCCGGTGGTCATGCCTTGGCTATGGCCGCCGCTCATGGTCTTCGGGCCGGCCGATGCCGTCGCGCTCATGCCGAGCGCGAGCGCGCCGGCGAGCAGCCATGGGGTGATCCGCATCGTTCGTCTCCTCTGAGGGGGTCGCGGTGCGACCGCTCGCCGGATGAACGCCGCTACGGCAGCGCCGTTCCTAAGGCCATGGTCCGGCCGCACGACGCGGGCGGGGCCGGCTCAGGCGCTGTTGCCGTCGGGCGGCGCCGTCGCGTCGGCCTCGAGCGCCGGCGCGATGAGGCTCTCGTCGTCGTTCTTGTACGAGTTCACCCGCGTCGACACCGGCCACATCGTCATCGGCTCGGCCGGGTAGGGCCGCAGGAGCTCCCGCGGGTCGTCCTCGTCGGCGAGCCAGCGCTCGTAATCCCGAGGCGCGAGGATGACCGGCATGCGGCTGTGGATCGGGCGCACGAGCGCGTTCGCCCGCGTCGTGACGATGCAAAAAGTGCGCAGCCAGGCGCCCGAGGCCGGGTCCTTCCAGTTCTCCCACAGCCCGGCGAGGCCGAAGGGCGCGCCGTCCTTCATCGCGATGGCGAAGGGCTGCCGGATCTTTTCGCCCTTCACCGCCTTCCACTCGAAGAAGCCGTCGATCGGCATGATGCAGCGGCGCTTGGCGTAGGCGTCGGCGAAGAAAGGCCGCGTCTCCGGCGGGAAGGTCTTCGTCGCGAGCGTCTCGGCGGCGGCGTTGATCGGCGGCGGCTTCGGCTTGTCAGTGCAGAAATGCGGGATCAGGCCCCAGCGCAGGAGGTCGAGCGAGCGCTCGCCCGTCGCCGGGTTCTTGCGGATGATCCACAGGTCCTGCGCCGGCGCGCCGTTATAGCGCGGCGGCACGTTCGACCAGCGGTTATCGCGGTCATCGAGGCCGTCGACGATGCGCAGCCCGAGGAGGTCCGGGGGGCTGCGCTGGATGACGCGTCCGCACATGCGGCTCATGTAGCGGACGGCGCCGCCGGAGGGGAGGGGGGCGGAACACCGGCTTTCGGCGCGCGTTCACGGCCACGAGCTCAGGAGATGCCCCATGGCCCAAGCCAAGCCGCTGTCCCGCCCGCTCGCGATCGTCACCGGCGCTTCGAGCGGCATCGGCTACGAGCTCGCGCGGCTCTGCGCCGAGAACGGCTACGACCTCGTCATCGCCGCCGACCGGCCGCTCGCCGATGCGGCGCGGGATCTGCGCGCCGCCGGCGCGAACGTCGAGACCGTCGAGACCGACCTCGCGACGCTCGAGGGCGTCGACAGGCTCCATGCGGCGGCGAAAGGACGCTCGGTCGAGGCGCTCCTCGCCAATGCCGGTCACGGGCTCGCGCACGGCTTCCTCGACCAGGATTTTGCGCTAGCCCGGCACGTCATCGACACCAACATCACCGGCACGATCTACCTCGTGCAGAAGGTCGGGCGCGAGATGCGCTCCCGCGGCGCCGGCCGCATCCTGATCACCGGCTCGGTCGCGGGCTTAATCCCGGGCAGCTTCCACGCCGTCTACAACGGCACCAAGGCGTTCATCGATTCGTTCGCCTGGGCGCTGCGCAACGAGCTCAAGGACAGCGGCGTCACCGTCACCTGCCTGATGCCCGGCGTCACCGACACCGCGTTCTTCGAGCGCGCCGACATGATGGACACCGCCGTCGGCCAGAGCTCGAAGGCCGACCCCGCCGACGTCGCGAAGACCGGCTTCGAGGCCATGCTGAAAGGCGAGGGCGACGTCGTCGCCGGCTGGAAGAACAAGCTCCAGACGGCCGCCGCCTCGGTCACGCCGGCGGCGATCCTCGCCGAGCAGCACCGCAAGCAGGCATGGCAGCGGCAAACGCTAGGCCGGGTTCGGGGCGCGCTCCCGCCGCGCAGGCGCGCGCTTCAGCGCCCGTCGATCTGCTGGCCGATGATGGCGATCGCGCGCTGATAGACCGAGGCCGCGTTCCAGGCCTGGATGGCGCCGAAGTTCGCCTGGCCGGGCTGGTAGCCGCCGCCGGCGCTCCAGCCATGGCCCCGGAGGAAGTTCGCCGTCGACATCAGCGCCGCGCTCGAATTGTCGAGGCTGCCGCCGGTGCCGTAGTTCAGGATGCTCTTCGGCAGGAATTGCGTATGGCCGACCTCGCCGTGCATCGAGCCGCGCGAGCCCGGCGCCAGGACGCCGCGATCGATCAGCGTCAGCGCCGCGTAGAGCTGGTCGGTGAAATAGGCGCTGCGCCGGCAATCATAGGCGAGGGTCGCAACCGCCGAGAGGACGTTCTGGTTGCCGCGCTGGGCGCCGAAGGCGGTCTCCATGCCCCAGATCGCGAGCAGCGGCCCGGGCGGCACGCCGTAGCGCTGCTCGATCTGCGCGAACAGCGCGGCGTTCGACTGCTTGAGCGCGCGCCCGCGCGAAACGATCGCTGAACCGCCGCGCTTGGCGAGGAACTGGTCGAGCGAGAGCCTGAAGCTGCGCTGGCCGCGATCGGCGGCGATCGTCGCCGAGGCATACTGGGTCCCCATCAGCGCCGAGATTGCCGAGGCGCTGACCCTGCTCCGCGCCTCCTCGGCGAACTGCCGCTTCCAGCCCTCGAACCCGGCCGCCGAATTGCCGCACTGCGCGGCGCGCGCCTCGCCGGCCGCGCCCGCGAGCGCCGCCAGGGCCGCGGCGGCGACCGTCCTGAATTTCCCGATCTTCGTCATTCGGAACTCCTTGCCGATCGCCTGAGACGCCGGCGTCATCGCCCGCTCTCGCGCCTTCGAGGCGCCATGCCGTCGGCGTGAAGGATAACCCGGCCCGAACGCGTGCGCACCTGCGTCAGCTTTTCACGGTGAACGGGGCTGTCAGGGTCGTGCTCCGCCGGCCATGCCGGCCGGCCCCGACCTTTGCAGCGCCTGCTCTCGCGACACCGCTTCACCTATGCTATGCACTGCATGATTGAGATCGGGGGCGTGATGAAACTCACCGCAGCTGCTGCAGCCGCGACGCTGCTCTTCGGGGGGCAGCGAGCTCCGGTGCGGTTGCCGAAGCGCTGTTCGAGAGCCGGCGGCTGACGACCCCGGGCGAATATCCTGACGGCGTCGAGGGGCCGGCCGTGGACGCCGCCGGCAACCTCTATGTCGTCAATCTCGGCCAGAAGGGTACGATCGGCCGGGTGCGCCCCGGCGCCTCGACCTCCGAGCTGTTCGCCACGCTCCCGAACGGCAGCATCGGCAACGGCATCCGCTTCGACCGCGAAGGACGCATGTACGTCGCGGACTTCAAGGCTCACACGATCTTCGTCTTCGAGCCGGGTCAAGCGACGCCCCGCCGCTATTTCCCGCCGCAGCCGCGGTCCGGCCTCTTCGACCAGCCGAACGACCTCGCGATCGCCGCCGACGGGACGCTTTATGCGAGCGACCCGAAACCCGGCACGCGCACAGGGCGCATCTGGCGGATCAGCCGGGCACCGGACGGCACGGCGCGCGCCGTCGTCATGACGAGCTCGCGCGCCATGGGCCGCACCAACGGCCTCGACCTCAGCCCGGACGGGCGCACGCTCTACGTCGGCGAGTCGAGCAGCCACCAGTTATGGGCCTACCGCATCGACGGCGACCGGCTCGTGGCACCGCCGCGGCCCCTCATCAAGTTCGACGCCGACCTCGACGGGCTGCGCACCGATGTTGACGGCAAGATCTACGTGGCGCGGGTGGAGAGCGGCACCGTCGACGTGGTCGATCCGCAGAGCCGCACCGTCATCCGCCACGTGCCCCTCACCGCCAAGAACCCGACCAACCTGACCTTCGGCGGCCCCGACGGAAAGACCGTCTTCGTCACGCAGGCCAAGGGCGGCTACGTCGAATCCTTCCGCGTCGAACGCCCCGGCCGCGAGCCCTGCCTGCAAGGCGTGCCCGGCACCTGCCCGTAGGATTTTCGCTCCGCCCGGGACGGCGACACCCTCTTCATGGCCTGCACGTTGCATCCGACCTCCCGCGCCACGGGCCGCTCGATCACGCAGCCCTTCGCCGAGGTGCCGCGCTTCCAGCGCGACCGCCTGATCGACGGCACGCCGTTCTACTACGACACCGCCGCGGTGATGGCGTTGCTGCGGTAGGGGCGTAGGATCACGCGGACGCTTCCACCCGCCTCGTCATGTCCCCGCGTCCGGCGAGGAGGCCGGCGATGGAGATGTCTTCGTCGAGGTGTTCCCAGTGGAGGCCAAAATGGCCGATCTCGACTTTTTCGCGGTTCGTCGGGCTGGCGTCGAGGAGACGTGGGAACCACGCGAGCGGCACGCCAAGCGTACGCCCGTCGGCGAGTTCCACCCACATGGTGGCGTCGTCAAAGCGAACCGTCGTCGCCGAAATGGTCATGCCAGGCCCTCAACAATGCCGCTCTGTTCTCGTGCACGACCCTCAAGATACGCCTCAGTTCCCCTGAGTTGAACCCGTAGCTCTCAACGAGCACGACATCAGGCTCAAGCCAGACCTTTGCATCGTTGCCGGCGCCGCGGACATGGATAGGGGGCGGCTCGCGCGGTTCCCCCTCGTTCGAGAAAAAGAGATAGCGCAGCCCATCTCGACGAAGGATGACCGGCATGTCGGTCTGCCTTCAGCCGGGTGAGCAGTCATCGCTGGGTCTAGCTACACCCCGTCGTCCCCCCGCACGTGTCGCACTTCAAGCACGTCCCATTTCGCACCAGCGTGAAGTTGGCGCACTCCGGGCACGCCTCGCCCTCGTAGCCCTTCATGCGCGCCTCGACGCGCTTGTCGGCGACAGAGGGCCCCGCGGCGGCGGCGAGCGGCGGGGAGAAGGGGAGGTCGAGGACGCCGACGCGCGCCTCCGGCGCCGTGTCGTAGCCAGGCGCCAGCGCCGTCGCGCCGGCGGTGGCGTAGCCGGCGCCGCCCTGGATCAGCATGAAGCGGTCCTGCTTGCCGCGCACGAAGCCGGTCGAGACCACCTGGCGGGCGGGCGGCGGCGCGCCCTCGTCCGGCGCCTTGCCTTCGGCCTGGCCGCGGCCGAGGACGTCGGGGCCGATCTCGGACGGATCGACATGGCCGAGCTCGGTGCGGCCGAGATACGAGATCGCGAGCTCGCGGAAGACGTAGTCGAGGATCGAGGTCGCGTTCTTGATGCGCTCGTTGCCCTGCACGAAGCCCGCCGGCTCGAATCGCGTGAAGGTGAAGGCCTCGACATACTCCTCGAGCGGCACGCCGTATTGCAGGCCGAGCGAGATCGCGATGGCGAAGTTGTTCATCATCGCTCTGAAGGCGGCGCCCTCCTTGTGCATGTCGATGAAGATCTCGCCGAGGCGCCCGTCGGCGTACTCGCCGGTGTGGAGATAGACCTTGTGGTTCCCGACGACCGCCTTCTGGGTGTAGCCGGTGCGGCGGTCGGGCATCTTCTCGCGGGCGCGGATGCGCTCGACGCGCTCGATGACGCGCTCGACGATCCGCTCCGCGACCTCGGTGGTGCGCGCCGCGGTCGGCTGGGCGAGGAGCGCGTCGACGGCGTCGAGCTCGTCCTCCTCCTCGTCGGCGATCAGCGCCGCGTTCAGCGGCTGCGACAGCTTCGAGCCGTCGCGGTAGAGCGCGTTGGCCTTGAGCGCCAGGCGCCAGGAGAGCATGTAGGCCGACTTGCAGTCCTCGACGGTCGCGTCATTCGGCATGTTGATGGTCTTCGAGATCGCCCCCGAGATGAAGGGCTGCGCCGCCGCCATCATGCGGATGTGGCTCTCGACCGAGAGGTAGCGTTTCCCGATGCGCCCGCACGGGTTCGCGCAATCGAACACCGGGTAGTGCTCGTGGCGAAGATGCGGCGCGCCCTCGAGCGTCATGGCGCCGCAGACATGGATATTCGCGGCCTCGATGTCGGCCTTCGAGAAGCCGAGGAAGGGCAGGATCTCGAACGCCGGATCGGCGAGCTTTTCGGCCGGGATGCCGAGCGTGTCGCGCAGGAAGTCCTCGCCGAGCGTCCACCGGTTGAACACGAACTTGATGTCGAAGGCGGCCTTGAGGTCCTTCTCGACCGCCGCGATCTTCTCGTCGGTGAAGCCGCGCGCCTTCAGGGTCGCGGCGTTGATGCCCGGCGCCTGGCCGAGCGAGCCGTGGCCGACCGCATAGGCCTCGATCTCGGCGATCTCGGCCTCGCCATAGCCGAGCGCGCGCAGCGCATCTGGGACGGCGCGGTTGATGATCTTGAAGTAGCCGCCG
>Ga0136846_1226932_pt1 | contig 14581 bp, 7 predicted proteins | sample HopSoiMetagenom2_FD_96841 | JGI IMG/M metagenome (GOLD analysis project Ga0136846, IMG submission 96841) | Grasslands soil microbial communities from Hopland, California, USA - 2 Assembly 2016 (version 4) | ecosystem: Environmental > Terrestrial > Soil > Grasslands | place: USA: Hopland...
GATCCCTGCACAGGAATGTTTTGATCCGGTGCATACGTTCAATCCCACTTATGAACTGGCCTATTGGCAATGGGCGTTAACCGTGGCGCAGCAATGGCGTGAACGCCTGGGCATGCCGCGCGAAAAGAAATGGGATAATATCATTAAGAACCTTTCAAAATGGCCGCAAGCCAATGGGGTGTACCTCGCTACAGAAAGCACGCCCGATTGTTATACCAATGAACGCTACATTACAGATCACCCGGCAGTATTAGGCGCTTACAGCACGCTGCCTGCGTGCGACCGCCTCGATACAACGGTGATGAAGAACACCTACAACCTGATCCTGAAAGTATGGAAATGGGAAACCACCTGGGGCTGGGATTTTCCCCTGATGGCCATGACGGCCACCCGCCTGCATATGCCCGACAAAGCCCTCGATGCATTGTTTATGCCGGTGAAAACAAACACCTTTCTTCTTAACGGGCATAATTACCAGGACGATCGATTAACAATCTACCTGCCCGGCAATGGCGGTCTGTTAAGCGCTATCGCCATGATGTGTGCCGGGTATGATAATAATAAAACGGATAATCCTGGGTTTCCTAAGGATGGCAGTTGGAAGGTGAAGTGGGAGGGACTTAAACCGATGTTTTAGTTGATCAGTTTGCAAGTGGATAGAGTTGACGGAGTTGATAGGGTTGACAAGTTAACAAGGAAGAATACAGAAAGAAGGGAAGAAAGGTAAGAGTTGAAAAGTTAACAAATTAACAGGTAGAATATTATCGCGAGGTTGTATTCCCCTCGACCTTCGGCCTCCGCAGGCGTCGGGGGAGGCCCGCTGAAAAGTCGGCGAGTTGAATACAGAAGTGAGGCTGGGATTTCGCGAACCCTTTCACGTTTCACGTTTGACGTTTCACGTCTTGCAGCTTTCTCAACAGGGAGACTGTCTATAATTAGCATCGATACACCAGTATACCCAAGCATGTTCCACAAGTCGTTATACTTTATTGCTTTTCTTGCTACCATTACTTCTGTCAGAGCGCAATTTGCAAAAAACAATGCGCAACTACCTGCTGCAGTAAAGGGTATACAACCTTCAGGAGAAAGAAGTTTACACTACCAGGCTGAAGGAACAGACTTTGTAACCGTTAATGGGAAAATGCGTTTTAACCGGGCGCTGTATGGCACCAATACCGCCTTTAGAATTGAAACCGGTGATCTCCCTGAATTTGCTTTATACATGCCAGGCATGGGCGGAAATCTTAAGCTGGGTTTGATCGCAGGCAATAAAAGCATGTGGTTAACAGAGGCGAGATCAATAAAAGCCATCTATCGCCCGGGCTCCATGTTGTACGAAGTGAAAGACCCGCTGTTAGGAACCGGCTCTATGCAGATTGCTGTACTGGCGCTGGCCGACAGCGAAGGGATGATCATTAAAACCCAGTTTGTAAATGTCCCTCCTAAAGTTGCTTTGTGCTGGGTGTATGGTGGCGCTTCGGGAAAAAAGTTCTCCCGCGATGGCGATATCGGTGCTGATCCGGAATCCTCGTTTTACCTGCAACCGGATTATTGTAAAGACAATACCTATACCATTTCAAAGAACAGCTTTCATCTTTTATATGGTACGGGGAAACAGTTATCAGCCATTGTCCCAACCACTTCTGTAATAAAAATAACGGATGCCACCCAGCAACAGGACCCGTTGACATTATATCAAAGCAATGCATCGGCTACACCTGCCATTGCCGGTAAGCAGCCGGTAGTGAATGGCGCACAATATTTTTTGATACAACCCACCGATACTATACAACTTACTTACAACAAGCTTGTACAGGTTTTTAATGAAGCAGAAGCCGCCCGCAAAAAACTGGCAGGCCGCATTAGAGTAGTTACACCCGATCCCTGGATCAATACATTGGGTGGTACATTGAGTGTGGCCGCCGATGGCATTTGGGAATCGCCCACGTATTTGCATGGCGCTGTTGCCTGGCGCATGCGTTTACCCGCCTGGCGGGGGCCTTATGTAGCGGATGCATTGGGCTGGCACGACCGGGCAAGAACACATTTCAGCAGTTATGCTTTATCACAGGTAACCACACCCGCAACAGGGCCGGTGGTATTTGATACGGCTTTGCATCTGGCGCGGCAACTGGAAAAAATGGGTACCTCCCTATTCAGCAGTGGTTATATCTGCCGGAATCCCAATGGCGATTTTCGTCCGCACCACTATGATATGAACCTGGTGTTTATTGATCAGTTGTTGACACATTTTTATTATACCGGCGATTCAGCCTATATAAAACAACAATGGCCGTTGCTGCAACGGCACCTGGCCTGGGAGAAAAGGAATTTTGATGCCGATAACGATGGCCTGTACGATGCCTATTGTTGCATTTGGGCCAGCGACGCTCTGCAATACAGTGGTGGAGGCGTTACGCATTCATCGGCTTATAATTACCGCGCCAATGCCGTAGCAGCGCAACTGGCGCCTATTGTAGGGGAAGATCCCGCGCCCTGGCAAAATGAAGCCAACAAAATATTTGATGCCGTTAACAACCAGTTGTGGATGCCTGAACTGGGTTGGTATGCGGAATACAAAGATGCGCTGGGGGAAAGGTTATTACATCCTGCAGCCGGTTTATGGACCATCTATCATGCCATCGATGAAAAACTACCTGATGGCTTTAAAGCTTACCAGGCTTTACGGTATGTAGACAGATCCATTCCCCACATCCCCGTGCGGGCAAAAGGATTACGTGACACTACCAATTACCTGCTGACCACTACCAACTGGCAGCCGTATACGTGGTCACTGAACAATGTAGTGTTGGCCGAAAACCTGCATACCGCATTGGCTTACTGGCAGGGCAACCGATCCGAAGATGCCTATCGGTTATGGAAAAGCGCCCTGGTAGAAAGCATGTACCTTTCATCGAGCCCCGGTGGGTTTGAACAGCTTTCTTATTACGATGCTATACGCGGTGAATTATACCGCGATTTTGCCGATCCCATTGGTATGGCCGGCCGCTCCCTGATAGAAGGTTTGTTTGGCATTGTGCCCGACGCATTGAAAGATACATTAACTATAAAACCAGGCTGGCCCGCTGCCTGGAATTCAGCAGCGTTACAAACGCCCGATATCTCCCTCGATTTCAAAAGAACAGCCAGCACCGATCAATACATAATAAAACCAACTTACCCACACGCCATGAACCTGCAATTGCGAGTACGGGCCTGGAAAGACGCCATTGAATCGGTAACCGTAAATGGAAAACCAGTAAGCTGGCATGACCTGAATGACGCCGTTGGCGAACCGGTAATAGCCATCGATACAACAAAAGCGAAACAATATACGGTCGTTATTAAATGGGCCGGGGCACCGGTTCAACCCATGAAGTATGACAGTGTATATGCTATGGGCACGCAATTAACAGCCGCCACGCCGGCAGGTTTTATTCAATCAATTTTCGATCCGCAGCAGGTACTGCAGAACATCATGTTAACCAGCAACCAGGTGCAGGCAACAGTACAAGGTACAGCTGGTAATAAAACCGCGTTTATACAATTGCGGCAGGGCGAGATGGTTTGGTGGTTCCCGCTTTGTTTTGAAGTAAGACAACCGATTGAAATTATTGCAAACAATAAAGACAACGACCCCAATCTCCATTTCTATATAAAAAATAATGGCGCGGCTGTTGCGGCTACAATAACCGTAAACACATTTGAACAGAAAAGACAATTACCAGCCAATGCCACCACTGATGACATAGAGGTATTACCTGCTGCATTGGTGCCAGGCAGTAACCGCGTTCGGGTAGAATGGAGTGAAGGGCAGCATGCGGATACTACCATTATGAACTGGCAGGTGACAGCAAATACTTTTAGCCGTTTTGAAAAAGTAGATCTTACCAGGTATTATAACGATAAGGTGACTAATATTTTCAAACAGACGTATTTGTCGCCCCGCCCGCAGGCACCAACTTTACAATTGCCCACACAGGGAATAGGCAACTGGTGTTATCCATTGGTGCAACCGGTGATTGACGATGCGGGTTTACGCAAGGCGGCTGCTAATAATGAATTTATGTTACCGCAACATATTCCCCTGGCAACACCAGCCGATACGCTGGCAAAGAATATTGTGTTCACCTCAAACTGGGATAATTATCCTGATTCTGTTGTTGTGCCATTAACAGGCAATGCCAGCCACGCGTATTATTTACTGGCTGGTTCAACCAATCCCATGCAAACCAGGCTTATAAATGGTGAATTGCGGGTACATTATAAAGATGGTACAACCGATACGCTGGCGCTGGTGAACCCACAGAACTGGTGGCCCATTGAGCAGGACTATTACATTGATGGTGTTGGGTTTACGACAAATGCGCCGCGTCCGCTCAGGCTGCAATTGAAAACAGGAAAACTATACACCACCGCACAGGAATATACTACGCTCAAAGGCTTTTCCAACATGGCCATCGATGGCGGCGCTGCAACCATTCTTGATATGCCGCTCGACCACAATAAGGAGCTCCAGTCTGTGAGCCTTCATACTATTGCCAATGATGTGGTGATTGGCTTAATGAGTATGACACTTACCCGTTAGTCTTCTAATATTTTTTTAATGTCGTGCCACTTTTTCAGGTAAACCCCCGTCTTGGCTTTCATGCGGATTATTACCCTATTGATCTTATTCATTTTAACGGCTCAATTTGTTACTGCTCAAAATAAAGTAAGCGGTAAGATCGTTGACGCCCAAAACCGCCTGCCCTTACCCGACGCAACGGTGACTATTATTAATCCTGTAGACTCTGCTGCTATTGGTTTTGCCGTTGCCGATAAAACCGGTTTGTTTGAAATAAAAAACCTGATAAAAGGAAACTTTGTATTGGGTATTACCTTTACCGGTTATGCGCCTTATACAAAGCACCTGAATATAACCCAATCGCAATTTGTAATGGACCTGGATACGGTATTCATGCAACTGGATACCTCGTTGCTGATGGGCGCCGTTATTGTACAGGCTCCGCCTATACAAATAAAGAAAGATACCATAGAATTCAAGGCCAGTGCTTTCAAAACAAAACCCAATGCTACGGTAGAAGACCTGCTGAAGAAATTGCCAGGCGTGGAAGTTGATAAAGATGGCAATATTACTTCTCAGGGTGAAGAGATCACCAAAGTATATGTGGATGGAAAAGAGTTTTTCCTGAATGATCCCAAGCTGGCAACAAAGAACCTGTCGTCGGATATGGTAGAAGCGGTGCAGGTGTTTGATGACATGAGCGAACAGGCCAAGTTCACTAAAATTGATGATGGCAGCCGTAAACGCACCATCAATATCAAACTGAAGAAAGATAAAAAGAAAGGCGTCTTTGGCCGAACCAGCGCTTCTGTAGGTACTGAAGGTCGTTATGAAGGAAGTGGTTCATTCAATACGTTTAATAACACCCGGCAGATCTCCATCCTGGGCGGCGCCAATAACATCAATAAATTAGGTTTTACCAGTAATGACCTGGTAAGTTCCATGGGTGGTATGGGAAGTGTGCGTCGTGGTAACAACGGCCGTAGTAGCGGCGGAAATGCGCCTGCTGCTGCTAATGGTAATACCAAATCATGGAGTGCAGGTATTAATTTCCGTGATGAATGGGGCGGCAAAATAAATGTCAGCGGCAGCTATTTTGTTGCACGAACCGATAACAGCAACTTTAGCCAGAGCTACCGGCAAAACATGTTTGGCGGTGACTCGTCTTCCTATGTTAACTCAACCAGCACCAGCGGTAATAACAATATCAATCACCGGTTGGGGTTCAGGATGGAATATTTGATTGACAGTATGAACTCTGTATTGATAACGCCCTCGCTCAATTATCAAACGGGCACGTCAAACAGCGATGCTATTTCCACTACCAGGGCTACCAATGCCAGGTTGAATTACAAAGCCATTGATGGATCAAGCCACACCTCCAATAACCGCGATGGGGGAAGCTTTACCGATGACCTGTTATTCCGTCACCGTTTTCATAAACCCGGTCGCACGTTTACCCTGGGCTGGACCACGGCCGTGAACAACAGCAATGGCAATGGATTCAATTTCTCACCGTATCACTTTTTTGATTCAACCAATACGGAATACCGCTTTGATAACCGCCAGCAAATAAACGATCATACTACCCGTGCTTTTAACAACACCGTTAGTTCGTCAGTAACAGAGATGATCGATTCCAGCATGGTATGGGAGTTGAATTATGCGTATACGATCAATAAAAGCAACAGTGATCGTAATGTATTTAATTATGATACTGTAAATGCACTGTTTGACCTGGTTGATACCGCGCAAACCAATTATTTTGAGAACCTGTTTACGGCTAACAGGCTGGGAACTAATTTCAGGGTAAAAAAGCAGAAGTTCGATTACCAGTTTGGCGGTGCGGTGAACTTTGCCACCATGCAAAACTTCACCAGCCGGGCTACTTCTTCCGGTAAAGACAGTTCGTTTACCATGAGGCAGAGCTATACCAACTTCTTTCCGAACGCCTCTTTTAATTTTAACCCGGCGCCCCGCAAGAACCTGCGGTTTAATTATCGCGGCAGCACCCGCGCTCCCAGCGTAAGCCAGTTACAGAATGTGCGCGATGAAAGCAACCGGTTGAATATTCGTACCGGTAATCCTAACCTGAAACAGGAGTTTACCCATAACTTCAATCTTACATACAGCACCTTCAACCTGACCAACTTTTTGTACCTGAATATGAATGCCGGCGCCAGTATTATTAATAACAGGATCGTTAACACTACCAGTAAAGAGTCGGAAGGGGTGTTGTTGACAAGGCCCGATAACCTGAACGGCTCACAGAGTTTTAATTTTTCAGGAACAGTTGGTATTCCGCTTAAAAAAGTAACTACCGGCCGTCGCAGTCCGGTGAACCTGAACCTGACTTCTTCTGCCCGGTATGGCCGGGATGTGAGCAAGATCATGGATACCGTTCGTTTCAATTATACCAGCACGTTGGGGCAGCGGATCTCGTTCAATTATTTTATCCAGGATAAATTAGACCTGCAGGCCAATGCCAACTTTAATTATAACAATGCGAACTATACGGCACAGGGTGCCCAGGACTATAAATATTTCGATCAGCATTACTCAATAGATGTTACCTATACCATCTTCAAGAGAATAATGTTCAACAATGATTTCGATTATTATGTAAATACAGGCCGTGCACAGGGCTTTAACCAGGCCATCCCTATGTGGAATGCCTATATTTCCTGCCTGTTGTTTAAAAAGCAGAATGGAGAAATTCGTATCAGCGGTATTGACCTGTTAAACCAGAATAAAAGCATTAACCGTACGGTGAATGAGTTGTATGTAGAGGATACTTACACCCGTGTATTGCAGCGCTTCTTCCTGGTGAGTTTTATGTACAACTTCAAAAACTTTGGGAAGGATATGTTCTCAAACCGTGGAAGCCGGCAACGTACCGGTAAAAATTATTAGTTATGCGCCATCTTAACAATGTAAGACCTGCCGGCACTTGCTGACAGGTCTTCTTGTTTTATTGATCTTTTGCAAAACGCAAAGTCAGTGAGTTGTTATTTCCGGTAAGCTGAACAAAGTAGATGCCTGGGGGCAATTGTGCGGGCAGATCGTACCTCGCTGGGGCGCTGCCGGCTTTTACTATTGTTTGATACACCAGTTGCGCCGCCTGATTAAATACCGACAAATGTGTATACGTATGTTTTGTTGGTAATTGCAGGTACAGGTATTTTTTAGCGGGATTGGGATAAATAGCCACCTTATCGATGTTATTATTATCCGGGCGAACGGCCGGTTTACTATCATCGTAGGAGAGCGTGGTGTTATACAGGGCATTGGCCGCCGACCCGCAAGTGGATGTGGTACCTGTAAGCGCCAGGCAATAATTGCCACAGGCCATACAGGTGTAGGCAGCAGGATGCGAAACAAAGGCTGCGGGTACATCTGACGTCCATTTTATTTTGGAAGCATTTCCCTTTGATGACAGCCACCCATTGACAATGCTTTGGATCATGGGTGCATGTACTACCAGGTAGGAAACATCGGTGCTGGTTTCTGTAAAGAACCCATCTTTATTCAGGTTGAAAGAAGAGCATAATTCAATGACCGAGCTCTTTCCCATCTTTACTATTGAATTGGTTGCGCCGGCCGTCCAGGCGCCGGTAACCAGCATGGACCCAAAATCATTAACGGCGATATTTACCTGTCCCTGGGAGAAAGAACCGATTATATTCACTAACGCACCATTGCATACGATCAGGTTGTCGATGGTGGATACCGGTGCCGTGCTGTTGCCAGTCATTACCCCCGTTATATTCAATTTGGCAGTGTTCTTTACCAGTATTACGCCGGTCTTTTCAAGGTTTATACTACCCAGGGTAACAGTACCTGCCTGGATGACCAGCGTACCGCTAATGGTATACGTATTGGCGCTTAAATTGGTGGTGGAAGAAATGCAATAGGTAGAACCAGCGGCTAAAGTTGCTGAACTGGCTGGCATGGCTAAACTGCCTGTTGGGCAATTGCCGGTACATTGAGCAGCTACATTGGCATAAATGCAGGTAGCTGCTAAAAGCAGGTTGAGGGCTTGAACTACTTTCATAGGAACGGGTCTTAAAAGGTATTTGATTGAAACGAAAGGTAACCTTCTCTTGCAAGTTGTCAAATAGCAAAACTCCGAATTTGATAATATAGCTATATGTTGTTACTTGTTATTTACGGTTATACTGTAATGGGAGTGAGTTGAATTGATTATAAGTTAGTATTTGTAATAATGGGAGTAGTGGGTTGGTGAGTTGACGAGTTTGCCTTTTCAATAATACCGTCCAATAACCTTATTATCTACAATCAATCGCTTTATTTCCGCCGCATCAATAGGTCCCTGTTTGCCATAAACAATATTTCCACCGGGTTCAACTAAAATGGTATAGGGGAGGGCGCCCTGCCATTTGGGATCAATGGCTTCAATCAATTTGTATTTATCATCAATAGAAAACAGGTAGTTGGTATTGGATGCCTGTTGTTGTTGAAGGAATTTCAGCACTTTTTCTTTTTTATTGGGGTCGTCGGCGCTGATGCTGATGAACTCAAAATCGCGCCGTCTAAACATGCGGTTAATGGAAATGAATTCCGGGAATTCAGTAACACAGGGACCGCACCAGGTTGCCCAGATATTGATCAGTCGCAGTTTGTCGGTGTTGTTCTTAATTAAGTCTTTTAGTCCCGCTTCATCGATGGTATTGACCGATACGGGTTCTTTGGCCCATTCTTCAAAGCCCTGTTTTACCAGCGATGTTTTTTCTGCCCATTTAATAGAGCAGCCAAAAACCTTGGTAGTTTCAACCGCTACAGGTTTTCCTTGCAGCAGGGCATCGATGGCATCCCGGGTGTTGAATTCGGTTGGAGTTTTGGTTGGCTTTTCTACATTGTCTATCCGGCCCTGGTAGCGAAGGATGCGTGATTTGTCAAAAATAAATACATGCGGTGTGGCTACCGGGCCATAGGCTTTGGCGGTAGCTTGTGTTTCACCATCGTATAAATAGGGAAAGTTGAAATGCTTTTGTTTAGCCCTGCGCTTCATTTCATCAAAGTGGTCGCTCATATCGGTATAGCCCAATTCATCTAATCGCACCGATTTGGGATCATTGGGCATAATGGCCACCACCGCTACGTTTTTGGCGCTATAGTCTTTGGTGAGTTGAATGATCCTGTCTTCATAAGCCTGCGCTGTTGGACAATGATTACAGGTAAAAATGATGACCAGCACCTGGGCGTTTTTAAAGTTCGACAGCGTATAGGTTTTACCATCGATACCTGGTAATTTGAAGTCGGGTGCTTTTGACCCAATAGCGAGCGTTTTATGTTCGTCACGGATGTTGTTTACTGGCGCTGCCACCGTACATATGGCAGGCAATAGTAATAGATAGGCAAACAATCCTTTCATAAGAGATTATTTACTATAAGTTACAACTTTTCATCAAAATGAAACTACTGCATTAAAGGCCTGGGCAGGGCAGGCATTGGGCATTGTAAACCGTGTTACAGTTGATCAACTGTAACATGGCGCCGTAAGATCTATCAGCAATAATTTAAAAACCAATTGAGTTACCACCATCAACCGGTAATACCACGCCGGTGATGTAGCGCGATGAATCGGTAGCCAGGAACAGGGCGGCATCGCCAATATCGCCGGGGTTACCCATAACTCCCATGGGAGTACGGCCGAGGGCTTTATTTTTACGTTCAGTATCCGCATTAAATGCTTTGGATGTCATGTCGGTGGCAATAAAGCCGGGTGCAATGCAATTGATGCGAATACCCTGCGGCGATAGTTCCGTTGCCATAGCCCGCGTCATGCCTTCAATGGCTGTTTTAGAAGCCGAGTAAGCAATTACTTTAGGAATACCGTATTGCGCCGCCATGGAGCTGATGTTGACAATGCTGCCTTTTTTATTGGGCAACATGGTCTTTACCACTTCGCGCGTTAATGCAAATACAGCTACTAAATTGGTTTGTATTACTTTTAGAAAATCTTCATTGGTTACTTCGGTAAACTCTTTTTTCATGTTGATACCGGCATTGTTCACCAGGATATCAATATGGCCGAATTGCGTTATTACCTGTTTTACCAGTGTGGGAATGGCATCCAGATCACTCAGGTCGGCGGCGATGGGCACGCAGAGGTCGCCCAGCTTTTGTTTGGCCTGGTGCAGTTTTTCCTGGTCACGGCCTACTATGACCGTAGTAATATTGTTCTGCACAAATTTCTCTGCAATGGCCAGGCCAATGCCAGAACCCCCTCCGGTTACTATAGCTACTGTTTGATTCATTATACTATGTTTATCTTGAATTGTTGCTTTATTATATTTAAGGGGCAATGGTCGTGAAACGTGAAACGTCAAACGTGAAAGGACTCGCGATGGGGTGATATTCTTTACTGTTTTCTTCTCTCACTCGTCTTATCGCCCTTTATCAACTCTATCAACCCCATCAACTCTATCAACTTGTTAACTCGTCAACTGATCAACTCCTCAATGCGGTGCATACGGAAATTCCAGCCCTTCATAATAAGCCAGCGTATGATCCGGTTGCTCATATTTGGCCGGAATAGGTTTATTGGAAAAGGTTTGAAAATACAATAAACAGGCGTTGCGCCACCACACGGCTTCCTGCTCCTGAATGGCCAGCAGTTGCTTCACTTCATTGAACCGCCCGGCATCGATATAATTTTTCATTCCATCCCAGCTGCGTTGCATCCAACGTACGGAATCAACGCCACTGTAATATTTATCGCACAACGTCTCCCACAGCGTTTTGCCGGAATGCATTTTATAATCCCAGGGAACGTGATGAAACCATAATAAAAAAGCTTCCGGACAGGTAGCCAGATTTTCAAATTGCTGCCGCACAGCCGGCTGGTATTGCGCCAGGGCATTACTGCCCCTGGCGGTACGATCGAACCCAATACCAATGGAGTCTGCTTTATGAAAATATACCGGGTTCCAGTCGGCACGCGGCGCTTTGTTGTACCAGGGGGCCGGACCGTAATGATGTCCATAACCCATAATATGGTGCAGACCAAGCGGCGTCATGTAATTCACCTGTATTTCCCTTGAGGCAAGCATGAGTTGTTGAACCGTATCAACAAAAGCCTGTTTGTTGGTAAAGGTTTGCCGCAGCCACTCGTTGGCAATTTGGGCCGAAGTTAAGGTATTGTCCCAGGCCAGGCGCCCCAGCGTATACCAGTTGGCCTGGCCAAAAGGATGACCCGTCCAGTTGATATCGCTGCCAATATTCGAAACGCCTGCCATGCCGCTGAGGGTATGGCCATCGGTGGCGCCATCTACTATTTGCGCTACAGTACTATTATTTTTTGCATGGGTGTCGGCGTCCAGCACTTCTTTGAACAGGGGTGCCAGGTATACCAGGTGGGTGGCAAAACCCAGGTACTCCTGCGTGAGCTGGTATTCACTCATCAACGGGGTTTGCGGCATAGCACCAAACAATGGATGAAAAGGTTCCCTCGGTTGAAAATCGATGGGCCCATTCTTTACCTGCACCAATACATTTTTTCTGAACTGCCCATCGAGTGGTTTAAAATCATTATACGCTTGCTTGAACCTGTCTTCAGGAGTTTCGCTGCTGTACACAAATGCACGCCACATTACAATACCATCATGAGGAGCCATTGCATCAGCGAGCATGTTGGCACCATCGGCATGGGTACGATTGTAATTTTGCGGGCCCGGTTGTCCTTCAGAATTGGCTTTCACCAGGAAACCGCCAAAGTCCGGGATGTATTTATAGATCTCGTCGGTTTTATCTTTCCACCATTTTCTTACTTCTTCATTTAAGGGATCGGCTGTTTTCAGTTTACCGATCTCAACAGGTGCGCTAAAACGGGCTGTGAGGTATACTTTTATATGGTATGGCCTGAAAACATTGGCCAGCGCCGCTACTTTTTGCAACCACTCTTCTGTTAAGAGTATGGCATTTGCGTTTACATTGGTAAGCACGGCGCCATTGATGCCGATAGAGGCATTCGCCCGTGCATAATCAATATACCGCTGGTCGATGTAACCAGGCAAACGTTGCCAGTCCCAAATGGAACAACCGGCATAACCCCGCTCTACAGTCCGGTTCAGGTTATCCCAATGATTCAGTAACCGGAGTTTTATTTTAGGTACACTGGTTATCGACAACTGCTGAATGGATTCCTGGGTTTGCAGCAATCGTAAAAAATGAAAAGCGCCATATAGTATGCCCGCTTCTTTATTCGCGGTGATGAGCGTAACGTTCTTCCCTTCATATTTCACCGTACGGATTATAAAACCTTCATCGCCCAGACGCGCCAGTGCGGTATCGCCTACCAGCTTGCGAATAACCGGTGAATGCGCAGGTAGTCCCAATAAAACAGTTCCATTAATAACAGCTGTTTGTACAGGTACCTTTTTACCCAGTAAACCGGATAACCCGGTTTGCAATTCCTGTTTGGCTGCAAGCAGTTTTGCTTCATCAACCGGGTAATTGATGCTGGTGATCTGTTGCCGGTATTGTTGTAATAAAGAGGGGTTGTCGATTGTATTGTAGCGTAACCACAAGCGATACCCGTCTTCCGCGGATACGGAATTATAAATGAGAACGGCGAATATAATTAGGAGCCTTTGTTTCATATGGTAATGTTAGGTCTGAGTGTATTGCTTATGGCTTATAACTGTATTCCTGAATTTGCCTTCAATGAAGATGCTCTTATTATCAGTTCTGACCGTAATAAAATGGTATTGGTAGCGTCAATGCTGTTCACGCCATTTAAATGATTGATTAAACTGGCGGCTGCCATTTCACCCATTTTATAGCCGGGGTAATTAATGGTTGTTAAATTAGGTTCAACCACAGTTGACACGGGGTCGTTGTTAAACCCTACAAAAGCAATGTCCTGCGGAATGCGGATGCCAGCTTTTTTCAAAGCCACCATACAACCAACGGCACAGTTATCATTCGCGGCAAAAACGGCATCGGGCAACGGGTTCATCTGCAAAATAGCTGTAGCTGCCTGCACGCCGGCTTCCCGGCTCAGGTTATTGATTAGAATATATTTTTCATCAAAAGTCAGCTGGTGATCGGCCAGCGCCTGTTTGTAACCAGCCAGCCTGTCAAGATACACATTTCGTTTTGGCGTGGCAGTAATATGTAGAATGCGTTGGCAACCCTGGGCTATCAAATGGCTGGTTGATTCGTAGGCGCCTTTGCGGTTATCGATCAATACACTGGTGAAATCAGGATGTTCGGCCACGCGATCGAAAAATATCAGGGGAACGTTCTTTTTAATGAATTGATCAAAGTGGGAGAGATCGTCTGTTTCATAAGCGAGGGATACCAGCAGGCCATCCACCCGGTTATTGAACATAGTTTTGGCACTGTCTACCTCTTTACTTGCCGACTCAGACGATTGACTGATTATAAGCGTATAGCCTTCGTTATTGGCAACACTTTCAATACCGGCAATCACTGTGCTCATGAAATAACTGTTGAGCCGCGGAATGATCACCCCGATGGTATAGGTACGCTGCTCCCGAAGGTTGCGCGCGAAATGGTTATATCTGTAACCCATTTCTTCAGCCAGCTCGAAGATCTTCTTCCTGGTTTTTTTGCTTACAACAGGGTCATCTTTGAGGGCCCGGCTTACCGTAGCTATTGAGACATTCAATTTACGGGCAAGGTCGTAAATCGTTATTTCTTTGGGTTTTGCCATACAATCGCTTACATCTATGATAGTAAAGGTAGAGTAAAATTATTTTTTAAAAAACAATGTAATCGGTTACATCGTCTCATTTTTCTGGTTAAATTAGTGTCAGGAATTGTTTATCGATTGATTGCCATGTAGATAAAAAGGGTTGAATACCATGCTCAGGACAAAAGCAGCAGGCAGGAGGAATGGGGCAAAGGGTAAAGGGCAAAGTTCGCTGAACGGAAGGCTTAACGCCAATAACTTAAGAACTTAATAACTAACGAACTGAATAGAAAGCAAATTAAGAATTAAGATCACTATGGAGTATACAATGC
>Ga0136846_1229844_pt1 | contig 14580 bp, 14 predicted proteins | sample HopSoiMetagenom2_FD_96841 | JGI IMG/M metagenome (GOLD analysis project Ga0136846, IMG submission 96841) | Grasslands soil microbial communities from Hopland, California, USA - 2 Assembly 2016 (version 4) | ecosystem: Environmental > Terrestrial > Soil > Grasslands | place: USA: Hopland...
ACGTCGATCGAGCGGTCGAACACCTCGTACTCGCGCCCGCGCGCGAGCTCCATCAGCTTGTCGCGCGAGAGCGGCTGGCGCGGGTGCTGCACCAGCACCTTCAGCACCGAGTATTCGCCCGTGGTGAGCGAGACCGATTTGCCGTCGCGCGTCAAGGCGCGCGTCGACAGGTTGAACTCGAAGCGGCCGAAGCGGTGCAGCTCTCCCGCGGCATCCGGCGCTCCCGGCGGGCCGGATGGCGCGCGCCTGCGCAGGACCGCCTTGACGCGCGCGGCAAGCTCTTTCGGGTTGAAAGGCTTGGGCAGGTAGTCGTCGGCGCCCATCTCCAGGCCGACGATGCGGTCGACGTCGTCGCCCTTGGCCGTGAGCATGATGATCGCGGGCGAAGTCTGCTGCGCGCGCAGCCGCCGGCAGATGGCGAGGCCGTCCTCGCCCGGCAGCATCAGGTCGAGCACGATGAGGTCGTAGCGATCGCGGCCGAGCTGCTTGTCCATGCCCTTGCCGTCCGGCACGGCTTTCACGTCGTAGCCCTCCCCGGAGAGGTACTTCATCAGCAGCTCGCGCAGGCGCTGGTCGTCGTCGACGACGAGGATCCGGGTCTTCAGCTCCGTCATGGGCAATAGTTTGTTACAAAAATCGGCAGGCGCGACACCCCTCGATTCGGCGATGCCGGTAACATCGCCTCAGCCGTGAAAACCTGGGCACTTTTCCTCGCTCTGGCGCTCGCCGCCGGCTCGGCCGCGGCGCAGCAGCGCGACCGCGGCGAGGGGAAGGCCCGGGCGGCCCCGCAAGGCATGAGCAAGGACCAGCGCCAGCGCATGCGCGACGACATGCGCGACGTGTACCGCGAGCGCGGCCAGCGGCCGGACCGGCCCCGCCAGATGTCGCCCGAGGAGCGCGAGAAGCTCCGCCGGGACATCCAGGACGCTAACCGGGATCTGCGGCGCTAGGCTTTTCGGCTCTCGAGGCCTGCGGATCATTCGCGGCAGGGCCGGCCGCATAGAAGCGCAGCGTGTTCTTGCCGGCCTGCTTGGCCGAGTACATCGCGGTATCCGCGTGCTTCATCAGCGCGGTCGCGTCGGCGGCGTCGTCCGGCAGCACGCTGATGCCGATGCTCGCGCTGACCTTCAGCTCGATGTCCGCAAGCGGGTAGGGACGCTCGAACTCCATGAGGAGCTTCTTCGCCACGATCTCGACCGGCGCCGCCTCCTGGATGTCCTCGAGCACGACCAGGAACTCGTCGCCGCCCAGGCGCGCCACCAGGTCGCTCGCGCGCAGGTGCTTGCGCAGCCGCGAGGCCATCTCGATCAGCAGCGCGTCGCCAGCGTCGTGGCCGTGCACGTCGTTGATCTGCTTGAAGCCGTCGAGGTCGATGAACACCACGGCCAGCTTGGCGTTGCGCCGGCGCGCGCGCTGCACCGCCTGCTCGAGCGACGGGCCGAGGCTGGTGCGGTTGGCGAGGCCGGTGAGCGGGTCGCTGTAGGCGAGCGACGAGATGCGCTCGCGCGCGAGCGCGATCTCGGTGGTGTCGCGTCCCATGCCGCGGTAGCCGAGGAAGGTGCCGTCGGCCGCGAAGCGGGCCTCGCCGCTGACGGAGAAATACCGGATAGCGCCGTCGTGCATGCGACGCGCGAACTCGAAGTCGCGCACCGGCAGGCGCTTGTCGAGCAGCGAGCGCAGGGCCATCCACCCAGCCTCGTCGGGGGTGACCGCGGGGATGTCCCACGCAGTCTTGCCGACCGCGCCTTTGGCCATGTCCTTGTCCGCGTAGCCCGGACCATAGACGAGCTGCACCAGGCGATAAGCGTCGTCGGTTTCCCAGAAGAAGTCCGATGACATCTGCGTCAGGGCGCGGAAGCGCGCCTCGCTCTCGCGCAGCGACTCCTCCGCTTGCTTGCGCTGCAGGAACTGGCCGATCTGGCTGCCGATGACGCGCGTCGCCTCGACCAGGCGCTTGTCGGGCTCGCGCACTTTCGCGCTGGAGAAGGACAGCACGCCCACCGTGCGCCCCTCGGACACGGCCGCGAAGGCGAACGCGCCTTTCACGCCGGTGCCCTCGGCCAGGCCCCGCTCGCGAACCCGTGGATCCAGGCGGCCGTCCGCGGTCCACACCGGCTCGCCGGTCTGCAGGACGCGGCCGACGAGCCCTTCGCCGACGGTGTAGACGAGCGCGCGGGAGCGCTCGATGAAGTCCTTGAAGCCCGGCTCATCGACCGACCAGGCGTCCTGATAGCGCAGCACGTGCGCCGCCTCGTCGAAGCGGAAATAGCGGCCGCAGCCCCATTTTTCGGCCTCGCAGACCATGCGGATCACCTCGCGCAGGCCGCTCGAAGCGTCCTCCGCGCCGGCGAGCAGGCGCGCCACGCGGTGCTCGAGCCTGAGCAGCTGCTCGGCGCGCTTCTGCGCGGTGACGTCGCGCCCGACGCCCCGGTAACCGGTGAAGGCGCCGTCGGTGCCGAACACCGGCTCGCCGCTCACGCTGACGTAGCGCACGCCGCCGTCCTCGCGCTCTCGCCACATCAGCACGTCGTGGAAAGTGCGGCGCGCCTCGAGCGCGGCGCGATGCGCCTCCCAGCCGCCCTCGGCCTCGAGGCCCGACTCCCAGCGCGTCCTGCCCATCAGGCGCTTGCGCAGCGAGTCGTCGCCGCCGGCGACCTGGCGGCCTTCGATGCGCGTGAAGCGGTACTGGGCGTCGAGTTCCCAGTACCAGTCGGAGGAGAGGTTGGTCAGGCTGCGGAAGCGCGCCTCGCTCTCGCGCACCGCCTGCTCGGCCGCGGCGCGCTCGAGGAACTGGCCGATGAGGGTGGCGATGACGTGCATCGCCTGCTGCAGGCGCTTGTGCGGGTTGCGCATGCGCCGGCAGGTGAAGTCCAGCACCGCGCCGACGCGCCCGCCGACGCGCACCGGCACGAGCACGGCCGCGCGCAGGCCGGTGCGCTCGGCCAGCGCTTTGCGGAAAGCGCGCGGGTCGCCGATCGAGTCGCTCACCCAGAGCGGCTGCCCCGACTGCCACACCGAGCCGACCAGCCCGACGCCAGGGGCGAACGCAAGCGCGCCCGAGGCTTCGATGAACTCGCGCGCGCCTTTGTCCTCGGCATGGCACCAGTACGCGTAGCGCGCGAGCGGCGCGTCCGCGCCCTCCGCCTTCCATAGCTCGCCGCAGTCCCAGCCTTCCGTCTCGCAGATCGCCTGCAGCGCGCGGCCGAGCCCTTCGCGCGGCAGCGCGGTTTCCGTCAGGCAGCGCGTGACACGGTGCTCGAGCCGCAGCAGCCGCTCGACGCGCTTCTGCGCGGTGATGTCGCGCCCGGTGCCGCGGTAGCCGGTGAAGCGTCCGCGGGCGTCGAACACCGGCTCGCCGCTCGTGAGGACGTAGCGGCGGCTGCCGTCTTCGAGCTCGCGCCACATGAGGACGTCATGGAAGGGCGCGCGCGCCTCGAGCAGCGCGCGGTGCTCGTCCCAGCCGCCCTCGATCTCGATGCCGGTTTCCCAGCGGCGCTTGCCGATGATGCGCTGGGCAAGGGCCTGCTCGGCCGCGTCGCCGCTGCGCACCTGCACGCCGGTGAAGCGCAGCTCGGCGTCCTGCTCCCAGTGCCAGTCCGTGGAAAGGCCGGGGAATACGCCGCGCGGCGCCGCGCGGCGCGTTGCGCGCCGCGGCACCTTGCGCTTCGAGCGCCCGGTCCCTTTCGCCATCGATGCCCCCCAACTTCCCCCGGCACCAATGTACTGGAGGCTTATCCCAGCGTCCAGCCGCTAGAGCAGGTGGGCGATCGAGTTGGCGTAATAGCGCAGCAGTGGGAGCTCGCCCATTGCGGTGCGGAAAAGGCCGTCGGTCTCGAGCACCATGCGCCGCAGGCGCAGCATGCGCAGGCCTACGGTGAGGGCATAGTCCAGGTCGCCTCGCGGCACGTAGACATGCGCGCCGGCCGCCTCGAGCCGGCGCAGGAGCGGCGCCACCTCGGCCTTCAGCTCGAGCTCGGAGAACGCGCGCTCGGGGCTCTGGGCGAAGACGGTCGCCATCAGCGCCACAGGGACGACCGGCACCACGCGACCCACGGCCTGCATCAATTCGCGCCCGAGGAAGCCCATCGCCTGCCTGCGCTCCTCGCCCGAGAGCCGGTGAAAGTCGACGCCGCGATCGCGCGAGTAGGCGCGCATCGAGATCGGCGCGCCGAAATTGACGCACGCGTAGCCGAAGCGGTGCCATTCGCTGCGCACCACCAGCCCGAGGTTGTGCGCGAGGAAGCGGAGGGTTCCCCACGCCGCCCCGACGCGTCCTTGCTGATCAACGGCAAGCAGCGTGCGATCCTCCAGCACCCGGTCGTAGTTGATGCCGACGGGCACGAAGACGAGGTCTCGCTCGCCATCGGCACGCCAGCCGCGCAACATGTAGTCGAGCACGCCCAGGCGCGGCTCGCGCATGCGTCCGTCGCGCGAGAGCCCGCCTTCCGGGAACACCGCCTGCGGCACGCCGGCCTCGGTCGCCATCGCGATGTAGCGCTCGAGCACGCGGCGGTAGAGCTCGTCCTTCGAGTTGCGCCGCACGAAGTACGCGCCCATGGCGCGGATCAGCGCCGAGAGCGGCCAGATGCGGGCCCATTCGCCCACCGCGTAGGAAAGCGCCGCCTGGTCGGCCGCCATGAAGCCGGCGAGCACGTAGTCCATGTTCGAGCGGTGGTTCATCACCACCACCACGGTCGCGCCGGGATCGATGCCCGCGATGCCCTCCGCGTCGAGGTAGCCCAGGCGCACCCGGTAGAGCGCGCGCGCGATCGCGCGGCCGAGCCAGTAGCCGATGCGGAAATAGAGATAGGCGTTGAACGCCGGGATGATTTCCCGCGCGTAGCGCTCTACCGTTTTCAAGACTGAATTTACGGGGATGCGATGACTCGCCGCGTACTGCTCGGCGGCCTGCTGCACCTTCGGATCGGTGAGCAGGCGATGGATCAGCGCCTGGCGGCGGGTGCGCTGGAAGGGGCGGATGCCGATGCGCAGGCGATGCGAGATGTCGTCGATCACCTGGTTCGCCGGGTGCGTGACCATCCAGCGCAGCGCGGGCATCAGCAGGTGCTCGAGGAGCGCCCACGCGGCGAGCGCCGCGCCGGCGATCGCAAGCCATAGCGGGACGCTGACCTCGCTCACGCCCGCCGCTCGCGGTGGAAGAGATAGAGGCCCGCGCCGATCACGATCGCCGCGCCGACCCACACCGCCGGTGCGGGCACATCACCGAACACCAGGTAGCCGAAGGCCGCCATGTAGATGACCTGCTGGTACAGGAAGGGCGCGATCACCGCGGAGGAAGCGTAGCGGTGCGCCACGGCGAGAAGGTAATGCCCCGTCGCGCCGAGCACGCCCAGCAGGCAGGCGAGCGTCCACTCGAGCCAGGTATCGGGCCACTCCCAGGCGGCGATGGCGAACGGCGTGAGGACGAGCGCCGCGCCGACGGCGGGCAGGTACTGGATGGTTGCGGGCGAGTCGTAGGCCGCGAGCCGGCGCGTCATGAGCATGAAGAAGGCGTAGAGCACCGCGTTCAGCAGCGAGGCGAGCATCGCCGGATGGAATCCGGCCGAGCCCGGCCGCACGATGACCAGCACGCCCGCGAAGCCGGCGATGATCGCGATCCAGCGGCCGCGGTCGAGCTTCTCGCCGAGCATCGAAGCGCTGGCGAGCGCGATGATCATCGGCACGGTGAAGAAGATCGACGAGGTCACCGTGAGCTGCAGGTACTGCAGCGCCCAGAAGTTGATGCCGGTCATGGCGACGAACATCAGCGCCCGCAGCGCATGCCAGCGCATATGGCTGGTCTTCAGCAATTCCGCCCCGCGCAGCGGTAGGAGGACGGCACCCCCGATCAGCGCATGCATGGCGAAGCGCAGCCACACCACCATCACCACCGGCATGCTGCCGACCAGCCACTTGGCGCTGCCGTCGAGCAGCGTGAACAGCAGGTAAGTCGACGAGACGAGGCCGATGCCGATCAGGCGGTTGCGCGCGTTATCCGCGTGCAGCACGGCTCACCACGGTATCGAAGAGCCGTCGTGCGAGAAGAAGCCTCCGGAATCCAGGAGCCGCAGGCCGGCCAGCACCTTGCGCAGGCCCTTCACCGAGGCCTCGGGCGTGAGCGTCGCGCCGGCGCCGCCCATGTCGGTCCTCACCCAGCCGGGGCTCAGCGCGACCACGATGACGGCTTTGTCCTTCAGGGTCGCGGACAGGCCTTTGACCAGCATGTTGAGCGCCGCCTTGCTCGTGGCATAAGGCAGCGTCATGCCGCTCGACTCGGTGATCGAGCCGAGCCGGCTCGACATCATGGCGATGACCTTGCGCTCGCTCGCCGCGACGTTGTCGGCGAAGGCCTCCGCCAGCGCCGCCGGTCCGAGCAGGTTGACGCGCAGCACCTCTTCCCACGACGCATAGTCGAAGCTGCCGAGTGCCATGGCGCGCTTGCCGATGATGCCGGCGTTGCAGAAGAGGACATCGATCGGCTCGCCTTTCAGCTTTTCCCTCAGCGCGGACACCTGCGCGCGATCGGTCACGTCGAGCCGGAACTCGGCATCCTTGCCGCGCTCGGTGCCGATGACGCGCCAGCCGTCGGCGGCGTACTGCCTCGCCAGCTCGCGCCCGAGGCCGCGGCCGGCGCCGGTGACGAGGATCGTGCTCACGAGAGCACCAGCGCGACGGCGAAGCCGTCGTAGCCCTTGGCGCCGACGGTCTGGATCGCGGTCGCCGATACGCGCGGCTCGGCGGCGATCAGCTCGAAAAGCCGCCGCACGCCCTGCACGGCGGCGTCGCGCGAATCGGCGCGGATGACCGCGCCCTCGCGCACCACGTTGTCGACGACGATGACGCTGCCCGCGCGCGAGAGCTTCAGCGCCCAACGGAAGTACTCGGCATTGTTCTGCTTGTCGGCGTCGATGAAGGTCAGGTCGAACGGTCCTTTCATCGACGGCAGCGTGTCGAGCGCCTGCCCGACGCGAATCTCGACTATTTTGCTCATGCCTGCATTCTGGATGTTGCTGCGAGCCACGGCCGCGTGACGCTCGAGCGCTTCGAGGCTGATCAGCAAGCCATCCGCCGGCAGGGCGCGCGCGAGCCAGAGCGTGCTGTAGCCGCCGAGCGTGCCGATCTCGAGGATGCGGCGCGCGCTCGCGAGGCGCGCGAGCTGCCAGAGCAGCTTGCCGTGCGCGGCCGAAACGCTGATCTGCGGCAGGCCGGCCGCATCGGAGGCGTCGAGCGCCGCCTGCAGCGCGGCGTCCTGGTGCACGAGCGAGCCGCCGATGTAGCGGTCGACGTCTTCCCAGAGCTTCACAGCGCGTCCATCACCGCGCGCGTCACGTCGCGCGTGCGCGCGGAGCCGCCGAGGTCGGGCGTGAAGACCTTGCCCGAAGTCGTCTTCTCTACCGCTTGCATGATGCGCGCCGCTGCCTTGGGCTCGCCGAGGTGCTCGAGCATCATCGACGCCGTCCAGAAGGTGGCAATCGGGTTGGCGATGCCCTTGCCGGTGATGTCGAAGGCCGAGCCGTGGATCGGCTCGAACATCGACGGAAACTTGCGCTCGGGATTGAGGTTGGCGGTCGGCGCGATGCCCAGCGAGCCTGAGAGCGCGGCCGCGAGGTCGGAAAGGATGTCGGCATGCAGGTTCGATGCGACCACCGTGTCGATCGCCGCGGGGTTGAGCACCATGCGCGTGGTCATGGCATCGACCAGGACGCGATCCGTCTTCACGTCCGGATAGTGCTCCTGCAGCCTGAAAAAAATTTCATCCCACAGCACCATGCCGTGGCGCTGCGCGTTCGACTTGGTCACCAGCGTCAGGTGCCTGCGCGGCCGCTTCCGCGCGAGCTCGAAGGCGAAGCGCTGCACGCGCTCGACGCCGCTGCGCGTGAAAGTCGACACCTCCACCGCTACCTCGTTATCGAGGCCGGTGTGCACGCGGCCGCCGGCGCCCGAGTATTCGCCCTCGGTGTTCTCGCGCACGATGACCCAGTCGATCTCCCTGCCTTTCGCCAACGGGCTCGTAATCCCGGGAAGGATGCGTGCCGGCCGCACGTTCGCGTACTGGTCGAAGCCCTGGCAGATCGGCAGGCGCAGCCCCCACAGCGATAGATGATCCGGCACATCCGGAGCGCCGACGGCGCCGAAAAAGATCGCGTCGAACCCCTTGAGTATCTCGAGGCCACCGTCCGGGATGTAGCGGCCCGTTTCCTTGAAGCGCCTGGACGACCAGTCGAAGCTCTCGAACTCGAGCGCGAAGCTGTCTGCCACCTTGCGCAGCACTTCCATGCCGGCGGGAATGACTTCGTTGCCGATGCCGTCGCCGGGGATCGCGGCGATCCGATAGGATTTCACCGGCTGAATTTACCTTAAAGGGGAGGCGCAATGAGGCTCTTCGCTATGGTGCTGCTCGCGGCCGCTGCGCCGGTATGGGCCGGCGACATCGACCGCTCGGTCGCCGATTTCAGGGCACCCGATCAGATCAAGTGGGTGCGCAATGCCGCCGGCACGAATGAACAGGCGATCCTGTTCGGCGATCCGTCCAAGGAGGGACCCTACGTCGTGCGCCTGCGCTGGCTGAAGGGCAACATGAGCCGGCCGCACTTCCATCCGCACGACCGTTTCTTCGTCGTCATTTCAGGCGTCTGGTGGGTTGGCACCGGGGAGAAATTCGCTCCCGAGAGCACGGTGCCGGTGCCCGCCGGCAGCTACGTCATTCACTACGCCAAGAAGATCCACTACGACGGCGCGAAGGACGAGGACTGCGTGATCCAGGTCTGGGGCATGGGCCCCGCGACCTCGACGCCCGCCGAGAAGAAGTAGCTAGGCGGCGACCCTGGACTGAGCGCGCACCGCTTCGGCGACCGCCGCGCCGACATCGGCGGTCGATGCCTTGCCTTTCATGTCGGGCGTGTGCGGGCCGTCGACGATCACCTGCTCGATCGCGCGCACGATATCGGCCGCGGCCTGCGCGTGCCCCAGGTGCTCGAGCATCAGCGCGCCCGACCAGATGGTGGCGAGCGGATTGGCGATCCTGCGGCCGGCGATGTCCGGCGCGGAGCCGTGCACCGGCTCGAAGATCGAAGGCGCGGTGCGTTCCGGATTGATGTTGCCGGAGGCGGCGATGCCGATCGTGCCGGCGGTGGCGGGTCCGAGGTCGGAGAGGATGTCGCCGAACAGGTTCGAGGCGACGATCACGTCGAAGCGGTCCGGGTTGAGCACCATCTGGATGGTCAGCCCGTCGACGTGGTACTGGTCGGTGCGTACCTCGGGGTAATGCTTTTTCATCTCGGCGAAGCGCTCGTCCCAGTAGGGCATGGTGATGGTGATGCCGTTGGACTTGGTGCACGAGGTGAGGTGCTTGTTGCGCGTGCGCGCGAGCTCGAAGGCGTATTTCATGATGCGGTCGGTGCCCTTGCGCGAGAACACCGCCTGCTGCATCACCACCTCGTGCTCGGTGCCTTCGTAGATGCGCCCGCCGACGTTGCCATACTCGCCTTCGGTGTTCTCGCGGATCACCACGTAGTCGATGTCGCCGGGCTTGCGCCCGGCGAGCGGGCAGGGCATGCCCTTGAACAGGCGCACCGGGCGCAGGTTGACGTAGAGGTCGAACCAGCGCCGGAAGTTGATGAGCAGCCCCCACACCGCGATGTGGTCGGGCACGATCGACGGGTTGCCCACCGCGCCGAAGAACACGGCGTCGAACTTGCGCAGGATGTCGGCGGCGTCATCGGGGCACATCTTGCCGTGCGACTTGTACCAGTCGCAGCTCCACGGGAATTCCTTCCACGCGAGCTTGATGCCGTGGCGCGCGCCGGCTGCCTCGAGCACGCGCACGCCTTCGGGAATGACTTCGCGGCCGATGCCGTCGCCGGGGATGACTGCGATGGTGTGCTGTTTCATGGCGCGCAGTATATAGAATCGCTCATGAAATTCGTGGTCCTCGAGACCTCGAGCGAATGGTGCTCGGTGGCGCTGTGGCGCGACGGCGAGATCTCCAGCCGCGAGCGCCGCGCGGGTCAGCGGCATTCGGAGCTGGCGCTGCCGATGCTCATGGAGCTGTTGCATGAATCCTCGACGCAACTGACGCATCTGGATGCGATTGCCTATGGCGCGGGCCCGGGATCGTTCACCGGCCTGCGAATTGCATGCGGTCTCGCGCAGGGCCTTGCGCTGGCTCGCGGACTGCGGGTGATCGGCGTCTCGTCGCTCGAGACGATCGCCCAGGAGTGCGGCGCGCCGCGCGTCGTGGCGTGCATCGATGCGCGGATGCGCGAAGTGTATTATGCGGCGCTCGAGCGCACCGACGCCGGCTGGCGCGAGGTGATCGCGGCGCAATGTGTCGCGCCGCACGCCGTGCCGCGGCCGGCGGGCGAGGACTGGATCGGCGCAGGCAGCGGCTTTGCCGCCTACGGCGCCATGGGCTTCGCCCGGGTATTGCCCGAGGTGCATCCGACGGCGGCGGCGATCGCGGAGCTCGCCGCGCCGCGACTCGAGCGTGGCGACGGCGTGGACGCGGCGCTCGCCGCGCCGATCTACGTGCGTGACAAGGTGGCATTCACCCAGGAGGAGCTGCAAAAGCGATGAGCGCAGTGCTGAAGCAGGTGCCCGAGCTCGCGCCGATGCGCGAAGCGGACCTCGCCGAGGTGATGGCGATCGAGGGCACGATCTATACGCATCCCTGGACGCGCGGCAACTTCACCGACTCGCTGCGCGCCGGCTACGCGTGCCGCTGCTGGCGTCTCTCGGGCGGGCTGGTCGGCTACTTCGTGCTGATGGCCGCGGCCGGCGAAGCGCACCTGCTCAACCTTTCGATCGCCTCGCGCCACCAGCGCCGCGGTCACGGCGCGGCGCTGCTCTCGGAGGCAGCGCAGCTCGCGCGCGCGCTCGGCGCCAAGCATCTCTTTCTCGAAGTGCGGCCCAGCAACCGCGGCGCGCAGGCGCTCTATACGCGCTTCGGCTTCCGCGAAGTCGCCGTGCGCCGCGGCTACTACCCGGCGCACGGCGGCCGCGAGGACGCACTGGTCCTGTCACTCACGCTGTGAGCCGCCGGGAAGAAGTCCTCGCCGAGATGGGCCTCGCGCCGGTCTGGCGGCTGAAGGAAAAAGCCGATCCATGGATTGAAATCAAGCAGGCCGTGCCGGCCTGCACTGCGTGCGGCCTGCACAAGACGCGTGCGCAAACGGTGTTCGGTGTCGGCGACGAGAACGCCGAGTGGCTGCTGATCGGCGAGGCGCCGGGCGCGGAGGAGGACCGCCTCGGCGACCCGTTCGTCGGCCAGGCGGGCAAGCTGCTCGACAACATGCTCGCCGCGATCGGCCTCAGCCGCAACGAGAACGTCTACATCGCCAACGTGCTCAAGTGCCGGCCGCCGGGCAACCGCAATCCCGAGCCCGACGAGGTCGCGAAGTGCACGCCTTTCCTCAAGCGCCAGATCGCGCTCATCCGGCCAAAGGTGATCCTGGCGATGGGCCGCTTCGCCGCGCAGACCCTGCTCGCGAGCGACGCCAGCATCGCCAGCCTCCGTGGGCGAGTGTTCAGCTACGAAGGCGTGCCGCTGATCGTCACCTACCACCCGGCCTATCTGCTGCGCAACCTGCCCGACAAGGCCAAGGCGTGGGAAGACCTGGTGTTCGCGAAAAAGACCATGGCTACCGTCATTTAGGGCTTGCGCGGATCCTCGGCGCGCGCGAAGGCGAGCAGCCGTTCGATTTCCTCGGGGTGCGCGCGCCGGTTGCGCCAGAACCAGAACTGCACCAGCCCCATCGCGCCCGCCACGAACAGGCCATACACCATGATGACGTAGTAGATCGAATGGCCGACGTTCAGCAAGAGCGAGTAGAGCACGATCATCAGCAGGATCGAGGTGTTCTCGTTGAAGTTCTGCACCGCGATGGAGCGGCCGGCGCCGACCAGGTGGTGGCCGCGGTGCTGCAGCAGCGCGTTCATCGGCACCACGAAGAATCCCGCCATGGCGCCGATGAGGACCATGAGCCCGACCGCGAGCCAGATCTCGCCGACGAAGTTCATCACGATCACCACCAGCCCCATGGCGATGCCCAGCGGAATCACCCGCACCGCGCGGTCGAGCGATACCCACGCCGAGGCCAGCACCGCGCCCATGGCGATGCCGACGGCGGTCACGCCCTGCAGGATCGCCGCCTTGGAGAGATCGAAGCCGAGCGTGGAGCGCGCCCACTCGATGACGATGAATTGCAGCGTTGCGCCGGCACCCCAGAAAAGGGTCGTCACGGCGAGCGAGATCTGGCCGAGCCGGTCCTTCCACAGGTGCACCACGCAGCGGCCGAAGTCGCGCAGCGTCTGCAGCGGATCGGAGGGCAGGTGCTTGAGCGTCACGCCGGTGCGCGGCACCTCGAGGTTGAAGAGCGCGGCGATGGCGTAGACCGCGACGATGATCGCGATCGCGGCTTCGGCCGGCGTGTTGATCGGCGTCTCGATGAACGGGATGTCGAAGTGCAGCAGCACGCCCGAGACGTTGGCGTGCAGCAGCATGCCGCCGAGCATGGTGCCCAAGATGATCGAGACCACCGTCAGGCCCTCGATCCAGCCGTTCGCCACCACCAGCTGGCGATGCGGCAGGTACTCGGTGAGGATGCCGTACTTGGCCGGCGAGTACGCCGCGGCGCCCAGGCCCACCACCGCGTAAGCGGCGAGCGGGTCGAGGCCCCAGAGCATCAGCACGCAGCCGACGATCTTCACGCTGTTGGCGATGAACATCACCTGGCCCTTCGGCAGGCGGTCCGCGAATGCGCCGACGTAAGGCGCGAGCAGCACGTAGGAGGCGACGAAGAAGAACTTGAGGTAGGGCGTGAGCCACGACGGCGCGTCGGCCTGCATGAGGAGCGCGATCGCGGCGACGAGCAGCGCATTGTCGGCGAGCGAAGAGAAGAACTGCGCCGCCATGATGATGTAGAAGCCCCGGCTCACAACTCCCTACAATAGCCGAAATGCCAAGACCGATCCGCGCGGCGATTTCGGCGGGCGCTCTCGCGCACAACCTCGGCGTCGCGCGGCGCCACGCGGGCAGCGCGAAGATCTGGGCCGTGATCAAGGCCAACGCCTATGGCCACGGCCTCGAGCGCGCCGCGCGCGCTCTGCAGGGCGCCGACGGCTTCGCGGTGCTCGACTTCCAGGAGGCGGCGCGGCTGCGCTTCGCGGAGGTGCAGAAGCCGATCCTGATGCTCGAAGGCGTGTTCAAGCCGGGCGACGTCGCGCTCCTCTACAAATATGCGCTCACGCCGGTGATCCACAGCGCCGCGCAGCTCGAGATGCTGCGCGGCGCCGAGCTGCAGGGCACGATCGACGTCTACCTGAAGGTGAATAGCGGCATGAACCGGCTCGGCTTCGCCGGCGAAGGCCTGGGCGCCGCCTGGCGCGCCCTGCGCGACCATCCGCGCGTGCGCACCATCACGCTCATGACCCACTTCGCCGACGCCGACGGTGCGAGCGGAGTGAACGCGCAGCTCGAATGGTTCGGCGAGCTGACAAAATCTTTCACAGGCGTGCCGCGCTCGCTCGCCAATTCGGCAGCGCTGCTGCGCTTTCCGCAGACCACGGCCGACTGGGTGCGCCCGGGGATCATGCTCTACGGCTGCTCGCCCTTCCTGGACAAGAGCGCGGCGGCGCTCGGACTCAAGCCGGCCATGACCCTTTCATCGGAGATCATCGCCCTGCAGCAGCTGCACGCCGGCGAGCGCGTCGGCTACGGCCTGAGCTACGAGGCCGCGGGCGACATGCTGATCGGCATCGTCGCCTGCGGCTACGCCGACGGCTATCCGCGCCACGCGCCGGTGGGAACGCCGGTGCTCGTCAACGGCCAGCGCACCCGCATCGTTGGTCGCGTATCGATGGACATGATCACGGTCGACCTGAGCGGCGTGGCCGATGCGCGCATCGGCACCCCGGTCACGCTGTGGGGCGACGGATTGTCGGCCGACGAGGTTGGCGCCTCGGCCGGCACGCTCAGCTACGAGCTGCTGTGCGCCCTCGCGGCCAGAGTCCCGGTGGGCGAGGTCGGATGAAGCGCAAGAGCGCCTACGTCTGCGCGGAATGCGGCGCTTCCGCGCTGCAATGGTTCGGCACCTGCCCCTCCTGCAGCGCGGTGGGCACCCTGACCGAGGCGGCGGTCGAGAAGCCGGGCGGCCACCGCTATTCCTCCGCCCAAGCCGCGCAGGCCGTCGCGCTCGATGCAGTCCAGGCGAGCGAGAGCGCCAGAATTCCGACCGGCATCGACGAGCTCGACCGCGCGCTCGGCGGCGGCCTCGTCGCGGGGCAGGTCGCGCTGCTCGGCGGCGATCCCGGCATCGGCAAGTCGACGCTGCTGCTGCAGGCGTCCTCGTGCATCGACAAATCGATCTACGTCACCGGCGAGGAGTCGCCCGAGCAGGTGGCGCTGCGCGCGCGGCGGCTCGCGCTCGACGCCGGCGGCGTGCGTCTGCTCGCCGAGACGCAGCTCGAGCGCATCGTCGCGGCGCTCGAGGCGGCGCGGCCGCGCGTCGCCGTGGTCGACTCGATCCAGACGCTGTGGTCCGAGACGCTGCAGTCCGCACCGGGCTCGGTCGCGCAGGTCCG
>Ga0136846_1225263_pt1 | contig 14574 bp, 15 predicted proteins | sample HopSoiMetagenom2_FD_96841 | JGI IMG/M metagenome (GOLD analysis project Ga0136846, IMG submission 96841) | Grasslands soil microbial communities from Hopland, California, USA - 2 Assembly 2016 (version 4) | ecosystem: Environmental > Terrestrial > Soil > Grasslands | place: USA: Hopland...
CGCGTTCCCAGGTCCGAAGACGGAGCTCGGGACGACGTGGATTCGCGCGCCCGTGCTCGGCGTGGCGGACGCGCTGCGCGGCGAGCTGCCGAGCGTGGTCGGCGACGCGCTGCGGTTCTACGTCGGGATTACCGGCGCGCTCATCCTGCTCGTGGCCGTCACGACCTCGATCTCCGGGTTCTCGCGGCTCGCGTATTCGCTGGGGGAGCACGGCCAGCTGCCGCGCAGCTTCGGCCGGCTGAGCCGGCGCGCACACGTGTCGCCGCAGGCGATCTTCTCCGCGGCAATCCTCTCGTGCGCACTCGTGATCGCGTCAGCGTTCCTGCGCGACGACGTCGGCTCGCTCGCGTCGCTCTATTCCTTCGGCGTGCTGCTCGCTTTCACCGCTGCCCAGCTGGCGGTGATCAAGCTGCGCATCGACGAGCCGGCGCTCGCGCGCCCGTTCCGGGCGCCGTTCAACGTGCGCCTCGGCGGCGCGGAGCTGCCGCTCCCCGCCATCGTGGGCTCGATCGCGACCTTCGCCATCTTCATCGTCGCGCTCGCGACGCACCCGGCCGCACGCTACGCCGGCCCTGTGTGGCTGGCCTTCGGGCTCGTCGTGTTCGTCGTCGTGCGCAAGATGCACGGCGAGGGGCTGATGGAGAAGGTCATCGCGCCCGACGAGCACCACGTCGAGACGGCCGTGACCTTCAAGCGCATCGTCGTCCCGATGAAGCTCGGGATCATCGGTGAGGAGATGCTCGCGACCGCGATCAAGCTCGCCTCCGAGCACGGGGCGGAGGTTCGGGCGCTGCACGTGATCCGCGTCTCGCTCGATCAGCCGCTCGACTGCGAGCTGATCGACGAGGAGGAGCGCGCCGAGGCCGCGCTCGCCGAGGCGAAGCTCCTCGGCGACGACCACGGCGTCGTCGTCGAGGGCACCACGGTCCGGTCCCGCGCGATCGGCGCTGCCATCTGCGAGCACGCTCTCGAGGTCGACGCCGACCTGATCGTCCTCGGCTCGGCCCCCCGCTGGCGCCGACAGTCGCGCTTCTTCTCGCCCACCGTCGACTACGTCCTCCGGCGCGCGCCCTGCGAGGTGCTCATCGTCGCGTTCCCGCAGAGCGTGATGGACGAGGAGCTCGCAGCCACCTGACGGAGAGGAGTACATTCCGCCGCTGTGAAGGCGATCGTGATCGGAAGCGGGCGCGTCGGCTCGACCGTGGCGCTGCAGCTGCAGCTGTCGGGCTGGGACGTGACCGTGCTGGACGAGAACGAGGACTCGCTCGGCCGATTGGGCGACTCGTGGCCCGGCGGCTTCCTCGTCGGCCACGGCATGGATCTGGCGCTCCTCCGCGAGGCCGGGATCGAGGAGGCCGACGCCGTCGTCGTGACCACCGACGGCGACAACACGAACCTTGTGATCGCACAGGCCGCGCAGAAGCAGTTCGAGGTGCCGACGGTCGTCGTACGCGTGCTCGACCCGGCGCGGGCGCAGTTCTACGCGGCCCGCGGCCTCCGCATCGTCTGCCCCACCGCCGCCGCGATCGAGACGCTGGTCGGCGTCGTCCGCCAGGCCGAGACCGTCTGATGTACATCCTGATCGCAGGCGGCGGGAAGGTCGGTACCAACCTCACGCGCTCGCTGCTGCGCGAAGGGCACGAGGTGACGCTGATCGAGCAGCGGCCCTACCGGTTCGAGAAGCTCGAGGCGGAGTTCGAGCACCAGGTGATCCGCGGCGACGCGACCGAGATCTTCATCCTCGAGCGGGCCGGCATCAAGCGCCCGCCCGACCTCCTCGTGGCCGCGACCGGGGACGACGAGGACAACATCATCATCGGCCAGATCGCGCGGGAGAAGTACGGCGTCGGCAACGTGATCGCGCGCATCAACGATCCGCGCAACCAGCCCTACTTCGACCTGCTCGGGGTCTCGCCGACGGTCTCGGCGACCGGAGCGATCATGGGCCTGATCGAGCACGAGGTGCCGGAGCACGGGCTCATCCATCTCCTGGAGCTGCGCAAGGAGAACCTCGAGATCGTCGAGCTGACCGTCGACGAGAACGCAAAGGCGAAGGGTCGGCGCGTCGGCGCGCTGAAGCTCCCGGAGGGGGCGCGGATCATCTCGGTCGTGCGGAACGGGTCGGCGGAGATCCCCGACGAGGACACGCAGCTGGAGGCGGGCGACCAGGTGCTCGCGATCCTCGAGCCGGGCAAGGAAGACGAGTTGCGCCGCGTGCTCATCAAGGACTAGAGACCACCGGCTACTTTGTGGCTTGTGCGCCGCCCAGCGCCGCCCATCCTCCTGGCCTGGTTCGCGGCCCTCGCAGGTCTCATCTCGATCGTGTCGGCGCTGATGCCCGAGCGGGCCGATCGCCTCGATCTCGTGCAGGGCGTGCTGCCGCCGGGCGTGCCCGGCGCCGCGCGGACGCTCGTGCTCGCGCTCGGGCTCGGCATGGTCTGGCTCTCTCGCGGCCTCGCGCGCCGCAAGCGGCGTGCCTGGTGGCTCGCCGTGGCGGTCGTCGCCGTGTCGGCGGGCGCGCACCTCGCGCGGGGACTCGACTTCGAGGAGGCGGCTGCGCACCTGATCCTGCTCGTGGCGCTCTTCCGCACGCGGCGTCAGTTCGTCGCACCGGGCGACCCGACCACGGTACGGCCGCTGCTTCAGGTCGGCGCCGCGCTCGCGGTTGCGGTGCCGCTCCTGCTCCTCCTTGCCTACGAGACCGACGACCTGTCGGCGCGCGTCGAGACGGCGTTCCTGCTCGTGATCGGCGGGCTCGCCGTCCGTGGGCTGTGGCTCTGGCTCCGGCCGCACCCCGTCGTCGCGCCGCGCGGCGACGAGCACGAGCGCGCGGCCGAGCTCGTGAACGCGCACGGCGCCGACAGCCTCGCCTACTTCGCGCTCCGGCGCGACAAGTGCTACTTCTTCTCGCCCAGCGGAAGGTCGTTCCTCGCCTACCGCGTCGTCGCCGGCACCGCGCTCGTCGCGGGCGATCCGATCGGCGAGACGGCGGAGCGCCGCGACCTGGTCGCGGAGTTCGCGCGGGTCGCGCACACCAAAGGGTGGCGCGTCGCGGTCGCGGGCGTCTCCGGCGACGCGCTCGAGGACTACGCCGCGCTCGGCTTCAAGTCGATGTACCTGGGCGACGAGGCCGTCATCAAGCCCGCGGAGTTCTCGCTCGAGGGCCGCGCGATCCGGAAGGTGCGCCAATCCGTGTCACGGCTCCAGAAGAGCGGCTACGAGGTGCGCATCCTCTCGACCGCGGACGCCGACGACGCGCTCAAGCGCGAGCTGCGCGCGGTCTCGGCGGAGTGGCGCGGGAACTGGCCGGAGCGCGGGTTCACGATGGCGATGGACGCCCTGTTCCTCTACCCGGACACGGTGCTCGCGGTCGCGGTCGCGCCCGATGGAGGCGTCGGCGGCTTCCTGCAGCTCGTCCCGTCGCCCGCGAGCGAGGGTTACTCTCTCGCGTCGATGCGCCGCCGCAGGGACACGCCGAACGGGCTCATGGAGTACCTGATCACCGAGACGGTTGCGTGGGCGCGCGCGCACGCGGTCACGGAGGTGTCGCTGAACTTCGCGGTGTTCGCGGACTTCATGCGTGCCGAGGACGGTGCGAGCAGAACGACGCGCGCGCTCCGCTGGGCGCTCCTCAAGGGCGATCGGCTGTTCCAGCTCGAGCGCCTCCACAGCTTCAACCGGAAGTTCTTCCCGCAGTGGCGCCGGCGGTACTTCTGCTTCGAGCGCTGGAGCGACCTACCGCTCGCCGGCCTCGCCTACCTGCGCGCCGAGTCGCTGCTGATGCCGCCTGGGCCGTGGGTGAAGACGCCCGATCTGACGGCGCAATGAAGTCCGTTGCGGTTCTCGGGACGGCGTTCGTGCTGCTCGCGTCGGTGCCGGCCGCAGCCCGGCCGGTGGCGTCGACCCCCGAGTGGCCGTTGTACGGCTACGACAGCGGCCGCCGGAACGTCTCGCCGGACACGCGGCTCACGGCCGACAACGTCGGCAAGCTGCGCCGCAAGCAGGTGAGGCTCGACGGGACGGTCGACTCGTCGCCGATCCTCGTCGGCGGGCGCATCGTCGTCACGACCACATACGGGCGCACGGAGGCGATCGACCCTGCGAACGGCAAGGTGCTGTGGCGTTTCGTCCCGCCGTCCTACTCGAGCCTCGCCGGGAGCGCGCGCATCACGAACTCGACACCCGCGGCGTCGACCGATCGCACGGCCGTCTACTCGTCCGCGCCCGACGGCCGCGTGCGCAAGCTGCGCCTGTCGAACGGCAAGGTGCTCTGGACGACCAGGATCACGCGCGACCCGACGCACGAGAAGATCACGTCGTCGCTGAACGTCTCGCGCGGGCTCGTGCTCGCGACGACCGGCGGCTACGTCGGGGACGCGCCGCCGTACCAGGGGCACGTCGTCACGATGAGTGAGCGGACCGGGCGGATCGCGCACGTGTGGAACTCACTCTGCGCGAACCGGCACACGCTGATCCTCCCGAGCTCGTGCTCGTCGAGTGACTCCGCGATCTGGTCGCGGAACGGAGCGGCGGTCGATCCCGCGAACGGCACGATCGCGGTCGCCACCGGGAACGGGCCGTGGAACGGCAGCACCGACTGGGGCGACAGCACGCTCGTGCTCTCACCGGATGCGTCGCGCCTACTTCGGCACTGGACGCCGACGAACCAGAACGAGCTGAACACGACCGACGCCGATCTCGGCTCGACGAGCCCCGGGTTCCTCGAGAACGGCTACGGCGTCCAGGCCGGGAAGGACGGAAAGCTCCGCCTGCTGCAGCTGCATCGGCTCCCCGGCCCCAATACGCGGCTCGGCGGCGAGTTGCAGACGGTGCCGACGCCCGGCGGCATCGCGATCTTCAGCGTCCCGGCGATCTGGAAGGGGAAGTGGGTCTTCGTCTCGGACAGCTCGGGCACGGCCGCCTGGCAGCTGCGCGGCGGCCGGCTGCACGCGATGTGGTCGAACGGCAACGGCGGCACGTCGCCCGTCGTCGCCGGGAGCCTCCTCTACGTGGCGGGCTCGGGCGGCATCCATGTGTACGTCCCGACGAGCGGCAAGGAGGTGACGACGCTGCCCGGCGGCTCGCTGCACTGGCAGAGCCCGATCGTCGCCGGCGGGCGGGTTGTGCTCGCGGAGGGGAACGCCAACGAGCACGCGACGACAGGCATCCTGAACATCTATCGATGAAGACGCTCGGGCTCATCCTCGCCGCGACCGGGCTGTTCGCGACCTCAGCCGTTGCGAAGCCGGCTGCGCTGCACCTCGTCCGCGTGGCGACGTTCGCCGCGCCGGTCTACGCGACCTCGGCGCCCGGCGACCCGACGACGCTGTACGTCGTCGAGCAACCGGGGCGCATCATGGTGCTGCGGAACGGTCAGACGCGCGCGACGCCGTTCCTCGACATCCGGCCGCTCGTGAAGAGCGGCGGCGAGCAGGGGCTGCTCTCGGTCGCGTTCGACCCGGGCTACCGGACGAACCACTTCTTCTACGTCGACTACACGGACGTGAACGGCGACACGCGCGTCGTCCGCTACCGGTCGAACGGCAGCGCCGCCGTCACGTCGTCGGCGAAGCAGCTGCTCTTCGTCAAGGACTTCGCCGGCAACCACAACGGCGGACAGCTTCAGTTCGGGCCGGACAAGCTCCTCTACTGGGGGAACGGCGACGGCGGGGGCGCCGGCGACCCGCAGCAGAACGGCCAGAGCCTCGCCCGGCCGTTCGCGAAGATCATGCGCACGAACGTGCGCGCCGCGAAGCCGTTCTGGCGCGTGGCCGCGTACGGTCTCCGCAACCCGTGGCGGTTCTCGTTCGACCGTGCGAACGGCGATCTCTACATCGGCGACGTCGGGCAGGGCGACTGGGAGGAGATCGACTACCTGAAGCGCGGCTTCAGCGTCACGAACTTCGGCTGGAACCGCTTCGAAGGTCGTCACGTCTTCGAGGCCTCGACGCCGCTGCTCGCGCGCGGGACGTATCGACCGCCGATCGCGGAGTACTCGCACTCGCTGGGGTGCTCCGTCACGGGCGGCTACGTCTACCGCGGCAAGGCGGTCCCGGCCGCCTCCGGCCGCTACTTCTACGGGGACTTCTGCAGCGGCACGATCTGGAGCCTCAAGGTCACCGGCGGCACAGCACGCACGATCCGCCAGGAGCCGTTCAAGCTGCCGAACCTGTCGTCCTTCGCCGAGGACGGGAACGGCCAGCTGTACCTGCTCTCCCTCTCCGGCGACCTCTTGCGCCTGGCGGGCTGACGGGCCGCGAAGCCGGAGCGCGAAACTCGCGAACCAGGTTCAAAAACCGAACCTGGTTCGGCTCAGTCAGCCACGTTTGCGTCCATGCGCTGCGCAAGGTGTCAGACACCGTTTGGGGGCGCGCTGTGGTTTGACGTGTCAGCGACGGTGTCAGACACCGTTTGCGCCGGCTAGCCGGCGCGGCGGCGGCGCACGTTCGGCCCCTGCGCGCCGAGCGCCGCGTACGCGAGCGCCGAGAGCGACTCGTTGAGCGTGTGCAGCTCGTGCGCGATGACGGACAGCTCCTCTCGGCGCTCGTCGCGCGCGTTGAGCCGCGCGAGCTCCAGCGCGATGCGGTCGAGGCGCGCGAGCAGCGCCTCCAGCTGGCGGTCGGTCACCTGCCGGTCGTCCACGGTCGTAGCCTAGACACGAGGGCGAGGCCGATGAGCGCTCCGACGGCGTCGATCGCGACGTCCACCGGCGAGCCGTGCCGGCCGCGCACGAAGAGCTGGTGCACCTCGTCGGTCGCCGCATAGGCGACCGCGAGGGCGAACGCCCACGCGTAAGAACCGATCGCTCGCACGAGCAGCGCCGCGAGGATCGCGTACTCAGTCATGTGCGCGCACTTGCGCAGCACGGTGTCCCACGTCCCGAGCCCCGAGTTGAGCGAGGGGACCGACGAGAACGCGAAGATGACGCCCGCCCAGACGAGCACCGGCAGCCAGCGTGAGGCCATGGAGGGTCATGGTAGGTTGCGCCTCGTAAACGGGCGACACGGTGAGGGAACCCGGTGCGAGTCCGGGACGGTCCCGCCGCTGTGAGAGGAGATGCCCTCCGCCACCACGCCACTGGCGCAAGCCGGGAAGGCGGCGGAGGGGGAGCCTCGAGTCAGAAGACCTGCCGGTCGCCCTCCATACCGAACCTCTCGCGGAAGGAGGATTCGTGGCACATCGTTTTACAGCGCTGCGAACAAGAGCTCGGCTCGTCGTGCTCGTCTTCGTCGTCGTGCTCGCGATGCCGGCGGCAGCAATCGCCGCCACCGTCAAGGTCAGGGTCGAAGGCAAGTCGCAGACCCTCTTCGGCCCGACCGAGATCACGGTCACCGCCACGAACGCGCTGGACGCGCTCGAGCAGGCGTCGATTCTCGGCGAGCTGTTCTACCACGTCACCCAGACGAGTTTCGGCCCGTTCGTCGACCAGGTCGGCCGCTACGGCGGCTCGGGCTCGAGCGGCTGGGTGTTCAAGGTGAACGACGGCTCGCCGCCGGTCGGCGCGGACAAGGTCACCCTCGCCGACGGCGACCGCGTCCTCTGGTACTTCGCCGACTTCGGCCCGACGGGCGGACCGCCGACGCTGACGGTCAAGGCCGCCGCCAAGGCGGGCTGCTACACCGCGACCGCCTTCGACGACAACGCCAAGCCGACGACGGCGAGCGGGCTGACATGGCACGTGGGCTCGAAGAAGACCGCGCCCGGCACGACCGGCACGGCGTACTGCCCCGGCAAGCACACGGGCTTGCTCGTTCGCGCCACGGCGACCGGCGCGATCCGCTCGAACGCGGTCAGGTGAGACGGGCCGCCCTCCTGCTGCTCGCGCTCGTCCTCGCCGGCTGCGGTGCGGGCGGGCGCGGGCACGGGACGGCGACGCTGTGGGTGACGCGCGATCGCGGGGCGCACGTGATCTTCGCCGGTCGGGTCCCCGCGGGCGAGAACGGGATCCGTGCGGTCGAGCGAAAGCTGAAGGTCACGACGCGTTACGGCGGGCGCTATCTCCAGTCCGTCGAAGGGCTCCAAGGCTCGCTCGCCGAGCAGCGCGACTGGTTCTACTTCCTCGACGGCGTCGAAGGAGGCGTGAGCGCGGCCGAGATCACGCTTCGTCCGGGCGACGTCCTCTGGTGGGACTACCGCCACTGGACGCCGTTCACGATGCACATCACCGTCGTCGCCGGCGCGTACCCGCAGCCGTTCCTGCGCGGCCGCACGAGCGTCGTCTCGAGGCGCCGGGCGCTCGCGGCGCGGCTCGCGCGGCAGGTGCACGGCGTCGTCAATGCGCGGACGCCGGTCCGCAACTACATCGTCGTCGGCGAGCGCTTCGCGCCCGACCGGGTGCACGTGGCGTCCTTTCGCAAGGGCGTGAGGCTCGAGCTGGGAACGGCCATCGCGCGGCGCCTGGCCGCGGACCCGACCGCCCTCCGCTACCGGTTCGGCACGTGAGCGCCGCACCTGCAGCAGCCGTCCTCGCTGCGCTCGCCGTCACGGCGCTCCTGGCGACGGCGATCTGGCCGGTCGCGGTCATCTGCGGCGTTCTCCTGCTCGTCGCGTTCCGCGCGCCGCCGCAGCGGCGCCGCCCGTATCTCATCGGCACGCTCACGACGGCGCTCCTGTTCGTGGTGCTCACTCCGCTCGTGGAGGTGATCGGCACGCACGTCCTCTGGACCGGGCCGACGATCCCCGTCCTGGGCACGCTCGACGTGACGACGGAAGAGCTGCGGAACGGGCTCTTCCAGGGGCTCCGCCTCGCCGCGGTCGGGCTCGCGTTCGCGGACTACGCGCTGCTCCTCGACCACGACTGCTTGCTTGCCTCCGCCGGCTGGCTGCGGCGCTCGACCGTGGCGGTCGGCCTCGCGACTCGCCTCGTACCGCTCCTCGAGCGCGACGCGCGCGACCTGCGGCTCGCACTGCGCGGGCGCAACGTCGAGCTCGGCGCGGTTCGCCAGCTCTCGCCGCTCCTCGCGGGGTCGCTGGAGCGCGGTCTGAACCTCGCCGAGGCGATGGAGGCGCGCGGCTACGGCCGCGCCGGACGGACGCGTGCGCCGCGCCCGCCGTGGCACGTCGTCGACTGGCTCGCGCTCGTGCTCTCGGTCGTGCTCGTCGCCGTGGGGGCGCTGTGGCTCTAGCGGTCGTCGATGCGCTCACGTTCGCGTACACCGGCGGCGCGCCGGTGCTGGACGACGTCTCGCTCACCCTCGCCGACGGCGATCACGTCGCGCTCTTCGGCCCCTCCGGTTCGGGGAAGTCGACGCTGCTGCGCGCGCTCGCCGCGCTCGTGCCGCACTTCCACGGCGGAACGATGCGTGGGAGCGTCGTGGTTGCCGGCATCGATACGCGGACGGCGCGCCCCGCGCAGCTCGCGGGGACGGTGGCGTCCGTCTTCCAGGACCCGGAGGACCAGGTAGTGATGAGCAAGGTCGCGAACGAGGTCGCCTTCGGCCTCGAGAACACCGGCGCCGCTTCGCACGAGATCTGGGCGCGCGTGGAGGAGGCGCTCGAGTTGGTCGGCGCCGAGCATCTCACGGAGCGCGTGACGGGCGAGCTGTCCGGGGGCGAGCTGCAGCGCGTGTCGCTCGCTTCCGCGCTCGCGCTGCGCCCGCGGCTGCTCCTGCTCGACGAGCCGACGTCGCAACTCGATCCCGAGGCGGCGGACGCGTTTTTCGACCTCGTCGAGCGCCTGCCGTGCGCCGTCCTCGTGTCCGAGCAGCGCCCGGCGCGTCCGCTCGCGCACGTCGCGCGCGTCCTCTTCATGGACGCAGGTCGGATCGTGCTCGACGCACGGCGCGGCGAGGCGCTCGCCTGGCTCGCCGAGCACCGGCCGCTCTACCTGCCGCACGAGGCGGACATCGTCTGCCGCGTTCGCGGAGTCCGCTACGCCTACGCCGAGCACGTCGTGCTCGAGAACGCCTCGCTGGAGGTACGGCGTGGCGAGATCCTTGCCCTCACCGGTCCGAACGGCGCCGGGAAGACGACGCTCGCGCGCATCGCGGCCGGGCTGCTCGAGCCCGACGCCGGGGAGGCGATGCGCGCGCGGAGCGCGTACCTCGCGCAGGATCCCGGGCGGCACCTCGTGACGGAGCGCGTGCTCGACGAAGTCGCGCTCGGCGCCGACCGCCAGCGAGCGCGCGCAGCGCTCGCCGACGTCGGCCTCGCGGCGCACGAGCAGCGGCACCCGCGCGACCTCTCGTCCGGCGAGCGCGAGCGACTCGCGCTCGCAGCGGTGCTCGCGACCGATCCCGAGCTGCTCGTGCTCGACGAGCCGACGCGCGGCGTCGACCCCGAGCGGAAGCAGGAGCTTGCGCGGCTGCTGCGCGCGCAGGCGCCGCGCCGCGGCACCGTGGTCGTCACGCACGACCTCGTCTGGGCCGCGGAGGTCGCCGACCGCATCGTCCAGCTCGACGTGCGGGAGGGCGTACGTGCGTAGGCTGATGGCGATCGCGCTGGCGCTCCTCGTTGCCGCGCTCACGGTGCAGGACGGCGCGCTCGCGACGATGCTCGGAGCCGCGGCGCTCGTCGTCGCCGGCGTCGCGTGGTTCGAGGCGGGCGCCGACTCGACCCGCGAGCTCGCCGTGATCGCCACGCTCGGCGCCGCCGCGGCCGCCGGCCGCGTCCTCTTCGCGGCCGTGCCGGGAGTCCAGCCGGTGACGGTGATCGCCATCGTCGCCGGCGCCTCGCTCGGCCTGCGCGCCGGGGTGGCGACGGGCGCGCTCGCGGCGTTCGTGTCCAACTTCTTCCTCGGGCAGGGGATCTGGACGCCCCAGCAGATGCTCGGCTGGGGTGCATGCGGCGCGGTCGGTGCGCTGCTCGCGCCGTTCCTGCGGAGCCGCTGGGCTCTCGCCGCCGTCGCGGCGATCCTCGGGTTCGCGTTCAGCGCCATGATGGACGTCTGGCTGTGGTGGGGCTTCTCGCCGCACACGCTGCCGGCGCTCGCCGCGGTGCTCGCGCGCGGCCTGTGGTTCGACGTGTCGCACGCGGCCGGCAACGTCGCGATCGCGCTCGCGGCAGGGCCTGAGCTGCGCCGGATGCTCGACCGTTACGGCGCGCGCCTTCGAACGGTGGTCGTATGGGCGGCCTAGCCGCCCTCGCCGCCGCGGTCGTCCTCGCGGCGTCGCCGGTCTCGTTCCTGCAGAGCCATGCCGCGGGCGGCGCCTACGCGGAGCCGGGCGGCACGACCGACGCGCTGCTTTCGTCTTGGGCCGTGCTCGGCCTGCACGCGGCGGGCGCCGACTCCGCGGGGTCGCTCGCGTACCTGCGGTCGCAGGAGCCCTCGCTCCGGACGTCGAACGACATCGCGCTCGTCGCGCTGGCCGAGCAGGCACTCGGCGCGCGCAACGACGACCTGCTCGCGCGCCTGCAGATGCGGCCGACCGGGCAGATCGGCGAGACGCTCAACTCGACGTTCTGGGGCGTGCTGGCCCTCGGCCGCTCGACGCCGGCGACGACACGGTTCCTGCTCGCGCACCAGGCAAAGAGCGGAGGCTGGTCGTGGTTCGTGCGAGGCCAACCGGACTCCAACGACACTGCGGCCGCGCTCGAGGCGCTGCGCGTCGCCGATGTCCACGGCCGGCCGGTTGCGCGCGGCGTCGCGTTCCTGCGGTCGTTCCAGAACCGCGACGGCGGGTTCGAGCTGACGCGGCGGAGAGGCTCGGACGCGCAGTCGACCGCGTGGGCGATCCAGGGGCTCGTCGCGGCCGGCGCGAAGCCGCCGCGCAGCGCCTTCGCCTACCTCGCCCGTCTGAAGCGCGAGGACGGCAGCTACCGCTACTCGGCCCGTTACGCCACGACGCCCGTCTGGGTCACGGCGCAGGTGCTCGCCGCGCTCGCCAAGAAGCCGTTCCCGCTCTAGAGGTCGAGCGCGTACTCGACGCGCCGCCCGCACGGCACGTATCCGAGGCGGCGGTTCACTGCGAGCATCGGCGCGTTGGTCTCGTCGTTCATCGTCACGATCTGCGCGATCCCGTTCTCCGCCGCCCAGGCCGTCGTCGCGAGCTTGACCGCGAGTGCGAGGCCGCGCCCACGGTGCTCGCGGCTCGTGCCCGTGAACATGTTCATGCCGCGCCCGAGCTCCTTGCTCGCGAACAGGAGCGAGATCGACGCGACGCGCCCGTCGACGACCGCGCCGAAGCTCCCGTCGCGGGCGAACAGCGGGCTATCCCAGACGAAGTCGCACCACTCGTCGTAGTCGATCTCGCTGACCTGCTCCAACGCGGGCATGTCGCGCGTCGTCTCCTCGTCGATGCGGTGCAGCTCGTGCGGGTCGAGCTCACGGGCGGGCCGGACGTCGACGGCCGGATCCGGCTCCTCAATCACCGCGCGCGGGTCGAGCAGCGACAGCGTCTCCGCCCGCGCCTCCGTCCAGCCGCGCCGCGTCGCGAACGAGACGCCGGGGCCGCTCTCCTGGAACATCGCCGTCGCCTGCCGGGCGCCGAGCGAGCGGACGTGCTCGAGTCCGAGCTCGTAGAGCGCGGAGCCGACGCCGCGGTTCCGGTGCTCGGGGCGCACCCACACCCGGAGCGAAGCGACGTCCCCGCTGCCGAAGAAGTTCAGCCCGGCCTCGACGGCGCCCACGATGCGGTCGTCCGCTACGGCGACACGCGAGAACAACCGAGCTCGTTCGGGGATCGCGCGGCGCCGGTGCAGCCAGTCGGCCGCGTTGGTGACGGTCCACGGGTGCGTCGCGAGCAACAGGTCGGCGAACTGACCGGCGTCTGCGACCGGCTCGAGCTCGCGGATGGTCATACTCGCCATGTGGTCGCTGCGATTCTGACGATCGGCAACGAGATCGTCTCCGGCGACGTCGACAACGGCAACGCGTCGTGGCTCGGGCGCCGTCTCGAGCAGCTCGGCGTGAAGGTCGTGCTCAGCGCGGCCGTGCCGGACGAGCTCGAGCGGATCGTCTCGTTCGTGCAGCGCGAGGCGCCGACCGTCGACCATCTGATCGTCACCGGCGGCCTCGGCGGCACGCCCGACGACATCACCCGCGAGTCGCTCGCGGCCGCGTACGGCGTGCCGCAGGAAGACGTGCCCGAGCTGGCCGACGACCTGCGTGCGCGGTTCCGCGGCGACCCCGAGTACGCCGCGCGCTGGGCCGCGCTGCCGCAGGGCTCGCAGCCGCTCGAGAACCCGATCGGCGGGGCGCCCGGCTTCCGCATCGAGAACACGTGGGTGCTGCCGGGCCTGCCGCGCGAGATGGAAGCGATGTTCGACCGCTACGCGGACGAGTTCCGTGCGACGCGGCCGATCGGCTCCTGGCGGCGCCGCTACAGGACCCGCGAGTCGATCATCGCGCCGGCACTGGTGGAGGCGACGAGCCGCTGGCCCGAAGTATCCGTCGGGTCATACCCGTACTTCCACGAGGACGGCCCGGAGGTCGAGGTGGTGCTCAAATCGGCCGATTCGGACGTGCTCGACACGGCCGGGACCTGGCTCGAAGGCGAGCTCGACCGCCTGACGTGATCGGTACGGTGGTCGCGTGTCCGTCGCCCGGCCCGAGAGCTACCTCGCCGACCTGAATCCCGCCCAGCGGGAGGCCGTGCTGACGACCGAGGGGCCGCTCCTCGTGATCGCCGGCGCCGGGTCGGGGAAGACGCGCGTCCTGACCCACCGAGTCGCGCACCTGCTCGCCGCCCACGGCGTGAAGCCGAACGAGATTCTCGCGATCACCTTCACGAACAAGGCAGCGGCCGAGATGAAGGAGCGTGTCGAGCGCGCTCTCGGGCCGGTTGCCCGCGCGATCTGGATCATGACGTTCCACTCGGCATGCGGCCGGATCCTGCGCCGCGAGGCCGAGCGGCTCGGCTACCGGTCGAGCTTCACGATCTACGACCAGGCCGACCAGGTGCGCCTCGTGAAGGCGTGTCTCGAGGAGCTCGACCGCGACCCGAAGCGCTTCGTCCCCCGCGGCATCCACGCGCAGATCTCGAACGCGAAGAACCAGCTCGTCGGCCCGGACGAATACGCCGCGCGCGTCGCGAGCTTCTACGACCAGACCGTCGCCGACGTGTACAGGCTCTACCAGCGCCGGCTGTTCGCGTCGAATGCCGTGGACTTCGACGACATGCTGATGCTCACGGTCGACGTGCTGCAGCGGTTCCCCGAGGCGCGCGAGAAGTGGTCGAAGTCGTTCCGCTACGTGCTCGTCGACGAGTACCAGGACACGAACCACGCGCAGTACGTCCTGCTCAAGCTGCTGGCGGGAGAGCACCGGAACCTGATGGCTGTCGGCGACCCGGACCAGAGCATCTACGCGTTCCGCGGAGCCGACATTCGCAACATCATGGAGTTCGAGCGCGACTTCCCGAACACGAAGGTGATCCCTCTCGAGCAGAACTACCGGTCGACGAACACGATCCTCCAGGCGGCGAACAGCGTCATCGCGCACAACCGCGAGCGCAAGGAGAAGAACCTCTGGTCCGACCTCGGCGAGGGCGAGCCGGTTCGCGTTATCGAGACGGAGGACGAGCACGGCGAGGCGCGGTTCGTCGCTGCCGAGATCGCCGCGCTCATCGAGGAGGGCTACAGCTCGCGGGAGATCGCCGTCGTATACCGGACGAATGCGCAGAGCCGCGTGCTCGA
>Ga0136846_1210680_pt1 | contig 14564 bp, 12 predicted proteins | sample HopSoiMetagenom2_FD_96841 | JGI IMG/M metagenome (GOLD analysis project Ga0136846, IMG submission 96841) | Grasslands soil microbial communities from Hopland, California, USA - 2 Assembly 2016 (version 4) | ecosystem: Environmental > Terrestrial > Soil > Grasslands | place: USA: Hopland...
CTGATAGGTATGCGGTCGGGACTCCTCGTGTGGCGTTAAGTACGGGTTGAGACTCTGATTGGACATACGATACAGGCGTTATGGTGAGACCAACGCGCGAAGTCGTGCCCGAATTGCCTGTTGCACGGCCGGGCTATTTGACATGCGTGGGTGAATAATTGTCCATGGTATCGGGATAGTAAGATCCGGATCCGGGAGACTAGATACATCCAAATCGACATCACCTGGTCCGGCACCGAAATCGGGCCCCCATGGATTGGCGAATTAAGTTGGTACTGGTTCAAATGAAAATCGGTTAGCTTTGGCCGTCTTGTCTCCGACATTTGGTCGACTTGTAGGCCAAGGAGAAAATTCGGATCGATTGCGTCAATATAGGCGGTCATCGGAACCGTGAATGGTCTTGTAATCGTACCATCCGCTTTATCGAACATGAGTGCCATCGAAAGGGGAAAGATCTTACCTCCACCGCGGCTGTACCCGATCAGCACAACATGGTCAACGGCGCGATCGTTGATTGCGGAGACGATTTCTTTCAAAACATGCCCGGTTCCGTCATTGGGATCAACGTCTGTCTCTTTGAATTCGTGCACGTCGAGGCCGCTATTGCGATATTCATCAATTGCAAACTGATGTATTCCATTGCCAAGACCCTCGAGCCCGGTCGGTGCGGGATCGCTCGGAATCTGGCGCCATCCAGCTGGAAAAGGAGCTGGAAAAGGGGATAAGTCCAAATATTAATGGGACTTATCCCCTTTTCCCGCCCCGATACTGTGCCAATCGAACTTGAGTGACGCCCTGCTTCCCTGCAGGCCATTGCCCAAAGCTTGCTTTCCGTCCAGCGGACAGGAAAAGGTGTCAGGAACCAACAATTGCGGAAAAGCGGAAGCCCCGATCGGGGTTTTCCCCTTTGTCCTCCATTCCTCAAAACAAGCGGCGGGCGCCCGGTTTGGCGTTAGTCCGCGTCTGCGGCCACGAATGAATTACCATGATAAGGGCTCAGTTCTGATGAGAGACGAGCAACAGGTCGTCTAACTGGCCCCAAGCATCGGCAACTTATCCTACCCAAACAGCCGGGGCAATCCCCCCACCCGACCGCGACCCACGGAATAAGAATTTCGACAAATTTTTGCAAAATCGACCGGATTTATCGCCCGCTTTTCGGTCCGTTTTTCAATTGAGATAGGGGAGGACGATCTCATGTCCAGAAAGACCAGGCACAGAATTTTCATTCCCTTTTTTGCCGGGCAACGAGCGATAATCGCACCGCTTCCTTTAAGAGCGGCACGTATGAACTTTCGCTTCCCTTTCATGGCGGGCCGATCTGCTGTAACGGGCGTTGGCTGCGATGTTTACGAGAAAAAGCTTCCGCAACGGTGGCCGTTAATAGTTAATAGATTCCCAAAAAAACGCCGTGCGGTAGCCTCGTGCGAGGGTGACCAACACCGCAAGCAGCCCGTGACGACTCAAAGCCAGCGCCTTAACATGACCAACGGTCTAATACATGCCAAAAACCATGAGCGATGATCTTGTAGCCCGGATTCATGCCCGCGACGCGCAGGCGCTGGCCGATTTCATTGCCGCGCACCGTCCGCAGCTGATGGCCTTCATCGAGCGGCAGCTCGGTACGGCCTTGCGACGCAAAGTGGAGCCGGACGACGTTTTTCAGGAAGCGAGCACCGAAGCGGTTCGGGCGCTGCCGACCGCGGAATTGGGCGACCGGGATCCGTTCTCGTGGATGTGCCAAATTGCCGAGCGGCGCATTATCGACCTGCACCGGCATTTCTTCGGCGCTCAGAAACGCGACGCTGGCCGCGAGGTGTCGCTCGGCTCGGACCGCGGCAGCGACTCGGAGCCGGCGGGCCTGATCAACCTGCTCGTGGCCAGTTTGACGACGCCGAGCCAGGCGTTTTCGCGCAATGCGCGGGAAGCGCGGCTGCTGGAAGCGCTTGGCAAACTACCGGAGGAGCAACAATCGGCGTTGCGGATGCGGTACATCGAGAGTCTTCCCAGCAAGCAAATCGGCGAGCGGCTGGGAAAATCTGACGCCGCCGTCCGCGTCATGCTCACCAGGTCGCTGAAAAAGCTGCATGAGCTGTTGGGTGAAAATCCGTAGTCGCCGCTGGCCTGCTTCGTGCCTAGGAGAACAATGACCAAGAACCGAAGAACCAAGAACCAATAGGTGAGAAGGTAGTGCGGAGTTGGAATTTGGTTCTTTGGTTCTTGGAATTTGTCCCGTGCCTGAGCTCCCCGATATCGCCAGCTATCTTGTCGCACTCAAGCAGCGAATTGTGGGAGAGTCGCTCGCCAGAATTCAGATTCGCAGTCCCTTTGTGGTTCGCACTGTCGATCCGGACATCTTTTCGCTGCAAGGCGAAATGGTGCTGGAGCTGACGCGAATCGGAAAGCGGATCGTTTGGCATTTCTCCGACGATCGGTTTTTGGTTTTTCATTTGATGATTGCGGGCCGGTTTCACTGGAAGAAGCTCGGCGCTAAGCCGGTCGGCAAGAATGACCTGGCTGCCTTTTCGTTCGCAAGCGGGACGCTCATGCTCACCGAAGCGAGCCAGAAGAAGCGGGCTTCGCTACACGTCGTGCAAGGCGGCGAGGCACTGGCGACGTTCGATCGCGGCGGGATTGAGCCACTGGGTTGCTCGCTGGCCGAGTTCGCTGCGGCGGTAACGCGCGAAAACCACACGCTCAAGCGAAGTCTGGCCGATCCGCGCCTTTTTTCTGGAATCGGCAATGCCTACAGCGACGAAATTCTATTCGCCGCCAAACTATCGCCCGTGACATTGACGCAGCGATTAACGGACGAGCAAATCGCCCGCCTCTACACTGCCACGTGCGACGTGCTTCGCAGCTGGATGGATCGGTTGACTGCGGAAGCAGCTGAGCGTTTTCCTGAGAAGGTTACTGCCTTTCGTCCTGAAATGGCGGTTCACGGCCGCTATGGAAAGCCGTGCCCGCTCTGCGGCACGACCGTTCAGCGGATTGTGCACGCCGAAAATGAGAGCAACTACTGCCCGCGTTGCCAGACTGGCGGCAAGCTGCTCGCCGATCGCTCGCTGTCGCGGCTGCTCAAGGATGATTGGCCGCGGACCATCGAGGAATGGGAAGAGCGACGCATGTAAGTGGGGCAGACATTCCTGTCTGTCATTTCTAGCGCATACTCGGCAGACAAGAATGTCTACCCCACTACGGTTTCACCGGGTGCCGAATCGCGCGACCCGCGAGCTTTTCGGTTGGCCGCTCGTCTTCGACCGCAATCTGGCCATTGACGAGCACCACCCTGGTTCCTGTCGCCCATTGGAGCGGCTTCTCGTACGTGGCTACATCGCGAAACGTAGCCGGATCGAAAACCACGACGTCGGCATAATAGTCGGGCTTCAAATAGCCGCGGTCCGGTAATCCGAGGACCTTCGCCGGCAATCCGCTGGCGCTGTAAATGGCCTGCTGGAGAGGAATGATCTTTCCCTCGATGGCATAGCGGCCGATCTTGCGCGGAAATGTCCCGAACGACCGCGGATGAGGCTGAGCCGGCGAATCGAGTGATTGCGTGCTGCCGTCGCTGGCTGTTGCGACCCAGGGCTCTCGCATGAAGAGCCGCACATCGTCCTCATTCATGCCGAAGTTGACGACCTGAGCGCCGTCTCGCCGCATGATGTCGAGCACCACGTCCAGCGGCGATTGGTTTGTACTCTTTGCGATTTGCGCGATTGTTTTGCCTTGCCACGAACGTTCCGGCGCAAAGCTGGCGATCATGATCGACTCGCCGCCATTACGGCCGCCAAGCGATTGCTCGATTCTGTGGCGGACTTTTGGGCCCTGCTCGGCGTCGTCCAGCGCCGCTTTGAGCTTTTCCCAGATGCGCACCTCGGCCGGAATGACGGTTGCCGAAAGCGAGGTGCTGCTGGCCGTGTAGGGGTACTGGTCGGCGGTCACGCGCTGGCCAGCCGTTCGGGCGTCGCGAATTCTTTGAATCGCATCGGGGGCGAGTCCCCAGGCTGCCTTGCCGCTGGCCTTGATGTGCGAAATATGAACGGGCAAATTCGCCAGCTTGCCGATCGTAAGAATCTCGTCAAACGACTCGAGAAGCTGGGTGCCCTCGTTGCGAATGTGCGAGGCATAAATCCCGCCGTGCTTGCCAACCACCTCGGCGATCGCGATCAGCTCATCGGTTTTCGAAAAAGTACCGGGCGTGTAGATAAGCCCGGTGGCCATGCCGCAGGCGCCGTCGCGCATTGCCTGCTCGGCCAGTTTCTTCATCTGCGCCAGCTCATCGGGCGACGGCGGCCGGTTGGCATCGCCTTTCATCACACGACTGCGCAGGCTGCCGTGCGGCAGGAGATGGAGGATATTTGTGCCCGCGCCGCCGGTATCGATTTTTTTGAAGTAATCCGCGACGTCAGTTGGACCCGACCCGCAGTTGCCCGTGACGACCGTGGTGCAGCCCTGCATCAGAAAATTCGCGTTGTGCCGCGTCTTTGGCTGCACAATGCCGCTATCGCTGTGCGAATGCAGGTCGATAAAGCCGGGCGCGACGATCAGCCCCTTGCACTCGATGATCCGCGGCGAGCCGGCGATATCAAACTTGCCGACCGCGATGATGCGATCGCCTTTGATTGCAACGTCGCCAGCGGCGCCTTCGGAGTTGCTTCCGTCATAGACCGTACCGCCGCGAAGGACCAGATCTGCGGCGATGGGATCAGCGGCAAGAAGGGAAAAGGTGACCAGAAGCGCGGCGTGCATGGCGCGGGTTCGCAATCTGCAAGTTGTGACGCATCAAGTGAGGGGAGGATTTATGATGTATAACCCACCGGTCATCGAGAATCAAACAGCTCCGTTTAAGACAGAAGGGAAGGAGCTATGAAAGGATTAAGCTTTGCTGGGGCGTTCCTCGTGTTGATGTTTCATGCGAGCAGCTCAGAGGCTGGCATTTTTGGTCGGCGATGGGTGCAGCCGACGAATCAATCCCGTTCGAATCGTGCGCAGCCGACCACGGTATATCGTTCGTATTCGCAGCAGCCGACGTTTCCGTTCAGCTCACGGAGCGATCCGCGAGAGTGGAAAGAGGCGCACCGCGGGTACGGGATCAAGCTTCGTGGCTGGTAGTCCAGAACCCTTGGATCGCGGTCGGTCGGTGCGCTGGTCGCTCAAGGGCCTGAGCGACCTACTTTGAGCGGGGGACGAAGAGGGTTCGCCCGCGGTCGAAGTCAACATTGACGAAAACGCGGTCGCCAAAGCGGCGCGGCAGGCAATCGACGACGACGGACATGGAGGCCTGGTCGCGGATTTCCATCTTTACTTTGCCGAGGGCACGGTCGCGAACCGTGACCCAACCGGCGAGCGAGCTGTCGTTGAACATGCGGCCCCAAGTGCCGGGGGCGTCGATCGAGATTGAGATGATTTCATCGATCTTGGAGACGAAGCTTTTTTTGCGGGTGCGAGCGAGCTCGAAAAGCTCCTCTTCGCGGAGGGTTTCGAGGCCAGTTTCAGCTTCCGCAGGAGCGCTGTTGCTCGTAATCGCATGGGCGATGCAGGCGCCCATCATTCCACCTAGCACGGCACCCACGACGATCGCGTTGTTATTTGGCTCACCGCCGGAGCCGGCTTTGTCGCGCCGCTCAAGGAATAGCAATCCCTGCGGCATCGAGAAGACCTGGTAGCGCGGACTAGAAAATGTGCGGGGGATGATCGCCTGGAAGGAGGGTCGATCGCTGGCGTTGTTGTTCAAGTAGCTCATCGACGAGAGCTGCATTTGGCCGGAGTTGTACATGGCAGTTGGGGGGCAGGAGTCAGAAGTCAAAGCGCCTGCGAGGGCGTTACAAAAAGATAGAACCTGCTGGCCGAAATGCGGCGTTTCGTCGCACGAGGCGTAACGGGATAATCGGTCCAGACGGGATAATCGGATTTGCGTGGCGTCGCGGAATGCCCCAGACCTTCATAAAATGGGCGTGGAGTCGCATGACCGACTCAAGAGATGGAGCGAAAAATGAGGCATTTTGCAATCGTCGCGATCATCGGACTGTTCTTGGTCGCCGGGCGGACGGCCGAGGGCCGGGTCGAGGGAGAAGCGCTGCTCGGACGGCCGTTTGGCGTCGCGCAGGTGAGCATTACGGGCCTGGATGTGGCTATCGATGTCAACCGGGTGGCGATCGAAGAGAAGAATGGGCGGGCGTTGTATCCGGCGGCAACGCAGGGCGTCTTTGGGCGGTTGATTGGACAGATTCTGGGCGGGCCGACGGAGCGGCCGGCGGCCGGCGTCACGATTTATTTCCTTTTTCGCGGTGAGCAGCCGCTGGAGCTGACGGTTTATACGCCGCAGCCAGTGTCGGTGGTGGTGCAGCCGCGAGCGGACAACGCGCGGCGGTTTGATCGCGATTTGGCGACATGGTGGCGGCATTACAACAGCTTCTGGCGGAATGAGCGGGCCGATGATAATCAGCCGCCGATCGTGGCGACGTATTTGACGTCGATGCTCAGCCAGCGGCTGGGGCTGGACCCGCCGGTAATGGAGCGGCTGCAGGCAAAAACTGCTGCGAATTCGCAGACAACGCAGGCGCTGGAATTGATGCTTGGAATGGAACGGCTGCGCCAGGAGGCGCTGAAGCAGACGATGCTGGGGCGGAGCGATTTTGGCGAAATGGCGAATTTGCCGCTGCCGCCGGGGCCAACGTGGCTGCCGCCGGCGTTCCCTGCGGGCGCGGCGGTCACGGAAATCGAGCCGATGGCGTTGCACGTGCCAGCGAACTGGTTCTACGTGCGGTTCGGAACATTTCCAAGTTACTTGTGGCTGAGTCACTTGCTCGACGAATACAGCGGCGACATCAGCAGCATGGTCACGCTGCGAAGCTATGCGGGACCGGATGAGCGTCTGCAGCAGCAGCTTGGATTAGAAGACAACGTCCTGGGCGATTTGTTGGGCGAGCACATCATTGCCGATGTGGCGCTGGTGGGACGCGATACGTTTGGAAGAGAAGGCGCCGCGATCGGAATGATCTTTCAGGCGAAGAACAATCGGATTCTGGGCAATGATTTTTCCGAGCAGCGGAAGCGGGCGCTAGCGCGAGAGAAAGAGAACGGAGCAACGGCGCAGACGCTACAGATCGGTGGGCGCGATGTGTCGTTTTATTCGACGCCCGATAATCGGCTGCGATCGTTTTATGTGACGGACGGTGATTTTCATCTGGTTGCGACGTCGCGGGCGATGGTGGAGCAGTTTTTGAGCCTTAGCGACGGCGGCGGTTCGATCGGGAAATCGGCGGAATTTCAGTTCGTGCGGCAGGCGATGCCGCTGAGTCGCAACGACACGGCGTTTGTGTATTTTTCGTCCGCATTTTTCGAGGGGCTGTTCAGTCCGCAATATCAGATCGAGCTGCAGCGGCGGATGAAGTCGGTGACGGATATTGAACTGCTGATGTTGGCGCGGCTGGCGGCGCGCGGGGAGCAAATCCGCAGCGACAGCGCCGAGAATCTCGCGGCCGCGGGCCTATTGCCGCGTGGTTTTGGGCGGCGGCCAGATGGGAGCGGGCCCGTCATTCGTGGTGCGCAGATTGTCGATGCGCTTCGCGGCGGGAGGGGCACGTTCACGCCGATTCCTGATGTAGCGGTAAGCATGGTGACGCCCGGCGAGGCGGAGCGCGTGCAGGCCCTGAATGCACAGCTTGGCAGCCAGTGGCGACGGATGGATCCGCTGTTCGTCGGTATTCAGCGGACGGCACTCGATGATAAGGGGCGCGAGCGGATTGTGATCGACGGAAACATCAATCCGCTCGATCAGAGCAAGTATGGCTGGGTGTTGTCGCTGCTAGGGCCGCCGACGCGACAGATGATCTCGCCCGCGCAGGGCGATGTGGTCTCGGTGCAGGCTGCACTGCGTGGCGGGGTTTTGCTGCCACGGATCGGACCGCATCAGATGTTCGTCGGTCTTCAAGATTTGCCGCGGGAGACATCGATGCCGGGATCGGGCCTCTTGCAAACGCTGAACTTGTTGCGTTCGACGCCCGGCTACATCGGCTCATGGCCGGCGGCCGGCTTTTTGGACCTTCTGCCGTTTAATCTGGGCGGGTCGGTGGCCGATGCCAACGGGTTTTCCCGCCTGCCGTTTGGGCTGTGGCGGCGGCAAGGGGGCGGCTTTTCCGTGTTGGCGTTTGATCCGCAGTTGTTGGTGGATGTGACGCCGCAGCTGCGGGTGGTCGAGTCGGAAATTGAGGCGCAGATTCGGCTGCACGTTGAGGATTTGTCGCAGTCGAAAATTCGGCCATGGATTGTAGGACTGTATTATCAGCGCGGTCTGACTGCGTCGGCTGGTAATGCGCGGTTCCTGGCGCTGCTCGAGCAGCAGATGCATGTGCCGATTGATCAATCGAAGACGACGATGGAAGAGCTGCTGGACGCGAAACTGCTTTGCCCGCTGGGCGGCGAATATCAGCTGGTTGAGGATTTGAACGGCGGATTGAAAAGCTGGCAATCGACGGCATGGGCCAAACGCAATTCGACGCGCGTGCCGGAAGATTTTCAAGCGCCGCTCTTGAAGTGGTTTCGCGGCCTGGATGGCCACCTGACGAGCTTCGGTGATCAGATTACGACGCGGATCGAGCTGGACATGCAGCGCAATCCAGCGGCGCCGAAGGTGGAACTGCCGAACTTTTTCAATCTTGGCAATCTATTCGGCGGCGGGCAAAAGGCGCTGAAGGCTAAGGACAAGGCAAAGGATGAGGAGCTGCCGCCGCCGCTGCCGCCGGTGAAGGAAGTGCCCAGGATTGAAGCGCCTAAGTTGGAGCTGCCGAAGGTGACTTCGGGTGGGCGGGATACGGAGTGAATTCTCACGCAGAGGCGCAAAGACGAAGTGAGGCGAGTTCCGACTTTCTTTGCGCCTCTGCGCCTTTGCGTGATGCTTTTCTGGTGAATGACTGCGATTGGCAGTGAAATCTTGGCGATGAATCGGCCGCCCGGTCGTGCAGAGCGCGCTATCGCTTGACACCGCAGGCTTTTTGAGCACGGAGCAACACCTCGCCGGCCTTTTTTCGCGCGCGGGATGCGCCGTCGGTGAGGATGGCTTGGACTTTGAGCAGGTCGGCGGCGAGTTCTGCCCGCTTGGAGCGGAATGAGGCAAAAAACTGCTCGGCGGCGTCGGCGAGGGCTGTTTTGACCTGGCCGTAGCCGAAATTACCTTTTTGGTAGAGCGCGGCCATCTCGTTTCGCTGGGCGTCGGTGGCAAAGAGCGAATAGAGCTGATAAAGGTGGTCGTTTTCGTAGTCAGGCTTGGGCTGCTCCATGGGGCGGGAGTCGGTGGTGATCCGCATCACCTTTTTGCGCATCGCCTTTGGCTCATCGAAAATCTCGATCGTGTTGTTGTAGCTCTTGCTCATTTTTTCGCCGTCGGTGCCGGGAACCTTGGCGGAGCTTTCGAGGACCTTGTACTTGGGCAGCACAAAAGTCTCGCCGAAGAGATGGTTGAAGCTGCCGGCGATGTCGCGGGCAACTTCAATGTGCTGAATCTGATCCGCGCCGACGGGGACAATCTCGGAGTCGTAGATCAAGATGTCGGCGGCCATCAGCACGGGGTAGGTGAAGAGGCCGACATCGGCGGCGAGCCCTTTGGTGACCTTGTCTTTGTACGAGACGCAGCGCTCGAGCAGACCCATCGGCGTGATCGACATCAGCAGCCAGGTCAGCTCAGTGACTTCGGGCACGTCGGACTGCTCAAAAAGGACGGCCTTGCTCGGATTGAGGCCGAGGGCGAGCAGATCAAGAGCGGCGTCGATCGTGTTCTGCCGCAGAGCGGCGGGATCACGGATGGTGGTCAGGGCGTGGAGATTGGCGATGAAGTAGTACGCGTCGTTGCCGTGCTGGAGATCGATGTACTGACGAATCGCGCCAAAGTAGTTTCCCCAGTGGAAACGGCCGGTGGGTTGGATGCCGGAAAGGACGCGCATGCGAGGAGGGGCTAGGACTGGGGGCTAGGGACTAGGGACTAGGGACTAGGGCGTCGATTGTCATTTGATATTTGATTTTAGTGTGCCGACGATATCGCGGACGTGGGCTGCTCCAGCGTCCTTTAAAGCATTCGGAAGTGCGGAGACGAGCTTCATGGTGACGGTTGGATCATAGTAGTTTGCCGTGCCAACTTGAACGGCGCTAGCCCCGGCGACCAGGAATTCCATCACATCGTCGATCGTGGCGATGCCCCCAATGCCGATGAGGGGCGTTTTTACGGCCTGAGCTGCTTGATAAACGCAGCGCAGAGCGATCGGCTTGATGGCCGGTCCGGAAAGGCCGCCCATGACGTTGCCAAGCATGGGTCGCCGCCGGCGCCAGTCGATCGCCATGCCCAAAACCGTGTTGATGAGCGAGATGGCATCCGCACCGGCGTCTGCAGCGGCCCGCGCGATCGCGGGAATGCTCGTGACATTTGGCGTGAGCTTGGCAATGATCGGCAGCGAGGTCGCTTTTCGGCACGACTCCACGAGCCGGCCACACATGCCGGAATCGGCCCCAAAATCGACTCCATGCGCGACATTCGGGCAGGAGATGTTGAGTTCCATGGCCGCAATTCCCGGCTGTCGATCGAGCTGAGCGGCCATACTGACGAATTCGTCATGGTCACGGCCGGCAATGCTCACGATGATTGAAGTCGGCAATTCACGGAGATAGGGAAGATGGTGCTCGAGGAAAGCGTCGAGCCCATCGTTATCAAGGCCGATCGAATTCAGCAAGCCACAGGCGGTTTCGACGGTTCTCCAGGGTGTGTTTCCCGGCCGGGATACTGTGGTGACGGTTTTCGGCAAAATTCCGCCAAGGCGACTGAAATCGATCAGCTGCTCCATCTCGCGAGCGTAGCCGAAGGTGCCCGAGGCGGCGAGGATCGGATTTCGCAGCTTCAGGCGGCCGAGTTGGACTGAGAGATCGATAGTCGCCACCGACATGGGTCCGTTTCCTCGTGGAAGGCCACGCCCTTCTAGGGCGTGCCACCCTTTCGCGTTCTGACACGCTGGCTCAAGCTTATTCCAGGCGTCCGTGGCTGGCGACGGGTGCGTTTAAACCGCCTCGACTCGCGCGAGGCCCGCAAATACAATAGCTACCCTGGCGGCCGGATGCCGCTAAGGTTCGCCCGGATTGCCCCGATTGCCACTCACTCTGCTGCTGCATGTCTCGTCGCGTAGTTATTACCGGAATTGGGCTGATTTCGCCGCTGGGCAATACGCCTGAGAAGCTATGGGACGCTTTGTCGAGCGGCACGAGTGGCGTGCGGACGCTGGAATCCATTCCGGGGGCAGTGTTTTCGACCAAATACGGAGCTGAGGCCCGCGATTTTACCGGCTCGATTGAGGATTTTGGGCCGCTCGACAAGGCTATGTCGCGGACCATCAAGAAGAACCTCAAGGTCATGTGTCGCGAGATGCAGATCGGCATCGCGGCAGCTCAGCTCGCGCTAGTGGACAGCAAATTGCCGCTGGGATCGGTGAATCTGGATCGCGTGGGCTGCGTCTATGGCTCCGATTACATGCTCACGACTCCCGAGGAATTTACGGGGGCAATTAAGAACTGCCTGGATGAGCAAGGAACTTTTCACTTTGAAGATTGGGGCGAGAAGGGACTAAGCGCCGTCGAGCCGCTGTGGCTCCTAAAATATTTGCCAAATCTGCCGGCGAGCCACATCGCAATTTTCAACGACCTGCGGGGCCCGAATAACTCGCTGACGATGCGGGAGGCATCGAGCAATTTGGCGATCGCGGAAGCATATTGCACGATCGCCCGCGGGCATGCGGATGCGATTCTGGCCGGTGCCACTGGCACCAAGGTCCATCCGGCGCGGACGATTCATGTAGTGACGCAGGAAGAAGTCGCGGTACATGATGGCGATCCAGCACATCTCAGCCGGCCCTTTGACCGCCATCGAGCGGGAGCCGTACTGGGAGAAGGGGCGGCGGCAATCATGCTGGAGGAAGTGGAATACGCCCAGACGCGTGGAGCACAAATTCTGGGGGAAATCGTCGGTTTCGGATCCTCTGCAGTGAGTGACGTGCGAGGGATTGGCCAATACATGACCGCGTTCAGGAATGTGCTGAACCAGGCACTTGCTCACAGTCGTCTCAAACCCGATCAAGTGGGACACATTAATGCCCATGGGCTGAGTGCGCGTCGCTGTGATGCGGAGGAAGCCCAGGCGATTGCGGAGGTTTTCGATGGCCGGCGACCTGGCGTGCCGGTCGTCGCGGCGAAAAGTTACTTTGGCAATCTCGGCGCGGCGAGCGGGTTAATTGAGCTCGTGGGCAGCTTGCTGGCACAAAAGCACAACCGCTTGTTCCGCACACTAAACTTTGAAACGCCCGACCCGGAGTGCCCCGTCAATGTCGTGGCGAGGGACGACGTTTCGCCGGGCGATACGTTTATCAAACTCAGCATTACGCCCCAGGGCCAAGCCAGCGCGGTGGCCGTGCGACGCTTTGCGTAGCACCGACTGGATTCTTTAAGCCCCTACAGCTTCACAGGATTGCCTGACCGGCAGGGGCGATTCTTCCGTTTCAACCCGCAGTCATCAGGCCGATATCTATCGTAGAGCGGTTCCACTGGGGAGCTGCGCACCGGCAGCGGTTGGGATGAAAAAATGCGACGTGCAAGCGGCGCGGCGCTGGCAGTTTGGCTGATGGTGGCTGTCGCTGCTGCGCAGATTCCGCGCGATCCGCTGGCCGCCCCTCTGCCCGGCGCGGCGGGGACAAACGGTGCCAACGCGCCGCCGCAGCCCGCACCATTCGTTACGAAGCAGAACGACGTCGAGATTCCATTCAACGTTCGTCCTGGCATGACCGCTGAGAATCAACCCAGCAGCGTGCGGATTTATGTTTCGTGGGACCGCGGCCAGAACTGGCATTTTTACGATGAGCGGAAGCCGGAAGACGCGCGCTTCCGTTTTCGAGCAAAGCAGGATGGGGAGTTCTGGTTTGCGACACAAACGGTCGATCGGTCGGGCCGGCCGGACAGCGCGGAGCCGCGGCGGCCGCAGCTGCGGATGGTGGTCGATACGCAGCGGCCGAAGCTTCTGGTGCAGGCGCATGTCACAGCCTCGGGCACAGTGAACCTGTCGTGGACTGCAGCCGACGCGACGCTCATTCCATCTTCGCTGAAGCTGGAATATCAAGACGCCGGCGGTTCCGGCGGGCTGTGGCAGCCAATCGAGGCGAGCTCGCCGGCGACGAATGCCGCGACAATTACGGGTCAAGCGACGTTTCAGCCGGTCGTGAGCAGTCGCGCGATTAACGTACGGGCGGAGATCGCCGACTCGGCGGGCAATATGGCTTTTTACAGCCAGCGGCTCGCGCTTACGCCGCCCAAGCCGAAGGACATGGGCAGCAACCTGGCGTTCGATCCTTCGGCGACGCGGTGGCCGGCAGCGAAATCGCCGCTGGATGAACCCAATGCCCACCTTGCGGCGGATGCGAGCAAGCTTGCCGCAGGCGACGATGAAAAAGTGCGGATACCGGTAGTTGTTAACAATCCGTTCACCGGACCGGGCCGACTGGCCAGCAACAGCCCCTCGGCAGAGACCCTTCCGATGCCGGGAGCAGAGTCTGTTCCGTCGTTCGAGCCGCTTCCGATGCAGTCGGCACCGGGGTCGAGCGATCCGGGGTTGTCGCCGCCAACGGAAGTAATGCCGCCGCCATTGCCTGCGGAACCTGTCGAGCCGACGAGCGCTGAGCGGCCGCGGCTGACGAATTCGCGGCGCTTCGCCCTGGAATATGACATTCAATCGGTGGGGCCGGAGGGAGTGTCGGCAGTCGAGTTGTGGGGAACGAACGACGGCGGCCGTACATGGACGAAATGGGGCACTGATCCAGACAAGGCGAGTCCATTTGACGTCGAGGTCAGTCGCGAGGCGGTGTACGGTTTTCGGATCGTCGTGGTCGGAAAGAACGGCTTGGCGACCTCGGCCCCGCAAACGGGCGACGCGGCTGATATCTGGGTCAGCGTCGATCTAACGCGTCCCACGGCGAAGCTGACGGGAGCGGTCTATGGCCAAGGAGCGGCGGCGGGCAAGCTCGACATTCGCTGGCAAGCCGACGACACGAACTTGGGCACCCGGCCGGTGACGCTGTCGATTTGCGACCGGCCGGACGGGCGGTTCACGCCAATCGCGACCGGCCTGCCGAACACGGGCGAATACTTTTGGGAGTATGACCCGCGCAGCCCGCGGCAGATTTATTTGCGGCTGGAAGTCCGCGATGATGCAGGAAATGTGGCCATCGATCAGCTTACCGAGCCGATCAAGGTCGAGGGCCTGGAGCCGAAGGGCCAGATTCGTGGGTTCAAACCTGCGGGCGATAATAACCGCGGGTCTTTCCGATCGCCGCTGTTTCGGTAGCTCTATTGTCATTCGGAGCGCTCGCTATAGCGTCGCCGCTTCGGCAGCTTGACATCTTTTGAGCTAACGCAGAGACACGGAGGCGCAAAGGCACAGAGAGGCAGGAGAAGATGCGCTTCTGCAGATGGCGCGCGGTATAGTCATTGGCACGGATCCATGTAGCGACCCATTGGAGCAGGCCTATGGCAAATGCATTGATGTC
>Ga0136846_1229374_pt1 | contig 14562 bp, 17 predicted proteins | sample HopSoiMetagenom2_FD_96841 | JGI IMG/M metagenome (GOLD analysis project Ga0136846, IMG submission 96841) | Grasslands soil microbial communities from Hopland, California, USA - 2 Assembly 2016 (version 4) | ecosystem: Environmental > Terrestrial > Soil > Grasslands | place: USA: Hopland...
CTTCGACAACCGCATCACCCAGCACTACGCGATCGACAACTACGACGACCGGCCGCGGCGGCTCAACCGCGTCACCGTCGCGGGGGACGTGCCGGTGAGCGTCTCCGGCGAGACGAGCTACTCGATCGTCGGGGACGCGTCCCACTACTCACCCGTCGTCGACCCCGCCACCAGCGCGATCGTGGACCAAGGGCACGCGGCATGACCACCGTCGTCGCCCCGCCGAGCGCGGGTCCGGACGCTCCGGCGGCGGCGTCGCCGTCCCCCGCGCGCGAGGTGTTCCTGCCCGTCCAACGCCATCCGTCGGCGATCGGCCGCTTGCGGACTCGGCTGCGCTGGCCACTGGGCATCTACACCACTCCAGTCGTGGTCTTGATTCTCTGGCAGGTGCTCTCGACGGCCGGTGTGCTCGGCGCGACCTACGCACCCTCGCCGATAGCAATCGTGCACAAGGCGGTCGACCTCTGGAACGCCGGCGTACTGGGGCCCGACCTGGCGATCTCCTTGCGCCGAGCGGCCATCGGTCTCGCGCTCGGCCTCGGCCTCGGCATCGTCATCGGGACGCTCGGCGGTCTGCTGCGCACGGGTGAATACCTCTTCAACGGGCTCGTCCAGATCTTCAACACCATCCCGATCCTCGCGATCCTGCCGGTGATGATCGTCTGGTTCGGTATCGACGAACTGCCCAAGGTGCTGATCATCTCGTTCGGGGCGTTCGTGCCCATGTACCTGAACCTGTTCGCGGCCATCCGCGGCGTCGATCAGCGGCTCATCGAGATGGCCCGCACGACCGGAGCCGGCACCTGGCGGTTGGTCAGCCGAGTGCTGCTCCCCGGGGCGCTGCCCGGCTTCCTGGTCGGCCTGCGCTTCTCCCTCGCGTACAGCATCCTCGGCCTCGTCGCGGCGGAGACCGTCAACGCCGATCAAGGCCTGGGGTTCCTCATCACGCAAGGGCAGACGTACCTCCAGACGACGCAGGTGTACGTCGGCCTGGTGACGTACTCGATCCTGGGCCTGCTCGCCGACCAATTCGTCCGCATCCTCGAACGCGTACTGCTCCGCTGGCGCCCGAGCTTCGAGGCCGTCTGATGGCCACCGCGATCGACACCCACGCCGTGGTCGTCGACCAGGTCGTGCGGCGCTTCGGTGACCGGACGGTGCTCGACCGTCTCGATCTGACCATCGCACAGGAGGAGCTCGTCGTCCTGTTGTGACCGTCCGGCTGTGGCAAGAGCACGCTGCTGCGGCTGTTGGCCGGGTTGGACCGGCCCGACGCCGGACGGGTCGAGGTCCCGGCCCAGCGCGCCGTCGTGTTCCAGGCCGACCGCCTGCTGCCCTGGCAGCGCGTCCTGCGGAACGTGACGCTCGGGCTGCGCGGCCCGGACGCCGATGAGCGCGCCCGGGGCGTCCTGGCCGAGGTGGGGCTCGCGGATCACGAGTCGGCCTGGCCGAAGCAGCTCTCCGGCGGCGAGGCCCAGCGGGTGGCCCTCGCCCGGGCGCTCGTCTCCGAGCCGGACCTCGTCCTGCTGGACGAGCCGTTCGCTGCCCTCGATGCGATAACCCGCCTGCGCATGCACGACCTGCTGCGGGATCTTCGCGCCCGGCATCGCGCCGCCATGCTCCTCGTCACGCACGACGTCGCCGAGGCGATCGCCCTCGCCGACCGCGTCCTCGTGATGAGCCGCGGACGCATCGGCGCCTCGCACGAGGTGCGGCTCTCGGCGAATGAGCGCCGGACCAGCCCCGCTCGCGAAGAACTCCGCGCCGCGCTGCTGGCCGACCTCGGCCTGGCCAACGAGCACTGACCCACCTGACAACGCCCACATCAACAGAAAGCACTTTCATGTCGCGCAAGATCATCGTCCGGCTCCTCGGAGCCGCCGCCCTGCTCGTTTCGTCCGCCGGGCTGGCCGCCTGCAGTGACGACAAAGCAGCGGCGGCGCCGCTCAGCAAGTACAAGACGGCCTCCACCGCCGACAGCTCCAAATGGTCCGGCTACACCTTCACGATCGGTGACAACGGCGGGGACGGCAGCCGCGAGCTGGCCCGCATCACCGGCGTGTTCAAGAACGCGCCGTACAAGGTGAAGTTCGCCCGCTTCACCTTCGGTCCGCCGCTGGTGCAGGCCGCGGCGTCAGGGGACATCGACCTCGGCCTGGTCGGCGATGTCCCGCCGATCACCGGCGCCGCCAAGGAGTACGGCTTCAAGATCGTCGGGACGGCGCACTACCTCGACCCCAAGCTGGCGACCGAGGACATCCTCGTGCCGAAGGGATCCTCGATCAAGACGCTGAAGGATCTCAAGGGCAAGAAGATCGCCATTCCGCAGGGCAGCAGCGCCCATGGGCTCGCCCTCCTCGCGCTCAAGAGCGTCGGGCTCACCCCCAAGGACGTGCAGATCAGCTTCCTCGACCCGGCGGCCGGCGCCACGGCGTTCGCCAGCGGCAAGGTCGACGCGTGGTCGATCTGGAACCCGCAGGCTGCGCTGGCGGTGAAGGCCGGAGCCAGGGTGCTCGCGGCCGGCCTGCCGCCGATCGACCAGACGAGCATCTACTACGTCGCGCCGAGCAAGGACCTCAACGATCCCGACCGCAAGGCCGCGCTCACCGACGTCTTCGAGCGGCTCGCCGCCGAGTTCGCGTGGGGCAACGCGCACGAGAGCCAGTTCGCCGGAGCCATCTCCAAGGAGGAGGGGATCTCGGTGGCCGACGCGAAGGCGGTGATCCACACCAACGAGTTCCGCTTCGCTCCGCTGACGGCCGACGACATCGCGCTCGAGCAGGCGCTGTCCGAGGCGTTCTTCGATGCCGGCCAGATCAGCAAGAAGGTCGACGTCTCCCAGCTGACGGCGAACCTCCTCCCGCCCGGCTTCGACAGCACCAAGCTCGACATCAGCGGATCGGCGGCCTGACATGACCAACCGGAAACTGCACCTGAACGCCTTCCTCATGGAGGCCGGGCACCACGAGGCCGCCTGGCGGTTGCCGCAGAGCAATCCGCGGGCCGACTTCGATCTGCAGCACTGGATTGCGCTGGCGAAGCTGGCGGAGTCGGCGAAGTTCGACGCGCTGTTCCTGGCGGACGGGCCGGCGTTCTGGGGTACGGGTGAGTTCCGTCCCCCGGGCCAGCTCGAGCCGCTCACCCTCCTGACCGCGCTGGCCCAGTGGACGGAGCGCATCGGGCTGATCGCGACCGTCTCCACGACCTACAACGAGCCGTACAACCTCGCGCGCCGCCTGGCCTCGGTCGACCACGTCAGCGGCGGCCGGGCCGGGTGGAACATCGTCACGTCAGCCGGTGAGAACGAGGCGGCCAACTTCGGGCTCGTCGAGCGGCCCGATCACGCCACCCGTTACGCCCGCGCCGACGAGTTTCTGCGCGTGGCCAAGGCGTTGTGGGACAGCTGGGAGAACGAGGCCATCCTCGGCGACAAGACCAGCGGACGCTGGGCCGACACCGCCCGCTTCCACCGGATCGACCATGCCGGCGAACACTTCCGGGTCGCCGGCCCGCTGAACGTCGAGCGGCCGCCGCAGGGTTACCCGGTGCTCGTGCAGGCCGGTTCGTCCGAGGACGGCAAGGAGTTCGCCGCCCGGCACGCCGAGGCCATCTTCACCGCCCACCAGACCTACGAGCGGGCGGCCGAGTTCTACGCCGACATCAAGGCCCGCACGGTCGCGGCGGGCCGCAATCCGGAGAGCGTGCTCGTGCTGCCGGGGATCGTCCCGATCATCGGCTCGACGCAGGCCGAGGCGGCTGCGCTCGCGCAGGAGTTGGACGACCTCCGAGTGCCCGAGTTCGGGCTGTACGCGCTGGCCAACGTGTTCGATCTCAAGCCGTCCGACTTCGACCTGGACGGCCCGCTGCCGGCGGCGCTGCTGGCTCGTCCGAAACTCGAGGGCAACCAGAGCCGGGCGGACCTGATCATCGAGCTGGCCGTGCGCGAGAACCTGACCGTGCGGCAGGTGCTGTCGCGGCTCGGCGGCGGGCGCGGTCACTTCGTCCTCGCCGGAACCCCGGACCAGATCGCCGACACGATCGTCGCGTGGTTCGAGGGTGGCGCGGCGGACGGGTTCAACGTCATGGGCGCGGCGCTGCCGTCGGGACTCGAAGCCTTCATCGAGCACGTCCTGCCGATCCTGCGGTCGAAGGGTCTGTTCCGCGAGGAGTACGCGGGGTCGACGCTGCGCGAGCACTACGACCTGGACGTGCCCGCCAACCAGTTCACCGCATGAGTCGTCGTCCTGCGCTCGTCGTTCGAGATCTGACCAAGACGTACGCCGACGGCTTCACCGCACTGCGGGGACTCAACCTGCAGATGGCGGACGGCGCGCTGCTCGGGCTGCTCGGCCCGAACGGCGCGGGCAAGACCACGCTGATCGGCGCGGTGTGCAACCTGGTCCGTCCGACGGCCGGCACCATCGAGGTCTTCGGGCAGGGGCACAACACACGAGCGGCCCGGCAGCTGGTCGGGCTGGCCGAGCAGGAGATCAACGTCGACCGGTTCCTGACGATCCGGCAGGCGTTGATCTATCACGGCGGCTACTTCGGGCTGCGGCGCCGCGAATCGGTGCGCCGGGCCGACGAGGCGCTCGAACTGTTCGGCCTTCGGGCGAAGGCGGGCGCGACCGTGCTCGACCTGTCCGGCGGTATGCAGCGGCGGCTCGTCCTGGCGCGGGCCCTGCTGCATCGCCCACGGCTGCTCATCCTGGACGAGCCGACGGCCGGCGTGGACGTCGAGCTGCGCAGCGAGATCTGGCGCATCGTGCGGTTGTTGAACAGCCGGGGGACGAGCGTGCTCCTCACGACGCACTACCTCGAGGAGGCCGAGGCGCTCTGTGACGAGATCGCCCTGATCGGTGCGGGCCGGATCGCCGACGGCGGCCCTTCGATCGCCCTGCGCGAGAGGTACGCCGTCGGGACCGTCGGAGACGTGTACCAGCGCGTGTTCGGCAAGGCGCCCGTGGCCGTATGAGTGGCGGTATGCCGGCTGCGGTGCCCCTCGAGCCGGAACGCCTGCTCGCCGGGCCGTCCGGTGGGTCGGCGTACCAGCAGCAGCGGGCACCGCTGTGGTGGCTGCTCGAACGGGAGATCCTGCGGTACCTGCGGATCTGGCGCTATTCGTTGGTGGGTCCAACGCTGTCGACGGTGCTGTTCGTGGTGGTGTTCGGGACGGTGCTCGCCAAGCGCGTGGACCAGGTGGGCGCGGCGCCGTACGGGCAGTACATCGTGCCCGGGCTGCTCGCGCAGGCCGTCGTCAACGTCGGCTACTTCAACGGGACCACGTCGCTGTTCGAGGCGCGCCGCGACCGGTACTTGAACGACGTGCTGGCCAGCCCGCTGCGCTGGTGGGAGATAAACCTGGCGCTGGTCGTGGCCGCCGTGGTGCGGGGGATCATCTGCGGCGGTGCCGTGCTGGCGGTCGCGATGCCGCTCACCGGGCTACGAGTGGCGCGCCCGGGCTACCTGTTCTTGGCCCTCGTCGCCCTGCTCGTGTTCGCGGCCCAGTTCGGCGTCATTGCCGGCGCGATCGCGAAGTCCTTCGACCACGTCTACTCGATCGAGTCGCTGGTCCTGCTTCCGCTCGGGTTCTTGGGCGGGATCTTCTACCCGGTCAGCACCCTGCGGGCGCCCTGGAACCAGGTCAGTCACGCCAACCCGTTCTTCTGGCTCGTCCAGGCCGTGCGTGAGGGGTTCCTCGGACACAGCGACGTCCCGGGTTGGGTCGCCCTGGTGGTGGTGTGGGGGAGTGCCGCGGCGCTCACCGGGTGGTCGCTGTTCCTGTTCGCCCGGCGCCTGCAACCGTGAACGCGTCGCTTCCCGGCCAACTCGAGTAGCCAGGCCGCCCGCCTTCTGCGACCCTCGCTGCGAACTGCGCGCTGCGCGGTCGACCCGCCGCCCCGGTCCGGGAGGAATACGCCATGCACAAGACCTCGACATCAACCCGACGGCGGGTCGCCGTCCTCGCCGCGGCCACGATCGGCGTCGCCGCCATCGGGGCGAACCTCCTCTCGAGTCAGGCCGCCGATGCGTCCGGACGCCCCGACCTGAAAATCTCGCAACGCATCTCGGGCAGCACCAAGAGCGGTCACACCATCGACACGATCACCGTGCGCAATCACGGGTCGGCGACCGCGAGCGCGGTGAGCATCCAGCTCTACGCCAACACGAACGGCCCGTTCGGCGACACCTTCACGGGCGGTGCGGGCACGTGCGAGGTCATCCCAGCACCCAAGGGCTACGACTACGGCACCGCCTGTCAGTTCAGCGCGTCCATCGGCGCGGGGAAGTCCGCCTCCTTCATCGGTGACTTCAGCGGCACCGTCGGCGCGAAGTTCACCAACCTCGCCACCGTCGGCGATCTGCAGGGCGACCCGAACTACAAGGACAACCAGAGCACCGTGACCAGTTGGTTCGGTCGGCGGGCCGATCTCAGGGTGGTGGGCACCGCCAAGCCGGGAACCAAGAAGGGCCACGTCACCGCGGTCACCACCGTCGTGAACCGCGGCCCGAACAACGCGTCGCACATCCAGGAGGTCATCGAGGTGAAGCACATGGCGAGCGTGGTGGCCTCCGGGACCGGGACCTGCCAGATCGTGCCCCCGGCGGCCGGCTACAACCTCGCCTTCTCGTGCGTGCGCAGCGGTCTCAACACCGGTCAGGCCTGGAAGCTCACCTTCGACTACCGGGGCGGGACGAGCGGTCAGACGGCCACGATGAAGACGATGGTGAGCTCGTTCGTAAAGGACCCCAACAGCAAGAACAACACGATGACGAAGACGGCCACGGTGAAGTAGCCGTCTCGGGCGAGCAGGTGGTCAACGCGCCCGAGGGCTGCGAGTCCGCTTGCGCGTCATCGCCTGATGCGTCTCGTCCGCACTGAGCGGTCCGGTCGGAAGGGGAGTGAAGGTCGCCCGCTCGGTGCGGATGCCGTCCAGGAAGATGGTCAGGTAGCGGCGATACAGCTCGGGAGCGATGGCCCGGGTGCTGTCCATGATCGCCGACAGCGCGACCTGGGTGAAGATCAGATCGGTCTGGTCCAGATCGGGCCGGACGACGCCCTGCTGCTTGGCCCGCTCAACGAGAGACACGATGAGCGGGGCGATGCGGTCGCGGACCTCGGCGACGCGGGCGTGACCGAGCCCGGCGTTGTTCATGATCTGGTTCAGGCCGCGGTCACCGAACTGCATGTCGAGCGCGCGTTCGAGGAAGGTGACGATCCCGCGCCAGGCATCGGGCTCGGCCAGGGCCGCGTGTGCGACGGCGGCGACGTCCTGCAGCCGCTGCTCGAACAGGGCGTCGATGATCTCTTCCTTGTTGGCGAACCGCCGGTACGCCGTCCCGACCCCGACGCCCGCGTGATGGGCGATGTCGTTCAGCGTCACGTCGAGCCCGCGCTCGGCGAACAGTTCGCCGGCGGCCGCGAACAGGCGTTCCCGGTTGGCGGCGGCGTCGCGGCGAAGGGCGCGCGCGGTGGCCTCGGACACGCGCCCAGGCTAACACGAACCGGATACGATCCATCCGCTTAGCTGTTACGGTGGGGAGAGATAAGCGGACGAGCGATATCCGGTACGCGAATACGAGGAGGCCACCTGATGAGAGCAGCGATCTTCAAGGGCAAAGGCGAGATCGCCGTCGAGGATCGACCGAAACCGACCGTGCGCGAGCCGACCGACGCCGTGGTGCGGGTGGTACTGGCCTGTGTCTGCGGCTCCGACCTCTGGTTCTACCGCGGGCTCTCGCGACATCGCCACGGCGGCGTCGGTCACGAGTTCATCGGCGTGGTGGACGAGGTGGGCGAGGCGGTGACCAACGTGCGGCCGGGCGACTTCGTCATCTCGCCGTTTTCGTGGAGCGACGGCACCTGCCGCAACTGTGCGGCCGGTTTCCACACCGCCTGCGTCCACGGCGGCTTCTTCGGGCAAGGCGGGGACGGCGACGGCGGGCAGGCCGAGTACGTCCGGGTTCCGCAGGCCGACGGCACGCTCGTCGCCGTCCCCGCCACCGACTTGTCGGAGCGCACCATGGCCTCGTTGCTCGCCCTGACCGACGTGATGGCGACCGGCCACCACGCGGTCGTCAGTGCCGGCGTCGAGCACGGTGACACGGTGGCCGTCGTCGGTGACGGCGCCGTCGGGCTCTGCGGGGTGCTGGCGGCCAAGCTGCTCGGGGCCGAGCGGATCATCGTCCTCGGCAGCACGCACACCGACCGCCACCGGTTGGCCCGCGAGTGGGGCGCCACCGACATCATCGACGTGCGAGGCGATGACGCCGTCGCCGCGCTCAAGGAGCTGACCGGCGGCTTCGGAGCCGACGCGGTGCTCGAATGTGTCGGCACCAAAGAGGCCACCGCCACGGCGTTCGCCGTCGCCGCCCCCGGGGCGATCGTCGGGCGGGTGGGCGTCCCCCACGGCGTCGAACTCGACGGGGAGGGGACGTTCTACCGGAACGTGGGAATGCGCGGTGGCCCCGCGCCGGCGCGCGCGTACCAGCCCGAGCTGCTGAAGCTGGTGCTCGACGGTGCCATCGACCCGGGCCGGGTATTCGACCTGACGACCGACCTCGAGCACATCGCCGACGCCTACGCCGCCATGGACGAACGGCGGGCGATCAAGGCGCTCGTCAAGGTGAGCGAACGATAGGGAGCCGATCGACCATGAAGTTCACGAAGAGCGGCACTCCGACGGCCGCCGGACCTGAGGACTGGTTCACCGGGACGGTGTTCATCGACGGCATCCGCAATCCGGACGACCAGTCCGCCGTCGCCTGCGTGCACGTCCGGTTCGCGCCGGGTGCCCGCACCGCTTGGCATACGCATCCCAAGGGCCAGACGCTGTACGTCACCGACGGCATCGGGCTGGTCGCGACCCGGACCGGCGTCCAGGAGATCCGGCCCGGAGACGTCGTCTACATCGAACCGGGCGAGGAACATTGGCACGGCGCCACGCCCGAACGCTTCATGGCGCACGTCGCCCTGCAGGAGGCCGACGACCAGGGTCAGCTCGTGACCTGGCTCGACCACGTGGCGGACGCCGACTACGACGCCCGCGCTGGGGAAGCCGCGGCGCCCCGCACGGCATGACCGCAGCGCCACCGCGATGAATTGGACGTCGCGATCAATGACGGACGATCGACTCGACGGGCACGACGGAAGTCGCTCGCTCGACGGTCGGATCGGTCATACGGTCGGCGCCTAACCAATTCCGCGGCGCGGCGAATGCGCGCTGGAATGGTGATCCGGCGGGGAGGCCGACGGTGGGACGACGTCGAATTCTGGCCGTGGTCGCGGCGTTTCTCGCCATCGGGCTCGGGGCTGGATGCAGCTCGGCCACCAACGGCTGGCGATGGGAACCGGTCTAACGGCGCCCGAAATATCAAAGCGAAAACGACGCCGAAATCGTTACACCGGTACCGCCCATGCAATAGAGCGTGCGTAACGAGCGTCAAGTGCGGGTAATGCCTTCGACGAACAGTTGCCGAATCCCGGCAGCTCCGACGAAGGAGTTATCCATGCGAATCGGTGGCAGTCTTCTCCTCATCGCCCTGGGTGCCGTGCTGACGTTCGCCGTCGACGTGAACCACAGCCACGGGTTCAACGTGAACACCGCCGGCGTCATCCTCATGATCGTCGGCGGCATCGGGCTGATCGTGTCGCTGATCTGGATGTCCACCCGGCGCCGCACCGACGTCGTCCACCGCCAGGACCCGGTAGGCGGCTCGCGGACGACCTACTCGACGCCCGTCGACCCGTCCTACTGACCCGCTACTGACCTCCTACTCACCGCCGGCGCGGCCATAAGTGCCGGCCAGCTCAACGGTCTGGCCTCGGTCGACGTAACAAGCGACCGAGGCCAGACCGCGTTCGTCCAGCTCCGCGCGAGCGCAGATCGTTGGCGTCGAGGGCTCGGAAACCAATGCGGGACGAACGGCCCGTCACCGATGTGGTCGGCGCGTCGTTGAGAAGGCACGGGTGGGGCCCGAGATCGAAACCGCCGTACCCGGCAAGCGGCGCAGCGCCGTCCGTCCCCCGATCGGCGGCGCTGCGCCCCGCCGGCGGCGTCGCGCACCCGCGTGGGAGCGACCGATTCGGCCGCTATGCCCACGACCGCGGCGTTGCGTATAGGACCTACGAACTATCGTGCGGCGCCCGCTGGCACCCGATAGGGGTCGCGTAACCAATGAAACGCGCCCTGGAGGTGTCACGGTGGCCGCAGCCAGTATCGACGAGATCCGCGAGGTGCTCCTCGCCCGGTTGGGAACCAATTCCGTCAGCCTGGGCCCGATCAGCACCCGGGTCCTGCTGCGGACCGGGGTGTCGCTGAAGACGCCGCGGCCCGACCAGAACCGGGACGCCGCCGCGATCACGAAGGTCGTCGCCGCCCTCGCCGACATGGGCCATCGGCTCTAGCCCGAGCTCCCAACCATCACTAGCTGGAGGAATCCGTCGTGACCACTACCGCTCTCTCCGGAGCCCGGGCCCACGCCACCGGGGGTGCGGCCGACGCCGTCGCCGCCCTCACCGAATCCCTCACCGCGCAGCTGGGCACCGCCCCGGCCGCCGCGGTGTTCTTCTTCGCCTCGACCGCCTACGCGCCGGCCGACGTGGTCGCACCGATCGTCGACGCCTTCCCGGGCGCCGTCGTGATCGGCTGCTCGACCGCCGGTGAATTCACCGACCGGGTGACCGGAACCCACGGCATCAGCGCCGTCGCGCTGCCCGAAGGGCTGGTCGTGTCGCGGTACGCCGCGCTGGCCGACCTCAGCCAGGACGTCGCCGGCAGCGTCTCCGCCGCGGTGGCCGACCTCGAGCGCCAGGCCGGCCGTCCGCTGCGCGAGCTCGACTCGCAGCGTTGGCTCGGCCTGACCCTCATCGACGGCATGCACGGCGCCGAGGAGGAGGTCAACGAGCAGCTCGGCAACGCCGCCCCGCTGCTCGACTTCGTCGGCGGCTCGGCCGGTGACGACCTCGGCTTCTCCGCCACCTGGGTGTCGGTCGGGCGCGAGGTGTCGTGGCAGGGCGCAGCGTTCCTGCTCGTCGAGAGCGGCGTCCCGTTCCGCGTCGTGAAGACCTGCTCCTTCGCCCCGGCCGGCCACACCCTGCGGGTCACCCGCTGCGAGCCGGAGACCCGCACCGTGTGGGAGTTCGACGGCCGTCCCGCGGTCGAGGCCTACGCCGAAGCGCTCGGCCTCGCCGCCGACGCCGTGGACGCCTCGGCGTTCCTCGCTCACCCGGTCGGGCTGATGGTCGACGGCGCGCCGTTCATCCGCAGCCCGCAGCAGGTCGTCGAGGGCGGCGGCATCCGCTTCTACTGCCAGATGGTCGAGGGCATGGACGTCGAGGTCATGAACGCCGGGGACGTCGTCGCCGACACGGCCACGGCGCTGCGGGCCGTCCACGACGACCTCGGCGGGGCCAGCGCGGCGATCTACTTCAACTGCATCCTGCGCCGCCTCCAGCTCGACGCGGCGGCCGCCAACGAGCAGTTCGTCGAGGCGCTCGGCGCGACGCCGGCCGCCGGTTTCCACACCTACGGCGAGACGTGGCTCGGGCACATCAACCAGACCCTGACCGGCGTGGTCTTCGGCCCGCGCTGAACCACCCGTCGGCCCCCAACCGATCCGCCACCCCCACCCGGTCCCGCGAGGGCGCGGGGTGGGGTTTCGGCGTTTCGACGCAGTGGGCCGACCTCCGGCCGCGTTTCGAGTCCGAATCGAGACCCACTGGATGGTTTTTCGCCGCCGCGACGCGGGAACGTGGACTTCGTGAGCTACGACATGTGGAGCCGATGGGACCGGGTGACCTGCCGCCTCGCCGGTCACTCGTGGCTCGACCATCAATGCGAGTGGCTGGGTAGCCCGGCCCCGTTCAGCACCTGCATGCGCTGCGGGGCGAGCGGGACCGTCCTCGCCCGCAGACGCCACCGCCTCGCCCGTACCTGACACCGGCCCGCACGCCGCCTCACACGCAGCCTCACCGGCCGCCGCACACGCCGCCCGACGGGACGTACCGCCCAACCGGCACGGATGGTTCACAGCGGCCGAACGGCATACTGGTCCTCGGAGGTCGACCTCGTCGGCGGACGTCGTCAGCAGCGGAAAAGGGGTGCGGTGGCTGGGAACGGCGCGACGGGGGGCAAGCGCGAGCCGGACACCGATCTTCGCCGGCGAGCCGCCTGGTTGCTCGGCATGCTCGCGATCGTCGCCGTCCTGCTCGTCGTCGTGATGAGCCAGCTCGTCGGCACGGGCGGGGGTTCCAAGGGCGACACCGGCCCGCGCGACCTCGACAGCGCCGTCGGTGCGCACCCGACGTCGTCCACGCCGTCGGTGAGCCACTCCAGCCATTCGCACAGCCAGTCCCCGGAGGGATCCGGACCCCCGGCCAGCTCGGGCGGTAGCTCGCCCGTCCACGGCAAGAAGTGCCCGACCAAGAAGACCTGCACGCTGGACGGCGATCCCGGCGGCGGCGTCGCCGCGATCAACGCCTACCGCACCCAGCACGGCAAGGCGGCCGTGCCCGGCGGGGTCAGCGCCGAGGCCCAGGCCTGCGCGCAGCAGAACGGCAACGGCTGCTCGGGCGGCTGGGCCGAGACCGAGCTCTCGAACCTGGACGGCCCCGCGGCCGTGCAGAAGATCCTGCCGTTCGCCCACCTGCTCGACGACATGAAGCGGGTCGACATCGGCTGGGCCTACGACCCCGGGGCCAAGCTGTACTACTTCGCGATCATCCGCACCACCTGACGCCCGGCGCCCGCCGCCCCGGCGGTCCGGACCCCGCTAGGGTTCGGGTACCAGCAAATCGCACTGGGAATCGCCGAAAGGGAGGTACGGATGAGCGTCAACCTGACCAAGGGCGGCAACGTCTCGCTGACGAAGGCGGCGCCGGGGCTCACCGCCGTCGTGGTCGGGCTGGGTTGGGACGCCCGCACTACCGACGGCCAGGCGTTCGACCTGGACGCCAGCGCCATCGTCTGCAACGCCGATGGCAAGGTGCTCAGCGACAAGCACTTCGTCTTCTTCAACAACCTGACCACGCCCGACGGCGCCGTCCAGCACACCGGTGACAACCTGACCGGTGAGGGCGCCGGCGACGACGAGCAGGTTCGCGTCAACCTCGCCGGGCTGCCGGCCGAGGCCGCGCGGGTCGTCTTCCCGGTCTCGATCTACCAGGGAGACACCGCGGGCCAGTCGTTCGGGCAGGTGCGCAACGCCTTCATCCGGGTCATCAACCAGGCCGACAATGCCGAGATCGCCCGCTACGACCTCTCCGAGGACGCCTCGACCGAGACGGCGATGATCTTCGGTGAGCTGTACCGCAACAACGACGAGTGGAAGTTCCGCGCGGTCGGGCAGGGTTACAGCGCCGGCCTCACCGGCATCGCCCGCGATTTCGGCGTCAACGTCTGACCGTCGCGCCGGCGGGCCGGCGGAGCGGCCCCGGGAACCACCCAGGAACAAGGCACGTTGCCTCGCTAGAGTCGAACGATCGACTGATCGATCGGACAGGAGAAGGTCATGAGCGTCAGCTTGAGCAAGGGCGGCAACGTCTCGCTCAGCAAGGAGGCCCCCGGACTGCGGGCCGTCCTGGTTGGTCTCGGCTGGGACGTGCGTACCACGACCGGCGCCGACTTCGACCTGGACGCCTCGGCGCTCATGGTCGGCGGGAGTGGCAAGATCATCTCCGACGCGCACTTCGTGTTCTTCAACAACCTCACCAGCCCGGACGGCTCGGTCGAGCACACCGGCGACAACCTCACCGGTGAGGGCGAGGGCGACGACGAGGCCATCAAGGTCAACCTCGAGGCCGTCCCGGCCGAGGTCGACAAGATCGTCATCACGGTGTCGATCTACGACGCCGAGGCGCGGCAGCAGTCGTTCGGGCAGGTGCGCAACGCGTTCATCCGCGTCGTCAACCAGGCCGACGACCGCGAGATCACGCGCTACGACCTCTCCGAGGACGCCTCGACGGAGACCGCGATGATCTTCGGGGAGTTGTACCGCAACCAGAACGAGTGGAAGTTCCGGGCGGTCGGCCAGGGATACAGCACCGGCCTGCGCGGGATCGCGCAGGACTTCGGCGTGAACGTCGGCTGACCGAGCCGGCTGAGTAGGAGATCGGGTGTTCCTCCGGACGTTCGGCGGGTCGCTGATCGTCGCCGTGGTCGGGCTCAGCCTGGGCCTGTGGTACGGCGGCGGAACGGGCCTGGCGCTGGCAGCGATCCTCGCGGTGCTCGAGGTGTCGCTGAGCTTCGACAACGCCGTGGTCAACGCGACCGTCCTGGTGCGGATGAGCCCGTTCTGGCAGAAGATCTTCCTGACCGTCGGCGTCGCGATCGCCGTGTTCGGGATGCGGCTGCTGTTCCCGATCATCATCGTGGCCCTGACCGCGCACATCGGTCCGGTCGAGGTTTTCCGGCTAGCGCTGAACAGCCCGAACGAGTACGCCGACAAGCTGGCCAATGCGCACCCGTCGATCGCCGCCTTCGGCGGGATCTTCCTCCTGATGATCTTCTTCGACTTCATGTTCGACCCGGAGCGGGAGATCCACTGGCTCGGGCCGATCGA
>Ga0136846_1217468_pt1 | contig 14561 bp, 13 predicted proteins | sample HopSoiMetagenom2_FD_96841 | JGI IMG/M metagenome (GOLD analysis project Ga0136846, IMG submission 96841) | Grasslands soil microbial communities from Hopland, California, USA - 2 Assembly 2016 (version 4) | ecosystem: Environmental > Terrestrial > Soil > Grasslands | place: USA: Hopland...
CGCAGCGGGCAAGCTGGGGATCTCCAAGGCCAGCGCGAGCAAGCATGTCGCGACGCTTGAGGCGCGCTTCAACGTACGACTTATGAACCGCTCAACGCGTTCGGTGACATTGACCGATGCTGGAAGGCTGCTCCAGCTTCGCAGCGCGCCGCTGATGGAGATGGTCGAGTCCACGCACAGCGAATTGCAGGCGCATGGCTCCCGCCCAAGCGGTCGTCTGCGGGTGGCGGGGCTTCACGGGCTCGTGCAGACCGATTTCCCCAGCCTGCTGAGCGAGTTCCTCACGCTCTACCCAGATGTCCATATCGACCTACAGATCGGAAATCGCGTGGTCGATCTCGTGGAGGAAGGTGTCGACATCGCCCTGAGGTTCGGGCGCATCGACGACGAGAACCTCATCGTGCGTCGCCTCCAACGCGTGGAACTGATCCTTTGCGCCACACCCAGTTACTGGGCCAGGCGCGGCATCCCTCAAACGATCGATGACATGCGACAGCACGACGTGCTGACTTACTCTCTATCGGGGGGGGGCCCCGCACATCCCGTTCGAAGTCGATGGCGAGCCATACAACCTCCCGATCTACGGACGCATGGATGCAAACGACTCAAGCAATCTCGTCGCCGCGGCACTCGCCGGCATCGGCGCAGTGTGTGTGCCGGCGCTGCTGGCTCAGCCCTACACAGAACGCGGCAGCCTGGTCCCAGTGCTCAAGGAATTCATGCCACGTGACATCTGGCTCTACGCGGCGTACACGCAGCGCCGGCACAACAGTGCCGCCCTGCGCGCACTGCTGGAATTGCTTGAGCTTCGCATGCGCGGCGGGACGTTTAGCGACCTGGCCTAGAGGGGCGATCACGGGTAACGCCGACCTGTTTACTCTCTATTCAGAGCGCTTCGCAGAGCGTGAACTAGATTCTCGGTGGGCATGACATCGGCATACTTGCTTGCCATGTCGAACAGATTCACGGCATGCGACGTCTGTGACCTGTCATACACGGCATCCTCGGGCACGACCACCTTGAAGTTCAGGGCGCACGCATCGATGACCGTCGCACGCACGCAGCCGCTGGTTGTGCAGCCAGTGACGATGACGGTATCCACTCCCAAGCCGATCAGATGACTGGTCAGGGGAGTGCCATGAAAAGCACTGGCCTGAAACTTGGGAATCAGGATGTCAGCCTGAGCGGGCGCAACCTCGGCAACGAAATCGTAGCCGTACTTCGGGATACCCATGACGCCAGGCACCTTGAGTTCGAATTGACCTCGGTTCTGGGGTCCCTTGGGCGCAACATAGGGATAGAGGATCGGAGCTCCCATGTCCCTGAATGTCGCCAGGAGTTTCGCGATGTGGGGCACGGCGCGCCAGCCATATTCACCGCAGCTCGTTGGCAGCGTCGTGATCGCCTCTTCGATCGGCATGGGTGCATCACCCATCGAGCGATATTGCACGTCGATCACCAGCAGCGCCGGGCGCTTGCCAAGACCGGTCGGCGTCCCCCAGCCGGTCTTCCGATAGATGGCCTGCTCCTCCTCTGGGATGACGCCGTCCCATGGTCGACCTCGAGTTTCAGTGGCAGCAAGCATTTCAGACCTCCACCGTCGTCGCGTCATAGGCAAGCAGCCAGTCGTAGCGCTGACGCACGACATCGGGGGCCCAGTTTTTTTCAATATATGGCCGGGCGGTTTCGATTCGCTCCAAGGCCGGGTCGTGGAAGATCTTCAGCATTTCCATCGATTTGGCCTTTGTCAGATTGGTGCGTTCAATGCGCGCCTTGTCGTACCGCTCAAGCGCCATTTCGATGTCGTCTGGCTGATCTTCCAGGCACCGAGCCAGGACATAAGCGTCCTCCATCGTGACATTCACGCCCATGCCCAGATAAGGCGTCATCGAGTGGCATGCATCGCCCACCAATGTCACGCGTCCCTTCGACCAGCGTTCGAGCGGGTCACGGACGAACAAGCCCCACCGGAAGAGGTTCTCGGAGTTGATGAAGAGGTCGAGGATGTCCTGGTTCCAACCTTCGAAATCCTTCAGCGCATCGGCCAGCTCGCCGCGCTCGGACCATGATTCGGTCTGCCAAACTTCGCTGTCTACCTGGGCCGAGAAGCTCACGAACTGCTCGCCATTGCGTTGAACCGGGTAGCAAGTTACATGCGCCGTCGGGCCCACCCAAGTCGACGCCAAGGCGCGCTTGTGCTGAGGTTTCAGACTGGACATCGGTGCCAGGCCACGCCAGGCCACCGCACCTGTGTAGCGCGCGGGGGCTGGGCCAAACTGCGATTGGCGCACGCGAGAGTGAGCGCCGTCGCAACCCACCACCACATCGCCTTCAGCGAAGGTCTCGTCATCGAACAACAGCCGCGCGCGATCTCCGACCGTCTCGGCGCCCAAGGAGCGGGCACCGAAATGGACCGCATTCGGCTTGAGTTTGATGACGGCCTCGTAGAGCATGCGTTGCAGCTCGCCACGCAGCACCTGGATCAGCGTGTGGTCTGCCTTGGAATCGTTGGTGTCCCGGTTGTAGACAGAATGTTCTTCTCCCGTCTTCCAGAAACGGATGACGCGATCTTCGGGTGGAAGGTTGATCGCCTGCAGCGCTTCCTTCAGACCCAAGTCCGCCATGACCCGGCTGCCGTTCGCCGAGATCCAAAGTCCCGCACCCACTTCTCTCAGTTCAGGAGATTGTTCGTAGATATCGACGTCGCATCCCTTCTGCAGGAGTGCAATGGCAAGGGTCAAGCCGCCCATGCCAGCGCCGGCAATAATCACATGTGGCTTGTCGGCCTTTTGTCTAGCTTGAGTCATTTTTTCTCCGGTTCAAAGCTCAGTGGGTTTTGCACGAGGTCCTTGATGGCCTCGAGGATCTTTACGTATCCCGTACATCGACAAATGTTGCCGCGTAGGAAATGGCGAATGGTTTCTTCCGACGGGTTGTTGTATAGCGAGAGCATCGACTTCACCGCCAAAATCATTCCAGGAGTACAGAAGCCGCATTGCAGTGCGCCATGGGCGATGAATGCGCGTTGGACGGGATCCAGCCGTCCTTCATACGCCAGGCCTTCGATCGTCGTGACATGGCGGTTGTGGACATCGGCGCAAAGCGTGGTGCAACTCGAGGTTGGCATTCCGTCGACCAGGACTGTGCAAGCGCCGCAAACCTGTACATCGCAGGAGCGCTTCGTGCCCGTCATGCGGAAACGCTCTCTCAGCACATCGATGAGAAGTTCTCGTGGCTCGATCTCGACAGACCTTTCCGTGTCGTTCAGCGATATATCGACGCGGATGAGCGGGATGGTTCCATTTGTTTGGCTCATTTCAAGCATTCCTTGAGGGCGCGTTGAGCGAGGACCGTGACCAGATGCCTCTTGTATTCGGCACCACCGTGGAGATCGTCATGCGCATCAATCTTCTCGGCCTCCGCGGTGATCACCGATTCCAGGGCTTGCCATACATCCTCGAAAGAGGCGTCAGGCGGTAGGCGCTCAGCGGCTTCTTGCGCCTCCAACAGCGGCGCAGGAACAGCTACGATGGCGCCGACCCAGAGGCGCAGGCGCTGCAGCCCTTGCGGCGACCAGACTGCGGCCACGCCGACGGCGGGACGCTCGGTGTGGCCAAACGGTCGATACGCAGATTTGTCGCCCGGCAGCTGTCGAGGCACGTCGATGGATACGAGTAGCTCGTCATCTTCGCGCGCCGTTGCAAATTCACCTACGTGGAACTCTCGCGCGGAAATGTCGCGTCGACCCGTTGTGCTGGCCAGTGCAATGCGAGCATCCAGCGCGCACAGCATCGTCGGCGCGTCGGCGTGTGGTTCCGCGAAGCAAAGTACGCCGCCAAGGGTCCCCGCGACACGAACCCTGATGTTGGCCACATGCTCGCTGAGATGGGCATAGCCGGGAATCAGCTGCCGCACGAGCGGATCATTGGCAATCACGTGATGCGTGGACAGCGACCCGATGCTGAGTGTTCCGTCATCGAGGAGGCGAATGTCGCGCAGCTCTTGGACTTGCTTGATGTCGATGACATGGTCGTACTGCAGCACCCGAGCCTTCAAGGCAACCAGCAGTTCTGTCCCTCCGGCGTGAAATGTCGCGGCATCTCCAAACTCGGCCTTCAACGCCAGCGCTTCGCGCAGGCTCGTGGGCCGATGGAGCGCAAAGCGCGCTGGACGCATCAGTCAGCTCTCCGTCCGAGTCCGGCCGCGACACCCAGCAGGGGTGCCACGATCCACCATCCTGGCGACTGGGCGAATCCGGTGGTCGCCGCATACGCGACCACGCATGCAACCGCCACGCTGACGCCCACACGCGGCCACTGCAGCACCAACTCGACCCCGCGAGAAGCCCTGGACTGTGGCGCTGGCTGCTCAGAGGAGTACGCAGATTGCGCATACGAAGTTGGAGCCGCTTGCACGGCGACCGACGCCGCCGGGGTCGCAACGGTTGCAGCCGAACGGGGACCTTCCGACGATGCGGCTGTGGTGGGAGCGGCAGAAGATCCTGGAGCAACAGGCACCGCGGTACCGGCCGAGGGCTTGGGCTCCGAGAAGCCTGCCAATTCATTGCGCAGGCGCCTCTCGAATTCGCCGAAGAGCTCTTCCGAGCGCTTCTTGACGACCGGGTAACCCAGCGACGCGAGGCGGCCGGCGACCTGCATTTGCGCATCGATCCCCAGCGTGCATTCGACCTTGCCGTCGCTTGGCTTCTCATCGAGATTGACCTTCATGCGTACATCGATGGTCGTTCCGGTGAACTTGTCGCGGCCGGTGGCACTGAGCTCGACGTGGCGCTCCAGCGTGTAGTCGCCAAGCACGATGGTGGTCGGAAGCTCCAGTTTGAACGGGCCGATCTTCTGTTTCATCAGTGCCGAGAACTGCTTGAGCGGCTCGACCTCTGTCACGTTCTCGCAGCCCGGAATCAAGCCAGCAACGCGTTGGACGTCGAAGAAGATGGCCCACAGCTGGGCGGCCGATGCCGGGAGAGTGGCGTCAATCCTGAAATCCATGTTGTCCTCGTTAGGTTTCTTTGGCTGCCTTGGCAGCCTTGAGCGCTCGCCAGACCCGCTCGGGTGTGAGTGGAAGGTCTTTGATTCGCACCCCCCAGCCTTGGAAGAGTGCATTGGCGACGGCCGGGGCGACGGGGAGGATGGCGCCTTCGCCACCGCCGCGGGAGCCAAACGGGCCCGGCCCGTCAAGGCTTTCAATCAGGACGGTTCCCACATGAAACGGCACGTCCTCCATGGTCGGCACCCGGTAGTCGAACAAGGTACCGTTCACCACCTGCCCGTCCTCGTAGACATATTCCTCGAAGAGTGTGTGACCCAAGCCCATCACCATGGCGCCTTCGTCCTGACCTTCGGCAGCCTTGGGATTCATGACGTAACCCAGGTCCGCGGCGCCGCCCACGCGCACCAGGCGGATCGCGCCGGTGCCCTCATCCACCTCGATTTCGCAGGCGCCTGCACCTGTCTCCCAGAAAAGAGGGGCCAGCTTGAACGCGCCATTCTTCGTCTCCGAATTCACCCGACCGACACCAAGGAACTCGCCGGCGCTCATGCCGTTGAAGCGCCTGAGCAGTTCGAGGATGGAGATCGATCCGGGCGGCCCTTCGATTCGCCCCTCTTCGAGTTGGTAGTCTTCGGGCGAGCCCCCGAGCACGGTGGCGGCGGTCTCGCCGATCTGGCGCAAGATGTCTTCACATGCCATCTGCACGGCCAGACCAATGATCACCGTCGATCGACTGGCGCCGGTTCCCCAGTCGTACGGCGCGAGCAGGGTGTCCGGTTCCGAGACGGAAATCATGCGCAGGGGTTGGCGCAGCATCTTCTGCGCAACGATCCGCAGGACACCTCGATTGCCTTGCCCGATCTCGACCGAGTTTGCCGATACGTTGATCGAGCCGTCCGCGCGCAGGCGAACTGTGGCCCCGCCGATGGGCATGATGCCGGGATCACTCACACCGACCGCAACGCCGCGGCCGCGACGCTGTTGTCCCGCCATCTGCGGAAGCGCCTCGAGCGCACCCACAGCCTTGCGCAAGGAATTGCGCATATCCACGTCCAAGGGACGCAGATCCGGTTTGATGGTCTGCCCCTTGTCCGCCATGTTGAACATGCGGAACTCGATCGGGTCTGCGCCCAATGCGTCGGCCATGATATCCATCTGGGACTCTGTCGCCCAGACGGCCTGCGGCCCGCCGATAGATCGGAACGCGGCGCCCGGAACCGTGTTGGTGTAGACCCCGTAAGACTCCAGCTGAAGGTTGGGAATGTGGTACGGGCCAATGGCGCGAATGGCTGCTTTGATGGCGATCGCTGGACCGGTATCGGCAAAGGCGCCACCGTTCAGCACAGCCTTGACGGCCTTGGCCGTGATCCGACCGGACTGATCCACTGCGGTCTTGAGCGTGATTTCGGCATCGAGGCGTCTGCAGGTCAGCATCGACTCGGCAATGGACAGGCAAACACGCACGGGTGAGCGGGCCTTCCAGGACAGCGCCGCCACGAGCGGATCGATCTTGACCGATGCCTTTCCTCCAAAACCACCGCCGATATAGGGCGAGTGCACGCGCACACATGCCAGTGGAATGCCAAGCGTTTCCGCGCAAACCCGGGCAACTGCAGTTGGCGTTTGGCCGCCACTCCAGATCTCCAGTGCATGCGGCTTCCAGTCCGCGATGCTCACATGGGGCTCCATCGCGAAATGGAACACCATCGGAAAGGTAAAGGTGTCTTCGAAAACGCGGGCTGCCGCCGCGAAGGCCTGATCAATATCCCCGCTGCTGTACTTCCAGTGCTGAAAGATATTCGTGCCTTCCACAGGGCTCGCTTCGCCGCGGAAATAGAAGTCCTTCAATTTGTCCATGTCTTCATGAACAAGCGGCGCGCCTTCTGCCATCGCCTCCCGGGCCGTTGTGACGAAGGGCAACGGCTCATAGTCGACGACGATGGCATCCACGGCCTCCTCGGCGGTGACCTCATCGATAGCGGCGACCGCTGCGACCGGATCTCCGACATAGCGAACTTTGTCGATGGCAATCACTTCGCGGTCGCGCAGATACAGGCCCCACCGGTTGGCGGTCCCAGGCAGATTCTTCATGTCGGCCCCGGTAAGGACTGCCACAACACCTGGCATGGCCAAAGCAGCGCTCGTGTCGATGCTGCGGATGCGCGCGTGCGGCACCGTGCTGCGCAAGATCTTCCCTTGCAGCATGCCCGGCACCTCCACGTCGCTGGCGAAGATCGCCGCACCCGTCACCTTTTGCAGATAGTCGGCACGAGGCTCCTGATGGAGCGGAAGTTTCGGATGTGAGTGCATACCGAGAAAGGGAAGTTACTCGTCCAGCGTGATGCGCGACTGGGAGATCACGTCAGCCCAGGTCTTCGTCTCTGCAGCTTGACGCTTTGCGACATCCTCGGGCGAGCTGGACGCCGGCTCGACACCTACTGCGTACATCCGCTCTCTCACTTCCGCAGAGTTCATGGTTTTTGCGATCTGCGGAACCATCTTCGCGATGACGCTCTTTGGAACGCCAGAGGGCGCATAGAGGGCGAACCAGGTGACGGCTTCAAAGCCGGGAAGCACGGTCTCGGACAGCGTCGGAATATTTGGCATTGCCTGCGCCCGCTTGGCCGTTGTCACCGCCAGGGCCTTGAGCCTGCCGGCCTTGATTTGCGACAGCACCGCTGGACCTTGCTCGATCGCCATCGCCACCCGCCCGGCGATCAGGTCCACCACCATGGGGCTGCTGCCCTTGTACTGAACCGGTAGCAGGTCGACCCCGGCGCGCTGCTTGAACAGTTCCATGAACACATGCTGGGACGTGCCTTTGCCAGCCGAACCGTAGGCGTACTCGCCCGGCTTTGCCTTGAGGTAGCTGATGAGCTCCTGGATCGTGTTCACCGGCAGCGAAGCCGGCACGACCACATACGAGGGATTGAAACCCAGGATGGAGACAGGCTCGACATGGCTGGCAACGTCCTTCATGCGAGGCAGCAGCTGCGGCAGGATGGAGAACATCGACGACGCGCCGATGAGCAGCGTGTGACCGTCCGCCGGCTGCCGCGACACGTACTCGGCGCCAATCAAACCTGAGGCACCCGCCCTGTTGTCGACGATCGCAGGTTGCCCGAACTCGGCGAGTCCATTGGCCACCGACCGGGCGTAGAGATCGGTTGCACCGCCTGGCGGGTACGGCGCAACGATCGTGATGGCCTTGCTGGGAAAGGTCTGTGCTTGTACCGAGATCGCAAGTACAGCCAGCGCGGCACCGCAGCACGCCGCAAGCAGCTTTTTCATCGTGAACATGAGTAACTCCAGCAAGAGGACTAGCTATCTGCTCCATCTTCGTTCGTTGCGTACTGCAGAACGTGATATCGCTTGAGGGAACGCAATTCTGTTTGGCGCCACGCTATGATGTCAAGCAGAATTTGTGCGCGTTCGGAATTACGCGGGAGATTTTTTCGCCATGTGGAATATTGCGGAGGCCGCCAGGTTTCGCTGCAGGCGGCCTTTGGCCCGGGTCCATGACATTCAGCGAGCGCCAGCAGCACGAATCCGGCACCGGATCTCACACGTGATCTTGCGAACTGGGTCGGGTCGCCGCCAGAGTGCGACCTCTCACCCCCTCGCTTGTGGCGCCGGCAGATGCGAGCTGCGCTCGCGGACCGGGTGACTTATGTCGGCATGTGGCGCCGAAGACAACTCAACGTACGAAAGCAACTGATGGCAGCTGAGAAAGAAGAAGAGCAAAAGGTCGGAGGCGTTGCCGCGGTGGAGAGAGCTTTTGCGATCCTCCACGCCTTCCGCGCGGGCGACACGTCGCTCAACCTGAGCGAACTGGCGCAGCGCACCGGGATGTACAAAAGCACGATCCTGCGAACCATGACCTCGCTGATTCGCGAGCATTGCATCGTTCGTCTGGACGACGGTACGTATCAACTGGGCTCGATGCTTCTGCATTGGGGTGGGCTCTATCAATCGGCCCTGCGGCTCGACGATCACGTCCCCGCCATCCTGAGGCGGTTGGTCCAGGAAACAGGCGAAGGCGCCTCCTTCTTTACTCGGGAGGACAATTTGCGCGTGTGCCTTTTTCGAGTGGACTCGCCCAAATCTGTGCGCGATCACATCCGAACGGGTGACCTGCTGCCCCTGGACAAGGGGGCCGCTGGCAGAGTGCTGCACAGTTTCGACCGTGCACTCACTCCGCCCGCAAACTTTCCGCAGCAGCCATTCATCGTCACCATTGGAGAGCGCGAGCCCGACATTGGCGCAATTGCTGCACCGGTTTTTGGGCCGATGGGCAGTCTGCGAGGCGCCTTGGCCATTTCCGGCCCGTCCGCGCGTTTCTCACCAGATTTCATACCTGGCATGACGCTGGCCTTGCTCAAGGCGGCGTCTGATTTGACCCGGCGCCTCGGCGGCGATCCGGCTGTTTTCGAAACCGCGTCTGCAAATTTCGACTTTGCCTCGATGGCGCCACCGGCGTCGTCCGCGAGCGCGACCTAGCATCGCGCCTCGGTCCACCTGGCATCCTGCACGGCGTGCGCTCGCATGTGCAGCAGCGACAACGCGGCATCGCCGAACGCAAAAGCATCCGCTCGAGAGTGGCCGTGCCCGAACTTTCGGCGTACGGGGCACTGCGCAGAACTGACGCTCTCGATGCTCTGGCTGGGTCAGGGCCGATGCCAGCAAGGCTTTCACGACGACTTGCCAGATCGTGCCTCGGTGGAGCTGCCTCGGTGGAGCTGCCTTGGGGAAGAAGCGCTCAGGGAAGACCCAGTCATCGGCACCGAGCTCAACCTCGACCATCACGACATGGCTGGCGGATGCGACTTCCGAGTGGCGGCAGTGTCTACCTGCGGCGCTTCTGAGGTCGCGCGGTCTTTGGCTCGCTGGGCTTCCTGCAGCTGCCTCCAAGCGATCTTCCCGGTGGCCAGTTTCGGAAGCTCTTCAACAAACTCCACCATCCGAGGATATTTGTAGGCAGCCATCTTTGCTTTGGACCATTCAATGACATCTGCAGCGGACACGCGTCCTCTCGCAGCCTCGTGCAGCACGATCACAGCCTTCACGGTCTCGCCGCGATAACTGTCGCTGGCGGCGATCACGCAGGCTTCTCTCACGTCGGGGTGCTCATGCAAGAGCGCCTCGACTTCTGCGGGCCACACCTTGTACCCGGCCGCATTGACCATGCGCTTGAGCCGATCCACGATGAAGAAGTAGCCTTCGCCGTCCATGTAGCCCAGATCCCCGGTTCGGAAGAACCTGCTCCCGTGCAGGTCGACGAATGCATCGCGCGTGGCGGCTTCGTTGCTCCAGTAGCCTTTGAACGTCTTGTCGCTGCAGACAACGATCTCCCCCACCTCCCCTTGCGGCAACTCCCGCAGACTGTCTGGCTCCAGGATCCTCACATCGGTGTTGAACAATGGAACGCCCAGACACTGCCGCTTGAAATGCGCGGCGGGATTGCCTGTGAAGGGCATGCCTTCGGACAATCCATAGCCTTCCAAGAAGTCGAGTCCGATCAGCGCCTTGATGCGCTCACCCACCGCCTGCGGCATGCCGGCACCGCCGCCGCCCAGCCGCCTGAGCGAGCGCAGGTCATAAGTGTTCAGATGGGGGCTGGCCAGGAAGTCGATCAGCATGGTGGGCATCATGTTCCAGTGCGTCACCTTGCACCGTGCGATCAGTTCAGCTGCAGCATCCCGGTTCCATCGTTGGAGCAGGACCAGCGTTCCACCCACATAGATCGGCGTGTTCATCATATTCTGCATCCCGGTGATGTGGAAGAAAGGCAGCGCTGCCAGCACGACCGTTTCCGATTGCATGCCCATCCAGTGAGCCACCGAGTTGGTGCTCGCCATCATCGAGCGGTGCGTATGCATGCACCCCTTGGGGCTGCCCGTGGTTCCCGAGCTGTAGAGAATCACCGCCAGCTGCTCGACATCCTTCGCAGCCAAGCTCGCGGTCGCATGTGCGGCCGCGATGGACGATTGAAAATCGTGGACCGGTGCAGGCGAGCTTGATGACGCCCGCTCCATGGGAGAACCATCCATGGACTGCCCGCGTGCAACGACCACTGCAGCAAGTTCTTTGGCACCTTCCATGGCCAGCAGCTCTTCCAGGTTTTCCTTGCCACAAAACGCGACCTTGGCCTGACTGTCCGCCCTGTAGTGCCCGAGCTCCGCGCGCTTGTTCATCGGATTGACGGGCACGACCACGGCGCCAATGCGCAGGATCGCGTAGTAGGCGATGACGAATTCCCGGCAGTTCTGCATATACAGAATCACCCGGTCGCCGCTTCGCACTCGCAGGTCCTGCTCCAGAAATCCTGCCATCCGATCCACCTGATCCAGCAGCTCTCGGTACGCGAGAGAACCGTGCGCGTCGATCAGAACGGCCTTTTCAGGAAAGCGGGCGGCCGATACGAACAGGTTGAAGTAGAGATCCGTGGCCGGTGTCGTCAGCTCATGCGGAAGATGCTGAGGCCAGGTATTGATTTGCTGCGGGTTCATCGTTCTGCGTCATTTCATCGATGAGAAGTCAATCGAGAGAGATGTTGAAGGCAGAAATCGCCTTGGCCCAGACCTCTCGATCGCGAGCCACCCGTTTGCTGAAAACCTCTTCGCTAGCGCCGGTCGGCTCCTGTCCGGTCGGCAAGATGCGCGCCGAAATCTCGGGCCGTTGCACGATCTTGACGATGAGCTGAGACAGCTGAGCAACGATGGCTTTGGGGGTTCCAGCGGGAGCGAAGATCCCGCACCATCCACTGGCATTCATCTCAGGGAAACCTGCTTCGATGAAGGTCGGCACGTTCGGCAGCAAAACCGAGCGCACCGGGTTCGCTACGGCAAGAATACGGATCTTGTTGGCATCCGCATGCTGCTTGTACGTGCCGACGGCCCCCCAGCCGGCCGTGAGGTTCGCCGAAAGGACGTCCTGCAAAGCGGGGATCTCTCCAGCGTAGGGGACATGCACCAGCTGAATACCGGCATGCTGGGTGAATTGCTCCGCCCAGATATGTGCGGACGTACCCTTGCCGTAGGAGCCATAGCTGAGCTTTCCGGGCTCCGACTTTGCAAGCGCAATGAACGACTTCAGGTCCGTGACCGGGACGCTGCTGTTCACCCCGAACACCACCGGCGTATTCGACACCTCCGCCACCGGAGAAAGATCTTTCAGCCGATAGGACGAATTCTTGCGAAGCAAATCCGCCTGTAGAACGCCGGTGTGGGTCACGAGCAGCGTATAGCCATCAGGCGCCGCATGCGACACCGCAGCTGCTGCGATCATTCCACTTGCACCGGTCTTGTTCTCGACGATGACCGGCTGCTTCAGTTCCTTGGACAGCTCCTCACCGAGTATCCGCGCAATGGTGTCGATGCTTCCGCCCGGATTGGTGGGCACGATCAGTTTCAGGGGCCGATGGGGGAAAGCGGCCTGCGCCACAGCCAGCGTAGTCGCCAACGCCATGGCGGCGGCGACAAGAAGGTTCCTGCAGCTTGAGAAGAACAAAACGCGACACTTCATGATGATGACTCCGTTGATGCATCTAACAAGGAAACCGGTGGGCAGGGTGGTCGAAGCGAAGCTCGAGCCGGCAACAGCTCACGGCACAGCGCTTTCGTCGAGGAATGCCGGTTGCGCAGCGAAGCGGGCGAGGTGGTGATCCGTGTCGCCCAGCATCATCTCGATCACCGTGAGCCGCTTGACATAGTGGGAGACAGGGAGCTCGTCGGTGAGTCCCATCCCGCCATGCAATTGCACCGCTTGCTGGGCGATGAATCTCATGGCTTGCCCGGTGCGAGCCTTGGCGGCAGACGTCATCCGCCGACGCTCCTGCGGGTCTACCTGCGCCGAGAGCTTGGCAGCCGCCAGCGTGGAGACGGCGCGCGCTTGAGCCAGGTGGATCGCCATGTCGACCATGCGATGCTGCAGGCTCTGGAAGCTGCCGATCGGCACGCCAAACTGCTGGCGCTCCTTCAGATACCCCAGCGTCGCCGCGTTCAGGGCGTCCATCGCGCCGACGGCTTCACCGCACAGCAATACGATGCCGTAGTCCGTTGCAGCCTCCAGGAGGTCCCAGCCGCGACCTTCGCAACACAACAGGGACGATGTCGGCAGTCGAACATCCTTCAGCTCGACGTCGGCCGCACGCAGGCCATCGATGGTGCGGTAGTCGCGCAGCACGACCCCTGGCGCATCGGCAGGCAGCAAGAAAATGGAGATGCCTTCCGTGTCCCGGCGAGCGCCAGCACTGCGGGCTGACACGATGAGATGCGCTGCCTGCGCGCCATGCGTCACGACCGTCTTGGTGCCGGCGAGCAGATAACCTCCGTCGATCGCACTCGCCGTCGTCGCGATGTCGAACAGATCGTGCCTGGACTGCCGCTCCCCAAGCGCGCAAGCCAGCTTGATCCGACCCGCAACGACCTCTTCCAGCACCGCGGCGTGGCGACTGGATCGTTTGAGAAACTCTGCGCCCATGGCCGACGAAAGGCAAGGCTCGACCAGCAGACCGCGTCCGAGCTCCTCCATCACAATGAACATGTCCACGACGCTGCCATCGAGTCCACCGGCCGACTCGGGCAACGCCAGCGCCGTCACTCCCAGTTCCGACAGGGCTGTCCATGCCTGCTGCGAAACACCCGTCTGCGAGTGGATGATGGTCTTTCGCTGTTCGAAGCTGTAGTCCTTCTCGATCCAGCGGCGCAGACTGTCGGCGAACTGCTGCTGTTCCTGCGTGTAGTTGAAGTTCATGTTTTGATCCCTCACAGGCCCAGCACGAGCTTGGCGATGACGTTCTTCTGAATTTCGTTCGATCCGCCGTAGATCGCGATCTTTCGGTAGTTGAGATAAAGCGACGCCAAAGGCGCAGCATCGTCGTTGTGCGTCACGCTGTGTGTGCGCTCGCCGTTGAGAAACGCGGGGTCGAAGGCAGCGCCGTACGGGCCAACGGCTTCGAGCATCAGTTCGGTGATTCCCAACTGAATCTCGCTGCCTTTGATCTTCAGCATCGATGCTTCGGGGCCCGGCGATTTGCCATGGCTTTCTTGAGAGATGGTCCTTTGCACAAGCATCTCGAGCGCCATCAACTCGATCTCCAGGGATGCGACCTTCGCGGCGAACACGGGGTCACTTAGCAGCGGCAGATCGTTCTTGTGCTGCTTCTGCGCGAGCCGCTTGAGCAGGCGCATTTCTCTCTTGGAGCGCCCCACCGCGGCGATGTTCGTGCGTTCGTGACCCAGCAGGTACTTGGCATAGGTCCAGCCCCGATTCTCCTGGCCGATCAGGTTCTCGACCGGAACCTTGACGTTGTCGAAGAACACCTCGTTCACCTCGTGCTCCTCGTCGAGCATGATGATGGGCCGCACGGTGATGCCGGGGCTGTTCATGTCGATCAGCAGGAAAGAGATGCCCTCCTGCTTGCGGGCCTTTGCATCCGTTCGCACCAGGCAGAAGATCATGTTCGCGTACTGCGCCCATGTCGTCCACGTCTTCTGGCCGTTCACGACGTAGTGGTCGTCGACGCGGTCGGCGCGCATCTTCAGCGCAGCCAG
>Ga0136846_1238503_pt1 | contig 14560 bp, 11 predicted proteins | sample HopSoiMetagenom2_FD_96841 | JGI IMG/M metagenome (GOLD analysis project Ga0136846, IMG submission 96841) | Grasslands soil microbial communities from Hopland, California, USA - 2 Assembly 2016 (version 4) | ecosystem: Environmental > Terrestrial > Soil > Grasslands | place: USA: Hopland...
AAGCGCAGCCATAGCCCGGGCTATGGCGAGCATTTGCAACGACGAGCAGGGGTCTTTTGACGTGATGAGCGGGCATGATCGAAATACTCTCAGCCTCTCAGCCCGAACGGGCATGGGTGCGGTCCGAACGAACGTTGGGATGTCATCCCATGCCACATCCCAAGCACATCGACAGCGACGAAAGTCATCGCCGGATGTGGACGGCCCGAATGCCACAGGCGGCACAGCAGACGCACAATGTTCAAAATCGGCGCGCACGGGCGCGCCTGCCCCAAAAGGAGACATCGAAATGTCCGCATCCACTCCCCGCGATTCCCAGGCCGAACCCACTCGCAAGCCCAAGGCCGCACTGTCTGCTGCCGAGCAAGCCCTGTGCGACGCCGCACTCGAATACCACCGCTCACCGGTGCGCGGCAAGATCGCCGTCAAGCCGACCAAGCCCCTGTCCAATCAGCGCGATCTGTCGCTGGCCTACTCGCCGGGTGTGGCTTATGCATGCCTCGCGATCGAGGAAGACCCTTCGCTCGCAGCGGACTTCACTTCGCGCGGCAACTTGGTCGGCGTCGTCACCAACGGTACGGCAGTGCTGGGCCTGGGCGACATTGGCCCGCTGGCCGGCAAGCCAGTCATGGAAGGCAAAGGTTGCCTCTTCCAGAAGTTCGCCGGCATCGACGTGTTCGACATCGAACTCGCCGAGCGCGACCCGGACAAGCTGGTGGACATCATTGCCGCGCTCGAGCCCACGCTGGGTGGCGTGAATCTTGAGGACATCAAGGCGCCAGAGTGCTTCTACATAGAGAGGAAGCTGCGCGAGCGCATGAACATTCCGGTCTTCCACGATGACCAGCACGGCACGGCCATCATCTCGGCGGCCGCGTTATTGAACGGGCTGGAGCTGGTGGGCAAGAAGATCGGCGAGGTCAAGATCGCGGTGTCCGGCGCGGGCGCGGCGGCCATTGCCTGCCTCGACCTGATGGTCGAGCTGGGCGTGAAGCGCGACAACATCTTCGTGTGTGACTCCAAGGGTGTGATCCACGATCGGCGCGAAGACAAGCTCGATGAATCGAAGAAGCGCTACGTGCAGAAGACCTCGGCGCGCACGCTCGCCGACGTGATGGAAAGTGCGGACGTGCTGCTGGGCTGCTCGGCCGCTGGCGCAGTGACGCAGGCAATGGTGAAGAGCATGGGGCCCAAGCCCATCATCCTCGCGCTGGCCAACCCGGAGCCGGAGATCAGGCCGGAACTCGCGAAGGAAGTGCGGCCCGACTGCATCATCGCTACCGGCCGCTCAGACTACCCGAACCAGGTCAACAACGTCCTGTGCTTCCCCTACATCTTCCGCGGTGCGCTCGACTGCGGCGCGACGCGCATCACCGAGGCGATGAAGATCGCGTGCGTGCGCGAGATCGCTGACTTGGCGAAGGCGGAGATCAGCGCGGAAGTGGCAAGCGCCTACGCCGGCCGCGAGTTGCGCTTCGGGCCCGAGTACCTGATTCCAACGCCCTTTGATTCGCGGCTCATCCTGCGCATCGCGCCCGCTGTCGCGAAGGCGGCTGTCGCAAGCGGCGTGGCAACACGGCCGATCGAAGACCTGGAGGCCTATCGCCAATCGCTGACCCGATTCGTGACGCACACCGGCATGTTCATGCGGCCGGTGTTCACTGCAGCGCGGCAGGCGCCCAAGCGAATCGTGTACGCCGAAGGCGAAGATGAGCGCGTTCTGCGGGCAGTGCAAATCGCCATTGACGAAGGGCTGGTCAAGCCCATCCTCGTCGGGCGTCCGGCGGTGATTGCGTCACGAATCGAACGCGCAGGCTTGCGACTCGAAGCGGGCCGCGACTATGAAGTCACCAACCCTGAAGACGACACGCGCTTCCGCCAGTATTGGGAGGCCTACCACCGGATGAACGCACGCGATGGCGTGACGCCCGACATGGCCAAGGCGACGCTTCGCCGGTCCAACACCACCATCGCCGCGATGATGGTTCGACTCGGCGACGCCGACGGCATGCTGTGCGGGCTGGTCGGCCGCTTCGACGGGCACTTCGGCCATGTGCGCGAAGTCATCGGCCTGGGTGAAAGCTCGCGCGTCTTCGCCGCCGTGAACGCGCTCATGCTCGACAAGCACACGCTTTTCATCGCCGACACTTTCGTCAACGACGACCCCACCGCGGAAGAACTTGCCGAGATCGCCGCGATGGCAGTGGAGGAAGTTCAACGCTTCGGCGTGACGCCCAGGGTCGCGTTCCTGTCGCATTCAATGTATGGCAGCAGCAAGCGCGCCTCGGCACTCAAGATGCGTGCGGCGCGCGACCTCTTCGTCAAGCGCATGCCCGAAATCGAAGCCGACGGCGAATTGCAGGGCGATGCGGCCTTGAGCGAAGAGGTGCGGCAGCGCTTCCTGCCCGAGGCGACGCTCTCAGGTGCGGCCAACGTGCTGATCCTGCCTAACCTCGACGCGGCGAACATCCTGTTCAACGTGCTGAAGATGACGGGCGGGCAAGGTGTGACGGTGGGACCAATCCTGCTCGGTGCATCCGCGCCGGTCCACATCCTGACTCCATCCGCCACGGTGCGACGTGTGGTGAACATGACAGCATTGGCGGTTGCCGACGCAAGCGCGCGGGCAAGGGTGTAACCCCGGGCGGCGGGGTTCAGCAGAATCCCGCCCCATGACCCGCGCCAAGCGCGCTCTCAGCCTCTCAGATTGTCGTCAACGAGCTTTCCGAGCGCCAAGCCGCCTTCACTGCGTTGTGCGTGAGGCTGCGTGCAATCTCGACCGGCATGGCTCGGCTGGGCGCGGCACAGCCCACGTGATACATCCACGCCGCCAAGACCGGATTGCGGCCGGCAAGGGCCTTCCAGCTCGAACGCCAGCAGCGCGAGAGATCGGAGTACGGCAACAGCGTCGGTTCGTGGCTTCGCTCGGTGTCGTCGCCCGGATGCGGATCGAACACCTTGCCGAGGTCAAAAAGAAAGGCCGTGGCGGAGCACACCTGCTCCAGTTCATCGAGCACCGGCGGCAGCGGTTCGAAGCTGCCCGGTGTGTGGCAGGGGTTCATTGCCACTTCGGCCGCAGTGATGCTGGCTTCGAGCAGCCCGTAGGCGCCGTTGTGGTGGTCGACGGCAGCAGGCTGCACGAGAAAGTTGTCGAGGTTGCCCGTGTGGCGCAGGGCCTGCGCAATAAAGGTCTGCAGGTCGGTTGACCAGCGCCCGCACAAGGCTGCCCAGCGGTACACAAGGCTGGGCGGAACGCGCAGGTAAGCGAGGCTGCCGGCGTTGACTCGCATGATCAGCTCTTGCAGAGCATGATCGTCGACGCCCTTGACGGCCGGCACGATGAAGCCGGAAATCGGCAGCAACTCCGCGGGCATCACACCCCGGGACAGGTCAGGCACATGGGAATTCAATCGAGCCTCGCTTCACCACATAACGTATTTCGTATTTTGGGTGCAGAGCAGGAAATCGAGCCGTGTAAAAGAGGCCAATGCCGGCCCTATTTCTCGCCAGGGCCTGGCTCGTGATCGACGGCAAGGCGCGAGGCGGGTGCGATTCAAACTGATGTGAAGTCATCAACACCCGTTCGCCCTGACCCTTCGACGGGCTCAGGACGGGGTACGCCTGACGGCGTATCGAAGGGCCTGTGCGGTGTCCGCAACCTGAAGCGTACACATCAGTTTGAATCGCACCCGCGCGAGGCTGGCTACTCGCGATCAATGCCCCTGTCGATTGGAGGATTCAGTTCAGTCGGCATCTGGTGCAGTGTTGCCCTACTAGGACTAGGCCTCAAAATCCTCCCATGACCATCCGCACCCGAGTCGCTGTCGCATCAGATCACCACGCCATTGCCGTGCTCTTCGATGCATATCGTCAGTTCTATGAGCAGCCACCCAATCTCCAACAAGCAATGAACTTCATCGGTGAGCGTCTGCGCAATGGCGACTCGGTCCTGATAGTTGCCGAGGACGAGCGCATTGCGCCTATAGGTTTCTGCCAGCTTTACCCGAGTTTCTGTTCGATAGAGGCAATGCCGATCTACGTCCTCTCGGACTTGTACGTGCAGCAGAACAATCGCCAACACGGCGCTGGTAAGGCACTGCTCCTGGCAGCCGAGCGGCATGCGGTCGCCAATGGTCGGGGCAAGATGGAATTGACAACCGCACGAACGAACAAGACTGCGCAGGCTGCATACGAGTCCCTCGGGTGGCAGAGAGATGAAGTCTTCTTTGGCTATGGCAAGCGAGTCGAGGCCTGATCGGGTAGCTGGAGGTATCAGAAAGCGAAACCGCCGCGCTGTGCGGAGCTGAGTGACCTCAAGCAACGCGTTCTTCTTCCTCGGGCTATCCTCTGTGCATGCCCAATATCCTCGCCGTCGATTCGGTTTCGAAGACTTACGCCAGCGGCCTGACCGCGCTGCACCACATCGACCTGAACATCCGCCGGGGCGAGATCTTCGCCTTGCTGGGCCCCAACGGCGCGGGCAAGACCACACTCATCAGCATTGTCTGCGGCATCGTCAACGCAAGCAGCGGCAGCGTTCGCGTGGACGGCCACGACATCCGGCGCGACTGGCGCGCGGCGCGCGAGTTGATCGGCCTGGTGCCGCAAGAGCTGACCACGGATGCGTTCGAGACTGTGCTTGCGACGGTCAGCTTCAGCCGCGGCCTGTTCGGCAAGCCGGCAGACCCTGGCCACATCGAACGGGTGCTGCGTTCACTGTCGCTTTGGGATAAACGCGATAGCAAGATCGTGACACTCAGCGGCGGCATGAAGCGCCGCTTGCTGATCGCCAAGGCGCTGTCGCACGAGCCGCAGGTGTTGTTCCTGGATGAGCCTACCGCGGGCGTGGACGTCACGCTGCGTCGCGAAATGTGGGCCCTGGTGCGCGGCCTGCGTGAGACCGGCGTGACCGTGATTCTGACCACGCACTACATCGAGGAAGCCGAAGAGATGGCCGACCGCGTCGGCGTCATCAGCAAAGGTCGGCTGATCCTGGTTGAGGACAAGAAGGTGCTGATGCACAAGCTGGGTCGCAAGCAGTTGACCCTGGCTTTGCAACAGCCGCTGGCAATGGTGCCCGCATTGCAGGGCGTTGCGGCCGGCGCGCTGGCACTGGCCAAGGACGGCCACGAACTCGTCTACACATACGACAGCGACCAGGAGCGCACTGGCATCGCGGAGGTGTTGCTGGCGCTGAGCCAGGCCGGAATCGCGTTCAGGGACTTGCAGACGACGCAGAGTTCGCTGGAGGACATCTTTGTCAGCTTGATTGAGGGCAGCGCATTTGAGACCGTGGCAGCCCGCACCACCGCAGGAGTTGCAGCATGAACCTGCATGCAGTGCGCGCGATTTACAGCTTCGAGATGGCGCGCACGCGCCGCACGCTGATGCAGAGCGTGATCTCGCCGGTGGTGTCCACGTCGCTGTATTTCGTCGTCTTCGGCGCGGCCATCGGATCGCGGATCCAGAGCGTGGGAGGCGTCAGCTATGGCGCTTTCATCGTGCCCGGACTGATCATGCTGTCGCTGCTGACGCAGAGCGTGTCCAACGCATCCTTCGGAATCTACTTCCCACGTTTCAGCGGCACGATTTACGAGCTGCTGTCGGCGCCCGTGTCTGCCTTCGAGACGGTGCTGGGATACGTCGGGGCGGCCGCCACGAAGTCGATCGTGCTGGGCCTGATCATCCTGGCGACGGCGGGGCTGTTCGTGCCACTGCAGATCTTGCACCCGGTCTGGATGCTGCTTTTCCTGGTGCTGACCTCGCTGACCTTCAGCCTGGTCGGATTCATCATCGGCCTGTGGGCTGACGGCTTCGAGAAGCTGCAGGTGGTGCCACTCTTGATCATCACGCCGCTGACCTTTCTGGGTGGCAGCTTTTATTCGATCGACATGCTGCCACCGGCGTGGCAGAAGATGGCGCTTATCAATCCGGTCGTTTATCTCGTCAGCGGATTCCGTTGGAGCTTCTACGGCCACGCGGACGTGGCTGTTGGCATCAGCTTGGGCATGACGCTGCTGTTTCTCATGGCCTCGCTGGCGATCGTGGTCTGGATCTTCAGGACCGGCTGGCGACTGAAGGCCTGAAGGCGGAATCGACATTGGTTCCGGCTGACAAATTGGTCAATGAAATGACCAAAAGTTGCCATTTTGGTTAATATACTGACCATATGAACGCTTCTGAAATGACCTCCGTTTTGGACCGCCAACTGCTCCTGCAGCTGGGCGACCGGCTTAAGCGCCTGCGCAAAGCACAGGGGTGGGGAACGGCTGACATGGCAGCGCGCGTGGGGATCACACGCAACACTTTGCGGGCCGTCGAGTCCGGCGACCCGGCGCCCTCCATGGGGACCTACCTGCGGGTCATGTCTGCCCTGGGCGTCAGCGGCGAACTGGCCCTGCTGGCCGGTGACACTGCAACCGCCGCCCCCAGGGTCCGCCGCGGCGCAATCCAGGCGCGGGCGGCCCGTCGTGCAGGTGCTGGTATCGGCGCAGGACGGTCGACACAGGGCGCAGGACCTGCAAAGTTTGATGCTGCACGAAGAGGCCGTGCGTCTCGCCCGTATCAACCCGGCCCTGGTGCAGCAGGCCATGGATACGGTGGAGCGCTGGCTCAGTACTGGAGATTCGCGCTCCAGCGGCTTGTGGCGAGAGTGGCAAGAGATCCTGCGTAAGGGCACGTGGCGCAAGGTGCTCGGCCGCACCCGGCGTGCCCAGGAGCTTCGGCAAGCCTCGCCGCTCGCCACCGTGCTGCCGAACAACGTGCGCCAGAGCATCCTGGCCCAGGTGCATGGACTCAAGAAGGGCGTCGTGCTGGGCGACGCCAGCAGCCCGGAGCTTCCATGACGCGCGAAGAGCTTGAACACGTCATCCGCGCCAGCGCCGACGTGACCGACCAGTACGAGTTCATCATCATCGGCAGCCAGTCGATCCTCGGCCCCGTGCCCAACCCGGAAGAAGTCTTCACGATGTCGGCCGAGGCGGATATCTACCCGCTTCACGCCCCGGAGCTGGCTGAGAAGATCGTGGAGAGGGCTCGCAATTCCACGAGACCAACGGCTACTACGCCCAGGGCGTTGGGCCCGACACCGCCATCCTGCCGAGTGGCTGGCTACAGCGTGTGCACCGGGTCCAGAACAGCAATACGAATGACCGAGTGGGCTACTGCCTGGACGTGGTGGACCTCTTCATGTCCAAGGCCGCGGCAGGGCGGGACAAGGACCGTGAGTTCTGCATGGCGATGCTCAAGCACGCCTACGTCAACCCGGCCCAGGTACTGGAGTTGGTGCCCCAAATGCCTCTGGGCGATGAGGAGCAGCGCAAGCTGCGAGCAACCATCCGCCGCTGGGCCAAGAACTTGCGCGAGGCTGGCCATCCCATCCCCGAGGAGTGAATCTAACGATTTGCGCCCTCATCGCGCGGCCCGCCTCCACCGCGCAGTGAAGTCAATTTCAGTTCAACCGGAACTCGACCAATTCAAAGCTCGTCGATTCCCGCAGGTCATTTCCCACACGCGTGGAGACCGTGTACTTGACTGTGCGTTTGACTTGCGGTGCATACCAGATCACGTGCTCGCTCACGACCGATCCGCTGCGTGCTGCACCGCGCGATGCTGACTGGCCGCGCAGCGCCACCTTGATCGCTTTGAAACGCCCCGCAGCGACGACCACGTCTTCCTCGCCTTCGATGCGCACCCGCAGCGGCACCAGAGCCTGCTCGACGCGCCTGGCTTGATCTGGGATCGCCTGCCCGGGACGCAGCCCGCCCGCCGCGAGCAAATACGGTGAGAACTCAGGTGGCGTCAATGTCCACCCCGGCATGGCGTTGAAGCCTGGTTCCAGTGGCACGAGGGTTGTGCGCAGCTTTGCGTCGGAGGTCGTAGACCATGTTTCGGCGACGCCTTCGGCTGTCACGCCGTCGACCTTGGCGGTCAGGAACAGATCGCCGATGCGAAACTGGTCCTGCACGCGGTATCGCCAGGTGTCGCCGACGTGGGGCAGCGCGTCTGTTCGCGAGGCAGGGCCTGTGGGTGTTGGCGCGGGCGCCGTGAATGCCGCCACACGTGTCTGTGCGAGCGAGGTGAAACGGCCGTTCGGATACTGCCGCAGATAGGCACGGTATTCATCGGCGCGCGTCGACGCCTGGATGCTGTTCCAGAACGCCAGTTCGCCGGCGGCTTCCACGTCACCCGTTGAGCTGGCCGTCGTCGGCACGGCACCCGGCACGAATGCGAACTCGCCTTGCAAGGATGAGCTTTCCCAAGGAACCTGCACCTGACGCGTGTCGCGCACCACGCCTTCACGCACTCGCTTGAACACATGCTCGACGGGCAGACCCGGCGTGAGCAGATGCTGTGCGAGATGCGTCGCATACAGACTGTTGGCGCCGGCACCATCGGCCGCCAGCTTGCCCGGCGCAGTCGCGTAGGCGAGCAGCGTGCCGAGCGGCGCATCCATCTGGGCCAGGCCCTGTACTTTCGCGCCGCCCTTGCCGCTGAACGGGTTGTTGCGACAGGCGTCGAGAATGACGATATTGACTCGACTGCGCGCAGCCGACATGCGGCCGAGGATGAATCCGATGTCCAGCCCGGCAATCGGAATCTCGTCTTCGCTTCGTATCTCGGCATCGACTGGAATCAGATAGTTGTGGTCTCGCAATTGCAGGCCGTGGCCCGCGTAATAGACCACAGCAATCGTGTTCTCACCGAGCTGCTTGCCGAACTCTCTCATGGCGTCGATGAGGCCTGCACGATCGAGGTTCTCGTGCAGTGCGACGACAAAGCCCGATTTGCGCAGCGCCTGGGCAATCAGCCGGGCATCATTGACGGGGTTGTCTAGCGGATCGTTGCGATAGGCCGCATTGCCGATGACCAGCGCAAGCCGTTCTTCAGTGACCGTGAGCCCGCGCATGCGTTCGGCCGCCACTGCGGGCACGGCCAGCGCCAGACACAGCATGAGCGTCACCGCGACGATCCGGCGTGGCCTTGGCTTCATGCCTCACCCGCCATCATCGACACGAGGGCTGTGGCCGGCGGCATGGCATCAAAGCAGAGGAAGTCCGATTCCTCATTGGCTCGATCGGTATCGTCGCACCACCACACGGTGGCGTTGCCGCTGGGGAAGGCGCTCAGCAAGCGATTCGCGAGTTGCCGTGTCGCACCGTCAGCCGCGCGAGCGTCGGGCTGCGCGATCTGGGACAGGCCCTGCTCCAGGTCATCGATGGTGAAGTTCACATCGAGCACCTGGCGCGCAAGCATGTCGACAGACCGGAACCAGTCGCGCGCGGCCAGCGCGGCGGCGAGCGTCTCCATGGGCTGCACGATGGTCAGCGGGAAATGCCGGCCGACGTGGTCAACGCTGGGCATCATGAGGCCCGCCCAGCCAGGTTTGCCAAGCACGCCTGGAGCGAGCCAGAAGCGTCGAATCGGCGCGACGAGGTAGCCCGCAAGCCAGGCCGCGCCGAGTTCCGCCCGTGCCATCGCCAAGCCTTGCTCCAGCCACCGGTCCCATTCCTGGATGAAGCCGTTGGACAAACGCCGCGACACGAAGTCGCCCACGTTCGGCAGCTTGCCGAACCAGCCCGGCGCGACGGAACGGCTCAAAAGCGCGTCGGACATTGGAATTGCTCCAGATCCCGGCGAAGCACCGGGTTGAGCGGCGTCGAACTCTTTACTTCAAAGCGCGCCTTGTGGCCTTCGACATCGAACACCAGTTGCGCTCGATCAGGCGATGCGCCGGGTTCCACGCGCACCCGATCGAGCAAATGGAACAGCGCCCAAGGTCCTTCGAACACGTGGCCCGGCCCGGCGCCGCCGCCCGCCCGCACGAGCTGCAGATGCACTCTACCCGTCTGGCCAGCGCCCGGCCATTGCAGGCTTTGCGGCGCCTGTGCACCGGGACGAAATCGCAGCACCTGTCCGTCGACATCGAGCGTGAATTCGCCCGCTCCTGCGTCGAGTTCAACGAGCCGAAACTCCAGCCGCGTGCCGAGCTGGCGCCCGCCGTCGCGAAAGAAGGCCTCGCGAATCGCCTGGGCGCGCTGGAATTGCTGCAGCGATTCAGGCGTTTCGCCGCGGCCACTCGCCCCTGGCTTGCGGTAGGCCCAAGGCCGTGCCGAGGTGTCGACATACGCCACCAGATTGCGCTGAAAGAACCCGTCGACCAGGCCACCAGCCCCGAAGGTGCGTGCAAAGTCTTCGCGAGACATTTCTTCACGAGCGTCTCGAGACAGCGGGTAGCGACTGGCCGTGACGCGGCTGCAGGCGGGTGCGAACTCGTTGGCCATCCTGGCGTCCAAGGGTTCGCGCACGACCGCGAAGACCTGGGCCCCGCTCGCCGCGGCCATCTGCAGCAGCATGCTGCGCACCGGCTCGGGTGCGCTTTGTGCCGCGACCTGCAGTTCGGCCACGACATCGCTGGCGGGGGGCAGCGTTTTGCGTTTCACCGCATCCTCGATCACGGCCAATTGCACGGCCAGCTTGCCGAGCAGCGCGCGCAAGTCGTCGAGCGCGGCGGGCTGGCCGACGAGGAAACGCTGGAGCGCATCGAAGCGGTTTTCGATGGTGGCATCGCTGCCTTGCGCTGACGTGCCGCTGGCCGACACCTGGGGCGTGTCAAGCGACACCTCGCGAACTGACGCGCGCAGCACTGCAATCAGCGGCGAATCCGGGCGCGCGAGCAGCTGCGCGAGCTCGGCGCTGCCCGCGAGGTCGGCCGTGGGGGCCAGGCGCAGGTCACCGATGAACTCGCCCCAGCGCGTCGCATAGTCCGCCAGATAGAGCCGCTGCACCTCGTCCGCCAGGGCTTGCTGGGCCGGCGCTGCAGCGGTGGCGGCAGGCGCGGTGCCCAGCACCCAGCTTTGCTCGCGGGCGAACTGCTGCAACACATCGTTCGTGCGTTCTCGCAGCGATTGCCGCCACACCGTGCGCGAGTAGAGGGCAGGCACGCCACTGCTCAACGGCTTGCCACTCGCCCGCACGAAGACGCGCCGCGCCGCGGGTCCGCCGACGGATTCCACCGTGAAGGCAGCGGTGCCTGCACCCAGGTCCATCTGCTTGAGCCGGTGGTAGGCACGCTGCGCAAGTGGCACGCTGCCCACGAGGCTGCGCGCGGTCGAGATGAGTCGTGGATCGGCATGCGACGGTGCCCCGACTTCGCCGCTTGCGAGAAGGCTGTCCAGGTGGCGGCGCAATGCCTCGCGCTGCTCTGGAAGCACTCCCGCCGGCAGCGTTGCGTCCCAGTCGGCGATCAAGTGGGACCGCAGTGCGGCTGCATCGAAGTTCTTGCCGCCGAACAGCATCAAGTAGGTCTTCAGGGTCTCGTAGATCAACTCGACGTGCTCGCGCTCGCCGGCGCGCAGCCGTTCTTCGAGGCGGGCGGCGACACGCGGCAGGAAAGCCTCGCGCAGCGCGCGCTCGTAGGAGTCGTGCGACGCCGCGACGAGCATGTCGCCGCGGCCCAGGCCCATGTCGAGCGCCAGGGGATTGGCGTGCGCACCGGACGGCCCGCCGAAGTCGCTCAGCACGTCGAGCACGGGCAGCAGCGCGACAGGATCGGTGGACGAGGTCGAGCGCGCCGCCGAGACATGGTGTTCGAGCGTGGGCAAGCGCTGCGCCGACGCGGCCAGCATGGTGCGGTTGACGTCATAGGCTCGCCACGACAGCGCGACCGCGGCTGCCACGGTGCACACCGTCGCTCCCACCACGCCCCATGCGAGCACGGCGCGACGGCGGCGCCAACGTAGATTTGTGCCGGCCAGGCCTGCTTCCGCGAACACCACGTCGCGCAGCAGTCGCGTCACGAAGAAGGTCTTGCCGCTGGGCCTCGCCGGAGGAACGATCTGGCTTGTCAGGCCCAGCGCACGCGCCAGTCCGCCGAGAGCGCGGTCCATCGGTGTGCCTTCCTGGGTGGCGCTGGTGAAGTAGACGCCGCGCAGCAGCGGACGCAGTTCTGGCCGCAGGTCGGCGAACATGGTCTGCAGGAAGTCGAACAGCGTCTGGCGAAGCAGGTGCCACTCCTGCGGGAAGGTATAGACCGCGCCGCGCCGTTCGCGGTCGCGCTCCCCCTGCAGCCGGTCCATGAGGCAGTCGTTGAGCCGCTTCTCCAAGGCCGCGAAGTCGCTCGCCATGCGCACCACCGGGCCGTCGCGGGTCGAGTCGTCCTGGTACGGGAAGGTCACGCCCCATACCTGCGAGCGCTCGTCCTTGTCGAAATCGGCGAAGAACTCCATGAAGCCGGCCAGCAGATCGGTCTTCGTGATGAGCACATAAACCGGGAAGGCGATACCGAGTTGGTTGTGCAGTTCTTCGATGCGTTCGCGCAGGGCGCCGGCATGGGCCTGCCGCCGCTCAGGGCTTGCGCCCAGCAGGTCGCTCACGCTGATGGTCAGCAGCACGCCGTTGATCGGGCGGCGCGGACGATAGCGTGCCAGGAGCTTTAAAAAGCCGAGCCACGCTGCGCGGTCGGCGGCGCGGTCGCTGTCGTGCGTGGTGTAGCGGCCGGCGGTGTCGATCAGCACAGCCTCGCTTGCGAACCACCAGTCGCAATTGCGCGTGCCGCCGATGCCGCGGATCACTTTCTCTCCGACTGCGTTCGCGAGCGGGAACTGCAGGCCCGAGTTGACCAGTGCCGTCGTTTTGCCCGCGCCGGGTGCGCCGATGATGATGTACCAGGGCAGTTCGTAGACGTAGGGGCGCCCCGCGAGCGCGGCAAGCCATGGGCGTTTGCCGCCGATGCGTGCCTGCCGCAGCACGGCCACCGCTTGCTCGAAGCGCTTGGTGATGACCTCGACTTCCTTCGCGCCGGGCGCGCTGGTGGCGGGCTCGTCGCGAGCAACCATGCCTTCAAGCAGGCGGCGATTGCGCCGCGCCGATTGCATGGTGCGCCATGCGGCATGCGACGCCATGGCGGCGGCCACGGCGACGATGGCCATCCACCGTGCCGGTTCGCCCGCCAAAGGAACGACACCTGCCACCGCGACGAGCGGACCGACGAACCACATCAGCGCGCCCGCCGCAAGCACGCCGACGGCCGTGAGCAGCGGCCGCATGAATGTGGGGGAGCTTCTTGTCATCGCTTCACTCGTCGGGCCGCAGCAGGCGCAGTTCAATGTCGATGCGCCGGTTGCGTGCACGTTCTGCAGCGCTGTTGTTGGGCAGGAGCGGCTCGGCGTCGGCGCGGCCCTCGGCACGCAGCCGTTCGGGGCGCGCTCCTTGTTGCACAAGGGCGGCTTGCACGGCTTGTGCGCGTTCGCGCGACAGATGCCAGTTGGACGGAAACTGCAGCGATGCCAACGGCGTGTTGTCTGTGTGGCCGATGACGGCGACTTGCCCGGGCATGTCTTTGAGTGCCTTTGCGATGCGGCCGAGCAGATCGAGCTGGCGAGGATCGACCTGTGCGCTTCCCGGAACGAACAATCTGTCAGCCGGCAGCGTGATGAGCGAGCGCAGCGCTTCGTCCTGCACCTGGATGGCGCCGCTCGCGATATCCGCTTGCAGCAAGGGTGCAAGGCGTGGTCCGGCGGCAGTCGCGGAACGCTCGCCGCGCAATGCGAGCGGCGCGGCGTGAATCTGCGTGAACAGCGGCTGCGACAGTTTTTCGAGACGCGAGTTCAGCACCAGCAGGACTGCGAGGACGATCACCGCGCCGATCGCCAGCAAGACCCACAAGGGCATCGCAGACACCTCGCGCGTGCCGTGCGTTTCGACACCCTGCCAACGCAGCGACAAGGTCCGCGTCGCTGCCGGGTCGCCAGTCGGGCGCATGGCATCGAGCACGCCTGCAGCGATCGCGTCGAGCTGCGCACGACCGCCGGGAACGCCGCGATAGCGGCCCTCGAAACCGAGCTCCAGGCACACATAGAACAACTCCAGGAGATCGGCGTTGTTCGCCGCGTCCTGGCCCAGACGCTCGAGCAATTGGAACGCCTTCTCGCCGCCCCAGCGTTCTTCGTGAAACTCCTGGAGCAAGTTGCGTTCGGCCCAGATGCCACCGTCGCCCCAAGGCGTTTGTGCGATCACCTCGTCGATGAAGCTGCACAGCACGTAGCGTGCGGCGGTGATCTTCGTCCGCGGCACGCCCCCAGCGGTGGCTAGCGCGTCGAACTCTCCAATGCACTGCAGTAATTTCACGCGCAGCGCAGCCGGATCATCGTGCTCCATCGTCGTGCGCAGCTTCGGAGCCAATGCCAAAAGCACCCCGGCCGCACCGAGCAGCGGGTTGACGCCGGCCACGAGGCGCTGCAGCTCGACGCCCGCGCTCGCGGCGGGAGTTCGCGGGCGGCCCGATCGTTTCGTGACCACAGTCGCCTGACCACCGGGGGCTGGCATCAGGATCGTTGGTTGATCCTGGATCAATGTGCGCTCGTCGACCGACATGGGCTGCGCCTCGGGTGCTTGGTTCAATTGACGGCGGTTCAAAGCTTGGCCCAGGCTTGCGGCGGCGTCAGAGGCTGAAATACTCTGCCTCTCAGAGGCTGAGAGTTTTTCGAGCGTGCCCGAGCAGCGCGTCAAAAGGCACCTGATCTAGGCGCAAAGCGCAGCCATAGCCCGGGCTATGGCGAGC
>Ga0136846_1208400_pt1 | contig 14557 bp, 8 predicted proteins | sample HopSoiMetagenom2_FD_96841 | JGI IMG/M metagenome (GOLD analysis project Ga0136846, IMG submission 96841) | Grasslands soil microbial communities from Hopland, California, USA - 2 Assembly 2016 (version 4) | ecosystem: Environmental > Terrestrial > Soil > Grasslands | place: USA: Hopland...
AAATCCAGCCCTTTGCTGAGTTGAGTCCCCAGATTGCACCGGCGATGGCGTTCAGAACCGCGCCGGCCACCATCAGAACGAGTTCGCTGCTCAAATGCTGGTAACTATGGCCGAGAACAAACAAAAACTGTGTGGGAAAGAATGCGGCGAGACAAATCACGAAGATGCCGAACCCGGTGACGCCGCCGACCACGGCAGCGTAAAGCAGTCGGAGTTTGGCGATTTGATGGCAGCGAGCGAACGCAGGAATGAAAACGTTTGCGAGCAGGTTGCTCAACACTGCGAAAATCATCGCCAGCCGTCCGAGTGCTCCGACTTCCGCCACCGCGCTTACCCGATTGGCGAATATGCTGATGAGGAAGACCGTGATCTGCCCCTGGAAGCAGTAGAAGATCGCATTCGGCGCGAGTTTACGGATAAAGCGCACGATTACCTGACGATCTTCCTCGTCGGCGGAAGCGTGCAAATCGACCACACCTCTGGTGTAATGCCGGAGCATCAGGAACTGGACGAAGAAAGCGATCACCGCGACAGCGATCGCGACCGCGGCATTCAGAAAGGCGAGCAGCACCAGCAGACCGATGAGCCGTAGCGTTGCCGCAGAGAAGTCGATCAGCTGAATTCGGCCAATGTCGGAACGCAGCCGCGGCACAACGCTGAGGACACCCGATGACAACTGAGGTAGCAAACCGAGCACAACCAGCGCGATCAGCAGCGCAGTGTAGCTCACACGTGCGCCATTTCGAGCCAGCAACAGATAAAGGACGGGCACGACGCAAACGACTGCGGCGATCGCCAGCTGCTTCCGCAAGTGTAGACCAGTGTTGATCAATTCGCCGAATCGACGGCGATCCTGCCAAACATGGCCGCCAATCGATATGACTCCGGTGCTAATCCCGATGTCGGCGAGGAGATTCAGCGTGCCCTGCATCGTGTTGGCAATGGTGAAGTAGGCATACTCCTGCTGGCTTAACGAGCGAATCACCAGAATGCCGCCGAAAAAACCGATAACTTGAACGATGCCTTGGACCACCGCGACGTTGCCGATGATCCGGATGTGATAAAGCGCGCGCCGCATAACCGGCGCAAAACCCGCGCCCATGACAGATGATGAGGCGGGACCGGGATTCATAATCAGCTACTCAGTTGAGCAGATGAGCTGGCGAAGTGCCACAGCAGACGAGATTGGCGGCACGGCACGGGTTGAAGCGCTTGAGCGCTGCGCGGCCTAACGTGACCGCGAACCACTACAGCCTGGTAGGCTGGTGAAAGTGGGGGCCCGGATCGAAGGCTTCGCGTTCACCTTCGCCAGTAGCGGTCGGCGTATTGTAGTACTCCGAGTATTGATAGTAGTAGTACTCAGGCAGCGAAGTATCGACAAAGTTCAGGATCACGCCCGGCACGTTGACCTGACGGCTATAGAGAAGATCCAGCGCTTTCTTGGTCAGACGCGCAGAAGTGTAGGCCAGCCGTACGACAAAGATGGTGGCATCAATCTTTGGCGCCAAGCTCGTGGTGTCGTCGGCCGCCAGGACCGGCGAGCTGTCGATCACGATGTAATCGTAGTGATTGTAAATGTCCTGCAGAAGCGCGTCGGTGGAATCTCTCAACAGGTGCTCGCTTGGTTGAGCCAACGTCTTACCTCGCGGGAGCAGAAACAAACTCGGCACATGCGTCGGCACTACCACCTCGCGCCAATTCACTTCCTGCTTGAGCACTTCGGCGAACCCGATCTTGGAGGATACGCCAAAGGCTTCGCGCAGAGCACCGCGCCGCAGATCGCAATCGATCAGTAAAGTCCGGGCACCCGAAAGCGCCATGGTGATTGCCAGGTTGGCCGAAACTGTGGATTTACCCTCGTTAGGAACAGCGCTGGTGATAAGGAAAGTTTTCGGCCGGACGCCTTCGCACGGCATAAAGAAGATTGAGGACCGAACATTTCGATACGATTCGGCGAAGACGTGACGGGCATCGTCGGGCTGCAACAAGGTGACATCGCCTTTGACGCGTTCTTTCGGGATCTGCCCCAGCACGTTTTCGGTAAAGTGATGCTGAAACTCACCAATTGACGCCATTCTATCGTCGATGCGATCCAGCAGGATCAGAATGAGGATGCCGGCGAAAGCACCGCAGCCGAGGCCAAGTAATAAGCTCTTAATTAATCCAGGGCGAACCGACATCGGAGCACTGGCGGCTTCCATGATGCCGACCTGATCGCCGCTATCGACAACCTGCGAGACGTCGATCTCCTTCAAATTGTTAGTCAGCCGATCGTACAACAGCTTCAGTCGATCGACTTTGCCTTTTACTCGATTGAACTGGGCCAGCCGCTGGCTCAGATCGAGTGCCTTCGCTTCCCACTCCTTAATGTTCGACTGGAGGTTCTCCATCTGTTTGCCGATGGATTTGCGGCGCGTGTCCAGCTTCTCGACGGTGTCATTTCGATAGAGCTCGATAAGGCGCTCCTGCTTCGTGATCTCGTCGTTTAACTTGAGGATCTTGGGATGTTTCGGCCGCAGATCCTTCGCCAAAGTGTCTCGCTCGGCTTTGAGCAACTGCACCTGCTGTTTGGCGCGCAGATAATCCGCCTCCGGTCCGACGTCCGAGAACGGCAGTCCTTTATCCTCGCTTGCTGAACCTTCGCTCGAACCTTCGGCTGTTCCGCCTTTGTTTTGAGCGCGATCAAGATTTTGATCGAGATCGAGCAGATTGAGGAGGTCGTACTCGGTCTTAAGCCCAGCGTATTCCCGGTTCAGTCTAACGAGATAAGCAGCGGCGCTGTTTCCTTCTTCCTGGATGAAGCCGATGTTGTTTTGCTTCTGGAACTCGAGCATTTCATCCTCAGCCATCCGAAGATCCTTCTCCGTCTGAATTAATTGCTCGGTAATGCCGCTGATGACGGAGTGGCCCTGTTCTTCGCGACGGCCCTTTTTGAAATCCAGATACTTCTGCATCACGGCGTTCAGATAAGCCTGGGTGTATTCAGGAGCGGGACCGATCGCGGAAAGCTCGAAGATCGATGTCCGCGGCTTCTGAACGACGGTGAGTGTCACCTTAACCGGCGGCAACTCCGGATGAGCGGACCGGACCAGCGCTTCGGCTTCGCGCTTCACTTCCGCGCTCTGCATCAATTGGATCTGGGTGCCGTAGAAATTGATCTGATCTTCACTGTATGCAACACCCTGCGCGATGTTCAGTTTTCCGGAGAGCATCATCTTGCTGGCCGAATAAAACTGTGGCGGCGTTTGATAGCTCAGGAATGCCTCGACGAACAACCCGAGACAGATCGTGAGAACCGGTATCCACCACCGCCGTAATAACAGCGTCTTGTAGCGGTGAAGCCGGGTGATGAAAGAGTTGGCCCAGGAGCCGGGCGTTGATTTTTCGCCGAAAGCCGATTGCATACTTACATGTTAATCAGACGCTGCGGCACGTAGATCTGATCATCAGGTTGCAGCGCCATATCTTCTTCGGTGTGGCCTTCTTCGATGACCCGTTTCAGATCCACGGTGAAATCCTGGCCATTCTTGCGGGTAACTTTTACTTTCCGTTTATTGGCGAAATCACCGAAACCACCGGCCCGGATTACCGCTTTGCTGACGGTGTACGTTTCGTCAGCCGGAATTTCCTGCGGGCCTTGTCCGTGAACCGATCCATAGACATAGATTCGGCCCCGCGATTTCTCACTGACCCGGTCGACGGCGAGGATCACGGTGGCGTGGTAGTAGTATTCCCGCTCCAACAGACCCTTGATGCTGTAAGCTAATTCCTTGCAGGTCCGTCCCTGGGCTGGCACCAGTCCGACATACGGCACTTCGAGTTCCCCGTTGTCGTTCACCCGCAGGCGCTGAGAATCGTTGTCGCGATCTTCAACCACCCGAAAGCTCACGTAGTCGTTTGAGCCGAGGTGCTTCTTATCGTCGAGGACCGCCATCGAGTTGGTCCGCAGAACGGTGCTGTTACTGGTAAGCGGCAGATCCTCCGACGGAGTTTTTTCCATCGGTGGGACAGGAGGAGGCGGCGAAGCGCTCTCGTGCGGGAATCGTTGGCCGTAGCCCGTCGAAACCGTTAACGCGAATATGACTGCATAAACCCCGATTCTCATTCCCTGTTCTTATCCGGCTAGAAGCTATACGTGCCGTCTAACGAAATGCGGTTCTGTTCGTATCCGCGCAGAGGCACATCAGATTCCTTTTTGGTATACTGGTAGCGCAATCCCAATGTGACATGCGGAGTTAGTTGATACCCAACGGTGAGAGCCCCGCCGTAACGGTGCAGGTGTTCGTCGATAAATCCGCCCGATTCATTGGCGTCTTCGTAGAAGAACTCAGTAGAAAGCAGAGTGTTGCGAATGATGTTCCAGGAAATGGTGTGGCGGACATAGTTCAGCCTTATCGAGTTCGAGTTCACGCCCAGCTGATTTTCGTGGCCAGCGCTGATGGTCTGCCGAATGAAGCTGTTCAACCGATGCGTGAGCAGAAGGTTCACGTAGTAATCCGATACGTTGCTGAAGTCGGAAACGAATCCGCTATTCTCGAAGTCGATCATCTGATAACCACCAGCCACTCGTACCCGGACGTTGTTGGTAATCTGGCTCTCGATGAAAGCGCCGACCGAGTAGTCGGTGGAATCGTTCAGGATGTTCTGATCATAATAGTTAAATACGGCGTACGACTCGAGACCGATGTTCGTGGTCGAGCTCACGGCCAACTGAATGGTGCCGGTAAGCTCTTCCGCGTTCCGGTCGAGGTAGTCGAAATCGCTGGTGGTCGAAATGTAGGTGTAATGATCGTAGCCAAGGGTCAGAACGATCTTGTTCAAGTCCCAGAGGACTGACACGCCACCGGTATTTTGAAAGCGACCGTAATCAACAGTGTTGCTCAAGGCCGGCTCCGCGATCGGGTCCTGCTGCAATGATGGCCGGTCATGGATGTTGATCCGGAAATCGCCGACGAAAATGTCGAATGAAATCTGGGTTGCAGGCGAGATCAGCAGACCATTCGTGTCCGCTTCGGAGTGATCGAGATAGATGGAATAGCCTATTCCAAGATCGAGGGTGAGCGTGTTGATCTGAGTGATTGGCCAGATGGCGTTCAGATTTACCTGCGGATGCAGGATCACGTCCTCCTGCTCATTGCGCTCAGCAAAATTAATGTTGTCGTTATACTCGACACCCATCGTTGCGCTGACCCGAAACCGAACCGGGCCGACCAGTAAGTTGTAGGGGAGCCGATCGATGTCCTGCTGACGGGCTTCGGAAGCGGCTTCTCCCGCCAGTGAAGGCCGGACCGCGTCCTGAGCACGAACGCTGATCGCGCAAAGCATTGTTAACGCGAAAAGAGCGACTCGCCCGAACGAGCAGTTGAAGGAGCGAAACGCAGCAAATGGGATCATAGGCGGGTTGGCGGGTAGGTTAGCAGTTGCAGTACCAAAACGTTTTTCGACCGATGGGCATACGGGTTCATGTGAAAAGTGCAACCTTTTCCTGTTTCAACGATGAAATGTTTTGGCTGGATGACTGACGGACGTGGAGACACCCTTTTAACGCCGCCTGAAAGTTGGAGGCAAGCCAAATCGGGGAAGCACGAGCGCGTTCCGCGCAGTTCGACGAGGCGCTTTTCAATGTTCGAACGCTACAAAGTTGGCCCGATCTAAGCTCATTATATATGTCAGTATGGGTTGCCCCACCTGCACAAAGTCCGCAGGCGCAACGCTTTTCATCGTTCTGGTCCAGGCAGCAGCCGCGTGTTCCGCGCTCGCCGGCAATCCCGCATCCAGCAGCCGAATGAATTGCGGAGCTCAAATCGAGTGCCTGACGCCGGATGGCCAAGTCGGCCGGATTTCCAAACTGCCGGTTCAGGATCCGACCGCAACCGCGCTAATTATGGAAGACGACACGGTGACGTGCGTTTTACAAGAGGGCGAAACCAACTTTGTTATCGAGCTGCCTGACGTGTCGGTGCCGGATCGCTTCACATTTTTGAACGAGAATGGAAAAGCGCGCGGGGAATTGAAGATCTCAGTTTCGAATCAACGCCTGGCACCGAACAGTGCCGCTTGGAAAGAAGTGGAAGGCGTCATTCCGTTCGCGCACAAGCGTCTGTTCGGAGTTTCCCTTCTCGGCATCGAAGCCAAATACGTTCGGCTTTCCTTCCGGGTAGATAAACAGACGCCGATTGCGTCATCGCAACCGATCAATCAAGCATCCGATACCAAAAGCGTTGCCGCATCAGCAGCCGCCAGCGCTTCATTCTCCAAGTCCGCGTTCGATGAGGCACTGAACTCCACGTTTAGTCGGGAACCGAGATCCAATCTGGTATTGCTCGGCTGCATTGTTTCGTCAGTTGCGCCCCTGCGCTGAACTCTAACTGATCGTCGGCTGATCAGGGCCACGCTTTTCCGAACCCGCAGCCGATTTCAAGCATTGCTTGAACTTTCCGAGGATCTCGGTTCGCGGCTCCTCACCGGCTGATTCGTTTAGATCCTCGCCCTACCAACCTGGAGCAGAGCACCGCCGCTCCTTGCATCGCCGACTAGCTACTTCGCCGCTTATCTCAATCGGCCACTCCAAACTCTCAAAAATGTTTCAACGGGCGGGTGTGCTGCGCTCGTGCAAAACCGACAACGGAAACAGTATTTATAGTTTCTCGATTTATTCGGCGCGAATTGTCGACTCGTTAGTCACAACAGCCGTCAAGGCACAGAATTAGCTCCCCTCGCGATTGCCTTAACAAGCATTTTTTGCATGGGAGCAGCTACCGGGAAATCACGCCTATCCACAGCACCTACATCCATTTCAGATCATGAAACCGACACATTTGAAAAAGTTAATCCCGAGCAAACACAAACTCGGCCACTGCTGGTCTGCAATCAGCCGCAGGGCAGTGATTATCTTGCATACCTTGCCCGGGCTACGAACGATGCAGTTCGGGATTGGGATGTAACAAACGGGAAACTCTGCTGGCCCCACGGCCTGCAGTCTTTACTCGGCTACCCAACCGAGCCGAACGAGGTAACCATTCGGTTCTGGGACGAGTGTCTCCATCCGGGTGATTACACAAAAGTAACCACCAGCATCACAGACGCGTTCGCTTCCGGCGCCGAACATTGGAGCGGCGAATATCGTTTCCGTCGTCAGGACGGGAACTACCTTCACGTTCTGGAACGCGCGTTCATCCTGCGCGATGCCGACAGCCGTCCCACCCGCTTCGTTGGTTCGATGATGGACGTGACTGCGCGAAAGCAGCTGCACGACCAGCTGTCGCGTTCGCAGAAAATGGAAGCATTCGGCCAGCTCGCGGGAGGCGTTGCTCACGACTTCAATAATTTCCTGACTGCGATTCTGGGTTACAGCGATCTGGTTCTTCATGAAACTGGCGGCAAAGGGGTAGTGGCCAGTCACGTTGCGGAGATCCGCAAAGCAGCCGGCCGGGCCTCTTCGCTGGCGAGTCAACTGCTCGCGTTTAGCCGGCGACACGTGCTCGAGCCGCATGTGATTGAGGTGAATTCGATTGTTCTGAATCTCGAGCGGACCCTGCTAAGATTGTTAGGCGAAAACATCACGATCGTGTGTCACTTGCATCACGAAAAGGCAGGCGCGCACGTGAAGGTGGACGCCGGACAACTCGCGCAAATCATCATCAATCTGGCGGTGAACGCCCGGGACGCGATGCCGTCCGGAGGTCAGCTCACCCTGGAGACCGCCGCCGCGACTCTGTCGGATGACCAGATATTATGCGGCACTGAATATCTGCCGGCAGGTGATTATGTGATGATCAGTGTGATCGACACCGGCGGGGGAATTACCGACGAAGTGAAAGGTCACCTGTTCGAGCCGTTCTTCACCACCAAGCATCACGAGCGAAATAGCGGTCTTGGCCTGGCGACGAGTTATGGAATTGTCTGCCAAAGCGGCGGACGTATTCGGGTTGAAAGCGCGCTCGGACGCGGAACAAAGGTGCAGATCTACCTGCCCAGAGTGCCGGCGCCACCGGCCCCTTCCTACCGCAAACCCAGCAGCAAACTTCTGCCTACCGGCTCCGAATGCATCATGGTGGTGGAAGACGACGTCAGCGTTCGGCACATTTCCGTCCGAGTACTGAAAAATCTGGGCTACGAAGTTATTGAGGCCGCCAGCTGCATTGATGCGCAGCGATTGTTTGAGCAGCGAAGCACCGGCAAGGTTCATCTGCTGGTGACAGATGTTGTTCTGCCTCACATGAGCGGTCGCGATTTCGCAACGTGGCTGCGGACAGTAAGTCCTGAAACGAAAGTCGTGTTTGTTTCGGGCTACCTGGAGGAATCCCACAATGCAGGTGAGTTGGGCGATCCGGGCACATTCTTCCTGTCCAAACCGTTTGATCCAGAGCAGCTGGCGACAACGATTCGTCAGGCGTTGGATTCGTAAGCTGCCGACCCCGTGAGGAGTAGTGGGACGAGACGAGCTCGTCCCTCCAATTGTTGCTCGCGCAGGAAATTCGTGAACGTCCTGTTTTAACGACGAGCGCGAAGGACTCGTAGCACGATCCTGCGGTAGACCACGCCAGCTATGAAAATGCTTAGTCGCTTTCTGCTACTCGCCATCACATTGGTGGCACCGAGGTTCGGCGCGGCCGAGCAACCCCTTCTCACCGGCGACCAGGCGATGGGAGATTGGCGGACCGACGCTCCCGGAGTTCGGCGCAAATTTTCGGTGAAGGATTTCCCGGCGCCGGAATCGAACATTTTCGCCATCAAACCGCCTCGTGTCGTGAGCCGTCCTGAAGGAGCCGAGCCGCGTGTCATGCCTGGATTCACAGTTCAACTCTATACCAGCGGTCTAAGCGATCCGCGTTTTCTCCTTACCGCGCCAAACGGGGATATTTTCGTCAGCGAAAGTGACGCGAATCAAATCAAGATCGTCCGAGACGGCGGTCACGGCGGAAAACCGAATGGTCCGCAGCTTTTTGCCGAAGAAAGTCTGAACCGCCCGTTCGGACTCGCCTTCTATCCGCCCGGGCCCGATCCCAAATTTCTCTACATCGCGAACACCGACGGAATCGTCAGGATTCCATACGAAAATGGCGACACGCGCGCGCGAGGACCGGCGGAAAGGGTGGTGTCGCTCTCAGGGGGCGCCGGGTTTCTTGGTGGCGGCGGACATTGGACACGCGCCATCGTGTTTTCGGGCGACGGCAAAAAGATGTACGTGTCCGTCGGATCATACTCCAACAACTCAGACAATTCGCGCGAGGCGGATCGAGCGCGCATTTTCGAGCTGAACCCGGACGGAACTAATCGCAAAGTTTTTGCATGGGGAATCCGCAATGCGGTGGGAATCGCATTCCGTCCCGGGACTAACGAGCTATGGATGAGCACGAATGAGCGCGACGAGCTCGGCGATAACCTTCCCCCGGATTACATCAGTCGAGTGCAGCCAGGCGGGTTTTACGGGTGGCCCTGGTTCTATATCGGTAATCATGCCGATCCGAAGCACAAAGGGAAGCATCCGGAACTGGCCGGCAAAGTCATCATTCCGGATGTTCTGATCCAGCCGCATTCGGCGTCGTTGAATCTCTGTTTCTACGACGGGAATCAGTTTCCGCCGGAATATGAGGGCGACATTTTTGCGGCACTGCACGGATCGTGGAATCGCAATCGTCGCACCGGATATAAGATCATCCGCGTACCGTTCGACCACGGTGCCGGAAAGCCGTTAGGTGAATACCAGGACTTCGTCACCGGGTTTGTAACGCCCGATGGAAGAGTCTGGGGCCGTCCGGTAGGGATCACGGTCGCTAAAGATGGGGCTCTCCTGTTCAGCGAAGACGGGAATAACACCATCTGGCGGATCGCTCACGACTGAGTCGTTGCCGCCGCCGAAGCAAGGGTATATTGCACTGTGGTAGTGACTTTTAAGGATATCGAGGCAGCCCGACCGCGCATCAAAGGCGCTGTCTATTATTCCCCCTGCCCTCCATCAATCCCGTTGAGCGGAATCACCGGGATGGAGATCTACTGCAAGCTCGATAACCTCCAGCGCACCGGAAGCTTCAAAGAAAGAGGCGCGCGGAATGCCCTGTCGTTGTTGCCAGCGGACCAACAGAAACGCGGAGTGATCGCGGCATCGGCCGGAAATCACGCCCAGGCACTGGCTTACCAGGGAAAATTGTTAGGCGTTCCGGCCACAGTTGTGATGCCGAAGTTCGCGCCACTCATCAAGGTCAGTAATTGTCAAAAGCTCGGAGCCCGTGTTGTTCTTCACGGGAAAGACTTCGCCGAAGCAAAAGCGCACGCGCACGAGATCGGTGAGAAAGAGGGATTCGCGTATATCGATGGTTATGATGACCCGGCGATCATTGCCGGACAAGGCACCATGGGAATCGAGATCATTGAGCAGGTGCCGGACGTCGATGTGGTGGTTGTCCCTGTCGGCGGTGGAGGTCTCCTCGCCGGTGTTTCGTTGGCGGTGAAGACATTAAAACCACACGTGAAGGTGGTGGCGGTTGAAGCCGAGAACGTGGCCAGCTTTGCCGCTGCGCTCGAAGCCGGTAAACCGACGCGTACCGCAATGCACCCCACGCTTGCGGACGGACTCGCTATACCGCAAGTCGGCGCAAATGCGTTCGCGATCGCTCAGCCGAATGTGGATCTCAGTGTCACTGTGACCGAAGAACAAATCGCGATTTCCATTTTGCGAATCGTCGAGCTCGAAAAAGGGGTGGTGGAAGGAGCCGCAGCGACGCCGTTGGCTTCATGCCTTTCCGGCAAACTGAAACAGTTCGCAGGGAAGAAGTGCGTGCTGTTGCTTTGCGGCGGTAACATCGATCCAAATGTGCTGAGTCGCGTGATCGAACGCGGATTGGTGGCCGATGGCCGGCTCTGCCGGTTTACCGCGGTGATCAGCGACCGGCCCGGTGGCCTGGCCGATTTGTCCACGCAGATTGCCGCCAGCGGAGCGAGCATCAAACAAGTCGTCCACGACCGCGCCTTTGCCAGCAGCGACATCTCGGCGGTCCGGGTTTTGTGCACTGTTGAAACGCGGGATCGCGAGCACCTGGCCGATCTCCGGGCACAACTGCGTAGCCACGGCGTGGAGACGGAAGACTCCCAGTAGTAAACTACGACGCGGAGTGGATTGGCCGCTTGAAGCGAGAGCGCGCTTCCATACCGTCAATAGATGGAAGCACGGGAGCAAAAACGGGCGCAATTCGCGAGCCGCCACCTGGGTCCGAACCCGGAAGAAGTGGAGGCGATGCTGCGGGAGATCGGGTTTGACGATCTCGACGCATTGATCGACGCCACGGTGCCGAAAAACATCCGGTTCGACCGCGACCTGGATCTGCCGGAGCCGAAATCCGAGGCCGAAGCGCTAGCCGAATTGCGTGTTATTTCGAAGAAAAACCAGCTCGCGAAGTCGTTCATTGGCGCCGGTTATTCCGACTGCGTCACGCCACCGGTAATTCAGCGCAATGTGCTCGAGAATCCCGGCTGGTACACGGCCTACACACCTTACCAGGCTGAGATCGCGCAGGGCCGTCTGGAAGCGCTCCTTAATTTCCAGACAATGATTACCGATCTGACAGCGATGGAGATCGCCAATGCATCAATGCTCGACGAAGCCACGTCGGCAGCGGAAGCAATGACGTTATGCCACGCGGTGCTTCCTGGCCGAAATCGGTTTCTGGTAGCTGATCATTGTCACCCCCAGACAATCGAAGTGATGCGCACCCGCGCTGAACCACTGGGGATTAGCCTAACCATTGACGATTACTCGGAATTCAAGGTTGATGAATCTGTTTTCGGCGTGCTCGTCCAATATCCGGCGACCGACGGCGCGATCTACGACCTGGAGCCGCTGGTTAGGCAAGCTCATGCCGCAGGAGCTCTGGTCGTCGTGGCGGCTGATATTCTGGCGCTCACTTTATTGAAACCACCGGGCGAATTCGGCGCCGACGTTGTCGTTGGAAGCACACAGCGGTTTGGCGTTCCTCTCGGATTCGGCGGACCCCACGCTGCTTACTTTGCTACTCGCGACGCCTACAAACGACACATGCCCGGGCGGTTAGTCGGTGTGTCGCACGATGCCGAGGGTCGGCCCGCCTATCGGCTGTCGCTCCAGACACGGGAGCAGCATATCCGACGCGACAAAGCGACGAGCAACATCTGCACAGCGCAGGTTCTTCTCGCCGTCATGGCATCAATGTATGCCGTTTATCATGGCCCGCGCGGACTGCGAAAAATCGCCGAACGCGTGCACGAATGTGCCGGCCGGGTCGCGAGTGGCCTCCAGCAGATCGGTTTGGGCGTTCGCCACCACAACTTCTTTGACACTGTGCGCGTCGACGTCAGCGAAGGAGGCGCCGCCGATTTCGTCGAGCGAGCGGCCCGGGCGGGTTGCAATATTCGGAAACTGGGGAGCGACTCGGTAGGCATTTCAGTCGATGAAACAACGACTGAGGATGACATCGAAACGCTGATGTCGTTATTCCGAGGAACACACGTCCGGGATTTGGAAGATCAACAACTGCGTGGCGGCGCGTTCCAGCTCCCGCAGTTCGCCGTTCGTACTTCCGATTATCTGCAGCACCCGATCTTCAACACACACGATACTGAGACGGAAATGCTGCGGTACTTGAAACGTCTCGAGTCGCGGGACCTGTCGCTCTGTCATTCCATGATTCCGCTCGGTTCCTGCACGATGAAACTGAACGCGACGGCGGAGATGTTTCCCATCTCGTGGCCGGAATTTGCCCGGCTGCATCCGTTCGCGCCGCCAGATCAAACGCAGGGTTATGCCGAAATGTGCAGCCAACTTGAGAATTGGCTGGCGGAAATCACCGGATTCGCCGCCGTCTCGTTGCAACCGAATGCCGGGTCCCAGGGCGAGTACGCGGGTTTGTTGGCAATCCGGGCGTATCACCGATCCCGCGGCGAAACCGGCCGAAATATCTGCCTCATCCCGCAATCGGCGCACGGAACCAATCCGGCTAGCGCGGTGATGGCCGGATTCAAGGTCGTTCCGGTTGCAACTTTGAAAGACGGCGACATCGATCTCGCAGATCTGCGCGCAAAAGCCGATGTGCATGCTCGTGATCTCGCCGCGCTGATGGTCACCTACCCGAGCACACATGGCGTGTTCGAAACATCCATCCGCGAACTTTGCGAAATCGTGCACACCCATGGCGGACAGGTGTATCTCGATGGCGCTAATATGAACGCGCAGGTCGGACTATGCCGGCCGGGTGATTACGGCGCCGACGTTTGTCATCTGAATCTGCACAAAACCTTTTGCATTCCGCATGGCGGAGGCGGGCCGGGGATGGGACCAATCGGGGTTGCGAAACATCTCACCCCGTTTTTGCCATCGCATCCAACCCTTAACGATTCGCTAGGACAAGATGGACGAGTAGGTCCGGTGGCGCAGGCGCCGTTTGGCAGCGCCAGCATTCTAACAATATCGTGGATGTATATCCGAATGATGGGCGCGCCCGGCCTAACCGACGCAACCCGGATTGCCATCCTTAATGCGAACTACATTGCCAAACGCCTGGACCCGCATTTCCCGGTGCTGTTCAAAGGCAAACGCGGCTTGGTTGCGCACGAGTGCATCGTCGATTTGCGACAATTCAAAAGCGCCGGAATTGAAGTGGAAGACGCGGCTAAACGATTGATGGATTACGGATTCCACGCGCCGACCGTTTCCTTCCCGGTCGCAGGGACGATGATGATCGAGCCGACGGAAAGCGAGGCAAAGCCAGAGCTTGATCGTTTCTGCGATGCAGTGATTGCAATTCGGTCAGAAATCGAAGCGGTCGTTAACGGGACCATGGATAAGCAAAACAATCCGTTAAAAAACGCGCCGCACACTGCGCGTCAGATCGCCTCGGACAAATGGGACCGGCCGTATTCGCGCGAGCAGGCTGCCTTCCCGACGGCCTGGACAAAAGAATTCAAGTTCTGGCCGCATGTTGGACGAATTGATAATGTCTACGGCGACCGAAATCTTTTTTGTTCGTGTGTTCCGCTCGAGCAGTTCGAGTAGCAACCACTACATCCGGAACGTCACTGGCTAGTCCACTGCTCGGACCGGTTTAATAGATCCCGGACCTCGTCGTCGGTTGTTTGGGAGAAGTCCCTGTAAAACTGACCGACAGCATAAAAATGCTCCGGCGCTATTCCGCAGATCGCCTCGTCCACTTCCTTCTCGAATTCGCGACACGTTTCCGGCGCGCCTACGGGGACAGCCACCACGATTTTCCCGGCTCCGCTCTGACGCAACGCGGCTACGCCCGCGCGCATGGTTGCGCCGGTTGCCAACCCGTCATCGACCAGAATGACTATCCGACCTCGTAGTTCGGGAGCGGGACGATGCTCGCGGTAAAGCAGTTCCCGACGTTCGAGCTCGAGCCGCTCCCGCTCGGTCGCCTCTTCGATCACCGCGGAGGCGTTCGGCAACACGCCGATTACTTCGTGGTTGAGAACACGCACTCCACCTGAAGCGATTGCTCCAAGGGCGAGCTCCTCGAACCCTGGCACACCGAGCTTCCGAACGATGAACACGTCCAGCTTAACCTTC
>Ga0136846_1224593_pt1 | contig 14551 bp, 16 predicted proteins | sample HopSoiMetagenom2_FD_96841 | JGI IMG/M metagenome (GOLD analysis project Ga0136846, IMG submission 96841) | Grasslands soil microbial communities from Hopland, California, USA - 2 Assembly 2016 (version 4) | ecosystem: Environmental > Terrestrial > Soil > Grasslands | place: USA: Hopland...
ATGCCGGGACCCGGTCCAGGAATAGTGGTACAGCGGCCGGAGATCGTGACGCCCGTTAGCGGGAGTCTCTTCGCGCCAGCCGTCTGACCGATCGGGACGGAAAACGTCCCCTTTTGCGTCGCCTGTGTGTTGCCGCCGCCGCCGCCGATCGTCAGCGGGTGCTCACCGTCACGGCAACTCGTAGCGACGCGCACGAGCCCGTTGACGTCGTTGACGCACACGTTCGTCCCGCCTGATGACGCCGTCCGCGTCGCCCCAACCGCCACGCCCGCGACGACGAACGCGAGCACTGCCGTTGGGACGAGAACTCCACCATCTATGAAGCAGATGCTTCATGAGACGCTCCTTTCTTGGACCTCGGCCGCCAGTTGACAGCCAACCGAGGCGTACTCCGTCCCGCCGGGCGCACGTCAAATCCGCTCCCTCCCCCAGTGGGTTGCTGTCGCACCGAACCTGACAGGGGGCCCTAACCGCTCGGTAACCGCACCGATTGCACTGCGTACACCCGAGTAGCCTTCGCCCCAGCGGTCAAGCTCGCCGACTCCGGCGCCGCGTCGATCGAGCATCTGACCTTCCACGCTCAGAAGGACGTATGCGTCGCTGTCGGCAACGACGTCCGCTACACCGCCGACGACCTCGGCCACGGGGACCCGCGCTTCACCCTCCGCGTCTACGCTCAGGCGACGAAGCGGCGCGAGCGGCTGTCAGGGCCGCACAGCAAAGCCTACGACCGGCGCTCGAATGGGCACGAATGGGCACAAACGACGCTCTGAGCGTTTACGCGGTGCCGACGGAGGCAACAAAAAACCCCGTTTAGCGGGGTTTTGTGAGAGCGGATGATGGGACTCGAACCCACGACCTTCTGCATGGCAAGCAGACGCTCTAGCCAACTGAGCTACATCCGCGCGCGGGCGGAGTATAGCCGCGGGGTCAGGAGTCCAAGGCCTCGTTGACCAGGCTGTCGGCGAGCTCGTTGTGCTCGCGGCGGACCGAGGTGTAGCGCACGCGCCGGAAGCGCCGTTCGAGGTCCGTCGCCTCGTCCCAGAGCGCGCGGAGCGCCTCGTTCTTCACGCGATACTCGCCCCGCATCTGCTTCACGAGCAGCTCCGAGTCGGACACGACATCGAGCTCCGTGACGCCGAGCTCGGCGGCCTTCCGCATCCCAGCGACGAGTCCGCGGTACTCGGCGACGTTGTTCGTCGCGCGGCCGATCCGCTCGCCGTGCGCGGCGAGCACGTCGCCGTCGTCCGCCTCCAGGACATACCCGTATGCGGCGGGGCCCGGATTCCCTCGGGCGCCGCCGTCCGTCGACAGCCGCGCCTTCATCGCGCGAGACGCACGAGCGGATAGAGGTCGAACGCAACCTCCTCGTACGGGTGCGCCGCAACCAGCGCGTCGACCACTGCGCGCGCGCGCTCAGCGGGAACGACGGTCTCGACGCGCAGCTCGGCGGCCCGTTCCTCACGGCCCGGACGGCCGACGGTCGGGTCGGTCCCCTCGCGGCCGAGGAACGTCCCCTCTCCCCTCGTGTACCACGAACAGCGCTCGTAGTCGCCGATCCGGCCCGCGCCGGCGCCGAACACGGCATCGCGCGTGCGGTCGAGCGCTTCCTCGGGGACGAACCAGACGAGCTTGTGCGTCTCGCCGGACACGTCGCCTACCCTACGTCCGCCAGAAACCGCTCGACGTCGCTGCGCGACCGCAGACGCACGACCGGCCAGTGCGCCGCGATCTCGGTGCCGCGCGGGCGCCAACGGCGATGCGCCTTGAGCGCGAACAACAGCACGGATTCGCGGCTCATGAACGCGCTGCGCCACGTGTCGACGTTCGTCCCCCACAGCTGTTCCTGTGTCCGCGCCCGCCGCACCGTCCTACGCGCCAGGCGCGTGAGGAGGATCGGGAGCGGCGGGTCGGTCCATACGACGAGCTCGGCGCGGTCGAGGATCACCGAGCCGAGCCGCGTGCGATAGTTGCCGTCCGCGACCCACCCTTCGTCGTCGTCGAGCACCGCCTCGACGCGTCGTCGGAACTCCTCCGCCGGTGTCTCGACCCAGCCCGAGTTCCAGAACAGCGCGTCGAGCTCGACGTGCGGCACGCCGAGTCGTCGCGCGAGGGCGCGCGCAAGCGTCGTCTTGCCCGACCCCGCGTTTCCGATGACGGCGACCCTGCGCGTCAGGCGCCGGGCTTCAAGTTGTCGATCTGCGCCTTCTGCAGCCTGCCGCTGTAGTCGACGTAGATCGACTTCCACTCAGTGAACACGTCCAGCGCCGCCTGGCCGGCCTCGCGGTGCCCGTTCCCCGTGTCCTTCGTCCCGCCGAAGGGAAGGTGAACTTCTGCGCCGATCGTGCCTGCGTTGATGTACGTGATCCCGGCGGCGAGATCGCGCATCGCACGAAATGCCTTGTTCACGTCGCGCGTGTAGATCGACGACGACAACCCGTACTTGATCCCGTTCGCGACACGGACCGCCTCGTCGAAGTCGCGCACGCGAATCAATGCCGTCGTCGGCCCGAAGATCTCCTCCTGCGCGATGCGCATCTGTGGGTCGACTTCGCCGAACACGGTGGGCCGGTAGAAGTGGCCCTTGTCGAAGCCGTTCCCGGACACGACCTCGCCGCCGGTGAGAAGCTTGGCGCCCTCGTCCTTGCCGATCTGCGTGTACGAGTGGATCTTGTCGAGCGCCGCCTTGTTGATCACCGGCCCGACGTCCGTGTCGTCCTCCCACCCGTACCCGAGACGCAGCCGCTCGGCCGCAGCGACGAGCTTCGACTGGAGCTGCTCGTACGCGCCGTCCTGGACGATCACGCGCGACGCGGCCGTGCAGCGCTGGCCGGACGTGCCGAACGCCGACCAGACGATCCCCTCGACCGCGAGGTCGAGATCGGCGTCGTCGAGCACGACGATGCCGTTCTTGCCCCCGAGCTCGAGGTGCACGATCTTCAGCTGGTCCGCGGCCGCGTGCGTGACGCGCACCCCAGTCTCACGCGAGCCCGTGAAGGTGATCACGGGCACGTCGGGGTGCCGAACGAGCGCCTCACCCGCGTCCTCGCCGTAGCCGTGCACGATGTTGACGACGCCGTTCGGGAGCCCGGCCTCGTGAAGCAGCTCGACGAACCGCTCGGCGAGGAGCGGCGTGTCCTCCGCGGGCTTGAGGACGATCGTGTTGCCACAGACGAGCGCTGGCGCGAGCTTCCACGAAGGGATCGCGATCGGGAAGTTCCACGGCGTAATCGCGCCGACGACGCCGATCGGCATGCGGACGCTCATCATGAACTTGTCGCGCAATTCCGACGGGGTCGTCTGGCCGAACATGCGCCGCCCTTCGCCGGCCATGTACAGCGACATGTCGATCGCCTCCTGCACGTCGCCGCCGGCTTCCGCCTTCACCTTCCCCATCTCGCGCGTCATCAGGTCGGTGAGGTCGTCCTTATGGTCGATCAGGAGGTTGGCGAAGCGGTACAGGATCGTCCCGCGCTCGGGCGCCGGCACCAGCCGCCAGTCCTCCCAGGCGGCGCGCGCAGCGGCCACCGCCCGATTGACGTCGTCGACCGACGAGCGCGGGAACTCACCGAGCACGTCGCCCGTTGCCGGGCTGAGGGACTCGAACGTCTCGCCGTCCGCGGCGTCCACCCACTCGCCGCCGATGAAGTTCTTGAAGCTCTTCGTCCGGATCAGCGCCACGGCGCCGATCTTAGTGACTAGGCGTCTTCCGGCGTCTCGGGGAACGTGCCGGGGATACGCGCCCGACGGCGGTCACGGACCTCACGCCGGTTCTTGATCTCCTCGGGCGGCTTCCCCTTCCGCCGCTCGGATTTCCGGCGGTCGATGATCACGGTGACGTTCGGGTTGTCCTTGTAGTAGTCGACCATCTTGTCGTAGAGGTCGTCGGCGAGCTCGGGCGGGATGACGCAATAGATCACCGCCTCAGTCTAAGCCGGTTTCGCGTCGGCGCCAGAGGCGTGTCAGACGCGCGAGATATCCGGGACGAGCCGGCCGTCGTTCTCGACGCGAGCGTTCCAGCGCGCGAACGACCGGTCGAGATCGGACAGCTCGTGCCCGCGCTCGGCGAGACGGACCGGCTGGGCCGACTCAGGCGTGACGCGGTACTGGTACCACGAGATGTCCCACGCGACCGTGACGATCAGCTCGCCGGTCACGCCCGAGAGCGGGAGGATCGAGGCGCGCGGCTCGCCGAGACTCTTTGCGATCCCACCAACCGTGCGCCGGTAGTCGCTTGCGTTGAAGATGTCGGCGGCTTCGACCATCTGCTGCTCGGGGACAGAAAGGCGGCGGAGGATCGGCTCGGCGACGACCGGCTCGGGCGACGGCGGGCGGCGCTTCAGGTCGAAGAGCGAGCCGAACCCGCGGCGGCGGCGGCGCTCGTTCGGAACGGTGGGCGTCGTGGGGCTGCCCTCCTTGATCCAGCCGTGCTCGAGCGCCGTCTCCTGGCACAGGGGACAGACGTCGACGAAGTCTTCGCCGTTCGGTGCGAAGCGCACCGCGCGCTCTCCCATCAGGAGCGTCCGCTCGCAGATCGCGCACGTGCGCTGCACGGTTTGCCGAGCAAGCTGCCGCACGGCAATCGACTGTACCCGACGCAGGTCGCCTCACCGCTGCTACGGTTGACGACATGTGTGTTTTACATGTAGGTACGGCGTGAGACATCGCGGTGGGCGAGGCGCACGCTGCCGGCACCGGCTCGGGACCGGCCACTGGGGGGTCCGCGCGCGCGTCGAGCGTTTTGGCGAGGCCGCCGTCCTCCTCCTGTTGCGCGAGCGCCGCGCGCACGGGTACGAGCTCCTCGACGCACTGCCGCAGGTGACCGGGGAAGCACGGGTCGACATGGGGAACCTGTACCGCGTCCTGCGCGGGCTCGAAGAAGACGGGCTCGTGCAGTCCGAATGGCACGCAGACGAGCCCGGTCCGGCGAAGCGCACCTACGAGCTGACACCCGAGGGCCGGCGGTTGCTCGACGAGTGGGCCGCCGCGTTGCGGCGCTCGCGCGAGCGGATCGACGGCTTCCTCGATCGCTACGAAGGGAGGTGACGATGCACCACGGACGACAGCGACATCACCGCGGCCTCGGCCGCAGGTGGTACGACCGCGAGAACGTTCTCGAGCGGCTCGAGCGCTACCAGCGCGATCTGGAGCAGGAGCTCGCCGACGTCTCCGACTTGATCACGCGGCTTCGCGCAGGCGAGCCGCTGCAGCAGACGCAGAGCGTGTGACGCACGCCACTCGACGAGGGTCAGGCCTGCGGGCCTGACCCTTTCGGGTTAGGCCTTAACCTCTTCCTTCTCCTTCTTCGTCTGCTCGATCACCTTCTGGGCGATGTGTGCGGGCACTTCCTCGTAGCGGAGGAACTGCATGTGGTAGTCGCCGCGGCCGCCGGTCATCGACGTCAGCGCCTGCGAGTACGTGAGGATCTCCGACATCGGCACCTCGGCCTTGATCGTCGTCATCCCGCCGCGCGGTTCCATGCCGTGCAGCCGGCCGCGACGCGAGTTGAGATCGCCGTTGACAGCGCCGACCGCATCCTCGGGAGTCGTCACCTCGAGCTCCATGATCGGTTCGAGCAGCACCGGGTCGGCTTTCTCGTACGCGGACTTGAACGCCATCGAGCCGGCGATCTTGAACGCCATCTCCGACGAGTCGACCGTGTGGTACGACCCGTCGACGAGCAAGACACGCACGCCTTGCACGGGCGCGCCGGCGAGCTCACCGTGCTGCATCGCCTCCTGGATCCCCTTGTCGACCGCCGGGCGGAAGCTCTGCGGAATGACACCGCCGACGATCTTGTCGACGAATTCGTACCCGGTGCGACCATCCATCGGCTCGAGCACGACATGGCAATCGCCGAACTGGCCGCGGCCGCCGGTCTGCTTCTTGTAGCGACCCTGCGCGCGCGCCTCCCGCCGGATCGTCTCGAGGTACGGCACGCGCGGCTGATGGAGCTCGACCTCGACGTTGAACCGCGACTTGAGTCGTTGTACGGCGACCTCGACGTGCATCTGCGACAGGCCCGACAGGAGCTGCTCGCCCGTCTGCGGATCGCGTCGAAGCTGGATCGTCGGGTCTTCCTCAGCGAGCCGGCGGAGGCCTGCGCCCATCTTCTCCTCGTCGCCCTTCGCCTTCGGCGTGATCGCGAAGCTCATAACCGGTTCGGGGAAGTCGATCTTCGGCAGCTCGATCGGCTCCTCGTGGTCGAGCAGCAGATCGCCGGTCGCGACGTCCTTCAGCTTCGCAACGGCGCCGATGTCCCCGGTCGCGAGCTCGGTCGCCTGCGTGTGCTCCTTGCCCTGCAGGACGAGCACCTGCCCGATGCGTTCCTTGCCGTGCGTGCGCGGATTCACGAGGTTCGCATCGCCGCCGACCGTTCCGTGCAGGACGCGGAAGACGTTGATCCGTCCCGCGAACGGATCGGCGATCGTCTTGAACACGAACGCGGCTGTCTTCGTGTTCGGAATCTCCATCGGCTCGCCCTTCTTCGCCGGAGAGGGGACGCCCTCGACGAGCAGGTCGAGGAGCGCCGTCGTGCCGAGGTTCTTGGACGCGACACCGCACGCAACCGGGAAGACCTCGCCTCGGGTGACCGCGTCCTTCAGCGCGTGCGCGACCTCTTCGACGCTGAGCTCCTGCCCCTCGAGATAGCGCTCCATCAGGTCCTCGTCGGTCTCGACGACGGCGTCGAGCAGCTTCTCGCGGTACTCCTGCACTTGGTCCTGCAACTCGGCCGGGATCTCCGTCGGCCCGGATTCACGCGCGCCGCCGGGATCCATGTACGCGCACATGTGCAGCAGGTCGACGACGCCGGTGAGCTCGTGCTCGGCCCCGATCGGCAGGTGGACGGCGACGCACTTGTCCGACAACTGCTCGCGCAGCGCGCCGAGCACGCGGAAGAAGTCCGCGCGTTCTCGATCGAGCATGTTCACGAAGATCACGCGCGAGAGGTTCCCCTCGTCGGCGCGCGCCCACTGGCGTGTCGTCTGCACCTCGACGCCCATCACGGCGCTGACCGCGAACAGCGCGCCTTCGACGACGCGCAGCGCGGCGATCGCGTCACCCTGGAAACCGGCGTCGCCGGGCGCGTCGATCACATTGATCTTGCGCTCCTGCCAGTCGACATGGCAGACGGCGGCGGCGAGAGACATCTGCCGCTTCTGCTCGTCCTCGTCCCAGTCGCTGACCGTGGAGCCGGCTTCGACCGTGCCGAGCCGGTTCGTCGCACCCGCCTGGAAGAGCATCGCCTCGACGAGCGACGTCTTGCCCGTGCCGCGATGTCCCACGACGGCAACGTTGCGGATCTTCCCGGGCTCGACAGACACCGGCGCTGATCCTAACGATCAGGTTTCGAGTGAAGCGCGCGTTCCGGCACCGGAGAGGCGAGCCTTCAGCCGGAGAATCGCCTTCGTGTGCAGCTGCGACACCCGTGACTCCGTCACGCCGAGCACCTCGCCGATCTCACGCAGCGTAAGCTCCTCGTAGTAATAGAGCGTGACCACGAGCTTCTCGCGGTCGGGAAGTCGCGCGATCGCCTCGCCTACCGCCTCCTTCATCTCGGTCTGCGAAAGCGAGCCCTGGGGGTCGGGCGCCTCCGTGTCCTCGATCGTGTCGATCAACGCGACCTGGTCGCCGCCCCCGCCGCCGGTGTTCACGGTCCACAACTCATCGAGCGCGGCGATCGACGACCGCGAGATGTCGGTGAGGCTGTCCTCGAGCTCGGCCTCGGTCAGCCCGAGCTTCTCGGCGATCTCCTCGTCCGTAGGCGCACGGTGGAGCTTCCGCTCGAGCTCGGCGATCGCACGCTCGATGTCGCGCGCGCGAGCGCGGACGGACCGTGGCACCCAGTCCATGGCGCGAAGCTCGTCGATGATCGAGCCCTTGATCCGCGCGATCGCATACGTCTCGAACTTGACGTCGCGGTCGGGGTCGTAGCGCTCGATCGCGCCGATCAGTCCAAGGAGGCCGTAGGAGATGAGGTCGTCGTCGTCGACGTGCGCCGGCAGGCCCGAGCCGAGACGCCCGGCCACGTACTTCACGAGCGGCGCGTAGGTCAGGATCAGCCGGTCGCGGAGCGCCTTCGAGTCGGGCGCCGCGCGGTACTGGCGCCAAAGGGTCTTGGTGTCCTCGGCCTGCGCCACGGTGGAGAGGATACGGCGTCCCTCGGCCTACCTCAGCGTCCGGGCCGCGAGCGACAGGAGCCAGACCGCGAGCGCGGCCGCCGCGAGGGCGACGACAAGGCGCCGAGCGGCCCCCGCATCGCTCGTCAATGCGGCATACGCGATGCCCGCAAAGCCGACGCCGAGGAGCGCGAAGAGCGCGCCGAGAGCGCGCCGGTGACCGCTAGCCCTCGCCGCGCGACTGCTCCCGTTTGCCCTGCTGCTCCGTCACGAGAGCGAAGAATGTCCGAAATCGCACGGCTACAATCGCCGCACCAGTAGGGGCGTAGCTCAGTTGGTAGAGCGGCGGTCTCCAAAACCGTAGGTCGCAGGTTCGAGTCCTGCCGCCCCTGTACCGATGGCTGACCGGAAAGCCCCGCCTATGCGGGGCTTTCTGCTTCTTGCGACTGTCTTGCGGTTATCCGTTCAAAACCGCCCAAATACGCCGGACGCGGTGCGCGACTGGTACGCAACTGGTACGCGCTACCCCCCTTTTGTACCCGCGCGTGGAGTGCTCCTCGCCGGTCGCGACTTTCTGCACTTAGCCACCTCCGCCCGTTGCGAAAAATCGTGTCGCCGCGATACGGCCAAGCCGGTTCTGTGCCGGGTGAACTACAGCCGTCACCTGCCACGTCTGAGCATCCACCGTGATGATGTCTCCGATTCGCGGCTGAAGCTCATGCCGGTACGGACGTTCCGTAACTGACCCGTCGGAGCGAGTCAATTGCGCGACGTATTCCCACTCCATTCGCGGAGCGGAGTCTAAGCGTCCGGACGCTCGGCTCGCGGCTCCACCCAATAGGATCAGGCCGCTGCGGTGGCGTTTTCCGGCCTCCATGAACCTATGCTCGCCCGCTCCGGCAAGTTGCCGACGAGTGGCGACTACTCGTATGAAGTGAAGTGGGATGGGTTTCGAGCCATCGTCTCGACCGAAGGCACGCTCCGCGTCCGCAGCCGGCGCGGCTGGAACATGACCGAGCACGTTCTGTTTCTCGAACACCTGCCGGCGCGCGGCGTTTTTGATGGCGAACTCGTCGCGCTCGATGAGGACGGGAAGCCGGACTTCCCGGTCATCTGCGAGTGCGTTCTACAGAGACAGAACCATGTCGCGCTAACGCTGATGATCTTCGACGTGCTCAGCGTCGGCGGCGACGACTGCACGCGTCTCCCCTACTCCAAGCGCCGCACGATCCTCGAAGAACTCAACCTCAACAGCGAGCGATGGCGAACGCCACAGACGTTCGATGACGGCGAAGCGCTCTGGCACGCCGTCTGCACGCACGAGCTAGAAGACGTCGTCGCCAAGAAACGGAGCAGTCGCTACGTCGCTGGCGAGCGTGGCTGGATCAAGACAAAGAACCGCGCTTACTGGCGGTGGGAAATGGAGCGCGAGGGGGCACTCAAGGCGAGGCGTCCGCACCAGTTCGTCTAGCTGCCCGAACGATTCGGATATGGGTCGTTCGCGTTGCGCCAGCGTGCGGGAATGTCACCCGAGCGACGCCGAAGGTTCGAGGCGAGCTGGGCTCGATTTACGTCACTTGATGCGGATGGCGAGCTTACCCCGCGTGTGTGCGGTCGCGAGTGCGGTGAGCGCGTCGGGGGCCTTCGCAAGCTCGTACGTCTCTTGGACGGGCACGCGCAGAGTGCCGTCTGCCAGCAGACGGGCGAGGCGCTGGAGGTTCTCGGGCGTCGGTGTAGCCATGACCATCGTCCGGCCCGGACCTTCACCCGCGGCTCCGGTGGGTGAGGCAACGCGGCCGCCATCCTTCACGAGGGCTGCGGGGACGTCGGGTGCGTAGTTCACCAGGTCAAGGACCGCATCGAAGCCATCGCGGTAGCGCTCACGCACGGCCGCGGCGAGATCATCGTCGCGCGGCAGCACTTCGCTGACGCCGAGCTCGCGCAGGTACGCCTCGTCTTCGGCAAGTGCGGGGGCGACGACGGTCGCGCCGGCGCGGGCGGCGAGCTGAACCGCGAGGCTGCCGACGCCACCCGACGCACCTACGATCAGCACGGTGTCGCCTTCGGACAGGTCGAGCGCGTCGATTGCCATCATCGCCGCGATACCGGCGAGCGGCGCGGCGCCTACGGTGCCGAGGTCCACACCCTGGGGAGCGCCGCTGATGTACATGTCCTGGGGGACGGCGATCAACTCCGCCCAGCTTCCATCGTGGACAGTTGGGTTGGCGTGCAGGAGGAAGCCGAAGACCTCGTCGCCGACGGCATAGCGGGTGACTTCGGCGCCGACCTGCTCGACCACGCCGGCGTAGTCGCGGCCCAGGATGGCGGGGAACTCGTACTCAACGCCCATCTGCCTAAGCATCCCGGCGGCGATCCCGTTGTCGACCGGGTTGACCGACGATCCGTGCACGCGGACGAGGACTTCGTTCGGCCCAAGTGTCGGCGCGGGAAGGTCTTCCCGCAGCACGGGAGGCGTGTCGAATGCGGTAATCGTGACAGCTTTCATTGAGCGACCTCCGGGCCGGCGACGGTGAGTGGTTGGTGAGCCTAGCGGTGTGCCTGAGGCTCGACTCCGCGAGGGGACTTACGCCAGCCACCGGGTTTATCCCGGCCTACGCGGCGCGATTCCCGTCCGGCACCTTAAAATGGACGGCTGCCGTCCCCCAAGGCTTCGTTATGACGAGCCAAGGGAGCGCACACGGCCGGTTCACCCGCGCGATTCAGCGGCGGAACCTGTTTCAGGTTGAGCTAGCGATGCGTGAGCTTGGGACGCTCTCCCTGCTCGACGCGCTCGCGTATCTCGAACTACTGCACGCGGCTAGCTCCCCGAAGCTTGAGCGGGCGGCGATCCGCTGGCACGGGCGGCTAGAGACGGAGGCGCAGAAATTGACGCTGGCTGAGTCTCAGCTCGCGCTTGCAGCCGTAGCGAGCCTCATTGCCGGTGAGCGGGATGCACTCAAGATCCTGCGGGGCGTTCTTCGGGGGGCGAAGCCAACGCTGCTCCCGCGCGTCTCTTAGCCGCAGTGCCAGCTACCCGTAAACCGGCGGTTATCGGTCTTGCCGGCGCCGAGGTGGCCGGAGAGAGTGAAGGTTCCGCGTCTCAGTTCGGCCGTGATCGCGTGAGCCTTCCCCAGTATCGCGCCATGGACGCCTGAAGCGAGGCCAAGTCCGCCATCAATTACGTCCACTGCCCCGACGCGGTTCGGCTCGACTACGAGCATCAGGCCGTTTTTCCCCTTATATCCGCCGTCGGGCTGGGGGCCGAAGTAGAGCCGACCACCTTTAGCGCCGACATAGCACCTGCTGCCCTTCATTCGGTACGTGATCCCCTTGAACGTCACGAGCGCTGATCCGCGACGGCACATCAGTTTCTGGACGTGTCCGGCGCAGGTTGGCACAGCGTCCGACTCAGATGTCCAGGCACCGAGCACGAGCGACGTCGCGGCGAATACCACGATGAGCAAGAGGACACGCACGTTCGACCACAATGACACCCGGCCGATACGAAAACAATCAACGCAAACCCGGCTCGTGGTGGCCTTCGCGGACGCATTGATGATTTGCCGCGCCTGGCTGCGAGCGGCACTCGAATTGCTCTTGCACTGCCGCAAACGGTTGACGCGACCCCCATAGCCGCGAGCGGCCCGTGCGAATAGAATCGCGCCATCATCGGCGGGGCCGCGAATGCGCCAAGACCCAGCCCGCGGCCCCCACCGGCTCTGCAGGAAGCGAGGCGGATTAGCGAGCCGGGCGAGGGGAAGGCCCCACCTTGAGGCGCCCTGCGGCCAAGAGCCTCAACGGCGGGCGACCGGCCCGCCCTGTTCACGGTACGCCTCTCCTTTTTCGCCCACGAAATCGCGGGGCGCTTCCCGGTCGAATCCGCCGCTGTTTGCGTCGAAAGCTTCCGCAGTTTGCAGCGGTCGCGGCATTCCTCTGGCACGGTGACCCAAGCGCCTAGACCTCTGCGCAGTGGTGCGGCTCCCGTCTTAGACCGGAACGCCCTTCTGAGTTTGGCCTTTGCGTTAGCCGGGCTTGAGAGTGGTTCGGTCCAGGGCCGTCTGGGGAGGGCCATGGATCTTTGACGGCAACCACTCTCGCCCGGCCTTTTGATTGCAGCGGGCGGCGCGTACAACCGGATCTCCCACAGACGGCCGCGCCTAGTTCGCGGGACCCCGCCGGACGTTGTCAAGTCCGATCTCCGGGCTTTTGGGTCTTCCCTGGGGTCTAGTTTCTTTACCTACTCACGCGGCTACGCGATTCGCGCTCGCATGGCTGTGCGGAATTGGCACAGCACGAGGCTCTAAACAACTCTGGCGCAGCCGAAAACGGTGCTTAGGTCTCCGCAATGACCGCGAGCGACCGAGCCGAAGCAGCGCTGAACGCGTGGATCGCAGACGCGTCGAGCGAGAACCATCAACGCCTACTGTCGGCGCTCGATCATCTCGGGCGGCGACAGCTTCACGCGCTCGCAGAAAGCTTCCAAGTCTCGGCGGCGGCGACGCAGCCGGGAGGCAACCACCCAGCTCCCTAGGCAACCACCAACCAACCCGCCGAGCGGCCCTTTGGGGCCGCTTTGCGTTTCAGCGACCAGCCAGCGGGTGCGGCCGATTCATGCGTTCTCGCTCGCGCTGCGAAAGATGGTGGTTCGCAGCGTGAGCGTGCTCGTGCTCCCTGCGATGCGCCGCGCTCAACTCCGCAAAATACGCGCGCTGGGCGTGCGCCGTCGCCGGGTGCTTGTGCGTTTTCGGCAATGACGGCCCGTGCACCAATGGATGCGGCTGCTGCATGCGCCTTTGCTCCTTCGCGCTGATCTTCGGCGCAGGCTTCTGCTTCGTCGGCTTGCGCGGCGGCGGCACGTTCAGCCACGAAGGCGGAACGTACTTTCCATCTTTGAAATGAGCGGCTATGTCGATCCTCCATTCCAAGTTGGGCCGAGCCCGCTGAACGTTCCTGGCGCACCTGCGCCGGTCGTGAACTGGTACGCGGAGTGGTACGCAGGAGGCGCAAACCCTCATGGCTGCTGAAGGAGCCTGAGTCTCCAAAACCGTAGGCCGGGGGTTCGAGTCCCTCCGCCCCTGTCCTGTTGGTTGAGCGAAAGCCTCGCGCGTGCGGGGCCCATGCTCCCCGTCTCGATTAGTCCGTCCGCCTCGGTCGCGCGGAAGGACCGGCGACCCCGCGCCGTCTAGTCGATATGTCAACGATCACGTACGACACGCTTTCCCACCCGCGAGGGCGGTGGCAGTCCAACTCGTTCGTCGCGTTTGCGGCGGTCATTTGCGCCGCGGTGGCGCTGCTCTCTTGCGGCGTCGTTTTCGGGCTCGCGCTCCATCAGGGGGACGCGGAGCGGACGCAGTCTCTTACACCAGCCGCGACTTCGCCAACGCCGTAGGGGCTGGGGCCGTCCGCTTCGGCGGACGAAGCCGACCGTTTTGCCGTCGTCGCCTACTTCCCGCCGCGGGCGATCCGCCGAGCCAGGCGGGCGTCAGACTCCTGCCGCCTGATCCCGTCGCGGACTCCGATGAGTTGTCGCGCTCGCCGCGGTCTACGATTTTGCCGGCAACGCAAGGGAGACCAATGGACACGACGAGCGGCCACGACCGGACCCTCCGGGGCGGGTGCGAGTGCGGCGCCGTCCGCTACGAGGTTGCCGACGCGTTCCTGTACGCCGCGAACTGCCACTGCTCGCGCTGCCGCGCCGCGACCGGCAGCGCGTTCAAGCCGTTCGGGGGAATCGAGCGCCGGAAGCTCGCACTCCTCGACGGCGCCGATCGGCTGCTGGTCGTGGGCGAGGCCGCATCGAACGACACGCGCTGCGCCGCGTGCGGCTCACTCCTCTTCTCGGTCGTGCGCGACGGCGCGTACGTCCACGTCGCCCTGGGGTCGCTGACCGACGCACCGACACTCCGGCCGACGGCCCACATCTTCGTCGGCTCCAAGGCGCCCTGGTTCGAGATCACGGACGGCCTGCCGCAGTACGACGAGTACGCGACCTAGTACGAGCCCGCGGACGCTTGCCCCTCCGACATACCTGAGAACGGCCGCGGGCTCGTCCCAGCAGATGCCGGCAGGGAGCCGAACCTGCGCGCTGCTGACCCAACACGTGGTTGAGGCAGGACCCGCCGCCCGGGTCCCGCCTTCCACTCTTCCGGCGCCAAGGCCCCGCCGCATCGGGCCCCACACTCGCCGCACACACATCGTCGGCGTGGCGGGCAGGTTGATTTCTCCCTCGGACGCGGTTGATCGGGGTACTTCACTTTCCCCCGTCTGGGTCAGGCGCGGCCGGAGAAACGGTGTCAAGGTGACCTCGGATCGCACGAGCCGCTGTGTTCGCCGCAGACACAAGCGTCTCGTCTCCTTGAAGGGGCGGAGCCGCAGCCGCCCCTTCTTCATTTCTGGATCAGCCCATGGTCTCGAGGTCGGGAGCCGCACCC
>Ga0136846_1235406_pt1 | contig 14550 bp, 11 predicted proteins | sample HopSoiMetagenom2_FD_96841 | JGI IMG/M metagenome (GOLD analysis project Ga0136846, IMG submission 96841) | Grasslands soil microbial communities from Hopland, California, USA - 2 Assembly 2016 (version 4) | ecosystem: Environmental > Terrestrial > Soil > Grasslands | place: USA: Hopland...
ACCGCAGACCCGCGCGGGCGCCCGCGGCACCGACGGCACCGGCCAGGTTGCCCGTGGAGGAGGCGGAGCGGGTGGTGAAGCCGAAGGCACGGGCGGCCTCCAGCGCCTGGGCGACGACCCGGTCTTTGAAGGAGTGGGTCGGGTTGCCGGAGTCGTCCTTCACGAAGAGCTTGCCGGCGTCGACACCCAGCTCGCGGGCGAGGTTGTCGGCCTTGACGAGCTTGGTCCAGCCGGGGTTGATGTTCGGCTTCTCGGCGACGTTCGCGGGGACGGGCAGCAGGGGCGCGTAACGCCAGATGTTCGCGGGTCCCGCTTCGATGCGCTTGCGGAGTTCCTCGGTGTCGGCCGCCGAGTGGACACCGAAGTCGTAGGCGATCTCCAGCGGGCCGAAACACTCCTCGCAGGCGAACACCGGACCGAGGGGGACACGGTGGCCGCATTCGCGGCACGAGAGTGCGGCGGCGGGACCGAGATCGACAGGGGTTGCGGAGCCGGCAGTGGTGCTCTCGACAGTTTGCGCAGCCATGGAGGCGAGGCCCTTTCTCCTCATCTTCCTCACGGCGCATCTCGCCGTGAGACGGATTTGGCACCTTCCCGAGCCGGGAGCCTCGCGCATGAACTGCGACAAGACCGGCCGGAGGGTTGCCGGGGCTTCATCGGGCCGTATCCCTCTGCCCCTCTGGATGAGCGGTATGAAGTTATGAACACCGGCGACCTCGGACATGCGATGGTCACCCGCGTTGTTCAAGACTGTAACCGAAGCCTTGGATGGTGGTGGGAGCCGTCCGAACCGCGAGATAGCGCGACATGAGCCGCCACAGCGGCGAGTCGAGCTTTTTCCCCCCATGCGACGTAAGGGAGAGCCGCACGTGCTGGAAGACGTCGAGCGCTGGCTGGGCACTCGCTCCTGGTCCGCCCGTGACCGCCCGCTCAAGAAGCTGATCGCCGCGAAACGTTCCTCGAACACCACGGTGAGTGTCGTCCTGCCCGCGCTCAACGAGGAGAAGACGGTCGGCGAGATCGTCGCCGTCATCCGCCGTGACCTGATGCTGAAGGTCCCGCTCGTCGACGAGATCGTGGTCATCGACTCGGGTTCGACCGACCGTACCTCCGAGGTGGCCGCCGCGGCGGGCGCCCGGGTCGTGCACCGCGACGACATCCTGCCCCGCATCCCGGCCGTGCCGGGCAAGGGCGAGGTGCTGTGGCGGTCACTCCTGGTCACCAGCGGGGACATCGTCTGTTTCGTCGACGCGGACCTGAAGGAGTTCTCCTCGGAGTTCGTCTCCGGGATCGTGGGCCCGCTGCTGACGGAGCCGGGCGTGGACCTCGTCAAGGCGATGTACGACCGCCCGCTCGGCGAGGCGTCGGGCCAGGGCGGCCGGGTGACGGAGCTGATGGCCCGCCCCCTGCTCAACATGCACTGGCCGCAGCTGGCCGGTTTCGTCCAGCCCCTCGGCGGCGAGTACGCGGCCCGCCGCTCGCTCCTCGAACAGCTCCCGTTCCCCGTCGGCTACGGCGTGGAGCTGGGCATGCTGATCGACGCCCTCCACCTGGTCGGCCTGGACGCGCTGGCGCAGGTCGACGTGGGCGTGCGCAAGCACCGCCACCAGGACGGCCAGGCCCTGGGCCGGATGTCCGCCGCGATCTACCGCACCGCCCAGCTCCGGCTGGCCCGCGGCCATCTGATCCGCCCCTCGCTCACCCAGTTCGAACGCGGAGAGGACGGTTTCGAGCCGCGTACGTACTCGGTGGACACCGAGGAACGCCCGCCGATGGCGGACGTCGCGGAGTACGCGAGGAGGAAGGCCGCGTAGGCTCGGCACACCGGCCGAGCGGCTTGTATACGGCTGAGGCGTACGTGTGTACGTTTGAGCGTTTCCGGGCCGGGCTAGGTTGAGGCGTATGGCTTCGACGCAAGGTGTGCAGGGTACGCAGGGTTCTTATCGGGTGCTGGTCGCGTCCAACCGCGGCCCGGTCACGTACGAGGTCCGTGAGGACGGCTCGCTGCACGCCAAGCGCGGCGGCGGCGGGCTGGTCTCGGGCCTGTCGGCGATCGGGCCGGACGCGAACGCCCTGTGGGTCTGCTCGGCCCTCGGCGACGGCGACCGCGAGGCGGTACGGCGCGGGGAGAGCGAGCCGGGCGTACGGATGCTCGCGATCCCGGCGGACGTGCACGAGGACGCGTACAACGGCATCGCCAACTCGGTGCTGTGGTTCGTGAACCACATGCTGTACCAGACCCCGCTGGAGCCGGTCTTCGACGCGGAGTTCCGGCGCCAGTGGGCGTCGTACGAGGCCTACAACCAGGCGTTCGCCCAGGCGCTGGCGGCGGAGGCGGCCGAGGGCGCGTCGGTGGTGGTCCAGGACTACCACCTGTGCCTGGTCCCGGGCATGCTGCGGGCCCTGCGCCCCGACCTGCGCATCGGCCACTTCTCGCACACGCCGTGGGCACCGGCGGACTACTTCCGGATGCTGCCGTACGACATCTCCGCCCAGCTCCTTCGCGGCATGCTCGGCGCGGACCGCCTCGGCTTCCTCACCCAGCGGTGGGCGGACGCGTTCACCGCCTGCTGTACGGACCTGGTCGGCGGCCTCGGCGACACGCGGATCGGCGTACACGGACTGGGCGCGGACGCGGACTTCCTGCGCCGGCGGGCGCACGAGGCGGATGTCGAGGAGCGGATGGCCGCGCTGCGGGCGGAGATCGGCGGCAGCGGCCGTGACCGGAAAACGATCGTGCGGGTGGACCGTACGGAGCTGTCGAAGAACATCGTGCGGGGCCTGCTGGCCTACCGCCAGCTGCTGGAGGACCGCCCCGAGTGGCGGGAACGGGTGGTCCACGTCGCGTTCGCATACCCCTCCCGCCAGGATCTGGCGGTCTACCGCGACTACACGGCCGAGGTGCAGAGGGTGGCCGACGACATCAACGCAACGTACGGGACCGCCACTTGGACCCCGGTCGTCCTCCACGTCAAGGACGACTTCGCCCGCTCCCTGGCCGCCTACCGCCTCGCCGACGTGGCCCTCGTCAACCCCATCCGCGACGGAATGAACCTCGTCGCCAAGGAGATCCCGGTGGTCTCTGACGAGGGGTGCGCGCTCGTGCTGTCCCGGGAAGCGGGGGCGTACGAGGAACTGGGCGACGACGCGATCGTGGTGAACCCGTACGACGTGATCGAGACGGCGCGGGCGCTGGAGGAGGCGCTGACCATGGGCACCGGCGAACGGGCGGAACGCACGAAACGCCTGGCCGCGGCGGCGACCGCGTTGCCGCCGGCCCAGTGGTTCCTGGACCAGCTGAACGCGCTGGGCTGACGGGCTACCGTCGCTTCACCGCCGTACGACGCGGGCTCGCCCCTGGGTTCGGAATCCGAGGGCGTGCCGGTAGATCTCGGGCAGTCGGTACCGGCCGTCCGAGTCGGCGGCCAACGCTCCGGCGTCACGCAGTACCTCGATGCCGTTGGCGTCCAGTCCGACGTCATCGGCGTTGAAGGGCATGAGTACCTCATGTGCGTACCCCCCCAGTGCGCGCAGTAGATCGCCCAGTTTCTTGTTCTCCTGGCCGATCTCCTTGACCTTCTCCGTGCTGCACTGGACGAGGGCGGTACGCATGGCCGCAGGAGCGAGCAGTCGGTCCGTCCGTTCGTCTCCTGATGACAGCTCGGCGGCCTCCCGGAGGAAGCGCACGACATCGCGAGCCTGCACTTGGTCGTTGAAGTCGGCCAGCGCCGCCGGCACCCATCGGTCCGACCAGGCCTCCCGCGAGCTGTCCGAGCCGAGTTTCGCTCCCCACACCGAATGCAGGGCCTGAGTGATCTCCTCGTACGAAAGTTCCATCAGCTCCCGCTCTGGCGGCTCCGGCACGGCCTTGGCGGTCACCGCGACCCAAAGGGCGAGCCTCAGGGCCTCCTGGGCATCCCAGCGCAGCGCGTAGGGCTCATAGCGGTCGAGGAACTGGCCGAGGTTCTGCCGGATGGCCCATGACGCCAGGTCCCGGCGCACGAACACCACCAGGCCGAGCGGCCGTGCTCGCACCGACCGCAACCAGTCGGGAACGTCCACGAGGAGTGCGCGCAGCGCAGCACGCTTGGCCTCGCCTTCGAGTTCCTGGAGAAAGTCCTCAAGCCCGTCGAAGACGAACAGAAGGTTCCGGTCCCTGGGCGACAGCAGGTCCTGTTGGACGTCATAACCCGTGCGCCCTCCGGCTTCGCTGCCGCTGGCGATCGCCATGCAGCGCAGCCAGACGTCAAGCCAGAAGTACGAGTCCGTGTGCGTGGGCGATCTCAGGGCTTCGTTCAGCAGCCGCAGGATCTGAGGACGGGTCGCTCCCTGGCCGCCTGCGGCCAGGTCACGCAGATCCTGTGGGCTGGTGCTCCGTTCCCCCGTAGATTCCTGGTCGAGGTTGGCGGGATCCAGGACGGGCACGACAAGCGCGTCGTCCAGCACCTTCAGCCCCGCCTTCTCCGCGAAGCGGGACCAGCTTCCCGCAGCGCACATCCGCGCGTAGGTGAAGGTCTTTCCGGCACCCTTCGCACCCACCACCACGGTCACCGGCAGGGAACTGCGGTGGTCACCGATCAGCCGACGCAGCGGCTCGGTCGACAGGAATCCCAACGCGCCGTCGAGTCCGGTTCGTTCGGCGAAGACGAGCGAGGCCGCCCGGTCCCGCAACATCGTCCTGCGCTCTTCGATGCTGACAGGACCGTCCTCCTCCGCTCGCAGGTCGCCACCCGACAACGGCTGCGGAGCCAACTCCGTCACCCGCTCCCCCAACCCACAGCGACGTACGACCTCCACAACCTCGTCCCAGCTGCCCGGCAGAGCGAGCAGTTCATCGCGGAACGGACTGACCAGTGCGGCGGTCAACGCCTGGGAGTCGACGTCGAGGTCCGTGTCCTGCTCATCGCCTTCCGGGACGCGCAGCGCCCCGAGAAGGGCATCGGACAGCTTGCGCCTCGCCCCCTCGGCCTCGTCGTCGTGGAGGTCCATGCGGTACTGCGTGACCACTGCTGCGGGGGCGGGGTCCTGGCCGAGCAGCGCGGGTGCCTTGGCGCCCAGCTGCCCGATCATCCGCAAGGTGCCGTCCAACGACTGATGGCTGAGCGTGGTGACGAACACCCGCTGCACACGCGGGTCCAGCAGGACGGGCGCCGACAGTTCGGACGCTCCCGCCCTCAGGTCGATGATCACCGTGTCGAGTTCGGCTGCCGAGGCCACTTCGGCCAAGGACTCCGTGAGGAAGTAGGCCGACCGGTCATGTGTCAGCAGGTCGACCGGTTCGATCCGGGGAGGGCCGAGCCTGGATCGACGCGTGGCGGGAAGGATCGCGAGCCGTCCGGGCCCGGTTCCGACCACGAACTGACCTGCCAGGTAGTCGCGCACGATCTCGGTGACCGACGCGGTACCCCCGCCGTCCGTGCCATGGAGCAGGGCAAGCACGTCTTCGTAACTGATGTCGCTCGTCCCGCCCTGGGCCTGGTGCATCCATGTGATGCCGGGGGCCTCAAGGTCAGCGTCGATGAGCAGTACTCGGCGCCCTTGCCTGGCGAGCTGGTCGGCGAGCGCCACCGCATGCACCGTGCGGCCCACTCCGCCCTTGAAGGAGTGGAAGGCGATGACCTGCACATCGCCCGTAAACCGGTCGGATCGCGGCCGGGGGAGCGTCTGAGCCAGCTCAGCCGTCGTTCTGCGCTCGGTCAGACGCGGCACCCGCCGCTCCGGCGAGCGGTCGTCGATCGCGTCAAGGGTCACGGGGATGCCTTCGGTACCGAGCCCGCGCGGCCGGTCCAGGGCAAGGAGCGGTCGCCCGGGATCCCCGATCACCGAACCGCGGCCGAAAGCACGATCCAGCCATGCCCGAACCGTGTCCTCGGTCGCGTGCGAACGGATCGTCAGCGCCAACTCGTCCCACCAGGCATCGGCTTCGAGAAGCCACTCGGGCCACTGTCCGGCCTCGGCCAGATACGAGAGGTGCTCGTCGACATCCACCCAGGTGAAGAGGCGGCCCGGCACAACACCGCTGTGGTCACCGACGTCCACGTGTGATCCCGCTTCCCTGCTCACGACGTCACTTCCGGGATTCCGAGATCAATGTCCGCAGCGCGTCCAGCGCCTGCTTCTCGTCATCCGGTTCCAGATCCGCACCGTACCTCCATGCCTCGTGCAGCGCCGGAGGCTCGACCTTGTGCACTGCCTGGCCATTGTTCGGAGGTCTGGCGCAGCCCTGGAGAGCACTCTGGCTCTGCGGCGACAGCCTGAGTTCCTTGGCCAGTAGCCGCAGGTCGTGGGTGCGCAGGTAAGAGGGGAGCTGCGAGGTGTCCCGCAGCTTCATACGCTGCATCACCTCCGCCTTCAGGCCGCACTCGGCGCTGTAGAAAAGCAGCAGGCCGGCCGTGGCGTGATCGTCGCTGCCTGCCAGGTCCTCGCCGCGCCGCCCCAGTCGGTCACTGCTGCGTCGCAGCTGCCTCATGCCTACGTCGACCATATGGGTGATCGTACGGTGGCGCCCCGGGGCTTTGCGTGACAATCACTACCTCGGGTGACGGTCCGACATCTCCTCTCACGGGGGCGCGGTGCCCGCAGAATCAGGGGAGTCGTGCCGCGACGGCCGCCAGCAGCCGTACGACGCCTGCGGGGCCGTCGACGATCAGGTCGGCGCGCTCCGCCAGTTCCGTCACGGCCTCGGTGCTGTTGCCGCTGCACACCAGGAGGCCCGGGGTGCCGTCGCGGCGGAGCTTGTCCACCGCGGCGAACGCGGGGAGGTCGCCGAGGTCGTCACCGGCGTAGAGGACCGACGTGGCGCCGGTCTCCCGGACGTACTTCTCCAGGGCGACGCCCTTGTCCATGCCGGGTGGGCGCAACTCCAGTACCAGGCGCCCGGGTTCGACGATCAGGCCGTGCCGGGTCGCCAGGTCGGCGAGGGGTTCGCGCAGCGCCTCGAACGCGGCCTGCGGATCGGCCGCGCGCCGCGTGTGCACGGCGACGGCTCTGCCCTTCTCCTCGATCCACGTGCCCTGCCAGGCGCCGAACCGATCGAGGAACCCGGGCAGTTCGGCGCGGACTGCGGCGACGCCGGGATGCGGGGCGGGGGCGCTGACCGTGCCGGTCACGGCGTCCCAGCGTTCGGTGCCGTAGTGGCCCAGGACGACGAGGTGCTCCAGGCCGGGCACGCCCGCGAACCCCCCGAGGCGGACCGCGACACCGGCGGGGCGCCCGGTGAGGACGGCCACGGCGGCGACGTCGGGGGCGAGGGCGGAGAGGGCGGGGAGTGTGTCGGGGTGAGCGCGGGCCTGCTCGGGGTCGTCGACGATCGGAGCGAGGGTCCCATCAAAGTCGAGGACGACGACGGCACCGGCAGGCCCCCCGAGAATGGCGTCCAACCCATCACGACCGGCCTGAGTCAGGGGCGTAGGCAGGGAATCCATGCCTCGACCATATCGGCCCGGGGGAGTGAGGACGAGGCGCCTCCAGCCGAGACCACGTTCCCCACCCACCCACCCACCCGTGCACCGCCTCCATCCAGCCCAGGCCCAGGCACCCCCAGCCCGTCCGGCGTTTGAGGACGAGCGCGTTCAGCGCGAAGGGGGGTCTGGGGGCGCAGCCCCCGGGGATGGGACGGGTAAGGGCGGCGGGGGCGAAAAACAACGCCTACCGCTCCCCCCTCCGCCCCTCCCGCACCCTCCGCAACCGATTAACCGTCACCGGATCACAAGCCAGCGCCCGCTCATCATCAATCAGCGCGTTCAGCAGCTGGTAATACCGCACAGGCGCCAACCCCAACTCCTCACGGATCGCCCGCTCCTTGGCCCCCGGCCCCGCGAACCCCCGCCGCTCAAGCGCGAGAATGTCCAGTTCCCGACGCTCCAGCCCCCGCTTCCCACCCTCACTCATGCGCCGAACCTACTCCTCCGACTCCGCCCCCCCCTGGACCCACGCGTCCTGCCTACCCCGCACTGTCCTCCGCGCGCTCCTCAGAACTGGCCCGAGTCTGCAACTCCGTAAGCACCCCCGCCGGGCTCCCACTCGCAGCGAACGCCGTACCGATCCGTTCCTTGATGTCCGCGCTGACCTGCGCCCAGGACGTCTTGCCGACCGGATAGAGCTGGGCGGTGGGGAGCTGCTCCAGGAAGGGGGCGAGGTTCTTGTCCCGGGCGGCGGTGGACATCGTCTGGGAGGCGGACGTCGTGACCGGCAGGAGGTCGTACTCGCGGGAGAAGGCGAGCACGTTCTTCTCGTCGTAGACGAAGTCGAGGAAGTCGCCGACCTCACGGCGGTGGCCGTTCTTCTTGAAGGCCATCATCCAGTCGGCGACCCCCATCGCGGACCGCGTCGAGCTCTCCTTGCCGGGCATCGGCACCATCCCGACGTCCACCCCCTTGGCCGCCGCGGCCTTCAGCAGCGAGGGATGCCCGTTGAGCATGCCCACCTCACCACGCGCGAACGCGGCGAACGCGGCGGCCCGGTCGAGCTTGCCGGGGGCGACGGGCCCGGTGAGGCCCTTGTCGACGAGTTCGTCCTTGAGCCAGGTGAACGTGCTGATGTTCTGCGGGGAGTCGATGCCGTACGTGCCGACGGGACTGGTGTAGCTGTCGCCACCGCTGAGCAGCCACTGCATGGTCTCGGCCTGCGCCTCCTCGGGCCCGAGCGGAAGGGCGTACGGGTACTTCACGCCCTTCTCCTTCAGCGCGGCGGCGTCGGCGGCCAGCTCGCGCCAGGTGGTGGGCGGGGTGAGGCCGGCCGCGGTGAAGAGCTTCTTGTTGAAGAAGAGGAGGCGGGTGGAGGCGGCGAAGGGCATGCCGTACTGGGTGCGCCGCACCTCCCCGGCTTCGGCCAGATGGGCGACGAAGTCGGCCTGCGTCGGGATGGAGAGCAGGTCGTCGGCCTCGTACAGGTCGCCCTTGGCCGCGTAGTCGGCGTACGCGCCGATCTGCGCCAGGTCGGGCGCGTCACCGGCGGCGACCATCTCCTTGACCTTGCGATCGACGTCGTTCCAGGAGTAGACGCTGACGTCGACCTTCACGTCGGGGTGAGCGTCCGCGTACTTCTTGACCAGGTTGTCCCAGTACTTCTGGGAGCTGTTGGCCGGGGAGTCGCCGTAGTCGGCGGCTACCAGCTTCAGGGTGACCTCACCCGAGCCGGTGCTTCCGCAGCCCCCGAGGGCCGCCGTCATACCGAGTGCGGCCACCGCCGCGATCGTCCCTGTCCTACGCCGCTGCACTACAGAATCCCCACTGGTCTCGACCGACCTCGACTGGTCCCGCCGAGGGCTGCTCACATACATGTTCATTGGTACGTTCAACTTCTTACCTCTATAAGGTCTACACCACATAGTGGACTAGACCTCTCCCGGGTCGACGGGCACACTGTCCCTGTGAGACATGTCATCGCCCTCGACGTGGGCGGCACCGCGATGAAAGCCGCCCTCATCAGGCCGGACGGCGCGCTCCTCCACCAGGCGCGCCGGGCGACCGGCCGCGAGCGCGGCCCCGAGGCCGTGGTCGAGGCGATCCTCGACTTCGCCGCCGACCTGCGTGCCCACGGCATCGCCCACCTCGGCGAGAGCGCGGCCGCCGCCGGAGTCTCCGTTCCCGGCATCGTCGACGCCGAACACGGCATCGCCGTCTACGCGGCGAACCTCGGCTGGCGTGACGTACCCCTGCGCGAACTGCTCACCCAGCGGCTCGGCCGACCGGTCGCCCTCGGCCACGACGTACGGACGGGCGGCCTGGCGGAAGGGCGGATCGGCGCCGGCCAGGGAGCCGACCGCTTCTTCTTCGTCGCCCTCGGCACCGGCATCGCGGCCGCGATCGGCGTCGCCGGCCAGGTGGAGGCGGGCGCGCACGGCTTCGCGGGCGAGATCGGACACATCGTCGTACGGCCCGGCGGGACCCCGTGCCCGTGCGGCCAGCGCGGCTGTCTGGAACGGTACGCGTCGGCGTCGGCGGTGAGCGAGGCGTGGGCGGCGGCCTCCGGAATCCCCGGCGCGGACGCGGCGGACTGCGCCAAGGCAGTCGACTCCGGCGACCCCCGGGCCCACCAGGTCTGGCAGGACGCCATCGACGCCCTCGCCGACGGCCTGGTCACCGCCCTCACCCTGCTCGACCCGCGCACCCTGATCATCGGTGGCGGCCTGGCGGAGGCGGGAGGCACGTTGTTCACACCGCTGCGCACCGCCGTACGCCAACGGATCACTTTCCAGAAGCTTCCGGCCATCGTCCCCGCAGCCCTGGGCGACACGGCAGGCTGCCTGGGCGCGGGCCTACTCGCCTGGGACCTCCTGACCACCACCGACCTCACGGAGGCAACGCCCTGATGGCAACCCACCTAGGGGCGCGGGGAACTGCGCGACAAGCCCCCACCGGCCCGCAGCACACACACAACCTGCTGTTCAAAGGCGCCCAAGCAGTACTCCCCACCGGAATCACCACCGGTGGCCACGTAGCCGTCGAGGGCACCAAGTTCACCGACCACGCCCCAGAGAACGCCCACGCCATCGACGTAACCGGCCACTGGCTGGTCCCCGGTTTCGTGGACCTCCACAATCACGGCGGCGGCGGAGCCTCCTTCACCTCCGGCACCGCCGAAGACATCCTCAAGGGCATCCACACCCACCGAACCCACGGCACCACCACCCTCGTCGCCTCCACCGTCACCGGCGACATGGCCACCCTCACCGCCCAGGCCGGCCTCCTGTCCGAGCTCGCCGAGCAGGGCGACATCGCCGGCGTGCACTTCGAGGGCCCCTTCATCTCGCCGTGCCGCAAGGGCGCCCACTCCGAGGCGCTGCTGCGCGACCCGGACCCGGCGGACGTACGCAAGCTGATCGACGCGGCGCGCGGCCAGGCCAGGATGCTCACCCTCGCCACCGAACTTCCCGGCGGCCTCGACTCCGTACGGCTGCTCGTCGAACACGGCGTCCTCGCGGCGATCGGGCACACGGACGCGACGTACGAGCAGACGGTGCAGGCCATCGATGCGGGCGCCACCGTCGCCACGCACCTCTTCAACGCGATGCCCGCCCTCGGCCACCGCACCCCCGGCCCGATCACCGCTCTTCTCGAGGACGAGCGCGTCACCGTCGAACTCATCAACGACGGCACGCACTTGCACCCGGCGGCTCTCCAACTCGCGTTCCATCACGCGGGCGCGGACCGCGTGGCGTTCATCACCGACGCGATGGACGCCGCCGGTTTCGGCGACGGCCGCTATCTGCTCGGCCCGCTGGAGGTCGAGGTCAGCGAGGGTGTGGCGCGGCTGGTCGAGGGGGGTTCGATCGCGGGCTCGACCCTCACTCTGGACCTCGCGTTCCGGCGGGCGGTCACCGTCGACCGGCTCCCGGTCACGGACGTGGTCACCGCCCTGTCCGCCAACCCGGCCCGGCTGCTGGGCATATACGACCGGGTGGGCTCCCTGGAACCGGGCAAGGACGCGGACCTGGTCCTGCTGGACGCGGACTTCACCCTCAAGGGCGTGATGCGCAAGGGCAGTTGGGTAGTAAAGCCCCAACTGCCCTGAGCCACGAGGGCAAGCAGGACAACACAGGGGAGGCCGGCCGGGTGATCCTCACGGTCACGCTGAACACCGCGCTCGACATCACGTACCGCGTAAGGGGGTTACGCCCGTACGCCTCCCACCGCGTCACCTCGGTGGCCGAACGCCCAGGCGGCAAGGGCCTGAACGTGGCCCGCGTGCTGGCCGCCCTCGGCCACGAGGTGACGGTCACCGGCTTCACGGGCGGCGCGACCGGACGAGCCGTACAGGACCAACTGACCGCCACCCCAGGTGTGTTGGACGCGCTGGTCCCGGTGTCGGGTTCAACTCGCCGCACAATAGCGGTGATCGACGAAACGGCCGGCGCCGCCCGGCCCACGGACGCGACCCAGCTCAACGAGCCCGGCCCGCAGATCACCCCGGCCGAGTGGTCCGCCTTCCAGGTCGTGTACGAGGGACTGCTGCCGTCCGTCTCCGCGGTGGCCCTGTGCGGCAGCCTGCCACCGGGGGCACCGGTGAGCGCGTACGCCGACCTCGTCCGCACCGCACGGGCGGCCGGCGTACTCCTACTGCTCGACACCAGCGGCGAACCGCTCAGACGCGGGGTCGCCGCCCGCCCCGACCTGATCAAGCCGAACGCCGGCGAACTCGCCGAACTCACCGGTTCCCACGACCCGTTGACGGCGACCCAAGACGCCCGCAGACTCGGCGCACGAGCCGTGGTGGCCTCACTGGGCCCGGACGGCCTGCTCGCGGTGACCCCCGAGGGCACCTGGCGGGCAACCCCACCGACCCACGTCCGAGGCAACCCGACGGGCGCCGGCGACTCGCTGGTGGCAGGTCTCCTGTCGGGCCTGATCGACCAACTCCCCTGGCCACAACGCCTGACCCGAGCGGTGGCTTTGTCGGCAGCGACCGTACTGGCCCCGGTGGCGGGCGAGTTCGACCGGCCGACGTACGAGAAGCTGCTGGACCAGGTGAAGGTGACGAGCGAGGCGACGGCGGCTCAGCGGCCGTCGGTCACTCTGGTCCCGCCCCTGTCAGGACGGGTCACTCGCCGACCCAGCCCTTGACCAGCCACAGCTGATCGAGATTCGCGTCGCACTGGTTTCCCTGCTCGCACGAGATCTTGATGGTGTTGGTGCCCTTGTTGAGCTCGACGTAGTTGTAGGTCTCCGTCCAGCCCTTCGCGTAGTCACCCTCGGCGGCGTTCGCGTGGTTCTTCAACTTGATCAGGCCCGTGGAAGGCGTGCCGTTGACGGTGAGCGTGGCGTCGGCGTCCTTCCCCGGTACGCCGTAACCGACATACAGCGAGTACTTGCCGTCCGCCGGAATACCGTTCACGTTCCACGTGACCGACGCGCCCACGTTGTTGAAGTTGCCCACATAGACCCCGCCCGCCGCCTTCGCGCCCTGGACGTCCGACACCGCCGCGGCGCCGCCCCCGAGTAGCAGGACCTTCGCGTCGATGGTCGGCAGGTCTTCCTCGGTGGTCGCCTCCGACTTGCTGGCCGAGGGGGACGGCTTGGCGCTCTGCTGGGTCGAGGGGGTGGCGTCGGCGCCGCCGGCCTTCTCCTTGTCACCGCCGCCCATCATGGCCACGCCGATACCGATGACGACCGCGGCGACCACCGCGATGGCGCCGATCAGCAGCCCCTTGGTGTTGGGGCCACCGCCCCGACCGCCTCTGCCGCCACCGTTGCTGTACGCGGGCTGCTGCGGAGCCGTGGGGCCGCCGCCGAAGGCCTCGGGTGCCTGGTAGTGGGCGTTCGGGCTGCCGTACGCGCCTTGCTGCTGCGGCACCGTCTGGCCGTACTGCGCGGTCGGGGCGGTCTGGCCGTACGCCGGCTGCTGGCCCTGGCCGGGGGCCTGCGCCGGGCCCGCCGACTGGCTGTACTGACGCTCGCCGACCGGCCGCACCCGGCCGACCGAGTTCGGGTATCCGTAGCCACTGCTCGGCGGCTGGGCTCCGTTGGCCCGCCCGTCTTCGTACAGGTAGCCGAACGGATCGTCGTCCTCGGGCGTGCTCGCGCCGCTGTTGCCGGGCGTCATCCCTTGGTACTCCTCAACAGGTGCGGGGTGGGGCTAGGTACAAGGTGATGCGAGATGCTGCGGGGGCGTCGCCGGGGCCTGCGGAACAAACGACACAGGCAAGCAACGCAGTGCGAATAGCGAGCCTACCCGCTCTCGCTGCCCCAAACGGGTGAGTCCGATCGCACGCGATCCGCGTCACACCGCTGGCCATCGGCGGTCACACCACTGAGCAGGAGATCATCCCGCCCGGCGGTGTTGTCTGGGACGAGATCGTTTCTCGATGTACATCCGCTCGTCGGCCGACTTCAGGACTTCGTCCGCCGTCATCCCGCAGTGTGCCCACCCGATGCCGAAGCTCGCGCCGACCCGCATGACGCGGCCGTCGACCCGTATCGGCTGGATGATCTCGTTGCGCAGGCGTACGGCGAGGTCCTGGGCGTCGGCGCGGCCGAGGCCGTCGGCGAGGACCACGAACTCGTCGCCGCCGAGCCTGGCCACCGTGTCGCCGTCCCGCACGGCCCCGCCGAGACGCCGGGCCACCTCGATCAGCACCGCGTCACCGGCGTTGTGCCCGAAGCGGTCGTTGATCGACTTGAAGCCGTCGAGGTCGCAGAAGAGAACCGCGAGCCCCTTCGTCCCGTCGTCCTGCTCGCCCTCGGGAGCGACGGTGTGGACGTGGTGGTCGTACGCCCCGAAAGCCTCGGGGGTGGCGCGGAAGTCGAACTGGTGGGCGTTGGCCTCGTACGGCTGGATTCCGCCGTCCGTCGCCGGGGCCGGCGCCTGCGTGTACTGGTCGTGCGTGCCGTAGGGGTCCGGCTGACCCTGGCCGTAGGCCGCGTCGACCGACTCGACGACGCCGGGCAGCGCCGTCTGCGGGCGCTGGCAGAGACGGGAGCTGAGCCGGGTCCGCAGTTCCGCCGAGTTGGGCAGGCCGGTGAGGGAGTCGTGGGAGGCGCGGTGGGCGAGCTGGAGCTCGCGGCGCTTGCGCTCCTCGATGTCCTCGACGTGGGTGAGCAGGAAGCGCGG
>Ga0136846_1239130_pt1 | contig 14547 bp, 17 predicted proteins | sample HopSoiMetagenom2_FD_96841 | JGI IMG/M metagenome (GOLD analysis project Ga0136846, IMG submission 96841) | Grasslands soil microbial communities from Hopland, California, USA - 2 Assembly 2016 (version 4) | ecosystem: Environmental > Terrestrial > Soil > Grasslands | place: USA: Hopland...
GACAATTTCGATGCGGTCGATATTGTCGGTCGTGAGATTGGCGAGATCGATGCTCCCGCCCGGCTGGTTCAGCGGCACGCCGTCGAGCAGGATCTTGGTGTAGTCGCTCTCGCCGCCGCGCATGAACAACGCCGTCTGCCCGCCGAAGCTGCCGGTTTCGACCACCGTCGCGCCGGGTACCTGGCGCAGCGCGTCCGCGACGGTACGGATCCCCTCGGCCGCGAGGTCGCTGCCGCGCAGCACGGTCACGGCCGACGACAGCAGGTCGGCGGACATCGGCACGCGGGTCGCCGTCACGACAACGGGACGCAACACGACCGTGTCCTGTGGCTGCTGCACGGCGAGTACGAGCGTGAGTAACGCGACGTTCATGTCTGGGGACTCGGGGTTGGGGGTTCAGGCCTGGGACGCTGGCGGAGCGGAAACATCTGCGGGCGATCATCGATCGTTTGCATGGCGACCGGCCAGGAAAAAACGGCTTCGACGTTTTCCTGCGTCAAGACGTCGGCCGGAGCACCGGTCGCGACGGCGCTGCCTTCACTGAGCAGAAGCAGCGAGTCGGCAAAGCGCGCGGCGAGGTTCAGGTCGTGCGTGATCATGAGTACGCCGAGGCGCTGCGTGTCGACGAGGCCGCGCACCAGCTCGAACAGCGCCATCTCATGCCGCAAATCGAGCGAGACGCCGGGCTCATCGAGCACAAGGAGCCGCGGCTCCTGGGCCAATGCACGCGCCACGCGCACGCGCTGGTATTCCCCGCCCGATAGCGTCCACAGCCACCGGTCGGCAAGCTCGAGCACATCACACGCCGCGAGCGCGCGGTCTACGGCCGCATGATCTTCCGGCCGCTCGCGTCCCCACATGGACAGGTAGGGATATCTGCCAAGCAGCACCGTTTCGCGCACGCGCTGCGGGAACAGATTGTCCTCGCGCTGCGGTACGACGCCCACAATCCGGGCCAGCTCCTGGCGCGACCACTGAGATGCAGCAACCCCGATCACGTCGGCACGTCCCACGAGCGGCATCAACGTGCCCAGCGCGATTCGCACCAACGTGGTTTTGCCGCTGCCGTTCGGTCCCAGGACCGCCTGGAATTGGCCCGCACCGACCGACAACGAGACGTCCGCGAGCGCGTCGCGTGGCGCTCCCGGATAACGATAGCGGACGCCCGTCAGACTCAGCATGTCTTCACGCGATCGTCCATCGCCGGAGCAGCAACGCAAACACGGGGACGCCGATCAGCGCCGTCACAACGCCAACCGGCAGCTCCCTCGGCGCAACCACGGTGCGCGCGAGCGTGTCCGCGATCGCGAGCAATGCGCCGCCACCAATGAACGCAGCTGGAAGCAGCGCGCGGTGCCGGTGGCCCCACGTCAAGCGCGCGACGTGCGGCACGACGAGGCCGACGAATCCAATCACCCCCGACACCGCAACAGCCGCGGCGGTGAGCAGCGACGCGGCGAGATACACGCGCCGTTTGACCGCCTCGACGTCCGCGCCGAGGTAGCCGGCGGGCTCTTCACCGAGCGCGAGGAGATCGAGCGGCCGCGATGCCGCGAACAGGACCGCCAGCGGCAGCGGCGCGTAGAGCGCGACGACGAGCACCGCATCCCACGACGCGCTCGACAGTCCACCCCAGAGCCACAGGAAGGCGTTGCGCAGCTCCGCGGCGTCGGCGAGCGATACGATGGCGGTGGTGATCGCGGCCGCGAAGGCCCCAATCGCCACGCCGCCCAGGAGCAGGATGCGTGGATCGAGCGCCGCGCCGCCGATCAGGCCGAGCCGGTACACGAGACCCAAAGCCACGACCGCGCCGACAAAGGCGGCGAGCGGCAACGCCCACGGACCAGACCAATGCAACGCGATCGCGAGGACGGCGCCGAGCCCGGCACCGCCCGACAAGCCCAGCAGGAAGGGATCGGCCAGCGGATTGCGGACCAGCGCCTGCAGCCCCGCGCCCGCGACGCCGAGCGATCCGCCGACCAGAAACGCGAGGATCGCACGGGGCGCGCGGAGATTCCAGACGATATCCGAGTGCAGCAGCTGGCCGAACGGGACGGCCGCCGGGCCCAGGATGACGCTGGCGACGAGCGCGAGCAGCGCAATCGCGCAGAGCAGGACCCATTTCATCGCGCGAGGAGACCGCGGAGCTGTTGCACCGCCGTGCCGGACCGGGGACCGGGCCTTCCAAAGAGCGAGCCGGGCAACACCAGAAAGTGTCCTTCGCGTACCGCGCGCACCGCGCGCCACTCCCGCCGCCGGGCGAATGCGGGTGTGACGCCGGAATCCGACAGCACCGCGATCCAGTGTGGATCACGCGCCGCGATGGTTTCGAGCGACACCTGTGACGACGGCTGGGCGACGTCGTGGAATACGTTGCGCGCGCCGGCGAGACGCGCGAGCTGATCGAGATAGCTGCCGCGCCCGATGACGATCGGCGGATTGTCCCACACCACGAAGACGAGCGACGTCGTGGCATCCGGCGGCGGGCGCCCGGCGAGACTGTCGAGTACGACGGCGAGCGACTCCGCCTGGTCGTCTTGCCCCGTCAGGTGTCCCAGCGCGCGAGTCGCGGGAGCGAGATCTTCCAGCCGGTTGAGATCGAGCAGCACCGTGCGTATGCCGATGCGCTGGAGCTGGCGCGCGGCCGCAACGTTTGGGCCCGAATTGTAGAGCACGACGAGATCAGGGTTCCGTGCCGCGACCGCCTCGATGTTCGGTGGCATCCCGTCGCCTACGCTCGGGATCGCCAGGGCGGCGGGTGGATAGTCGCACCAGGTGGTGCGGCCCACGAGCCGATCGCCGGCGCCGATGTCAAAGAGGATCTCGGTGAACGAGGGAAGTAGCGAGACGATGCGGCGGGCGGACGACGCTTCGTGCCGGCGTGCCGGGGGATGACACGCAGCGAGAACGAGGAGAACAACCAGCAGTCTGCGCAGCACCATCCCTCCCTCGAGGGAACGACAGGTGGCGCGAACGAAGACGTCTCCTGGCTTCGGGCTCTGCCGGCTCGCCTTCCCGGGTTACCCCAGTGGCTGTGAGCCGCTACGACTGCCCGTTACAGTGGCGGGGCCGCGCCGGATTCGCACCGGCTTCCGTAATCCCCGTTCGCGAGAATAGTAACTAGCCCAGTCTAGAAACCTGCGTGTCCTCGCGCAAGGCCGGCTTGCGCCGTAAGGCCCATACGAGTGCGAGGACCATGCCTCCGGCGAGTACCGCGATAACGTAGGGCAACAGCGTTTGCGCGCGAAAACCCGTCGATGGCAGCTGAATCTCCACGCGATCACCGGGCATGAGCGGACCGGCGCGATAGGCGGCGTAATGCCGCTGCTCGAGCTCCTGGACGCCGAGCGATTCGAGCCGCGGCGCGGTGACGACGGCGGTCGTGTCCTCGATCAGCAAATTCAGATTCAGCGTATTCTGATCGATTGGAATGGCGAGCGTCCGCGTATTCGCCGGCAGCGTGTAGGCGTAGCTCAGCTGCTTGACGCCCCCGGGCGACAGCGGGGCCAGCAGGATGATGCTGTCGTGGCGGAACCGCATGGCCTCGGGGGAGATGTCGCCCTGGCCGCCGCGCGGTTGCCCCGATCCCGCGGGCATGCGTCCCGCCCACGTCGGCACGAGCGTGTCCTTCGTAATCCGCGCCGTCAATCCAGTGTTCTCGAGCTCCAGGATCTCGAGCACCTCGCGCGTTCCTTCGGTCCCGGCGCCCGCGATCGTCAGGAGGCGGCGTTCGAGCCGGATTGGTGGAGCGCCGCCGGTGGTGGGATACGCGACGATATCGTCCACGTGCGCCACCGCACGTCCGGAGACGTTCAACGGCGGCGAGACGTAGGCCAGGCTGTCGAACAGCGTGCTGACGAGGTAGATGGCGCTGCTATCGATGCCGCGCAGCTCGAAGCGGTAGCGGCCTTTTCCATCGGTGCGGGACGAATCGATGGGGCCGCCGCTCGCGCGCGTGACGCGGTGCAGGATTACCGGCGCATTCGGCAGCGGCACGGTGTCACGCCCGCCGCGCAACACACGGCCGCTGACCCTGATGGGCGCTTGCGCGGTGAGGGTACCGAACGCACCGAGCCCTGCCGCAATCAGCAGCAGGCTACGGCGTGAACTTGCCGAAATCTTCGGGATCGAGGTTTTGGAGGTATGACTTCAGCGTGTCAGGGTCGAGCTGCTGGCCGCCCGGCCCGGTACCCGGCTGGATCCCGGTGTCGCTGGTATCCACCGAGGTCAGCTCGAGCAGCGTGTCGCTCGTGAAGATGGGTGCTTTGAGCCGCAGGGCGAGAGCGATCGAGTCGGAAGGCCGCGCATCGATCTGAATCACCGTGTCCCCACGGTAGATGTGCAGCTCGGCGAAATACGTATTGTCCTTCACCTGCGTGATGATCACTTTGCGCAGCTCGGCACCAAGACCGACGATCACCTGCTTCAGCAGGTCGTGCGTGAGCGGGCGCGAGAACTTGACGCCCGCGAGCTCCATCGCGATGGCGCTCGCTTCGGCGGGGCCGATCCAGATCGGCAGTACCCGTTGCCCTTCATTCTCCTGGAGAATTACGACCGGCGTGTTCGTCGTACGATCCAGCCCGAGGTGAGCTACCCGTACCTGCATGAGCGCTCCCCCCGACGCGGCCACTCAGGTCCCCATATCCCACGACGCGAGATACTTGCGCTGTGCCGGCGTGAGGGTGTCGATCGTGACGCCCATCGACTGCAGCTTCAGGCGCGCGATCTCCTGGTCGAGATCCGCCGGAATGCGATGCACGTCCTTGCCGAGCGTCTTGGCATTGTTGACGACGTACTCGGCTGCGAGCGCCTGGTTGGCGAACGACATGTCCATCACACTCGCCGGATGGCCTTCGGCGGCCGCGAGATTGATGAGGCGGCCGTCGCCGAGCACGAAGACCTTCTTGCCAGCGATCTGAAATTCTTCGACGAATTCCCGCACCGCCACCGGACCTTTCGCGATCTTCTTCAATCCCTCGAGGTCGATTTCCACGTTGAAATGCCCCGAGTTCGCCACGATGGCCCCGTCCTTCATCGCCTTCATGTGCTCGACGCGGATGACTTCCACGTTGCCGGTCAGCGTCACGAACAGATCGCCGATCTTGGCAGCCTCTTCCATCGGCAGGACGCGGTAGCCGTCCATCTGGGCTTCGAGCGCCTTCATCGGGTCGATTTCGGTGACGACGACATTGGCGCCCGCGCCACGTGCGCGCATCGCGAACCCGCGACCGCACCACCCATACCCCGCCACCACGACGGTGCTCCCCGCGATCAGCAGATTGGTTGCGCGAATGATGCCGTCGAGCGTCGACTGGCCGGTGCCGTAGCGATTGTCGAACAGGTGCTTCGTCTGCGAATCGTTCACGGCGACGACCGGGAACTGCAGCACGCCGTCTTTCGCCATGGCCTTCAGTCGGATCACACCCGTCGTCGTTTCTTCGGTCGAGCCGATGACACCGCTCACCAGCGCCTTGCGCTCCGCCGCCGACAACGTTTCGACCCATTTGCGCACCGGCGGTGCCAGATCGTCGAGCCGGTTCAGCGCAATCATATGGAGCGCGCCGACGAGATCGGCGCCGTCATCCATCGTGATGTCGGGCCGGTGCGCGAGCGCGGCACGGATGTGATCGTAGTAGGTCGCGTGGTCCTCACCTTTGATCGCGAAGACCTTGATGCCGTGATCGCGGACGAGGTGCGCGGCGACGTCGTCCTGCGTGGACAGCGGATTGGACGCGCACAGTGTGACGTCCGCGCCCCCCGCCTGGAGCGCGACCGCGAGGTTCGCCGTTTCGGTCGTCACATGCAGGCAGGCCGCGAGCCGCTTTCCAGTCAGCGGCATCTCCCGCTTGAATCGGTCGCGAAGCTGGCGCAGCACCGGCATAGAGCGCTCGGCCCACTCGGTGCGCCGCCGTCCTTCATCGGCAAGTCGGATATCCTTGATGTCGTTCGTCGCCGTCGTACGAGTCGCCGTCTCAGACATTGGCCTTCCGGGATGAGCGGGATGCGCGTTCAGCGGCGACCTTGAGCTCTTCCACCCGGTCGACATGCTCCCAGGTAAACAGCTCGACGTCGCGCTCGCCGACACGGCGTTTTTCCGGCGAGCGGCCAAAGTGCCCATAAGCCGCCGTCGGACGATAAATCGGATTTCGCAAATTGAGCGCCTGAATGATGCCGGCGGGCGTCAGATCGAACACTTCCCGCACCGCTTGCTCCAGCGCATTCTGCGGAACGACGCTGGTGCCGAACGAGTCCACCATGACGGACACCGGCTCGGCGACACCGATCGCATAGGCGACCTGGACTTCGCAACGTTTGGCGAGCCCCGCTGCGACGATGTTTTTGGAGACCCAGCGCATCGCGTACGCGGCGGACCGGTCGACCTTGGACGGATCCTTGCCGCTGAATGCCCCGCCGCCATGGCGCGCCATGCCACCGTACGTGTCGACGATGATCTTGCGGCCGGTCAGGCCGGCATCGCCCTGCGGGCCACCGACCACGAACCGTCCGGTGGGGTTGATGAGGACGTTGTTGTCCGACACGTCGAAGCCCGCCTCGCGCACGACGGGACGCAGCACGTGCGCGAGGAGTCCCGCGCGCAGCTCGTTCCTGTCGATCATGTCGGAGTGCTGGGCAGATATGACGATCTTGTCGATCCCGACAGGCTTGGCACCCTCATAGAGGACGCTGACCTGCGTCTTGCCGTCCGGCCGCAACCAGGGCAGCTCGCCGCTCTTGCGCACCATTGCCAGCCGTTCGGCAAGCCGATGCGCCAGGACGATCGGAAGCGGCATCAGGGACGGCGTTTCGTCGGTCGCGTACCCGAACATCATGCCCTGATCGCCTGCCCCGCCGGTATCCACTCCCAGCGCGATGTCCGCGGATTGGCGATCGATGGTCGTCAGGATCGCGCAGGTCTGGGCGTCGAAGCCGAAGTTCGCGTCCGTATAGCCGATCGAGGTGATCGTTCCCCGCACGATGTCCGGAATGTGGACATACGTGGAGGTCGTGATCTCCCCGGCGATGACCGCGACCCCCGTCGTGACCAGCGTTTCGCAGGCAACGCGCGCCGCGGGGTCATTGGCCAGGATCGCGTCCAGCACCGCGTCGGAGATCTGATCCGCGAGCTTGTCCGGATGACCTTCCGTGACCGACTCGGAAGTGAAGACGTGGCGATGAGTTGTCATGGTTTGGAACCCTCTAGAGTTTCAAGCTACCCGAGCGCCTTCCGGCGGGCAACCGAGCGTCGGGATCGAGCAGTGTGAGATCCACCGCTTCCGCCAAAGCGAATCGCAAAATGTCCAGCGCGAGGTCCGCCGACCGGGCCGCGAGCGCCGCATCCGCCGCCGCGCGTGCCTGCGCCGTCGTCACCTGGCGAATCAGCCACTTGATGAAGGGCAGCGCCGGCGGCGCGACCGACAGCGTCTCGTAGCCCAGCCCCAGCAAAAGAAATGCCGACAGGGGCTCTGAGGCCATCTCGCCACACACGCTGGCGGGTTTGTTGGCGGCGCGTGCCGCTTCGGCCACCAGCTTGAGCAATCGTAAGACACTCGGATCGTGGGGCGTGAACCGGTCAGCCAGCCGGGCGTTGCCGCGATCGACGACGAGGGTGTACTGCGTAAGGTCGTTCGTGCCCACACTGAGAAAGTCGCTGATCTCAACGATGCGGTCGGCCAGCACTGCCGCCGCGGGCGTCTCGACCATGACGCCGAGCGGGACGCTCTTCGCCGCGGCGATTCCCGCGCGCTCCAGGCGCTCGGCTTCTTCGCCAATCATCTCGCGCGTGCGCTCGACTTCCTCGAGCCGTGTCACGAGCGGAATCATGAGGCGCAAATCGGCCGTCACGGCCGCGCGGAGCACCGCGCGAATTTGTGTGCGGAACATCGCCGGCTCATCGAGGCACACCCGAATCGCCCGCCAGCCCAGGAACGGATTCGCCTCCACAGGCCCCCGGAACGGCGCGGGGAATTTGTCTCCGCCCAGATCGTACGTGCGGATGACGACCGGACGGCCCGAGAAGGCTTCACCCACATGCTGGAAATACGCTGCCTGTTCGTCTTCGGACGGGAGCTCGCTGTGCCCGGTGATGAGAAATTCCGTGCGCAAGAGGCCCACGCCCTCGGCGCCATGCGCTTTGGCCGCTTCGACTTCATCAGGAAGATCGACGTTGCCGAGCAGCGCAATGCGGCATCCGTCCACAGTCACGGAGGGCTGAGCGACCGCTTCGTCCAGCCGCGCGGCCAGCTCACGGCGGCGCGTGTCCGCCTTTTCGGCCTCGTCAATTTCCTCGGGCGTCGGATCGAGGAGAACCGTTCCGCGCGTCCCATCGAGGATCGCCTTCGTTCCGGCGCGAATGCGCGCGACCGCGCCGCGGAGCCCGAAGATCGCGGGAATGCCGAGCGAGTGGGCGAGAATCGCGGCGTGCGAGGTCCGTGTGCCTTCCTCGCTGATCAATCCGACTACGTGCTCGCGATCGAGCTGCACCGTCAGCCCGGGCGAGAGCTCGCGCGCGACCAGAATCGATGGTTCCGCGATCATGTCCCACACATCGTCGTCGCCGCTGTGCATCAGGTGCTGGATGACGCGGATCGCGACGCCCGTGAGGTCGGCGAGCCGCTCCTTGAGCAGCGGGTTGCCCGCGGCCGTCCACAGGTCGCGCACCTCGAGCGTCTTGAACTCGAAGGCCTTCTCGGCGGTCAGGTGGTTTTCGCGAATCAGCTCGGCAACGCCGCCGATGAAGTCCTTGTCTTCCAGCATCAGCATCTGGGCATCGAAGATGCGGGCCTCGTCCACGCCGGCGCGGTCCTCGGCGCGCGCGCGCAAGTCGTTCAGCTGCTTGCGCACATCCCGTAGGGAATCACATGGCCGCCGCACTTCTTTCTCCACCTGGGTGCGCGCCACCACGCGGTGCGGCACTTCGGGAAGCGCCCAGCGCACGGTCACCGTGGGACCCATGGCGATCCCGGGAGAGACGCCGATGCCTTTGAGCAAACGATCGTTGCTCATGCGTCTTCCTTCGCGCCGGGTTTCAGATGCATTTCGTTGAATCCGGCCGCGACCAGCTCGAGTAACGCCGCCATCGCCTGCTCGGCGTCGTCGCCGTCGGTTCGGATATGAATCGACGACCCGCACTCGGCGGCGAGCGTCATCATGCCGAGAATGCTCTTGCCATTGACGACGGAGTCGTCCTTACGGACCTGGACGTTCGCCTTGAACCGGTTCGCGATTTTGACGAACTCCGCCCCCGGCCGGACGTGCATTCCGAGCGGGTTCACGATACGGGCCTCGCACTCGATCACGGCCATATCCATCCGGCGATGAGCGCCAGGGCCGCAAAGACGAGCGCGAGCCGCAAACCGTTCACGCGATCGCCGCGCAGGCGCAGCAGCAGGAATGCGACGACGGCGACGACGGCGAGCGCGAGACGCGTCCATGAACCGAACGCCGACGCGAGGTACTGGGCCGTAATCGGAAGGGCGAATCCGACGGCGAGGGCCATGGCCGATCCCATCAGCGTCGTGGCGTTCTGCAGCACTGGATGGTGCAGCGCGACGCTCACGCGGGTGCCGTGCGTCCACCCGGCCTGCAGCGCCCACCAGCGCAATGCGACGTGGCCGATGTTGTAGACGATGAGAAACACGGCGACCGCGATCCAGCCGCCGCCCAGTGCCACGCCGGTCATCGCCAATGCGGAGAGAAACGGCAGCCACCCGGCCCATACCAGCCGGTCGCCGACCGAGCCGAGCGGTCCGCAGAGCGCCTCGCGCAACCGCTCGATCTGGTCCGGCGGCGCGCCGTCGTGCTCCGCCCGCGCGGCGGCGCCGACCGCGAGCCCGATGAGATAGGGATGCGCGTTGAAGAAATGCGCGCCGCGGGCGACCGCCGGACCATACTTCCCGTCGGCCAGATCGCGCAGCAGCGGTTCTTCGGCGACGCCCACGCCCACGCCGAGCATGCGCTCGTAGTTGTACGAGCCCTGCACGGCGAAGAGCCGCAGCAGCGCGCGGGCAAGCGACACTTTCACCGAAGCCATATCACCATCGCCAATCCGCCGGCCAACCCCACGGCGAACCACGTGAGATTCGGTCCGCGGCCCACGAGCCGCAGCGTGCCCGCGGACCCCGCCGCGATCGCCGCCCCCACCGTCGCGACCGCGAGCAACAACGCTCCCCGTTCAGTGAGCGCGCCGGCGAGCAGCGGACGCGCGAGCCAGGCCAACACCAGACCGACCGCGGTTACGAGCGCCGCCCGCACCGCGTCCCGCAGCAATCCACCGGCGTGAACGCGGACCAGCGCGCGCGGATCCCCTGACTCGAGCGCGGTGGCGGCGTTGTGCACGATGCGCGAGTTCACGCGTCGGAGCACGTTGATCGCGAGGCCGCCGACCAGTCCCGTGACGAGCCCGACCAGGGTGCCGAGGCCGAGGCCAAGCACGCCGGCGGACGCGTGGGCGGTGGCGACGGCGGCGACGGTGGCCGGACCGTGTTCGGGATAGCGAACTGCGCCCACCGGCAGGATGTCGTACTGCATCAGCTCGAACACGATGCCGAGCTTCAGTCCCGTCGGGATATCGCCGAGGATCGCGCCGGCGACCGTGCCGGCGACGATCGGGCGCGCGATCATCATCTGCGGCAGGCTCACGAGGTCCACGCCGACGAGCGTGCCCCACACGAGCAGCGCGAGCAGGACTTCGAGGGACGGCGTTACGGTGCTCACGTGAACTCACCGATCGGCACGACGCGGGCGGTCGGGACGTCCTGCGCGGTGACGTCCACGCCACGCGCCACGAGCGCGCGCAGCTTCTGCGCCTCGTCATCGGTCAAATAGACGAACCGCAGCCGCTCGGTACGCCCGGTGCGATGATGCACGCCGCCGACGTTGAAGCGCCGCACCTGCGGGGCGCGTTCGGCGAGCGCAACTGCCGTATCGATATCCCCTACCAGGAGAATGCCGACACGCGGATCCGCCTCCCAGTCGGGCAGCTCGCGCGCGGCCTCGTCGACCGACGCGAAGCGGACGTCGATCGTGGGCGGGACACCCATGCGGTAGAGATCCTGCTCCCAGTCGCTGCTGCGCACTTCGTCATCGACGAGGACGATGAACGACACGTTCAACGGCTGTCCCCAGCCCACCACGACCTGACCGTGGATCAGACGGTCGTCGATGCGATACAGCGCCAGGCTCATGCCGCGGTGACTCGAATCGCTTTGCCGCCGGCGTCGACGGCGCGCCGCGCGGCTTCGTCGGGTGCGACGTCGCGGTGAAACACGAAATCGAGCAGCATGGCGAGGTTGACGCCGGTGACGACGGCGATGGCGGCGTTTTTCTTCGCGAGCCGTAACTACGTCGTAAAACACGAGCCGCCCGGCAGATCCACGAACAGGACGGCCGGCCCGGACCCCAGCGCCTGCGTCAATCGCTCGGTAAGCGCGTCGGTGCCGCAGCCTTCGTTCGACACCGGTGTGAGCACCCCGTCGATGCCGGTGATCGCCGTAACCGCGGCGACGAGCGCTTGCGCGACGGCAGCATGGGAGACGATGACCCCGCGGAGGTCACTCATAGTCTTCCTCGAGGTAGCGCTGCACGGCCCCCTTCTCGCGCATCCGGCGAATGAGGCGCTCGTTGAACACATTCGCCGAGTCCACGCCGCTGTAGCGCAGTAGATGGGTCATCGCCACGACTTCGCAAATCACGGTGAGATTCTTGCCGGGATTCAGCGGCACCGTCACGAGCGGCAGCGGCACATCGAGCAGATCGGTCTGTTGCTGATCCAGCCCGGTGCGGTCGTATTCGCGCGTGTTGTCCCAATCCTCCAGCTGTACCACGACCTCGATCCGTTTCTGCTGGCGCACGGAGCGAATTCCGAACAGCGCATTGATGTCGATCAACCCTACGCCGCGGATTTCCATGTAATGGCGCGATACCTCGTGACCGCGGCCGATCAGCACGTCGTGACCGCGCCGCGTCACGTGCACGACATCGTCGGCAACGAGGCGATGGCCGCGCTCGACCAGGTCGAGCACGCACTCGCTCTTGCCGATGCCCGACCGGCCGCGAAACAACAGCCCGACGCCGAAGACGTCGGCCAGCGAGCCATGGACGGTCGTACGCGGCGCAAAGGCGTCATCGAGAAACGGCTTCAGGCGGCGATAGAATTCGGCGGTCTTGAGTCGCGTGCGGATGATCGGAATGCCGCGCTCACGGGCCAGCGGGACGAGGTCGTCGGGCGGCTCCTGTCCTTTCGTGATGATGACACAGGGCAGGTCGTAGGAGAGGAATGTCTGGATCGATTGGCGGCGCGCGTTGGGATCGAGCGATGCGAGATACGTGATCTCCGTCTCGCCCAGAATATGGACGCGATCGCTGCCGACGAAGCGCGCCGTGTAGCCTGCGAGCACGAGCCCGGGACTCGACGCCTCCGACGATTTCACCTCGCGCTGCATACCGACTTCCCCCGTGAGCAGCTCGAGCTGCAACGGGTCGCCTTTCCGGGCGAGGAGGTCGCCGACTTTGATCACGTCGTCTTGGACGCTTTGGAGCGGCGCGGCGTGCGCCGGGCGCGCGGTGTCTGTTTCTCATCGAGCAGCTGTCGCTTGATCCGCGCAATCGCCGCATCGAGGGCCGAGCGCAGATCGGCGGCGGAGCCTTTGGCGATGTGGACCCGGCCGCGCGGCGTATGGACGGCAATCTCCACTTCCGCTTCACTGTGATCTTCGGCGAATGTCACCTGCGCGTGGTGCGGGCGGTGCGCCAGCCTGGCCACTTTTTCCACGAGCTCGCGCGCGTGCGCGCGCAAGTCGTCATCGAGCTCGGTATGACGAGCAGTCACGGTAACACGCATGACGTCAATGATCTCCTTCCCGTTCGGCAATCGTCCGCTGTATATGTCCCAGAGTCGCCTGCGCGGCTGCATCCCACGACAGTCCTTCCGCAAACTGGCGCGCCGCGCGCCCCAGTCGTTCCACCAGCTCGGCGTCCGACGCGAGGGCCACCATGCGATCCGCGAGGCCGCGCCAGTCGCCATGCGGGACGAGATATCCCGTCACCCCGTGGCGCACCGATTCGCGCAGGCCCGGACTGTCGGAGGCCAGCGCCGGCGTGCCGCATGCGGCCGCTTCGACGTTGCTGATGCCCCACCCTTCCTTGGGACTCGGGAATACCACGGCCCAGGCGCGGCGCAGCAACGCTCGCTTTTCCTCTTCGGACACGAACCCGCGAAACCGCACCGCACCCGCCAATCCCAGCGACTCGACGACGTGCTCGAGACGGGGCCGGTCGTCGCCTTGGCCGCAGATATCGAGCGTGATCTCGGGGCGCACCAGCCGCGCGGCGGCAACCGCCCGCAACGCGTACTCCACTCCTTTATAACGCTTCAATCGGCCCAGATACAAGAACGTGGGGCGTGCGGCGCGCGGGGCGGCTGGGTCGGGGCGATACCGTTGACTATCTACGCCGGGGTGAATGACAACGATCCGTGCGGGCGGAACCCCGCGCCGCACGAGATCGTCCCGCGTGCTCTCGGAAATCGCGTGGAAGCCGGCACGCCGGTACACCCTCGGAATCGGCAGCTCGGATGCCCACACCACGGAGGCCAGCGGCAGACTCGCTTCGGTGAATGCCGTTGTGCCGAAAAGGTGTGGCACGATCGCGACAAGCGGAAGCGCGGTCAGCGTAGGCAGGAAGAGCGGCACCTTGTTGATGTCCTCCACGACGACGTCGTACGCATGCTGCCGCAGCGCGTGCCGGACGGCACCCCGGGCACGCAGGGCGAAGCTATGACGCCCGCCAATGCGTGTGACGGTGATGCCATCGACGACCGCGCGGGGCTCGCAACCAGCCCACCCGCTGGCGACGAGATCCACTGCATGTCCCTGCGCGGCGATCCGTCCGAACAGCTCGTGCAGATGGATTTCGGCGCCGCCGGCCTGCGGATTCTGGCGGTCGTTCCAATTGACGACAAGAATCCTCACAGCGCGCCGGTCTCGCGCGCCACGGCATCGAGAACCCCGTTGATGAATGCGGGCGCGCGCGCGCCGGCGAACCAGTGCGCCAGCTTCACCGCCTCGTCGATAACGACGCGTGATGGCGTCGCGCCTTCGTCCAGCTCGGCGAGCGCGAGCCGCAGGATGTTTCGCTCCACGACGCCGACGCGCTCCAGCCGCCAATGCTCCGCCGCATCCTTGATCCGGCGGTCGAACTCGGGCCGGCCCGCCACGGCTTTCGCGGCCAAGTCCGCCCCGCGGTCGTAGCCCCGCGGCGCCCGCCCGTAGATCACGCCGACGCGCGCGACGACCGCTGCGATCGTCGGTTCACCGGACAGCTCCCACGCGTAGAGCAGCTGAAGGGCGCGGGCCCGCGCCTTAGTCTCGGGTCGCTGCACCGAGCTTCTCGAGTGCGGCGGCGGTCTCCAGGGCCGCGTGCACCGCTTCGGCACCTTTGTCGACGCGGGCCAACGCCTGAGTTTCGGTTTCCGTGGTGAGCACGCCGAAGCCGACCGCGATGCGATGTGCGAGCGCGACGTTGCCGAGGCCGCGCGCTGCTTCACCGGCC
>Ga0136846_1242834_pt1 | contig 14543 bp, 13 predicted proteins | sample HopSoiMetagenom2_FD_96841 | JGI IMG/M metagenome (GOLD analysis project Ga0136846, IMG submission 96841) | Grasslands soil microbial communities from Hopland, California, USA - 2 Assembly 2016 (version 4) | ecosystem: Environmental > Terrestrial > Soil > Grasslands | place: USA: Hopland...
GCTGCATGGCCCCGGGGTTGTCCGAAGTGGCAGGGCGCCAAACCCTAGCCAAGGCCCTGCATGTCCGCGACCCGCGCGTGGCGTGTGACGGATTCCTCGTCGTAGGCGCGCTGCACCGCGACGTCGAGGAGCTCGCGCTGCTCGTCGAGCGCCGCCTGCCGCTCGTCCGGGGCCACGGTCTTGAGGTCCTCCAGGACGGCGCGCAGCCCACGTGCGATCTGCGGTTGCGCCGCTCCCGCGAGGCGGATCTCCTCGAACGCCAGACGGACGAAGTCCTCCCAGTCGCGGACGGGGACGATCAGCCGCAGCTCGCCCGCGGCGTCGGTGTGGCGGCCCGAGGGAAACGGCCGCCAAGCGAGCTGGCGGAGCGAGTCATGGATGCGATGCAGCGCCTCGACGGTGGTGGTGGGATCCTCGGAGGCGCTGCGGACGGCGATGTCGACGAGCTTGCGCACGCCGAAGGCGGGATCGAGGTCGTGGGTGCGCTCGTCGTGCAGCACGACGAGCTTCGCCGTGTCGGCCAGCCGGGCGCTCTCCGCGCCGTGGACGCGAAGCAGCGGCGCGTCGCGGGGGACGAAGTCGCCCATGCGCGCGCACAGCTCGAGGATGCAGCCCTCGCGCGCAGCGGCCGCGACCAGGCCGTCGATCCCGATCTCGGCCACCACTCCCGCCGAGGGCGAGCGCACGGCGTCGGATGGCACGGGCGGCGCGCCGACGGCTGGGAAGCGCTTGGCGATCTCGACGTGGAGCTGGTTCCCGACCAGATCGATCAGCCCCGTCGCGCGCAGGCGCTCACCCGCGTGCGAGACGTAGACCACCAGCGTGGCGAGGCTCGCCACCGCCAGCACGTACGTGGCGAGCACCGTGAGCCCCGGCACGTGGCCCTTCTGGTCGTCCACGCCGATCAGCGCGACGATGCCGAACGCGACGGTTGCGGCAACGAGCGCGAACGCGAGCTGGTGGAGCGGGTCGCGCAGCAGCGCGCCGACGATGCGCGGTGAGAACTGCCCCATCGCCAGCTGCACGGCGACCGTCATCACCGTGAGGACGACCGAGAGCAGCGTGATGTCCGACGTGATGATGGTCGAGAGCAGGCTCGAAGCGGCCGTCGGGGTGCCAGTGAGCGTCTGCGACACGAGGTCGTAGCCCGATGCGCTGTCGAGCGCGAGCGCGCCGATGGCCAGACCGAGTCCGGCCAGGAGGCCCGTCAACGGGACCAGCCACAGGCGCATCCGACCGTACTAACCCTCGGCCACGTTGCACAATCGAATCAGGCGCGCCTCCGTTCGAGCTCTACAGCGTCTACTCGCCCACCGCGGACCGGCCTGCGACCATCGACGGGATCGTGCGTTCGGTCGCCAGGCGCTCGCGCAGCACGCGCAGCCGCGGCTCGCTCCGGAGCGCCAGGCGCAGCAGCGTCGACGGCGCCTCCACGCGCCTTGCAACGACTGCTCCTTTGCTCGACAAGCACGGCGCACCCAGACACCGACGACGGTCTGCGATGGCGCAGTCGGCGGCGGGCCCCGGCGCGGTCGTGCGGGGTCTGTTGTCAACCGCCAGTACGTTCGCGAGTTACGCGTGAGCCCCGGTCTGCGCGCTGACCACCGGCGCGTCAAGCTGGGCCAGCAGGTCCTGCAACGGCATGTAGATCCGTAGGCCGCTGATCTGGTCGCCGTCGAGGTCGTAGATCACCGAGTAGGGGACGCGCACGCTGGTCTGGGTCGCCGCGATGCCGGCGAACTCGCCGACGTGGACGCCGACGAAGTCCGCCTCGACCGCGGCCTTGCCGTCGTCGACGAGCATGTTCTTGAGCTCCGGACGCGCGTCGAAGGCCACCTCGTGCATGAATCGGATCAGCTGCTCGACGGCGTCGGGGCCGGTCGCGTGCTGCGGCGTCCCGACGATGGACGCCTGGACGTCATCGGTGAAGAACTGCGCGAAGTCGGCTCGGGCTACGAGCGCGTCGACGTATGCCTCGAGCGTCGCGCGTACTTCGTCAGTGGACATGTCGTACTCCGTGGTGATGAACACCTGGTCGCGGCCGGACACGAGCTACGGCCGACCGCCTCACGGGCCAACGTCCCACCCCGCTGTCGGCAGGTCAAGTCGCCGTTCCACGCCAGCGGCGCTCGCCGTCACGCGGCCCGAGCGCGCACGAACTCAGACGCAGCGGCGCACCGCGTCGAGCACCGGCCCCCACCGCGCGTCGCCGCCTGGCCCGATGTCGCGCATGCTGTTGCAGACGTAGCCGTACGCGACGTCGTGGTCGGTGTCGGCGACGCTCAGGCGGCCGCCGGCGCCGGTGTGGCCGAACGACGCCGGTCCGAGGCCCGGCATGCTCGGCGAGGCCAGCTGATAGCCGAGGCCGAAGCGGAGGTCCGGGCCGGCGGTGCGCTCTCGACCAGCGCAGGCAGGCCGTCGGTATGCGGCGTCGTCGCCGCGGCGAGCGTGGCGTCCCCCAGCAGCCGGACGCCGCCGACCTCGCCGAGGACGGCGGCGTACATCCGCGCCAGCGAGCGCGCGGTGCCGATGCCGAAGGCGGCGGGGACCTCGCGGCCGTCGTACGCGCGCCGCGACGCGGAGTCGTGCGGGTCGGCGTCCATCGGCGGAAGCTTCGCGATCGCGGCGCGCCGCCGGGCCGCGTAGGTCCCGGGCGGCGGCGCAGGCGCGGCGAGCTCGTCGGCCCACGGGTCGCGCCCGCCGGGCCAGACCGACGGCGCGACCCGGTCGTCGAGCTCGGGCGGGAGTCCGATCCAGAAGTCGAGCCCGAGCGGCGCGCGATCGGCTCGTCGAGGTCTATCGCGCCCGCGTCGGCCAGCATCAGCACGCACGTGGCCGTCACGCCCTTCGTGCCCGACGCGACCATCATGAGCGTCTCGCGCGTGAACGGCCGGTCGCGGATCGGAGCCACGCCCGCGGCGACGTCGACCACCAGACGCCCGCGGTGTAGACCGCGACGGCGGCTCCGATCTCGCCGCGCGCCTCGAAGTTGCGCGCGAACGCGTCGGCGACAGGCCCGAAGCCGGCGTCGGCGTCACCGTCGACTTCCACGAGCCGGCAGGATCGCGCGCGTCGCCCCCCGGTGCCCCGCGACGTTGACGGAGGTGCGGCGCGCGCCGTGGGGACGCGCGCCGCACCATCAACCCGGGCGCGCCGGATGCGGCATCCTGGGAGCCGTGGCGACCGCCCATCCCGACCGTTACCTGCTCCGCGCGAAGGACCTCATCGACGCGCGCTACACCGACCCGCTCGACACGGCGGCGCTCGCGGCACGCGCATGCTGCTCGGAGGCCCACTTCATCCGCTCGTTCAAGCGGGCGTTCGGCGAGACGCCGCACCAGTACCTGCTGACCCGGCGGCTCGAGCGCGCGGCGGCACTGCTTCGCGCAACCGACTACAGCGTCGCGGAGGTCTGCCTCAACGTCGGCCTCGCGAGCATCGGCTCGTTCACCACCTCGTTCCGCCGCGTCTACGGGATGTCGCCGACCGAGTACCGGGCCGCGTTCCCCCCCGCCGCACGGCTCGTGCCCATTCCCACCTGCGTCGTCATGGCGCACGCGAGACCGAGCAGGAATGGAGAAGACCGCGGGCCGGAGCGCCGCTAGCGTGCGGCCCATGCTCAATCGAATCTCCCACACCGGCGTCTGGGTCACCGATCAGGACGAGGCGCTCGCCTTCTACCGCGACGTCCTCGGCTTCGAGGTCCGCATGGACGTCACCATCCCCGAGTTCGGGAACATGCGCTGGCTCTCGGTCGCGCTGCCCGGCCAGGACATCCTCCTCCAGCTCACGGCCTTCGACCTCCCGCAGCTGGACGAGGCGACCCGCGACCAGATCCAGCAGGTCCTCGCGAAGGGCTACAACCCGCCGCTGATCTTCGAGGTCGACGACTGCCGCGCGACGATCGAGCGGCTGCGCGAGCGTGGCGTCGACATCACGCAGGAGCCGGTCGACCAGTTCTACGGCGTCGACGCCGGGATCCGCGACCCGTCCGGCAACAGCATCCGCGTCACCCAGCCGGCGGCGGTGCCGGCGGCATAGTCCAGCGGCGACGGGGGATCAGCCCACCGCAGGTGCTGATCCCTCGAGCGCCGTCATGTGGCCAGCAGGCCGGCGACGGCGGCGAGTCCACGGTGGACCTCCGCGAACGTCGTCGTGAGCGGCGACAGGCCGATTCGCAGGCAGTCCGGCTCGCGGTAGTCGAGCAGGACGCCGGCCTCCCAGAGCGGGTCGAGCAGCTCGCGGAACCGCTCGTGGCGCAGCGTGACGTGGCTCCCGCGCCGCGCGGCGTCGCGCGGCGAGACGACCGTGACGCCGTGCGGTGCGAGCAGCGCGTCGACGATCTCGATCGCGTACTCGCACAATGCGACCGACTTCGCGCGGATCGCCGCCATGCCCGCCTCCTCGATGACGTCGAGCGCGGCGGCGAGCGGCACCATCGAGAGGATCGGCGGCGTGCCGCTGATGAAGCGGAGCATCCCCTCCGCCGGCTCGTAGCCGGGGCCCATCGTGAACGGGTCGCGGCGGCCGAGCCAGCCCTGGACTGGCTGGCGCAGCGCGGCCTGGTGCTCGGCCCGCACGTAGCCGAACGCGGGCGAGCCGGGGCCGGCGTCGAGGTACTTGTACGTGCAGCCGACGGCGAGGTCGGCGCCCCACGCGTCGAGCTCGGCCGCGAGCACGCCGGCGGAGTGGCTCAGGTCCCACAGGACGAGCGCGCCGGCGTCGTGGGCGAGGCGCGTGATTGCGGCCGCGTCGGCGATCGCGGCGGAGCGGTAGTTGACGTGGCTGAGCGCCACGAGCGCCGTCTGCGGGCCGACCATCGACGCGACCTGCTCGACCGTCACGCCGCCGTCGAGCGTCGTCTCGAGGAAGCGCAGGTCGAGCCCGCGCTCGTCCGCGATGCCCTCGAGCACGTAGCGGTCGGTCGGGAAGTCGTTGACGTCGGTCACGATCTCGCGCCGGCCCGGCCGTGCCGCGATCCCGGCCCGCGCGAGCTTGTAGAGCATCACCGTGGTCGAGTCGGCGACGACGACCTGGCCGGCCGCTGCGCCGAGGCACACCCGGCCGAGGCGATCGCCGAGCTCGAGCGGCCAGTCCATCCAGCCCTCGTACCAGCCGCGGATCAGCCGCCCGCCCCACTCCTCCCGCACGAAGCGCTCGACCCGCGCGGCGGTGGCGCGGGTCGGGCGGCCGAGCGAGTTGCCGTCGAGGTACGCAAGCACGCCCTCGTCGTGATCGCGGTCGACGAAGCGGTCGAGGAGGCCGCCGAGCGGGTCGGCGGCGTCGAGCTCGCGGGCGCGGCGCTCGAGAGCCGCGCCCGCGCCGGGGGAGGTGGTGGCTGCGTCGGTCATCGCCCTGGAGTATCCGCCGGTGTAGAGCCAGCCGCACTCACGCCCGCGCCGGCCGCGCTACAGTTCTCCGCGTCATGAAGACTCGCTGACGCCGCCGTCCTGCACGCCCCGCGCCTCGCCGAACCGCGAGGCCCGCGTGCCGCCCGGCCGTCCGCTCGTGACCTCACCGCAGCATCGCCGCCCGCCGTCGCGCGCGCGGCGAGTCGACCCGACGATCCTGAAGGAGCCCCGCATGCGAGCACCGCTCATGTCCCCGACCGCCATCGAGACGAAGGACATGACGCGCCGTGCGAATGCTCAACCTCGGGATCCTGGCCCACGTCGACGCCGGTAAGACAAGCCTCACCGAGCGGCTGCTGCACGCCGCCGGGGTGATCGACGCCGTCGGCAGCGTCGACCGCGGCGACACGCAGACCGACACCCTCGCGCTGGAGCGCCGGCGCGGGATCACGATCCGCTCGGCGGTGGTCTCGTTCACCGTCGGCGACGTCGCGGTCAACCTGATCGACACGCCCGGCCACCCCGACTTCATCGCCGAGGTCGAGCGCGCGCTCGGGGTGCTCGACGGCGCGGTGCTCGTCGTCTCGGCCGTCGAGCGCGTGCAGGCGCAGACGCGCATCCTCATGCGGGCGCTGCAGCGCCTGCGCGTCCCGACGCTGATCTTCGTCAACAAGATCGATCGCGCCGGCGCGGGCGGCGAGCGGGTCGTGCGCGAGATCGCCGCGAGGCTCTCGCCGGCGATCGTCGCGCTCGGGACGCCCGAGCGGCTCGGCACGCTGGCGGCCGCGTTCGCGCCGTTCGGCCGTGACGACCCGGGCCTCGCCGCCCGCCTGACCGAGCTGCTCGCCGAGCGCGACGAGGCGCTCCTCGCCGCCTGGCTGGGCGAGGCGCGGCCGCCGTCGCCCGCGGCGCTGTGGCGCGCGCTCGCGGACCAGACGGAGCGGGCGTGGGTCCACCCCGTGCTCTTCGGCTCGGCGCGCACCGGCGCCGGCGTCGACGCGCTCCGCGCCGCGATCGCCGAGCTGCTGCCGGCCGAGCGCGCGAGCGTCGCGGGCCCGGCGGCCGGCACCGTGTTCAAGATCGAGCGCGGGCCGGCCGGGGAGAAGCTCACGTACGTGCGGATGCGCGCCGGCGCGATCCGGATGCGCGAGCGCGTGCGGGTCGACGGCGGCGAGGAGAAGGTGACCGCGATCGAGGTCTTCGACCGCGGCGGAGCGACCGCGCGCCCACAGGTCGCCGCCGGTCAGATCGCGCGCCTGCGCGGCCTGAGCACCGCGCGCATCGGCGACGCGATCGGCGCCGCGGCCGGCGTTCCGAGGCCCGGCGAGCCGCAGTTCGCCCCGCCGACGCTCGAGGCGGTCGTCGTCCCGCGCCGCCCCGACGACCGCCGGGCGCTGCGCGTCGCGCTCGGCCGGCTCGCCGAGCAGGATCCCCTGATCCGGCTGCGCCGCCTCGACGACGGGCTCGCGGTCTCGCTGTACGGCGAGGTCCAGAAGGAGGTGATCGAGGCGACGCTCGCCGAGGAGTTCGGCGTCGAGGTCGCGTTCGCGCCGAGCACGACGATCTGCATCGAGCGGCCGGCCGGGACGGGCCACGCGGCCGAGATCATCGGGACGGACACGAACCCGTTCCTCGCCACGGTCGGGCTGCGGATCGAGCCCGCGCCGGGCGAGCAGGTGACGTTCGGGCTCGGGGTGGAGCTCGGCTCGATGCCGCTGTCGTTCTTCACGGCCGTCGAGGAGACGGTCCGCGAGACGCTGGAGCAGGGTCTGTGCGGCTGGAAGGTCGAGGGCTGCGCGGTGACGATGACCCACGCCGGCTACTGGGCGCGCCAGAGCCATTCGCACGCGAGCTTCGACAAGAGCATGTCCAGCACCGCGCGCGACTTCCGGCAGCTCACGCCGCTCGTGCTCATCCGCGCGCTCGCGCAGGCGGGCACGGTCGTCCACGAGCCGGCGCACCGGTTCCGGATCGACGCGCCGGCCGATGCGCTGAGCCCGCTGCTGGCGCTCCTCGCGCGGCTGGACGCCGGGCCGGATCCGCCGGCGCTGGACGGCGCGGAGTGCAGGATCGAGGGCGAGGTCCCGGCCGCCGCCGTCGACGAGCTGCGCCGCCGGCTGCCCGCCCTCACGCGCGGCGAGGGGCTGCTCGAGAGCGCGTTCCACCGCTGGCGGCCGGTGTCCGGCGCGCCGCCGCGCCGGCCAAGGACCGGGCCGGATCCGCTCGACCCCCGGGAGTACGTGCGGCAGGTGACGCGGCGGCGGTGAGTCGGCGGGCCCGGGCCGGCGCAACGCGCGCTGGCCCGGGCCGGTCGAGCCGGGAGCGGCTCAGGCGGGGAGGTCGCTGACGTCCACGACCATGAGGACGTTGCCGTCCGGGTCGCGGAGCCAGAAGAGCGGCGGCACCGGGTCGCCCATGCGACTGACCTCGGCGTCGACGTCGACGTCGCGCGCCTGGAGGTCCGCGTGCAGCGCGTCGATCTCGCGCGTCTGCAGGCTGATGCCGGTCTGCTTGCCGCCGGCCTCCTGGCCCTCCGGCGGCGGCATGACGGCGATCGTGGTGTCGTGGCCGGGCGGGCCGACCTCCACCCAGCGGTAGCCGCCACCGAACGGCGTATCGGCGCGCTTCTCGAAGCCGAGCTTGTCGACGTAGAAGTCGATCGCCCGGTCCTGGTCGGTGACCGTGACGACGACGGTGCCGATCTTGCTGATGCGGCTGGTGGTGGTGCTCACGGGGTCCTCCTGAAGTTGCGGGTGTCACCCCCTCTGACCCGGGATCGCGACGGAACTCATCGCCGAGCTCGCAAGAACATCGCCAAGCCGGAAGCGGTCTGGGCGATCTGAGAGGATCGCGCGCGTCCGGCGTCCCGTGGACTCAGGAGGATCGCGATGGAAGGCGCACCCGCCGCCACTGCTCGGTTCGACCATCTGCGCGAGCACTCGATCGGGCTTCCGCAGGTGCTGTTCCAGTCGATCACGCACATGGCTCCGGCCGCGGCGGTCGCCTACTCGATCTTCATCTCCGTGCCGGATGCGCGGCAGGCGCTGCCGCTCTCCGTCGGCCTCGCCCTGATCGCATGCATCTGCGCCGCGACGGCGATCGGCCAGCTCGCGAAGCTCTATCCGTCGGCCGGCGGCATGTACACGTACGCGGCGCGCTCGCTCGGGCCGGTGGCCGGCTTCCTCGTCGCGTGGCTGTTCATCCTCTTCGAGCCGCTCGTCGCGCCGTTCCTCTCCCTCGAGTTCGGCTGGGCGATGAACGACGTCATGCAGAGCGAGGTCGGCTTCCACTACAGCGGGCAGTGGTGGATCTGGGTCGTGCTGATGACCGCGGTCGTGTTCCTGCTCACCTACCGCGACATCCGCCTGTCGACGACGGCGGGCGTGATCCTCGGCGCCTTCGAGATCGCCATCTTCGCCGCGCTGTCGCTGTGGATGCTCTTCTCGAACGCCGGAGACCTCAACCTGCAGCCGTTCAACCCGTCGAACGCCGTGGGCGACTGGAGCGGCGTCTTCAAGGGCATGGTCTTCGCGATTCTTGCCTTCATCGGCTTCGAGGCCGCCGCGCCGCTCGGCGAGGAGGCGCGCCACCCGCGGCGGACGGTGCCGCGCGCGGTCGTCGGCTCGGCGGTCGCGATCGGCCTGTTCTACGTCCTGTGCTCGTACGCCTGGGTGTTCGGCGCGGGCTTCGACCAGTTCGTCAAGCAGGCGACGGGCGCGGACCCGTGGCGCAACCTCGGCAAGGTCTTCTGGGGCACGGGCTGGATCCTCGTGTTCCTCGCGATCTGCAACTCCATCGTGGCGAACTCGAACGCGGCGGTGAACGCCGCGACGCGGGTCTTCTACTCGCTCGCGCGCAACGGCCTCGCGCCGCGCGCGCTCGGCCGCACGCACCCCGAGTTCAAGACGCCGAACGTCGCGATCATCTGGATGTCGGGCTTCGCGCTCGCCCTCGCGCTGATCGTCGGCATCGGCTGGGGGCCGCTCACGGGGTTCGGGATGATCGCGACGGCCGCCGTGCCGGTCGTGATCCTCGTCTACATGATCGTCTCGGTCGGCTGCATCGTCCATTACACGACCGAGCGGCGCTCCGAGCTCAACCCGCTGCTCCACGTCGTGCTGCCGATCGGGGGGATCGTCCTGTTCTTCTTCCCGCTCTACTACCAGTTCTTCAAGGCGCCCCCGACCTACCCGGTGAAGGCGGCGAACTGGGTAGCGCTCGGGTGGACGGTGATCGGGATCGTGCTGACGCTGTGGGTCACGCGCAACCGGCGCGACCGCCTGCGCGACATCGAGCGCGTCTACGTCGAGGACGACGAGCCGACGGCGGACGACACGACTCCGGCGATCGGAGTGGCGTAGCGCCGACCGGCCGGATCCGCGCGGTTCGCGCCGGCGAGCGCGACGCGGTCCTCGCGATCGTCAACGCGGCCGCGGAGGCCTACCGCGGCGCGATCCCGGCCGACCGCTTCCACGACCCGTACATGAGCGGCGCGGAGCTCGACGCCGAGCTCGCGGCCGGCGTCGCGTTCTCGGGCTACGAGGTCGACGGCGGGCTCGCCGGCGTCATGGGCGTCCAGCCGGTCCGCGACGTCGCGCTCATCCGCCACGCCTACGTCGTCCCGGCGCGCCAGCGCGAGGGCATCGGCGCGGCGCTGCTCGAGCATCTCCTGCGCGCGACGGACCGGCGCGTGCTGGTCGGGACGTGGGCGGCGGCCGAGTGGGCGATCCGCTTCTACCGCCGCCACGGCTTCGCGCTCGTCGGGCCGGAGCGGTCGGCCGCGCTGCTGCGGACCTACTGGTCGATCCCCGACCGCCAGATCGAGACGTCGGTCGTGCTCGAGCGGGTGGTGCCGCGCACCGCCGCGGCGTGAGGTCCGGGAGGTCGGCCCTCACGCCCGCGGCGCGCGCGGTCGCGCAACTGCGAGACCAACGACGGCCTCGGCTGCCAGCGGCGCGGGTCGAGATCGGCGCCGCAGATGGCGCAGCCGGCGGCGTACGGCGTGACGCGCTCACCGCATGAGGGACAACGGTTGGGGTCGCGGAGGAGCACGGCGCCACCGTACGGCCGGGCGCTAAGCGCCAGGTCAACCGCCGCTGAAGCGCGCCTTCGGATTCGCGAGGCTCAGCGCAGGACCTCCGGGTACGCGGCCGGCTCGCCGAGCACGTGCTGGGCCAGGAACGCGAGGACGGTCTCGTGCCAGACGATGGCGTGCTGCGGCGTGAGGATCCAGTGGTTCTCGTTCGGGAAGTAGAGGAAGCGGTGCGGGTTCTGGTGCTGGTCCTCCTGGCGGAAGACGAGATCCCACCAGAGCCGCAGCGCCTCGCCGATCGGCACGCGGTAGTCCTTGTCGCCGTGGATCACGAGCATCGGGGTCGTGATCCGGTCGGCGTGCAGGTGGGGGCTGTTCTCGAGCGCCATCTCCTCGGTCATCTCGCCCAGCCAGTACGACGCGTCGTCGGTCGTCGGGCCGAACTGGTCGAGCGCCCAGAGGCTCGCGTGCGTGACGATCGCGCGGAAGCGGTCGGTGTGACCGGCGATCCAATTGGCCATGTAGCCGCCGAACGACCCGCCCATCGCCGCCGTGCGCCTTGCGTCGATCTCGGGACGCGCCTGGGCGGCGTCGGTGAGCGCCATCAGGTCGGTGAACGGCGGGCCGCCCCACCTCGCCCAGCCGCGGTCGACCATCTGCTGGCCGTAGCCGGTCGAAAGGGCGGGATCGGGAAGCAGGACGGCGTAGCCGCGCGCCGCCATGAGCCACGGGTTCCAGCGCCACGTCCAGCTGTTCCAGCTGTGCAGGGGGCCGCCGTGGACCCAGAGCAGCAGCGGGGCCGGCTCGGCGTCGGCGCCGTCCGGCAGCACGAGCCAGGCGCGCAGGCTCGTGCCGTCTTCGGCGGTTGCGCTCACCTCCGTCAGCGCGCCGGGGATCGCCGGCGCCGGCGCCGGGCCTTGGAGGAGCGTCGACTGCTGGTCGGGCGCGTTCGCGTCCAAGCGCACGGGCGCCGGGGGCGCGCCGACCGCGCTGCGCAGGGCGTAGACGAACGCCCCGTCGGGTGAGACGCACGGGTTCGAGTAGGCGGCGTCGTCGGCGGTCAGCCGCACGACGGACCCGTCCGCGACTCCGATGCGGAAGACCGGCGACCGGCCGCTCTCGTCGGCGGTCACGACGAGCGCCTCGCCGTCCGGCGTCCACCGCACCTCGTTCGCCCAGCGGTCCCAGTCCTCGGCAAGGACCTCGGGCTCGCCGCCGTCGATGCCGACGAGGACGATGTGCACGCGCGGCGGCCGGTCATGTGCGGTTCGCAGGCGCCGCACCGCGACGACCCGGGCGCCGTCCGGGCTGATCCGCGGCGCGTAGAAGTCGTAGGCCGGGTCGCCGAGCAGCGGCGTGCGCTCGCCGGTCTCCACGTCGATCCGGACGACGACCTCGCGCGTCGCGCCGTGCGCGTCGGCGAGCGCCCACTCCGTGACCACGGCGCTGCCGTCCGGCGCGACGTCCGGCTCGGCCTCGAAGAGCGCGGCGCGCGGCTCGGGCGTGAGGTCGCGCCATTCGATCGTGCCATCGCCGTCCGGCGCCGCGCCGGCGAGGAGGCGCGGCTGGTCGGGACCGAGATCGTGGTCCCAGTACCGCACGGGATAGCCGGTGTGGAGGATCGCCGCGACGTCGCGATCCTTGCGCGCCTTGCGCCGCTCCTCGTCGTCCTCGCCGGTCACGGCGCCGGGCATCGTCTTCGAGAGCACGACGACCGTGTCCGCGCGGGCGGCGGCCGCGACGCCGTCGATCCCGCCCGGCCGTGTGCCGGCGACGCGCGCCTCCCCGCCGCCGGCGGGCAGGAGCCACAGCGCCGCCGGGGCATCGTCCTTCGGCTCCTGCTCCTCGGGGTCGGGGCGCGCGGACACGAAGAGCACGTCGCCGGCGGCGGTGAAGACGGGGCCGCCCTCGCCCTTCGCGCTTCGCGTGAGCCGGCGCGCCGGCGCCTCGCCGGCGGGGTCGACCTCCCACAGCGCCGTCACGTACTTCGTCCGCTTCGGGTTCAGCGTCGCGACGGTGGTGATCAGCCGCGTGCCGTCCGGCGACAGCGCGAGCTCGCCGACGCGCGGCAGCGCCATGTAGGCCTCGAGGTCGTGGAAGGGCGTCGCCGCCGCGTCGCCCGCGGGCTCGCCGGCGGGGGGCTGGGTATCGGTCTCGGTCACCCCGTCTGCTTATCCGATCGGCGCACGAGATGACACCGCCCCGGCACTCGGGTTGCCGTCCGGACACGAGGCGACATGGTCGACGCCGAGCCGCGCGCGAGGCACGCCGAACTCATCGGAGGGTGGCCGGGATCGACTCGCCGTGCGCCTCCAGCAGGGCGTCGACGAGGTCGCGGATCTCCTGGAGCGAAAGCTCGGCCGCGGTGTGCGGGTCGAGCATCGCGGCGTGGTAGACGGGACCCCGCCGGCCGCTGAGCGCCGCGTCGACAACGAGGCCCTGCACGTTGACGTTCGTCTGCATCAACGCGGCGAGGTGGCGCGGCAGGGCGCCGACCGGCTGCGGCTCGATCCCGCCGGCGCCAGCGACGCACGCCACCTCGACGCAGCAGTCCGCGGGCAGGTTGTCGATCAGGACGCGGCCGCCCGCGCGCCGGTTCGGGACGTTGCCGTTGAAGGTGAACGGCTCGCCGGTCTCGCACGCGCGCACGATCCGCGCGCCGTACTCGACGCTCGCGTCCGTGTCCGCGAGCGCGACGGCGCCGTCGCCCGCCCCGAGCCGCGCGCGCAGCGCGTCCCATTCGGCGATCTGGCGCTCGCAGCGCCGCGGGTACTCGTCGAGCGGGACGCGGAAGCGCTCGATCAGGTCGGGCCGGCCGGCCTTGATGAACCACGGCACGTACTCGGCGAAGTGCTCCGATGACTCCGTCACGAAGAAGCCGAAGTGGCGCAGGACCTCGTAGCGGACGCGGTTCCAGTCGGGCACGCGGCCCTCGTCGATGACGCGGTGAAGGTCGGGGTAGAGGCCACGGCCGCCGGCGTTCTCGAGCCGCAGGAAGAACGCCATGTGGTTGATGCCGGCGACCTCGTAGCGCAGCTGCTCGGCGGGGAGGCGAAGGTCCGCGGCAAGCTCGGCGGCCGTGTGCTGCACCGAGTGGCAGAGGCCCACGCAGCGCACGTCGGTCGCCTCGGCGACAGCCCAGCCGAGCATCGCCATCGGGTTCACGTACTGCAGCAGCAGCGCGTCCGCGCAGCGGCGCTCCATGTCGCGGCAGACGTCGAGCAGCACGGGGATCGTCCGCAGCCCGCGCATGATCCCGCCGATCCCGAGCGTGTCGCCGATCGTCTGGCGCAGGCCGAAGCGCTTGGGGACCTCGAAGTCGACGACGGTCGACGGCCGGTAGCCGCCGACCTGGAACGACGTCACGACGTAGTCGGCGCCGTCGAGCGCCGCAGCGCGGTCGAGGGTCGCCTCGACCCGCGCGCGGGCGCGACGCGCCTCGACGAGCCGCCGCGCGACGAGCTCGGACGCGCGCAGGCGCTCGGCGTCGATGTCCATCAGCGCGATCGTCGTCGTGTCGGCGAGCTCGGGCAGCGCCAGCAGGTCGCCGACGAGGTTCCTCGTGAACACCGTCGAGCCCGCCCCGACGAACGCGACCTTCGGCATCGCTCAGGCCTCCCGGGCGCGGCGGGTTCGCGTGCGGGCGAGGTCGCGCCGTCCAAGCGCGAGACCGGCGAGCGCCATCACGACGAGGACCGCGATGGCCGCGACCGCCTCGGGGGAGCCGAGGTCGCCGAGCGACCCGCCGAGCGCTGTGTACGCGAACGCGCGCGGCGCGACGCCGAGCGCCGTCGCGGCGACGAACGAGCGCAGCGCGATCGGCGCCAGACCGGCCGCGTAGTTGACGAGCGTGTACGGGACGCCCGGGGCGATCCGCGCGTACAGGACGGTCAGGAAGCCGCGACGGCCGACCCACGCCCGCAGCGCCCGGACCCGCGACCCGGCGAGCGCGACGACCGCGTCGTGCGCCCACCACCGCGACAGGGAGAAGGCGAGCGTCGCGCCGAGCGTGGCCGCGCAGATCGACACCGGCGTGCCGAGCGCGGTGCCGAACAGCACGCCGCTCGCGGCGGCGAGCACCGGGCCGGGGAAGAGCACGACGGTCAGGCACGCCGAGACGGCGACGAAGACGAGCGGCCCCGCGGCGCCGAAGCCGTCCA